>Ga0181612_116473_pt1 | contig 16414 bp, 10 predicted proteins | sample HoacroProtozoa21_FD_119630 | JGI IMG/M metagenome (GOLD analysis project Ga0181612, IMG submission 119630) | Hoatzin crop microbial communities from Cojedes, Venezuel. Combined Assembly of Gp0051906, Gp0051904, Gp0051908
ACATGGGGGAAGCTTCTGGCAGCTTCTCACAGAAGCCACCCCTATAGCCCCCCTGCTACCAAAACCTTGCCACGCAAACCCGTAACACTGTGCCATGTCATTGAATCCTTCTGTGAAAAGAAGAAGGGATCTAATACCAACAGATGAAATTTCCCAATGGAAATGTTTCATGGGACCTAGAGTTGCATGGACCAAGACCTTTTGGAGGCCTATCGCCTGCATTTCCTGGTTGGCCCAATATACCAGCTCTGTGCCCAGGAGTTCAGCTGCATCTTGTTTAAAACGTGGCATGCAGCTCTCAGATCTAAGTGATTACTGGCTAATTTATATAAATGTTAATATGAATACAGAGGTGAGGGCTTTCCTTTTCCCCATAGAAGACTGCAAAATAAATCATGGATGCTAATGTTGATGTCTTGGAAATAAAAGCTGAAGTAAACTGTCAATGAGACTTACATAAATGACTCTAATAATTTTGTTTTGAAGAGAACTCAAACTCTTAGCATCAGCCAGCTGGCATGTTCAAAGCCTGTCTGTAAATACTAAAAGCTTTTCTTTGGCAAGAATACCAAAATATTACTGGTATCTCTGGCACGTAATTCAAATAAAAATTACGTCAACTGTAAATGTTATCACAAACCTTAAATAGTCCTGATATCTACTAAGTGGAGAGCTTCATTATGCCAGGCTGACATAACCTAAAGTAGTGCTTCGACAGCAAGGACTGTGCTGGATGATTCTGTTGTGTACATGAAGTGTTTTAATAAGAGGCAGGTTTTCTTACACAACTTGGTACCTTTTCTTGGATGTTGCTGACTCTGCAGTGATAACCCCTCCCCTCTGGCTCTTTCTGCAGCAAGCCCCAGGCTGGTCTGCTGCACAGCCTAGTCAAGTTTTCTTTCTTGATGTTTGAGACCTCCCGAGCCTTTTGCATATGACCAAACAGTACATACAGCAAATATCCTGTGCTCTTTGGAGAAGGTCAGCCTGGCAGCACACGTGCAGAATGCTGATGCTGTGGATGCTCTGAGGACTTCTGGATGCACGGTGGCCCTTGATGGATGTGTCCAGTGCACAGGTAGAGGCCTAGACACTCAGGAGAGGGATACCATGCAATTGGAAATCCTATTGAAATAAAGCAGTTTCCCAAAGCACACTTGGAGAAGACTTGAAGAGGATGATGCTGGGAGAAGCTGGCTATCCAGTAGCCTTATCTGTTTCTGATTCCTGCAAAATGCATCTCTTGCAGCCAAAGGTGAGGGTGTCTTGCTTGTTACGCTTGCTTGTGTTGATTAAGCCTTGCACGTTTGCAAAGACAGCAGTTTGCCCACTGATGCACAGGTCATTTCTCTAGTCTGAGGTTAAAAATAAGCTGCAAAACACTGTTGGGTGGCTGCTTCCCAAAACTTCCATGTAGTGGGGAGAAAAATCAGAAAAGCTGCTGGCTGCTGGCAGGCTGGGCTGTGATGTGCATCATCAGCACAAAACTTGTCTGAACTACACGAACAAAAGCTTGGGTCCGTGCTAAGGTACCAGGAGTGCCCGGCTTCCTCCTCCTTCTCCTCCCCTCAGCTGCCCAGGTTAGCCTATCTCCTTGCCTTAAACACAAGCATGCTTGTCTGCAAATTATGTGTTGAGTCTGGAACCATCAAATTAATAAAAACGTGGAGATACCCACACTGTTCGTCCGTCCCGTGACTGTGACAATGTGGCCAATTGCGTACACTCAAGCATGGGGAGTCCCGCGCGAGCAGCCACATCTGTGCAGCAACCTGGCAAACCCCAGCAGAGCCCTCCGTGGCACAGCCCTCAGCCTGGCTAGACTGAGACCCGCAGGATCTGTAATTTCATGTTTACAGCTCTGTGATATGGAATGATAAATCTAGAAAATATTATAACTTTATATTGTTGAAATACAAAAAACAAAATAGTGCCTGTGATGCAGAAAGAATACATTGCCAGCCACAATTACTGTTAGATAAAAAGCAATAGGAGTTGTTGTAAGATGTAGACTTTCATTTTTCCTGTCTTTTCTGGCATCAGCTTGGCAAAGGGCTAGGTGTACGTAATGCAATACTCCATGGTCATGCAGAAGGACAGCTTGTGCAATATGGCGTCACATTTTTCAAGGCTATCTAATGAAAGAGGCCAAAAGCATGTCTAGAATTTTTTCCTGCAAATCAGTAATGTGGAAGGTAATAAAATATTTATGTTACATAACAGGAACCCTCTGGTCATGATTTATTTTTGGAAATATTAAAAAAAAATGCAAGGGCTTCTCTGAAATGAGCATTTACTAACTTAATGGGAAATGTGACGTGGATTTAGCAGCAGCCATGAACAAAAGCAGCAGACTGAGGTAGCAAGTGGAGCGTTCTGGAGTTTCGTTGCATTGTGCTCGCTGCAAGCCACCATCACGTGGAGGATTATGTGCTTACTGCATTTGCCAGGAGGGCAGTTTTTCTCTTTTTCTCCACACAAATGTGTGTCTTGAGTATGCTTCTAAGGCTTTTAACTGAGACAGAGTGTGTTTCCACACTGAATTACCAGTGAGTAGTTCATGCTCTGCCAGGGAGCGATACAAGCGAGGGAAACAGAGCTCAGCCTAAGCGTGCTGGTGATGCCCACACTTTCCAGACAAGGTTGGAGGCTGGTTTTGCTTGAACTACGGCAAATGAGGAGGTGCAGGATCACCTGCTGCTGATGATGTTGGAGTTAAAGTGCTTGTCTCTCCCAGTGTTAACTCTCTGCGTGCAAAATAGGCCTTGAAATGTTCTCTGATAACATCACATCATCACAGGCATACTTGACCTTTCCCAAAATGATGCAAAAATACCACAGAAAGATAAATACAATGTTCCTGACATGCTGCCTAGATATTTCATTGTAGCATTGCTACATAACAATGTTGTACTACACCATGTCATTGCCTGCCTTCTGACAGGGTATTATCCTAGGTAAGGGTTCAGGTATCCTGCAGATAAATTTGATAAGTGAACAGATGCAGAAAAAAACCGCAGGAACACTTAGTGGAAAAATATTGGCAGAGAGCCTGACCCTCAAAATTGCAACTCTGTTGGTGATCAGGTCAGGAAGAACAGACTCATGCACACAGTCCTGTGCCATGTTACTGGTCTTATTTATTCAATTAACAGTCCTGTGATCAAAACAGCCTAATTATTTGTTATAGATGTGCTTGTACAAAAAGACTATGCAAGACTAAGTGGGTTTTAGCACTGGCAGGGGTTTTTTCCCCCCTGCTTTAGCAGCTTGTTGCCTGAGGGCTGCTTGCACCAGGTTGTGACTGGCAAAATGGGCAGTGGTCAATTGGAAACACGGATTTTGCATCTTCTCTGGCCAAGGCTGGGTACTGATAGCTGGGCCGTACAGAGCTGCTCTTAGAGATTGAATTGGATAATGGTGAAGAGACAGGGATTGTTAGCAGCTGCTCAAGATTTTGTATTAAATGTTTTGCTTCATGCATTTGTGCATGTATGTTCCCTGAAGCTGCTGGGGACAGCGTGGTTCCTTCCACGGCTCCTGTGTCAAGATTCGAAGAGGAAGGTGAAAGATTGAGGCAGGAGGGTTTTGCTGCACCTCAAATAGTTTGTGCTTACCAGCACCTGGAGAAGATGCTGTTGATTTGCTGCTTATTCTCTGAGACCCTGGAGAAGGAAAAATGCCTGCCATATCCCAGTGTTACACAAGCAACAAAATACAAAGCAATCATCAGCTTGGATCAAGACAGTGTTGGATTTCCTGGGTCCATGAGGAGCAGTTAGGTCTTAGTTGTTTGTATCTGCCAAATATTATAAGAGATAAAACTCAGAAAAATTTGCCAAAAACAGTGTTGTCAGTCGCTGCCCCTGGCTGTTGGCAGATGGAGGGTGTGTGGCAGTACAGGGGCAGAGACAGGACAAGGACGGGCCATTAACTGCTTCGCTGCTGAAAGCTGTGACCCCATGTGTCCTCACTTCTATACAGTCACTCAAATCTGCCAGCAGCAGTGGCCTGTACAGATGTTTCAAAGGCTGGTGAAACAAAACACATGTGTACTTGGTCAGCACAGAGTTACAGTGATGAAAGGACAATCCTTCTTAACATACAAGGATGCCACAAATCATGCTACTATTGAAAATGTTGGGGGCATGCTGGAAAAGTGATTGGTGGCATCCAAAACAGGAGGATATTCAGCTGTTCTAGTCAGCATCACATACAATATAAAGGCTGCTAGGCACAGACATGGCCATGGATATGTTGTGTTCTCATGAGGATATCAGTGTTTGAAGAAAGGTTGAGGAAACATGTGACTGCAAGATCCTACTTTGCATCTGCTACTGCAGCCGCTGGGCAGTATAGGAGAGAAGAGAGAGCCCTGCTCCCCATTTACAGAGAGCACTGTGTGGAGGAAACATACGCCTAATTGGCACACAAGAGACAGCTTGAAAAATTCCCAAGCTGCTGAATTTTCTTCTAAAATTTCTAAACGATGCAAAATCAGAACAGTCCAGCTGTGCTCTGCCCTTTCTCAGGCTTTCTGCCTGTCGCCACTACTCCCCATTTAAGATCGCTCACCTCTCTTCTTCTGTCTGCATTCCTGCTACCAGCAGTATGCCGGTCCGTGGCTTCAGCCTTACACAATTGAAAGTTTAAGAGGCTTGTGATGCAGAAGGCAAGTTCCTAAATCAAATAAAAATGTTCTCCATTTGCTTCAGACTCTACAATAATTTGTTCCAAATTTCATGCTCTCCATTGGTCCGATTTACACAAACTCACACTAATTAGCTGCAGAGCTTCTTTTAAATTTACAAAAGCAATCATTCTCTGTGATAGCTCTATGCTATGCCCAACTCCCTCTCAGTAGACGTTAATGACACAGTAACCATGGTTACAGTATATAAAATATGCAGCCACGAAATGTGGAAATGTAACAGTGTAATATAATTTTCTCTGGAAAATAAAGGTTTTTGGCATATTTGTGTTAATTAGGACATCGCATTAAGTATTTCATGTCTGCATTCTTTATGAAAATAAAAATCATAACAGAGAAAATGATTCTTGAATTCTATTCAGTGGCAAACAGTACCATTGGGAAAGCATATTTCCTGATAAAATGGGACATTTTAACTGGACATCTATAAGTGCCATTCTGGTAAATTGGAGTTATAGTGTGTGGGAAGCAAGCCCAGAGATCCACTGCGATCGGAGCAGCCATATGTCACAGGGCTCAGGCCGTTAATCTGAGGAGTGGCAACCAGGAGGAAGCAGCAAAACCTCTCATCTGCAGAGCTGAGCGGATAACGGGGGAAATCCATGGGCCAACACAGCAAACCAGGACTCGCTGCATCATGTTTTCAGGCTTTTTGCTTTCCTGTTGCTATTTGTTATTGCATCCGTTCAACTGGCATAAACCAAACTACTGCATAAAGTCAAGCCTGCTGCCAAGTGACACTGAATATTGTGTGAATGCTGCAGCCCCCTCCGTCAAAGTTTCATGTACCATGAAACTCTTTTGGGTGAGGGTTGAGGATCCTCGGTTCTCTTCTCTTGGTGATCCGCCTCTCTGCAGCAGATCTGATCGGATTGGCGGGCTGGGATGTGATCATGATGTGAGGCATTTTATCCTTCCAACTTACACCCTTTACATTTCCACTTCGGCATTTTGTTTGGAAAAGGCAGAAGGGTGGCCATCCCAGGGAAAGGGAGAGGCAAAGCACAGCCCTGCTCAGACTTTTGCTCTAGCTGTTTTGCGTGCTACCGTATACATGTAAAATACAACAGGATGGGTGCACCGTCCATCACTAGTGAGAAAACTTGAACCAACTTGGCTGTAGCTACCAAAACTCAAAAGATTACTTCCAAAGTAGATGCTACTCACTGCTCTGTTCCCTTGAGGGGAGAACTTCAGCGTGGTCCTGACAAGCCCATCTGCTTACTCTTATCTGCAGCGGTGATGCCATAAGGAGTGGCAAATAGCCTTGAAGTGACAGTTTTCAAGCAATACAAAGGCGGTTACTTTATTTTTTCTTGAAGCATTCACCAAATGACATTAGGAATGTACTTATAAAACTGGTCTCTTCATGACAAACTGATGTGCAAGAGAAAAGATTAAATTAGTTGAAAAACGTTTATTATCAATAGGTCATTTAGCTCTAGCCTCAAGCAAACCACCTCCTGATGAGCTGGACATGGAAAGATGCTCCGAGTTCAGCTGTACCTCTTGTTCTCTCAGCTGCCGCCTAGTGAGAGCAACACAAAGGAAGGAAGATTAACTTTAGAAAATACAAAGGGATGAAAGGTTGGTGAAAATCCTTCAGTTCCATTTAGGTCAGGCTGGCATTCAGCAACAACTCGGTCCAATTAGACAACTGGAGCGAATTTGCTCTTTGTCCCTGTGTCTTGTGCACCCTTGTTGCAGAAACAGAAATAAAGGATAACATTTTTATTCCAGTTCCAAAATCTGTATATAACAATACTCCATTTAGGGAGAAGGTACTGAGTCGCTTTTTTGTTAGAGGCTTATGATTTTTTTGCTTGTTTTTTTATTTTTTTTTTTCACCACACAGACATGATCAAATTTGGAACCTTTATTTTCCTTAGCTATACCTTGTTTTCCTTAATAGAATCCTCTGATTAGGACTTGCAAATCCAGTCAAAGATAACACAGAAAATGCAATTAAAATTGACATGTATATGTTCTTTATAACCTTGGACTCAATTTATGAGATATATTTTGTCTATGCAGAAGGGACAAATTTCTGAATCTTGTGCATTTTGAAACTCTTTCTCCTCACAGTGCAGAGCATCTCTCTCAGATATTTACAAAGCCCCTGTCACCATGGGAACAAAATTAAACATCAGAACAGCAAAGGGAAAAAGGTATTTTCTACTCTTCTGTATGCTTCTGAAAAAAAAGAAGGACCGAGTAGAGCACCAGCTCCAAACTTCAGTCTAGGTATGAATTCAACAAAAGTATCAATGACAACACCATTTCTTCTCCTCCCTTTCTTTGAAGAGCATAACACCACCAAAAAAAATCAATGAACACACGTGAGAAGGTAATGACTATGCCCTGGTCTACATAGTGTCATTCTGATAAAAAGCATGATAAAATCCGAGTCCTCATTGAGTCAATGCAAAAATTAGCAGATTTAAATCTTTTGCTTTTTTTAAGTGAAACGCAGGTTTAACATGCTCTCCAACACTTGGACATGAAGTAAGTACTGCATGACTGCCAGCCATCCAGACAGAGCTATTAGTCAGAGGACAAGACCTGTGATGGTCGGGATTTTGTGGCCCCTCTGATGTCTCAGTGACAGACTGATATTGGTTCCTGCTCTGTCACTGTGGCTGTGTCTACCTGTCCTGTCCAGCTCTGCACCCCACAGAGAGCGGTGGCAAAGGCACCTCCCAGCCCTCTCTTACCCAACGCCCAGCGCTGACGTGCCCGCTCACTGAACAGTGTGTCCTCAAACCATCCTGACGTTCTGAATAAGCCAAAACTACTAAAAATATATGTAATTTTAAAGGATAATTACAGACTACTATTGTTCTTTGAGTAAGTATATTCAAATTATAATAAAAAGGGACAAAAATATAGAACTATGAGCCCCTTAGTCTTTACTGGTCTGTTTCTGAGTTACACATTTCCACATGCATTGTGTTCTACACCCAACAGTGACTTGTGGTATCATATATTGTGGTTTGTTCTCCAGTCTCACTTCCATGCAGAAATGCCAGCAAGGCACACCTTGGAATCTGACTGTCTAAAGGCTAATACACATTATTTGATATTATTAACACATGATACTTGTGCTTTATGGTGAAAACCAGTGCTGACCTCATCGGGAGCATTTCCTGATTAAGGGCTGCCACACAGAATTTGACTCACATCATTACTGAAGAGACCCTGAGAATATCAGTTGAAGCAGTAAATATCACATCTAGCCCTGCCGTTGTGTTTAAGTTCTCCCTCCTCCCCAGCCTATATTGAACCATACTTATGCTTTTTATAAAAATAACTGTGCTGGCAGATCTTTTTCAGTTGCTTGGAAAGAAGAAAGTCCTCACTTAAAATGACCGCATGGCAACACTGCTACTCCCAGCTATTCAACACCCCATGGCACTGCACGGAACGCCGTGTCCTCACAGGCCTACCTCAGTGAACGTTCCGGCCAAGCGCAACGTGAGTCATCTTCTGCGCTTCAGCTGGCTGACTGGCGGGGAATTTGCAGGTGTGTGTGTATTTGGATTACAAGCAGACTATTTCAAGTGGAGACAGAATGTTTCATTCCTGCTCCTTACTCCCATATGCACATTATATTTGTCACTCCTGTCAACAAACATTTGTAAACTAAAAATAATGTCTTAAATATACGTACTATATTACAGTGCTTTGGAAGACATTGAGCCATCTCTGCTTACAACTTGAATGTTGTCTCTTGGCTGTCTCCCTCCTTTGGTAGACAGCGCTCTCGCTGTGCCAGTTGGAAAGAGAGACCCATCTCCCTCCTCTCATCCCTTCTCAGTTTACTCACCATTACTTTCCTAGTTAACATTCAGAGAAGAGCAACATCTTCTGAAAGTCCAAATATTTTGTAGACACCCTTGAGAAACCTGGCTTGAATCATCTTTCAGGGCAAATTTGTGAGACCTCATTTTCCACCAGTGGAAGTTCCGTGCAAGCAAACGACAGCCTAACGGGGAGCCCCTCTGGTTAAACAAACTTGGTCTTCATTTCCAGCACAGTCTTTCTGTTTGCTCTGTGTCAATTTTGCTGAGTAGCTCAGACTCTCCTGGAATAATTGTCTCATTAGGCATACAGGATACAAGTTGTAAACTGCATCCTGTCATCCCAGGAATAAATTATACCAAACAACTACTGAACACTGAGTGAGAATAGAGTCTGGCACATGTATTTTACATGACTCTTAGAACAAGCAATATCTATGTGTAATCATTACCATTCAGGTAGCAAGGTCAACGTCAAATCCGTTGCATTGCTTGATCTCTTCCAAAGGCCATGCAAAAGGAGCAAGATCATTATCCAGCATCACCTAACATCCAAATATTTTTATGAAAATCAGATCTGATTATTCACAAGGTCTCCCCAGTGGTCTTTCACAGATGCATGTGAGACAGGCAAAAAGAGAGGTGGAACAGGCAAAGAAGGAAAAGAGTCTATAGAAGACAAGGGAAAAGAAAGGAGAAAAGAAAGAGAACTATATGTATGTTAACTGAGAATTAAAAATGGGATAAATATGTAAAAATTCAAGCCAAAAAAGAAAAAGAAGGGAACAAGCACAGAATGCAAAGATTGTAAGTGGAATAATATCAGAAGATCATTATTATAGACAGCTGTCTTCTCTTCAGCAGAGGCAACAAGATTCTTCACTTCTGAAATTGTCTGACCTCAATTTAATTGTACTTTAGGCACCCAACAAGGTGCCACAAGTGCAAACAGAATACACAATTATTTTCATTTTTCTTAATTAAAGCAAAATTACATTCCATTTATATTCAGTTTTCTTTTCTAACACTTAAAGAAGAAGATAACCAAAATGACTGGACCTTTTTGTCCTTGATTGCATCTTCCTTTCTCAGAGAAGATAATATGCCCTTAGGTGGCTGAAGTGTTTGATTAATTAGGGACCCCAGAACACACAAGATCCTCATTAGCAGAACAGAATGAGAATTAAGGAATTTAGTGATGATTTGCCTGAAATGGACAGTGCTAGCGAGTGGTTCATGGGCTGTAACAGGACTGCTGCATCTTTAATAAATGAGTGGTGGTGGAAATTTCAGGAGTCATACAGTGATAAATCATTTTGCTCTGAGGCACTGGTTCCACCTATCCAATTTTCTTAATGGTTCCGATAAGCCATTAGGACCTTCTCCCCGGTTCCTGATTGTCAGAAACTGTCACTGAGCTCCGATGGAGCTAGATCATGCACTAAGACATCACATGGGAAGACGCGTGGGCATACTCAGCTCTACTCTCATAGTGCCTAAGACAACTGTGCTCCAGTTCTGTGACTTGTCACCAGCTCAGCGCATATGTCACACTAGTTCAATAGTAATGGCAACACATGCTCATTAAAGTAGTCTACATATATTGTCACTTGCTTATTCTCTCAAGGGAAAGTAACATTTTTTTTGTTTCTTTTTAACTTTACTTGCTTTCTTAACACTTTGTCAGTAAGACATGTCAATTTGGGCTAGCATTAACGGGCTATGCCCGTTAATATTCTAGCTATGCCAATGCTACAGAAGGTAGTGTCCCATTTTTTTTTAAGGCATATAAAATAAAGTCTAACTTTTAAGGCCTCCCAAAATCATTCTTGGATGTTAATGCAGTTTCCTGATCCTGTTATTGGCTATACAATGACAAACCAAAAGGCTGGGCTGAAGCTCCCCCTACTTCGAAGGGTGTGCCCATTGCAGAGCCGCAGGCAGCGTGGTGTGGATCTTACAAGTGCTGCCAATGCGAGCAGCGTGCAGCTGCAGGGATGCCCATGGGATGCACTTTGTGAGAGCCGGTGCCCCAAAAGCCAGCCTTTTGTTGAATCTCTTGGCCATGGCGCTATTACAGTTAATGATAAGAGGGATTTTCCCTTTGGCTAATATCCTTCTACCTTTCCGAGATATTTCTGATCAAGGATGACGTGTGGGAGGAGTCAGAGGAGAAAGCTCAGGAAATCTTTTTGAACAAACCAGCCACTACAAAAACACTTGCAGAAGATCATTTCTTACAGCAGAAGATGCATAATTTAGAAATAATGATTTTCAATGCAGACTGTTCACAGAGTTATGCAGAAAGAAAGAAAATTTTACAAATGAAAGGAATGAAACTCTACTACTATGGGATTAATGGAAAACACCAAGGAGACATTAACTCTACCTGCAAGAGGCAGCAGACACTTATCATGATGAAAAGCATTTCTATATTATTTTAAAGGAGCAGCAAAAAATATTGAAAAAAAAAAAGCAAAGGGGAATGAAGAGTATCTTTAACATGTAATATTCATAGCCAGAGAAAATAGTTGTTATTATTTATGTAGGAAAGACAGACAATACAGGATTCTTGTGGACATCCAGCAATGTTGTTTAATAATGAGAAGTAATTTCAATCTTGCTCCAATCATAGAAAAATTAATCTCAAGTAATTCTAATACTCAGCTGAAAAATAATGAACAAGCGACAGAATAATCTAACTCCCCCCCCACCCCCAATACACACACAAAACCAGTCCTCCATCCTAATCTCAAAGGACCGAGGAGGTTTTGATTTGCGACCCAACACTCAGGCTGCATTTGGAGCTGCCCCTGGGGTGGGGTGAGCAGCTTGGGGCCAGGTGGGGCCAGGCGCTCCAGCCTGCCAGTCCCCTTGTAGCACTACTGGGCTCAGCGGGGAGGAGAGCGCTGCTGGAGAGGCAAGGTTCAGCCACGGAGCCTGGTTCACAGGGAAGCATCAGAAAGAAGACACCTAGAATATAGGTCCTTGGGTCACTGTGTTTTCATGTCCATACCCTTTTATTCTCTTCAAAAATTTGGAGTTGAAAATGGATTCTTGACCAAAAACATTTATGTTATTCTTTTCTTTTTTGCTTTTTCTAAATGCAGCATTTTCATTTGGAGAGAAATCTCTTTCTGGTGAGCTTTAATTAAATGAAATAGTTGCTTTAGTTGGATGCAGAATCAATATTGACATCGTTGTAGGAATTTGGGAACATTGCAGATGTCCACACCATGAGGCATCTTCAGGAATACCAACTGCTCTTGGTGATGTAGTTTTAGGCTAGAGCTAATCTTGTGACCAGCAGTTCCAGCCTTTGGGCAATTCTCATGCTTCCAGAGGTTTTGAGAAGGCACAGGTCATGGGTAAAGGCTCTCCCTCTGCTGCACCCATGCTGGCCCTTCAGCGAGCTGCGAAGAGCAAAGCCCTTCTGAAAATCAAGTTACTTTGTTGGGTGCTTGAAATAGTTTTTCTTAGAAAGCATCATTACACACCTAAGTTTGTGCTAGGCAAGAGTATGGCTAAATGTCCTTCCTGCATAGGGACTCACTGCCAACATGCAGGAAACATGAGAAGGATTCAGGCCATTTTTTACTATGTTGTTACCTATGTCACAAAATCCATGATCAAAGTTGATCCTTTGATTTTCTCAGACCTACAGGAGTGTGAATTAAAATGACTACTCCATCTGAAACCATTTGCTACTAGAGAAAGATATAGACCTCAAAATAGAAAAATAAGCAGCGTGAGAACAAATAATGAACAGAGTTCATAAAACCTCTGAGGAAATTCTAATAGAAAATACATGGTATTTTATCATAAAAATCCTAGATGATGGCATTTAATGCCAAACAAAAAACAACATTTATGTTAAAGCCTGAGAAAATGAGGGCTTAGTAAGCAATTGGTGCCCAATTTCCTTTTGTCATATGTGCTACAAAATATTATTGAAACATTTTAAATTAGAGACTGACTATGTATGGCAGCCTAAAAGAGGTTTGTAGCAGCTGCAGGGCTAGGAAAGTTCTGTAAAACTAGTGAAATTTTAACTGTAAAAAAAGGTGCGATGCTGTGGTTAAACTGGAATGTCTTTGGGAAAATCCCTGTGGTAAAGGAAGCACTACAAGTATAGTATAAGGAACTTCTTATGAAAATTCAGCTTTTGACAGCAATGCGGATTATACTCTTCACAGAACAACAGGTGAACTAATAGTGCAAATTGTATACGATTGTACGATTCCCAACATCAATTCATTGGAAACTGCTAGCAGTAAGGGTCTGAACAGGGTGGAATAGTGATTTATTTGCTAAATGGTCAATGAATCAGCAGGAAGCGGTGGTGATTTGGACTCTTATTTCAGTGGGTGTGAAGCTTTTGCAGAAAAAATGGCTATAAAAATAACTAAGGATAGGTTCAGTTCTTCATGTTAAACTGCAATATGAACAAATGCAAATCCATAATTAAGTTAGAGCATTAGGGCCTCCAATTTCCATGATGGAAACAAAACTTTGACTATTTAATGTAATAAAATCCAGGATATAGGAAATTCCTATCCCAGTTCATTAAAAGAAATGGAATGCGAAACGGCAAGACCAGTAGGAGGGACTCAGTGAAACTGTAAATGTTGTCTGGAAGGTTGTAAATGCAGTGCCTAACTTCAGAGGAGGAGGAAAACATGATTCTAAGCAAGACTAGGCCTTTTAATGTGACTTTGACTCTGAAAAGTTTTAGAACAGATTTTGGAGAATGCATAAGTAAGAGCAGAGAGGCAGTAGAAAGTAAACCAAATTGCAGCATGGTTTTCTCAAAGATAGCTCATGACAGACTAATATTTTTGTTTTTACTAAAATCAGTGATTCCCCAGACAAAGGTAATGCAGCTGGTATAGATAGATTTAAGTTAACCATTTCTTACAACACTTAATAGGAAATTATTATTTAAGTTAAAGGTATTAGACATTAATGGGAAGTGGATAGAGAGCTGTTTAAGGAAGATTTTGCTCCAAGTCATATTTAAAAAAGAGTTATGAGGCTGGCAGAGGTTAGTGCCTAAGTGATCAGCGTGGGGACCTATGCTGCTCAATATATTAGTGGCCAAGGAGGCAGAATCAAATTATTTGCTAAAGAAATTTGCAGATAACACAAGAGATACTCTCAACACTAAGAAAGCAGAGGGTCACAAGAAAAGCTTTTTGCACAAGATACTGAAATACTTCCTTTGGAATATCGTGTTCTGTTCTACTCACCTGTGTTCCACAAAAAGAAACCTGAGTTAGAATAAGAACACAGAAGGCTTTGGAAAATGGAGTATTCATTTTATGAATGAAACAGAAAAAATCATGGTTTATTTTGTTTAGGCAAATGAAGATTCAGAGGAGCTTGACAGTTCATCATATTCAGGGGAAATTGTTAAAAAGCGAGAAGAACCATTCAGGTGGAACGATATTACTGGCCTAAGACCAAATGCCGTAAATCAGTAATGAGTATTTATTAGCGTAGACATTTAGACAAGACTTTTAAACAGCTCAGGAATTAAATTCAGGAAGAGTTTCCAAAAAAAGTGACTAGATATAGAGTCTGAACTCATTTTAAGATGGAACCTGGTAAGTTCAAGAAACTGCTCTCTGGCAACCTAAAATGCTTCAAGATGGAAAATGAAGCCTGTGAGATTAGTCTTTGGTACTTGGTATTCTGGGATCTTCAAGAAACTATGAGGTATGTGTTGCTGCTTGTTTGCATCATACTTATATTGTATATTTGTACATGATATACATGACATTGGATGTATCGTATTTAGATTTATTTACAAGGAACATTCTTAGTAGGAGAAAGGAAAATATTGTTATCCTTGCTAAATATAATTTAACTTCTGAGGTGGAATGAGTGACAAAGAATAATATTTCATGTTTTTATTAAATTCTAGATGTTGCAGTGGTTCTAGCATCATTAAAATCATAGGTGACTGATTGATATATCCTGTTTCCATCCTCAACAGTAAACAACTATCAGATTTGGGGTCACACTGGTGGTCTGGGGAAATCAGAGCATTACTCTTTCTAATGTCCCCTCTGTTACACAAGGTAGTAGACCACTTCCTAGCATAACTTAACAGTTTTATTTAATATTTTCCATTCAGGGACATTGATGGCCCATTATTATGGATCTTTTGATCCATCTAATACAGACTTGAAGTTTGTTTTAAGATACTGTTGTTGCATGGTTTCCCCAGCTGGACGAAAAAGAACCGAGTGACCCATGTGGGTCTTTATTATGCCTTGTTTCTTTGTCCCTCGCTTCTGCAATTGTACAGATGTTCAGTCAGTAGCAAGGGGAATGGGTGAGTGGGTTGGCTGCCATCCCAGAAATTGCTTGAGTTATGCTCTTGTAATACCTTTTATTTTCTCATAACAATGTTGAAGAGCCATTTGACAATTATGGCTTCTAAAGACATTGTAAGAAAGACATTTGATACATGCCCTAAGCTCAGAACATGACTGATCTCGCAAACCAAGGCAGCCTTTAGGGAGGGTCCTTCTTCTTGAAGATTCCCCAGCCAAGTGCCATAGGCAGTGTGGAAGAGCTGTGTATTGACAGAAAAAGCCTCTTTCCTTAAAAACAGCACAATCCTCAACCGCTTTTATAGATACCACACATAAACGTGTAGATACCATTGGCACATATTTTTGGGGGATGAGAGAGAGCAGCAATGACAAGACTGTGGCTTTTTTTAGAAGAAGCATTCTCTATGTGGAAAGTGCTAGACTGTACAGTTGTTCTTTGTCCCCAAAACTGTAATTATCAATGCTCTTAGCATGAACCCCACAGTCATATGCCAGATGGGTGCTGTGAGACGGGTACCAGTTAGGCTAGTTGCATGCCAAGCAGCTTCACAGCTTTAATTACTACTGTAGGCTGTATCCATGCAGATACTTGCTGGTATGATTAGTGAGAGAAACAATATTAGAAAGGTTAACAAAACTGGTCACAATGCTCATGGCATTACTGAGGTGGACAATTGAGAGGACAGATGTCCCAGTCCTACTTATCTTGGAAATTGCTAATATATGTTGGCAGTATTTCAGGACCAACCAGCTGGACAAAATTCAGTATCTTTGCCCTCCTATAATATTTTATACTCATAAATATTTATTCCAGTAAATGAATGCTTGGGTTTTACGAACACCTGTTCTATAGAAAAGGTCTTCTTCTACCCACAGTAGAATGAGGTGAACTTCTGTTTTCCTAGGAGTCCATGCAGATTTTTGCTGGAGAATTCAGGAGCACAGAGTTTCTCTGGATCTTACATTCCTTTTATTGGCAGGAGGTCATATGCTCCACCAATCCCATATTCATGTAAATCCATAAGCCTAAAGGGGGAGATTTACAGAGTAGTCTGTGAAAGTAACTTTGCAATACTTGCCTGGTTCTGTATCTTATTAGCTTCTGCAGGCAATAGGCCAATCCAGCTCATAGTTACTGCAGTATTAAACTAAATAACGGTCTTAATAACATAGCGAAATATATTCAGAGCCCTATGGTGCAAAATATATTAGATTATTTCAAAGACAGGACAATCTGAGTCTCTGGAGAAAAGCAAATGTAATTAAAATTATTTCTACTCCAAAAATTCACTTCTCATTACAAATGTTGCCACAGAGTATTCCCAATGCAATTTTTATTCAGAGTTAGAGAAAGAGATATTAGCCTTCCTGAAAACTGTGCTATCTTGAGTAAGATAGTGTATGTACTGCCTTGAGTGAAAGAGGAATGGAAATTAGATGCTAGATTGTGTCAGATGACGTTCAGTCTTCAAATTTATATGGTCTAGGTAGGAAAACATAGTATTTGCTGAGGCAGAGATGGAAGACTTAATCACGTGTGACTTCAGAGTGCAATTATA
>Ga0181612_118139_pt1 | contig 16412 bp, 16 predicted proteins | sample HoacroProtozoa21_FD_119630 | JGI IMG/M metagenome (GOLD analysis project Ga0181612, IMG submission 119630) | Hoatzin crop microbial communities from Cojedes, Venezuel. Combined Assembly of Gp0051906, Gp0051904, Gp0051908
CGATTAGCACTAAATTAGTGCTGCATAGCATAGGATTAGGGAAACGATACCCATTTCAAGTTCCTCATCATTTGTCCTTTCCTTCTCGCCTTCCTGTGCAGCTATTTCATGCTGTGCCCCTCTCTTCTGACTGGGTGGCTGAGGGCTGCCTTTCAGCACCTCCTGCCCAGGTTTGGGATCAAAATGAAGGCTCTTTGGGTGACCGTGCACTTGTTCTTCATCCATCTGGGCATTCACTTTGTGAACTATGTCCTTCCAGCTGCAACAAAGGTACAACACAAAACAGAACACCCTCCCCTCAGTATATCAAGAGATATTTCATAATGCCATTTCATAAAGACAAGCAGAGAAAAAGCCTCCAGAACATGTAGAAGTTTGTCCTAATTTAACTTTATGGCAAAACTAGCAGATTGCATTAGTTACTGTGATAGCTGCTTGGAACAGAACATTTAATATGCCACGTAAGTACAAAATAAGCTATGCTTTATAAACACAGTTTATTGTAGAACTGATTTATATCATTCATATGATACAACAACATATCCACATAGCAATAAATTCCAGTTCTAAATAGAGACTTACTCATGCCTCACATGCCCAAATACACAAATCTAAGTTGTTGAAAAAATATCAAAAACATAAGTCCTCTCTATTGTTCCAACTTCATTTAAAATTAAGATAAAGTAAAACTGTAGGATTTTGGCCTATAAGGAGTAAAAGCCTTTCAAAATAAACAGGAAAGCTGCAATACACAGTTGACAGTTTCTGTTGTCTGGTAAATTTATTTTAAAGCTTCAAGCTCTCTAGGAAGCTTTGCAAGTGGGATGGATACTTTAACCAGCACCTGCGTATAAAACTCTTCCACAGCATGCACCTATCCCCTGTACAGACCCAAACAGGAAAACAGAACCAGCTGAAAGGAAGCATTCACACGTTGTTTTGATTTTTTTTTTTAGGTGAACATGGGAAAAAGTGTTTTATTTCTTCATTCAGTGAGGAAAGCCGTGTTCCAATATGATTTACTGCTTTTCCTACCACTACCCCCCACAGGTTTTTATCCATCTACTGACCTGCAAAATCAATTATTCATACACAGCTCTATTTATGAGAGTTCAGGCAGCCATAGGCAGGAATTCCTTCCTCTGCAATGGTTCCACCTCAAACACACTTCTCCTGATGTCTACATCAATATCTACGTCTGCTTCCTTCTTAGCAGAAGTGCCTCAGAGGGACAGTGACTTGATACCAAGGTATACACCAAACGCAACACATTTTTCCTTAATGCCTCCCTGCCTGCAGCAATAGCACAGCTCACGTGGATGCCCAGCCAGAGGCTCAGCAGCAGAGTGCTGAGTAGCATAACACTGCTCTACTGCATGGAAATGAGCTGGAGTTCAGAGAAGAAACAGAATTATCTTCATATTTGTCCGAGCGAGCCCCTGAGAAGCCCAGAAAGCAGGGCTGTCTCTTAAGGAATGTTTTCTTCCCAAGTATCTTTACTCAGTCACCTTCAGAAATGAAGAAGCGTAAAGGAAGGGATGAATTCCCTATAATAAGGAGTCTCAAAAGTGACTAGAACCAAAAGTTTTAATCGGAGTATGTTACCATCAGTTTCAAGCAGGATTACTGCTTGGTCTAGCCTGTCCTGCTACATGAGCCAGCTAAGATTTAGAAATCTACTTAACACATCCAAGTTTTTAACTGCTGAGAAAGGCAAGTGGCCTTAGCTTTAGCAGCTTTTTAAAGCCAGCATACTACCACCACAAAGAACTTTCAGTAAGAAAACTCATAACCCAGCCTTCAGCTCAGATTTCCCCCATTACAAAATGATCAAAATGCAAATTTGCCACCAAGAGCTCATCTGGAATCTGCTGGTCTCAGCCACCCAACGCAGCAGTTCTTGGCATTGGATGCATGGCCTCTTTTGTACTCCACTGGGGTTTGATATTGTTCTTGGCATTGATACCTTCCGGCTAAAGTTGGTTTCTGCGCTCCTTATCACAAGTCTCACGCAGTGTTAATAACAGCCTCCAGCTCCTCAGTAATTTCTTGATGATAGATCCAGGAAAAGAAAAGCACACCAAACATACCATGACCTCTGTCCTTGCAGAAATCATTTCCCAAACAAATCCAATAGTCACATTTTCTGTTTCATAGACCAGTGACAGTACCTTTCTAGGCTCTGCATAGTTGAGGGAAGGGCATTCTGCCATCACAACTTCAACTCTCACCTTCAGTCACACCCACACAAGTCCCTCCCTGTAAGAGGACAGAATATCCTCTGTGCTGTTACTCTGTGTGTCCACGCACGATGTTATCTAAGCAGTACGGGAAGGATATTGCCCTTTAAAGAAATATGCAAAGGACAATTTTTGACCTGGGAAGATTACAAGTTAAGTGAACAAACAAAAATGGCACAGAAGAACGAGTAGGATCTGGCTGATAATTTACAATGCAATCCAGAATTCTTCTCCACAGATAAAACAGAAATTGAATCTTGTTTGCTACAGTAAACTGAGCAGCTATGACCTGGACACAAACAAGGGATAAATAAGTTAAATGAGGAAGCGCTATTTTCAGTCAGTTTTTGGATCATGGCCAGACTTTGATGAATTGCAGCCTCAGAAAGACACTTTCTTCCTTTTGCAAAACAGACCAGTCTTCTGCAAGTGCTGCTGAGACAGTAAACAGTTTCTCCTGTGCCTGTACAGCATCCAGTACAACAGGATCCTGGTCCCTGACCAGACTCCCAGGTACTACAGCAACACAAGTAACATACTGCAGGAATTATCCATTCTGTTACCTGCACGGAACGGGTAGGTTCATGCCGTTCTCTGAACCTCTGCCCTTTCCGATGGACTCCGCTGCCCAGAGCTCTCCTCTCCCGTTTACCCCAAGAACAGGTCTGGAGAACACATTGCCCTGAGGATGTCCGATACAAGCAACAGTCCCAAGCTGCAGGGAATTTTAATACCAAGGTTTCAGCTAAGCTCCGTTCCAAGTCTTTTATCGTAAACCCTGATCCTTGTATTGATATGGCTGAATTGGTTTGACTTCTCCAGATGAAGCTGCAGTTGATTTAAACTACATTATTTGAAGTGCAGGCATGCAGAAAAATAGACAGGACAGAAGCCTGGGCTGTCCAGTGGATTCTGGTTGTGTCCTCATTTCTGGCATAAACTATTGCTGTAAACTGTTTTACCCTATTCTGGATAAAACTCAATTTTGGGATCACAGGTCTCCAACTCGTCTGACTTTTCACGTTCTAATCAGTCTCTGTGAAGGAGAATCCCTAGCATAGCTCAGGAGTGCACTGGCAACAGGAACCCAAGCTCCATTCCCTGGGAGGAAAGGAAACACAGAAGAGAGTATGCAGAGCTTGGGAATTTGTCTTTGCCCTAGAAGCAAAACCAGAAAAAACTCTAGTACCTAACTGGGGCTGGTTGCCTGCTGCTTCTAGATTACCGTATAACCTTGGGGATGAGAAGCTTTCAGATCTTCAAGGTCTACTCATTCCTGCAGAGCTTGGCAGATTACTGATTAATTAGTGGAAAAATGAGCAAGTTGCAGCTCTAATACACAGCTTAATGCCTCTTATTTATAGAAACCGAAGGCATTTTTAGCCACCTTGCTGCTGCAGATGGGTTGCTTCCATCATGCAGCATTTCTTCAATTTGCTAAACAAAACACGATATTAAGTCACCATCGCTGAAAGGGAGGAGACTGCTCGAAGTCAGTTCAGACTCCCATCCCACCTCTCCTCTCGCTAGCAGGACATCCTTGCTGAGCCGATCTCACTCAGCAGTACCTCCTCTTTCTCTCCTCCACACACAAACACTTCACTGAACAGTTCTGATACGAAGGCAGCTACAGAGCACGCACCAATAACATGAGTTTTTTTTCTTTTGGCCAGCACAGCACCCACAGCAGGCTGTGCATTCCATCACACAACATTGCCTGGAACACAACTAATCTGCTTCGGCTGAGATAGAGACCTGGCAGCAACATTCAGCAGAATTAGATGACAGTGGAACCAATAACCAACACTTTCTTCAACCATCTTTCAAGCAGAAACCACAATAAACACCAGGGACGAGCTTGCATGGTACCTTTCGGCCTGACCATCAAGAGCAGAAGGGAGTTTTCTTTCACCGACCTTTGCATTTGCACCTGCTTGCTCCCTGTAGGGTGGTGGTTGTCTGGCATCTGAGGTTTTTCTGCTGCAGAGGGTTGTTTCGGATCAGGCAGTGACAATCCAGGAGCCTGGCTTTCCTCATTGCTTTGCACCTGAATGCGCATCACCATCTTTAGATCCTGCAGAGAAGACGCATGCATACTTAATACACACAAGCTCCTCATCTTATCAGACACCTGCAGATCCCCCTTGCATTTGGGCAGGCTTATGGGCCAGAAAAGTCTTTTGTCAAAGAACAACAGGTTCAAAAGTGCTCCAGAACAAATCTACAGTCCTGTCCAGCCAGCCTGCAGCAAAAGACGCCCTTCTCCTTCCACACAGCCATGAGGAAATAATTTGGATCCTATGTGACCCAAGCTTGTCTTGAGTAGGTGAATCTCCAAAAAAAGAGGAACAACACAGCCACCTCTAAAAAAAGAAACCAAAACCCATCCATTGCCATTATAATAGTTCCTGTAATTATAGTCTAACCACACTGCAATTATTGTCATTTTTTCAGAGGTTTGCTTTCTATGAGCTCAATCCCAATCACCCCAGGAGACAGGAGAGCTGCTTTTATGATTTACTCTTTGCAGGTCTGTCAGGATCCAGAATAAGAACCCCAGCCCGTTCACCTGTGCCCAGCAACTACACCACAAACTTCAAGAGTGCACAGGAGTCTGAAACCCGAGGCTGGGACAGCTTCCCCATCAGGGAAGTGGAGCACACAATATGCACGTCAGCACAAATATCATAGTTCTGAGCTTCAAGAGCAAGGGCTACACCAAACAAGCAGCGAGTGTGCAGAACTTACTGGGTTCCCATTTGGGAGGCTGTTCATGGTCCGGGTGAATCGGATCACGTGGTTGTCCCCACGTTTGGCTGGCCAGACTGGCATGGCATCCGGCAGCAAGTTGGCATCTTGCTGTGGGGCTGGATGGGTGAAGAGCACATTAGCCTGTGGCCTCGGGCCATCGTTACTGTACGAGTTCTGGCCCAGCAGCAGAGGGCTATCTGCCTGCTTCTGAACCCCAGAGACTGGTGATGCCAGCGGGTTCGCAACAGGACGATTCTCCTGATTGACTGGAAAAGCCTGCAAGGGACAAAGGACAAGAGCAACCTCTGAAGGAACAAGCTTGGTTCCCTCCAAGTTCAAAGCCCCATGCTGAAAACCCAGAGAAGCCCTGCAGAACTCTCCTCCCCGGGGTTCCCTGGGAGTACCACACCTTCTGCCTCACGAGCTGCAACGGGCTGTTGGCTGGCACCACGGGCTGCTCCTTCAGCGCCTGAAACTGCTGCTGCCCCTTCCCAGCTCCTCCTCCTTTGAAACTCGGCATCTTCTGTAGAGCTTCCTTGAGCTGCCTGAACTCTTCCATCTGGGCCTGAGGGGATGAGAAGGGTACAGAGAAACCTCACATGGCAACAGCGTTAAACTCCTTGCTGAGAACAGCCACTCTCTTATGGCCAGTTGGTCAGCACAGATACACTCCTAAAGACGACATATGTTTTATATATATGAAAGACTGGAGATAATCCACAACCATTAACGACAAACCCAAGCTAGTCTTCAGCTTTCTCTCCAGATTTCACAGATACTCTGTATTCCTCCTTTGCCAGTCTTGTGTCTTATTTTATTGCATACTATTACCCAAGAAGTGCTGACGATGACTCCAGTTCTTTGCCCAATGCTATTCAGTGCACCTTTGCACAAGAGGAGTATGCTAGGTCTTGTTAGGTGTGGCTGCCCCTCCTCCTGTGCCTCACATGCAGGTACCACCTTCGGGTCAGCTTTTTTTCTTCCTGTGGAGGCATTTCTCCATGGTTGCACTCATCTCAGCAGGGCTGACAACGATTGGCATAATCCTACTTGACAATTCAATTTACTTTGCAAGACAAATGAAAATTGATTCTCCTATACCGTTAAGCAAATGCAATGCTTTTCTCTCTACTGCAGCTTATTTCTTCCATCTCCAACCCTGAAAACTAGGGCTTGAAAAAGCTACTCAGGAAAAGCTCCCCACTCCTACTCCAGTTATTTATAGGAAAGTGAGGAGGGAGAGCTTTTCATATGCTCACCAGGGTACCTGGAAACAGACCAAATTAGGGACTGGGCAAAGTAGGAAAGCTTCCAAGCAGCAAGGAAGGTTTAGCAGGATATTAATTCCTAAGCAGGCTCTGTTGAGTTCAGTTCTTGCCCCCGAAATTTGAGCTTAAGATTAACATTAAAAAAACAAAACATAACCCAACAAAACAAGTCATCAAAGGTAACATAAAAGGAATGAGGGAAGGAAATGGAAGCCAAGAACAGTTCATGGGATATAGCCCTAGCTAGTAGGAGAGTGCTTCTACTCACAACAAGCCATATGGAAACAAAACTCATCAAAAGCCTTTTCAGGTGGTCAGCCCAGAGGGAAAGAAGCCTAGCCTTAACACACAGACTCCCACATGCTGTTTGCACCCCATCACAGCAAGCTGTGCATACATCACTTGATGCCTCCATACCTCATTTTACCTGGCAGACCAACTGATACGACAACTACTGCAGGCTGGGCTTGTGAAACGCGTTAGAATCCTTGGAACACAGACGTGTGGTCTCGAATGCAAGTTACTGCCCTAAACTTTCACCTGCCAGCAGGAAGCAAGATCAACAACAGGATGCTCAGTGCAAATTGACACCGCAGAGCTGATAAAGGAGCTGGGAGCCTTTGTGAGTGTCTGCTCTAACGTATGGCATCTTGCCCCACTGAAGGCAAACACCATTCCATTCACCTTTGTGTTATGAAACACTGGTGAATCAGAGAACGGTTTGGGTTGGAAGGAACCTTTAGAGGCCATCTAGTCCAACCCTCTGCAATGAGCAGGCACATCTTCAGTCAGATCAGGTTGCTCAGAGCCCCTCCAAGCTGACCTTGAATGTTTCCAGGGATGGGGCATCAACCACTGCTGATTAGACACTATAAAGGACTGATCAGAAAACTAAACAGAAAACTAAGATTTAAAACTAGGGTCACTGTCAAAACGATCCAAAGTATTTTCTGAAACCACTGGGACCAACCTCTGCCACTTCTGTAAGAGCCAGAAATAGCAGCCAGACCGATGGCTGGAGCACAGCTTTGTTACACGACTGTCTAGTACATTCGGAGCAGGGGGCTGAGCTGTGTCTCCCACACCCAGGGCAAATCCTTTTACTCTTGCTCACGCTTAGTTTTGGCAAGGAATGACAGTGAGCTGTTTATTGCAAACTGCTTTTCCCACTGACCACAACATGGAAGGGGACAAGTTAAGACTGGCAGAACAAAAGCTGCCACCATGTTTTCCAGTCTGCGAGCACTTGGCTTTGTAGGCTCAGCCATCTCTAGACAAGTTTTTTTTTTAATGCTGCTCAGATTATGTGCTAACTTGTGCATTTGAACTGCTGACTGCTTTCTCTAATGCAGTACCATTAGTCGAACAGCATTTTAAGCGTACTCTGCTGAAGAGTAATTCAGGACTGGTCCTACACGGTGTGCCAGATGCAAATGCACTCAGCACTGACCGAGCAAGACAAAAGTGGAAGTACGTCATGGCAAAGAGGACCTTCGATCAACTGATATTGACCCAGGTTGTCAATGGCAGAGGCCTGTATGATGGGAGCTGGCTGGGTCTCAATGTTGCTTGAGAAGGTACAGACCAGTGATAATTGCCAGCTACTTTAAAAGTTTGGTCAGGAGGCCAAAAATGAAGGCTGAGACACATTTTGATAGCAGGAGGTGTGAATGTAGGCTGGCCAGGGCACTGCAGAAGCTTGGAATCACCTGCTGTTTCAATTCCTAGGATGGGCTTGTCCCGTGTGGCCACAAACAGCCCGCTGATGATTACCTGGGCACTAAGGAGCTGCGAGTGAACTTCCTGGTGGGCCTTCCGAAGAAGCTTGCTCTCTTCTCTGAGTTTAAAGACTGTATCTGTAAGAGAAGAAATCTGCTTGAGAGCACTATTTTCACAAGTGTAGCATTTCTCTTCCTTATGATAAATTCCTCTTGACCTCATAGACCTCTCCAAGCCCAGGAATTACAGTGAAGCACTAACTAGGGACTAGCCAAACACACTGACAAACCTGAATCACCATTCTTTTCAGCACTGCCCATCCAAGGAACTCCCTCCTCTCCGGAGCGTCTCTGCTAACTTTTGCTATCAGGGTCAGGCTCTTGCTGCACTTGCTATCAGAATAAGGTATTTGTTTCTTTATTTTCCTTACCCATTGCAGCTGAATCGCAGGGAGAGCAGTGAGCAGTGGTCACTGTCCCTCCCTGTGGTAACTGGAAGGTTGAGAAACAACTACAAGTGAGGGCTGTCAGGTCTCCTGAACCCACAGCAGATCCAACAAGGAGGTTCCCTCCTGCTGCACAGAATCTGCCTCTTGAAAGGATGGTACAAAAAAACCCCACAACCCACTTACAGAAAGCAATCACAGGACAACTTGATCCTTGGGTGCATTTATTCCTGTGCTGCTAAGTAGCAAGCTTGTGCCTTGCAGCCCCTAGCTTGGGCTCCTTTCAAGTTCTCTGCACACTCTCAAGCATGTCAGTGACAAGACACAATGCATCTGTGTTTCACTGCCTTGAACATAATTGTATATCCTCCAATAAAAGCAAAGACTGTCAAAAAGCATCAGCCTTATTTTGGATCTTGAAGCTCTCTTAAAATATCACTAGAACTGCATGCACTGGGATTTCTCTGCAAACACAGTGGCACCTGCCAGGACAAGGATGGGAATTTTTCCCGTAACAGGATGGTCCCTTTGCTGCAGGCTGAATTTCATGCGAGATTTCAGCTCAAGTTTACAGATATTCCTGATTACAGTAGTGTATCTGTTTTTATAACATTCACCCGTGGGACAGGACATTTTGCCATTGAGGTTGGGTGCTGAGTTCTTGCCTCACAGTGAAGGTTAACGTCAAAATGCGAAAAAAGGCTCTTTCCTGCAGCCAGAAGGAAATCAGGAATTATGTCCTACGGGACTACAGCTAGAACAGCTTTAACCGAGTTACCTTGTGCACAGACAGTGCGGAAAGGCCACAGAGCTGTGGGCGTTTCCAGGCAGCTAGTCCAGGCTAGGTGACAGCTAACACATGACTACTACTGCTAAGACCTCTGACTACAATACAGCCATTCCCCCAGGCCTTCAAGAGAACCAAAGGCACCTCGACTGTGGGAGAGACGGGTCCAAAAGAATCCTGCAGTTTCCCTGAGCCAATACCTCAATAACATCTAGGTCTTCAAAGCATATTCAGAAACTGGAAATCAAAACCTTCATGCCATTGTACGTCCTTCCTCTACCACCAGCATGGCAGACATGAAATCCTGGTCCCAGTGATCTCATCAGGAGTTTTACCACTGGTGTCAATGGGAAGAAAATTTCAGCTGTAGCTACGGGGTCCGTATCTCCGACAGAAGCTCAAAGATCAAAACTAACCCTCTGCCTTCAGAGAACACTGTGCCAATGTGGGATGAGAAGAAAACAGAGAGTACAGAATTACTGTGGGGGAGCACAGCAGAGGACAGGCTGTGCTGGGGGTGTGAAATGCAGCAGAAATAGACTGCAGGTCCTATAAAGCAGAGGAAAAAATAGTTCTTAAAGCAGCAGGAGAGGGCCTGGAGTAGGGGGAGGAAGGATTAAGCAGGCCCTGGTTAACAAGACTAGGAAGCTTCAGCTATCTGAGCATATAATCACAGCCCACTAACCAGCATTCAAACACCACTTGCAGAAGCAGAGATTTTCAGGAGCAGGACACAGATACCCCACCAGCACCACAGCCACTGGGTCACGTGGCACAGCTGCATCATCCCCAGATCCCAGCATCTTCTGCATGCAGATAGCTGTGTCACCAACCTGAGAGCTTCCCCAAAGCTGTAAAGCAACCAGGACCACCAAAAGCAGCTACTAAACCCAGCCCCACCCATGAAAGCAAGCCCTCCTACTTCCCAGTGTGTTTCTGCTGTCCCCCGGCATCCCTGGGGTGAGGGTTTCATTTTTGCGATTGAACCTAACAAAAATCCCTCAGTTCCATTTTAACGGCCCTGAGCAACGCCCCCGGCTCAGATACCTCTTCTGCTCTGTTATACTCGCTGACAGAGGCATGTCTTCCAACACACCTCTCCTGAGGGCGCATTATATATAGAAAGTAGTGGTGGAACATAAGGAAAGAAAATAAGGCATTAGCAAGGCTACTAGCTCTCCATCTTTGCCACCTCATGAGACTGGCTTGCTCTTCCGTATGGCATGGTTACCAGTACTTAAGGGAAGATTCACCAGCCAGCTCTGAGCTTCAAGCACAGGAGAGAGATGGTACCAAGTGAACAGTAGTCTGGGAAGACGACAGAGAACATGAATCTCAGCCTTATGCCCACCTTCCTCACTAGCTTCCCTCTTTGAATTCTTTTTCTGATCTTTATTCTCCTTCCTCTGGCAGAATTAGTTTTCTTACTTCATTGGGGGCTGCATATTTTAAGAGGAGACAAAATCAAATATTTGTGTTTCACTTGCTTGTGCTCAATTTCCCCCTTCTCCCCCAGGAGTGATCATCAGATACTAGGGCTTTGTTGATCAGATAAAGGAACCAAACAAAACATCAGCAGATTTTGCTCTCAGACCTCATCTAAGTAAGAACAGATGCGAACCTTAAAAAAACGATAACCTAATTAAACAGCAGACTAAATAGAAACTACTCTTTGGGAATTAAAAGGATCAGCATTATCTGCAATACTTGCACTATTAAATGCATTTTATAGACCTACACCATTAATTACAAAAAGTATGTTTAATTTGCTCCCAAGCTTAAATGTTAGAAATTACAGGATTCTAGTAGTATGGAAACTGGTTTCCATTGTCAAAAGTGTACAGAGAAGTAAAAAATGTATATTGAAATAGATGGGATACGTAAATGTCACAGTGTTTTATCTCTGCCACAAAACGCATCTCTGCTAACTTTGCTAACTTACAGTTACACTCTCCCACCAGAGAAAGCATAGGGTAAGGCACTATTATCCTATGGATGAACTTGTTGTTTCTGCCCCAGCCTACTGTGGAACCACAGGCATGTACCTCTACTTTAGCCTCATGCCCTTTATTTTTGGATTATCTTACCCATTTTGAGTGTGACCTCCTTGGGATGTGGCCTGCTTCACAGTCTGACTACGATCAGCATCTGGCACAATACTTTAACTTACCTTGCTCTGCACAAATTCTACACAAATAAGATCAGTAACAGCTGCAATAAGAGTAAGCAGCCAACAAATGTCAATTAGGCTTTTAAAATAACACCATGAAAGTGCTGGTGTTGACAGAAGCCAGGGATGCCCCACGCAGTATAACAGCGCAGAGGTCTCTGAACCCCAGAAAACTCAAAGTATGGTCAAACCCAAGGTCACACAGTCTCCCACAGGGCTACAAAAAAAGGAAGCTCCTCTCCTCTGTGATCCTACCCTGCCCATGCAATTACAGCCCGATCAACGCACTTGCCAGCCCGAGCAGCGCAGAGGCTCTTGTGGTGTGTATCCCTGCACAGAAACACCGGCTGTGAACCCCAGCAGCTTCGCCCGCAGGGGAAAGCCACTTGCCAGCCCGCTCTGCATCTCGCCGCCCCTCAATACAGCCTCAGGACACCTGGCTGGTCTTGACACTGCCCTTGTTCCTGCACCACCACCCCGAGACAGGACAACGCTCCAAGCGAGGTGTGGACGGGCTAAGGCGCTGCACACTCACACAGAAGGGTCCTGCTGTATTTGCAGACCTTTGGAGGCCTGTAGAACAAACACTGTCCTCTCCTGAACTCAGTCCTTCAGTCCTTTCTCTGCCTGGTGTTTTCTCAGCTCTCCACCACACTCACCCTGCAAGTTTGCCACTTCACTGTCCTTCTCCTGCTGCAGCTGGGCATATTTCTGGCTATGGCTCTCCAGCGTCTTACGATGTTCCAGTTTCAAGCTGTTGTGCTGCAGCTGCAGGTCAAGCAGCTGCTTCTTGACATCTTCGTGCTGGTTCTGAATATGAAAAGAAGTGACAAAGAGTCAGTACAATGAGAAGAGTAATTTAGCTATTGCCAAGTGCTACTCGAGTGCCTCGGGGAGGCAGAAGAGATGTTCATTCCTCCAATAAGGTAGCTAGAAATCCCAGACACAATGAAATATTCTTTATGTTCAGTGGTTCAGGAGGGATGTGAAATGCCAGTTAAACTCTACGTTGTGAAGCAGTTTGGGAGGTCTCCTTGGAAGCCACTAAACTGGAAGCAGAGTGTGGTGGCAAGTCCACTCCTGCCTGAAAAAGAAATGGAGACTCTGGGACACAGCCAAGAACTACTCCTACTCCTTCCCAACTTCACTGCACACCCTGCTCTGACAGCGATGCAGGCTGTAATATTTGCTGATATCAAGCCAAATGCCTGCGGAACGCTGCACAGATCCAAGGTCCTTTCCAGAGTCCCAGACATGCTGAAAAACACCAGTACCTGCAAGGATAGCTTCTGTGGTGCACACCACGTTACAGGAGCAGTTTGCCTTTCTGCGTGTAGGTATTGCTCGTCACTTCGGACACACGGACACCTCAACACTTAGGTTGCTCTCTGCTTGGTTTGCTTCCCGACAGCCTGGCCGTTTGCCCACCCACCACTGCTGCTAGAACAGGAGGGAGACCTTCTGCAAGGATACCACGTCCTCTCACATGGCGAGACTAGGGAGAGCCTGCATTCCCCATCATAACATGGGGCTCACAGGCATCCCACGCCAGGATATCAAGGCTCTCCAAGACCACAGACTATTTCAAGCAGGTCAAGAATTCATCAGATAGAAGCGCATTGAAGAATTCTTCTCCCTCCCCTCTTGCAGAGCCCAAGAACAAAACATGCTGAGACATCCTTTTGCTCAGACCCACTGAACCAGAATTCACCTCCTTTTTTTGTTCCCATGGTAACCCAGAGAGTCCTTCCACATTCAGTTTGTCAACACCAATTACATATGCAGATTGATTAGCTTGCAGGTGAACCCTGGCCCTTCCACACAATAGCTCCTTGAGACTTGGGCAGCAATTTCAATCAGCCTTCCTGTAAAAAAAAAACAACCCATCTTTTTTTAAAAAAACCAAACCTCTAAATGCTATCAATGCTTGCATTTAGCCCCAGTAAAACAAAGCATCTTTGGCCCAGGCATTCACCCCTGAAGCAATTATCCTCCACTAAAAGGAGAGAAATAAATGCTCCTAAAATACATGCAGTGCAGAGAAAAAAACTATTGGTATGGAGGGGTCCCATAGACAGAACAAAGAAGAGAGGCAAGGATGTCAGGTTAATGAGATCACAAGATCAGGAGGAAAAATAAAGAGAATAAAAGATTCCTGCTTTGGCTTTCAAATACATTAGGTACTTCCAGTTCTCATCAGAGCCACCAGCAGAAAGCACAACAGAGCAATCACCTCCCTAAAATCATTTTGATACAACACCTCAGAAGCCACCAACATTAGCAAGTGAGAACCGATTTTAACAAGAAACTAAGCAATTCAAGGAATTTTAAGTCCTCATCAGCTCAGATCAATTAATTCCTAGCCCATATTCTGTCTGGCAGGTGATGTGCATAATGTCTGTCCCCAGACTGCTTGCAGTCAGGAAGGGAGGGAATATTCATCCTTTGATAGCAGCAGGAAGCCTGAGAGAGAGATAAGTGCCTTGACCAAGGTCACACGAAGCACCTGAGGCCCCGTCCAGCTCATTACACACACAGAGCATCCTCACTCCCAGCTGGGTTCTAGGGATGGCTGTAACCAATGTACACAAACTTCAGGAGGAATCTAAAGATGCTGTTTTGTTGTCATTGCAGCACAGGAGGTCTGTGCGTTCTTGACCCAGTCAAGACCAAACCCAGGTATGCCAACAGCCCTGAGGAAGCCAGGAACCTCTCATGTCCAGAGCTGCCCATCTGACTATTGTCATTCCTCCTCCACCTCATAGATATGCTGCTTCACTCAGTCAAACAGAAACTGCAGGACACAGCACATGAGTGTTGTGCAAATCATGTGCAAATGTAGCCGGGCGTGAGGGAATACAGAGAGACCACGCTGCCGTGACATCTCCCTCTGTGTCCCGACCCATCATGCCTGACACTGCAATACGGGGAAATCATCTCCCTCAGGAGGTCAGCTAATCTTTCAAAAATCAGGAGTCCTTCGCTCAGCCGTATGAATACAGGCTTCTCATCCCACCTCCCCTCCCCTCGGCTGCTCAGACACGCAGTGCCCAGGACGCATCAGCTACGCAGTAGCTCTATCTCACTGATGTCTCCGGGAAAAACAGGCAGGTGGGGGGGGCAGGTGAAGAGAAAGAAGAAAATAAGAGTACCTCAAAGCCATGTGTGTCTGCCACAATTTAGCAAGCAGCTTTGCAGAAAGCATTGTACAAAATGGAATTGGCAACTGGATCCTTAGCCCACAAGCAAAGGAAGGGCACACCTCATTGCAAGCTGCCAGGTTCCAGCAGCTTCAGGAAGTCCAAGTCAAAAATCTTTTGTTTAAAGCCACTCGCCTCCTTGCCTGCCTATTCCAGTGAATGCTAGGATGCATTTTGCAGCGTGACATTAACAAAAAACTTTAATCTCCACTCAAGAGGATAAAGGAATTGTAAGACAAAGTCTGGCCCCAGGAAGAATCCAGACACAGGCAACTACCGCAGCTGCTATTTTTGGACAAAGCCAAGCCCCTTGCCCCTTGGAGTCTGGCGTGCCAGCTGCAGATGTTAATCAGACACAGATGACTTCAGTACAGACCAGAGTGACAGCAGTAGCCACAGACACCAGAGCCAGATACATTGAAGTGGCTTCACAGAAGTTTTTGGTCATATTTGGGACCTCCAGCTCAACAGACAGCATTACATATCTGCTTGCTAGGTAATGACATTGCTGGCAGCAATCTTCCTCCTGAGGAAGCTAGTACCAGTGGGAAGCATTTTTCGCCTGTGCTCCAGTAACAGAAGTGTTGCTCAGTCTCGTAACTACCTAGAAGTTGAGCTGAATACAGCTTTTTCAGTGTGGGAGGGGGCTGAAGTCTACCACACAGCAGCCCCAAGGGCTGGCCTGTCTTTCAGCAGCTGTAAATGTAGTTACAAACATAGTTTATTCCTCCCCCCCTCCTGCCCCAATAAAAGGAAGCAACAGAAAGGGAGCCAGGATGAACTGCTCTGGCAGTCCCCTTGCGACAAGAAACGAAGAGCATCCTGCTCAGACTGCAGTTGCTATGAAGAGGAACGTTACTGTTGCGAAGTGTTCCCAGAATCTGCAGTGCTGGATAATACCCAAGAGACAGAACTGTACTTCCCTTTTCCCGAAGTTTTAATCCAAAAGCCAGGCACAGCTGGAGGTCCGACCCTGCTCAGGAAACACAACCCAGCGGTGCTAAGGGTTGCTGGAATCTAGCCTTCTTTCTGCATCCCAGAATTAAATTACCATTTCACTGCCAACGCTCTAACTAAAAACATTTAAATACCACCACCACCAGCCATGGTTGCATTGCTCTAACAAAAACAAACTTTAAGATCAAGATATGCTTCAGGTAGAGCATGCGATAAGCTATAAAATGCCATAAGCTGCCCCCCTCTGAGCCTCTTACATGGACTGGAATACACTGTATTAGCCCAAAGGGCAAGCTGCAATGAATAGACCCATTTTCACACTACGAGACCCAGAAAAGAACACACTGAACAACAGAACTCCTGTGCGATAAACGGCACAAAGGCTACCATTGAAATGAGGTGTAGGTGAAGGCTGTAATCTGATACAAAGCCCAACAGAATAAACAGGGAACTCCCATGAACCTGAACAGCCAGGAAGGAATGTAGATCAACACGGCTGTGTGGTCTCCCCGCTCCGCACCAGCACAAGCTGCAGGGAAGCCTCGGTCTCTGCCGGTGCGTTCGCTTACCAGAGATGCCCAGCTCCTGCCAGGGAGCATCCTACCCCGCAGCAGACGAAGCCAGAAGCTTCCCTTACCTTCAGTATCTTGTGCTGGGAACTGAGGGCCCCGTATCTGTTCATAGAATCTTGCTGGAAAGAGAAAGATTCAACAGTGCCATTAGATCCCCGAAAAACCTAAGGCAGGGAGAAACACCCATGAGAACCCGCCCAGCCACTGCACCAACAGCACGTCCCCGCTGCCCCTTCGCACGCACACGGTGACTGGGAACGGGCTACCGAGGTGACCAGCGGAACATGCAGCCTGAGCACGGCG
>Ga0181612_142313_pt1 | contig 16412 bp, 11 predicted proteins | sample HoacroProtozoa21_FD_119630 | JGI IMG/M metagenome (GOLD analysis project Ga0181612, IMG submission 119630) | Hoatzin crop microbial communities from Cojedes, Venezuel. Combined Assembly of Gp0051906, Gp0051904, Gp0051908
AATCTTTACAGATGTAAGGATAAAAAAAGAAGAGGTCACTCATAAATTCCAGTTGGTTTAATTGTGGAATTCCTCACTGATTTCTTTTTGTGTAGCTTCTTTTTATTTACTTTGCCAAATTGTTTATTGATAATATAAACTGTTCTCTAAGTCAAGCATAGCATTTTTCAAGGTCTGTTTCAGCACAGTATAAAATAATTAGAGCTATAAACAAGAAAGAAGCAGGAATGCACAAGCTCCCACATATCTATGACTTGTCATCTGTAGAGTCTAGCTGTTACCACAGAAGCATGTTAAAATTAAATGCTGAGCTTTATTTAACGTATGTACTTGTTCTCTCCTTCTTTGCCTTTACCATTCTTATTTCAGAGCTCTTTTGTTCACTTCACAACATGGCATATTCATGGCCATATAGATACTTATAATCCACAATAAACTGTTGTACAATTATACTTAGCTTTTAAAAACAAACAAATTTTCAGGTGGATATTTTGTAGCCACTGCATAGGTGGCTGTTACAGTTAGTTAAGTATTTTACAGGACAGATACTTATTTATATCAGTTTGTAGACCATACAGAATTTAGGATCAATGTCTACTTGAGGTTAAAAAGAAAAATAGTAAAAAAGAGGAGGGAAGTATGTACTTGAAATTCAATATTAGTGTGATTTCATATCATTAGCATTCTGATGCATTATTTTGTTTTAAAAATTAATTTACCTTTTTTATAATTCATCAAAACAGTTAATTTTGCTCACCAATAAGCTCTCCATAGAAACAGTTTTCTCTTAGTAACATACCAAGAATGGAGTGCAGGGAATGCACTGCATCTGTGTATACTACCCTTAAAGATACATTTGTAGTTATTACAGGGGATATGAGAGTTGCCTTTCCATAACTGTAGCGGGCACAGCACTGCAACACAACATGTCTCAGTGCTTCCTGGACGGATCTCCTTACATGGGATATACAGGTCACTTCTACTTGGTTATTCCCTGGCCTTCATAGAAGCATCTCAGCAAAGATGTCAAACTGCTGTCCATTACAGCTGGCGGGGGGGGGCTATTTTTTGGTTTTATTTTAATTGGATACTAGCAAATTAACTATATCAGCACTTTATGCTTTTGGCCGTTGTCAACCGAATGCAAAACTGGTTTGGCTACTGCCCCTGATTTTTTCCCCAGTGTTTCTGCATAGAAAGATCTTGAAAATCTTATCGCTGGTGTCACCTCGTGTGAATCTGTAGTGGCTCAGTTGGGCACTCCTTTTCCACAGTGTCAGAGTCCAGCTGGAGGACTCCAGATGACCCTAGCTTTACCAGCTCTCGGACTGGTTTGCCTCTCTCCTTTCTGCTCCCCTGCCATTGCTGTACAGCACCTGTTTGTCCTCTGGCACCAACTTTGTTCTCTCTGTTCCTCACCATGCTGAAGTGATCCAAGCTAACAATTACAATGACATTTGAGCTTCTCTGCAGCACTGTGTCGATATTTACACTGAGCTGATTATTAGCAAGTTAAGCATATGACTACACTGTGAAATCCACTTAGTTTAACTGGTGCTCCAGGGGAAAAGCAGCAGGAAGTACGGAGCGGTGGAGGAGCCATGTGTACCTCACGTTTGGCCTGGGCCTCCGCCCCACGTTTTGGGGGGGGGGGGCTGTGGCATTATTTTGTCCAGCTAGAAAGAGATGAGGCATGCTTTCCAGTTGATTCTTAGACCACTTTTTAGTTATTAATTGCTGCATCCCAGCTGAGAGTAACATCTGCCTTGGCTGGTATTCTTCTCTGATTCAAAATAACCCATTTAACCCTACTGCAGAGCAGAGGGTGTCCTAACGCTGGCCCTCCACAGAGGCTTTTAAGATGTCAAGCAACAGAACATCCTACCTCAGGTTCTGATCAAGGGAAGGAGCAGTTATCAGCTTTGGTTTCAGGCCCAGACTAACTGAGGGAATGAAGACAGAGTCAAAACACGTCTTGTCTCAGCATGCAGTTATTGAAAGAACATGTTTGGAGGCAAAGAAGAGGCCTAGGAACCAGGAGAAACCAGGCAAATTTAAAAAGAAACTCTCCTTCCCTCTGTATGGGGAGAATGAGGCAGAGAGGAAGCATCTGCTGAAACATGGTTTTAAAAATTCTGTATTTGTGTAGTTAATCGAAATTTGCAGCAGTAGCAGACGAGCTATTTCAGAGTAAGGAATGGGGACACTGGGAGGGATCTTTTTTTTCATTCCAGGGGAATGTTAGGATACTGTGGACTGCCAGTGACATTTTAGGAGGCTAAGTGAGGATGAAAGAGGAGGAGGCTGAGGTGTGAAAAAAAGCAGGGAAGCCATGGGGGCTTTTACACCCCTCTCTCACAACATATGTATGCCCCCCCCACACCCTAGAGACACTCTTCCCTCAGTCTTCTGTGGCTACAGCACCTCCACGCTCAGGTCTCTCACCGTTGTCAGTCCTCACTCTACAGCCTGCACCATCTTCCCGCAGGCACAGTTGGCTTCCTTTACCTTCCACGTGGATGGTCATGGGGCAGGTCAGAGACCTTTTCCTGGTGGTGGGAAGGGATATGGAAACAGGAAGAAGACAGAGCAACGGTAGGAGAGCAGGAAGGCATGCAGTGATATTGAAATGTGGTCTCTATGGAGGGCAGAGATTCAGTCTAAAGCAGCTCATCTCCTCTCCCAGGCCCTGGTAGAACTGGCAGCCTGCTGCCCTCAGCAGCTGTCAAAGGCTGTGTCTATATTAGCAATTTGTTTCAAAGCAATAGTGCAGCTTGGATGAAGATCCCATCATTGCCTCCATTTACCATGTGGTGTTTCAGTTCTCAGAGTGGTTTTGGTGCATACAAACTAAATTCCTTAAGGAGGAAATGAAAACAGCAGCTCTGCTTCAGATCTGCTCCACATGCACCCTAGTGCTAATGGGGACAGCAGGTTCCAAAATAGCATGTGAGCTGCATCGTCACAAGGTCTTCCAGCACATACCTAACACTTCTCTTCAGAAAGCTTTGAAACACATGTGCAGTGGAGGTGTTTGGCGCCGGGGACCAGACTAAATGTAATCCAGAATAAACCCCCAAAACTCATACCACGGAAAAATGAGGTGCCAGTATCAACTGTTCGTTCTACTGATCCAGTCCTAATGCGCTGAATTACTTTCTCATGAAAATACTGCCTACTATGCCTGCACCTTGAGCTGGCTTTGGGATATGGCAAATCTAACATAAATATGTATCCAGAATTTTTCTGGTATCTGATAGGGGTGATGTGCACCCAGGTTAATTATATATGTTAGCTTTTAAGACAGCTCTTTAATCACCGTTAATGTTGCTCATCTTAATTTGAATGGAAGAGGTACAGCAAAACCTGCCAGCAATCACAGTACTAGGTATGCTGGTGCCGTAGCCGAGGATACAGGGAGAGCTGTGGAATTGGATGGGTAAATGCACATGGGCTGAAAACTGCACTCGGTAAGATGCCTATCCACCAAGAAAAAAAAAAAGACAGGCATAGCTGTGTGAATAACTATGACAATATCATTCTTTCCTAAACGGAAGCTACTACGTGCCTGCTACAAGGGCAGAAGAAACACAACAGTGTTTAAGCCAGAATGATGAATAGATTCAACAGTCAATACTTACTAATCCAATTACAAAATGATATAAATTCATAACTGTTGTATTGTCTTTTTTTCCCACTTTTCTTATGATTTGCATTTATGAGCTTCTTTATTTGCATAGCTCAGTGACGCCACTGATCTAAGCTTCTGCAAGTACTGTGTGGTCTGTGCTGCTATTTTCACTTACAGTCAAGGTTTAGTTATAGCTGCCTCCAGGAGCCATAACGTGCCCCCATCCTTCACATAGCCTACTGTGAATTGAAAACATGCTCTAACAAAACGTTGTGAAAGGGCATGCAAGATTACAAAGACATTTTTTGGTACGGAAAATTCTCGTGTTCCTTAGGAAGCCGTAATTTGTACAGTTTAATCTTTTTTTCTTACCATGTCAGATAAACCTAGACATTCTGCTCTCAGATGATAGCACGTTTGGAGATCTGAGAGAAACAGGGAGCTGCTGGAACATATTGCAGAAGCCTAAAGCACTTAGCAACAGAGAGAGTGTGGGCTGCAGCGACAGAAGCCGGAATGTGGAAACAAGTGACATTGAGGCGGCTGTTCACGAAAAGAAGAGCTTTTACTTTGTTTATAATATCAGTAATTCTAAAGAACTTCACAGTGTGGGATGTCACTGCGGTCTCTGACTCTGCATATATTCTTCTCTGTGCAACTGTGTTTCAAATTCCTAAGCTAATTATTACCCAGGAGTGCTGGATGTATTAATTTCCTTTTGTATTTCCTGTTTCTCTAAAAAAACAGAGAAGTAGAATGAAGATATTTGTTTTGCTTCAATTTATCCTGTTAAAACATACTCATGTGATGTGCTATGAAGAGATGCGTATCAGGAAATAGCTTGATTGCAGAGACTGATTCTCCATATACTAATATAACTCTCTTCCTGCATACAGTGAAGCAGCATTCTTATTTTGTAATAGGTCCAGTCTTTAAAATCATAACATGCTCTGGAGTGATAGAAGCATTCACCATGATGTTTTTTAGTGCTTTGCACTAGAACATCCTGATAGTGTACATTAATGATGGATGTCAAATAACTAGTAAAGAGAAGATGGCTGAAGTGCTGACCAGGATAAACAGAGTTGAGACAAAGAAAAAACGTCTCCGACATCAGAGTGAGTTTTAGAAAGGGATTCAGAAATCAGTGTGCTTCTAAGCTCTGCAGGTCCCACTGAGGTAGAAATGATCTGGAGAACTGGAGTTTTACTCAGCAATTGCTGGAAACTTTTACTGAATGCATATGCATCTGCAAATGCAAAAATCTCCCTTCCTCTGAACAGTTATTGTGCACTTTAAATGGAGAGGCTGCACAGCTCTAGTGTTGAAACAAAGGCTATAGGCTATACAGGATGCTTAAGGAATTCAGAAACCTTATGATAAATGTTACATTTTGTATTTAATACAGTTTGAACTAGCCATTAGCTTGTATTTTCTTCTTCTGTGTAAATCTCTCTTGTGGTTTGCATTATTCAGTAATCTAATTGTGTCCACTTTTCAGGTATTCTCTAAGGAAAATAATAGTCAAAGGAAATGATAGAGATGTACTAAATTATTATAATAATAGAAGTGCTACAGAAATGCATAGAACAGAAAAAAAGAGGAATAAATTCATATAAAATAATGATGCCTGAGCAACTATTAGTATTGAAATCTAACAAATTTATCTACTCACTGAATAGTACAATGTAGTTTCAGGCTGCTGTTGATATTCTTCAAACCCACATGCCCCACATGTGACCTGTTATTGGGTAACTGGCCTTTGAAAGAGAATTGGATTCAGCTTAACTAGTGGTAAACTGTTTACTTCCAAAATGCTGCAGTAATTTCAGTTATTAAAATGCAGTAATCACCTTCAACTAAGTGGCAAAATTAAAAAAGAAAAAAGTAAAATAAAATGAAATCAGATAAGAAAAGGACACAAAATGAAGTAATCAGCTCAAAGCTGAGTAACAAATGTATTATCAAGAAAATTAATAAAGTGCAGGGACATCCATAGACTGTAAGAGAAGTGTAGTGTAGACAAGGCATTATCAAATCATTCAGGCTACAACAAGGTGAACCTGAAAAGTCATCCTATGACACTTGCAAACAGCAATCTCTTCAAGCGTTCCAAAACACACTGGGACCTTTTACAGCTCACTAATGAAGAGCAGATCATCTTGGCCTGAGCCTCCCCAGCTCCCTTTGCTTAGGACCAGCCATGAAGAAACACTCCACCATTTACACCCTCAGGGCAAAACACTTTCCTTGAGGAAGTTTCCCACACATCCCTGTCTGCAAACTTCTCGGGGACTAAGCGCCAGACTGTCTCTCTACATTTTAATGTCTCTCTTCCATATTAATAGCTACAGAGCCCTAGAGAGGAAGTATCACCTGTTGAAGAGGTTTAAAGACCTGAAATTCCAGCACCATTGCTAAAATGTATGCCTTGACCTACTCCCACTTTATCTTTTTCCTTTCTTCTTACCTTCTTCATCTATGACTTTCAGCTACTGCCTTTCTCTTCTCCCAGGGAAGACCACTATCTCATTATCTCAGATCTCTGCTTTACCCAGCACGTAGAATCGCAACCATCAACCCTAATTCTCTGACTCATAAACTGTAAGTCAGAGGCTCCAGGGAGCTCCACCCGTTCTGTGGCGATCTGCCCGACCCCCTCACCTTCCCGCTCAGCACTCTGCCTTCTACTCCAACCACTACTCCAACAAACATCTTAGGTACTGGAAACTGCAGGAGCAGTAACTGTAGGAGCCCCCACCTTTGCCTCTGCTGAAAACCTTCACTTTTATTTTTAAATGGTGCAAAAGCTTTTCCACAGTTGAAAAAATAAATGCTTCATGATGCTACTGATACAATATTTTTTGCGATAACAAATTAAGGCCCTTTTCCCTGGAAAACAAGCCTGGAACCCCCCTTTTAATGTGGGAAGGCACCCAGCATCACTATCAGACAGGCAGCTGGAGCTAGACACTAGTCAGGACTGTTGTTATCAAAGGGAAGTTTGCCTGATTTTAGATGTGAGAAACTGAGGCCTAGGGTCTGCCACAGCTAGCTTAATCTTGTTCCTTGCCCAAAAACCCAAACTGCAACAAACCTATATAAGAAAGCGAAAATATCTCTTTTAGGAAGAATTCTGAAGAAGGTACTATTTTTTTCTTTTTCATGTATTTCCCTTTTCTGTCCAGACTGTCTCCCTGTTTATTCTCCTGAGCAGCCCCTGGGGCTGTACTTGGGAGACCTACTTCCATCAGTGTTCAAGGCATGATTTCTCTCAAGAAAAGACTCTCCTCCTGAGACCCTACTCTTCAACATCATAGGCACTTAGGAAGCTGCAGCCCAGTTTCCTTTCCTTTCCTCTGCAGTTGCTTGTGACTTCCGCCCTTCACTCCTTTGTTCTGTCTTTGCCTCCTTGCCCCATGCTTACTGTGGATTCCCATATTCTCCCTGGGCTCCCTCCTCCTCTCTCCACAAAAGAGAATACCACTTGCATGCTTCTTTCTGTCCTGTACAACTACAACAAAAGTTGTACTATCATCTACTACAGTTCCTCCTCCCTGTATGCCAGATGCCACATCTTACAGCCCTTGAGCTTTCCTAGCAAATTGCAGTCTTTTACTGCACTCCAGTAGCAACAGTCTCTCCCACCTTGCCCTCTCCATATTTTGATGTTCCCAATTCCTTCACTTTGTGCACCTGTGGGACTACGGATACTGGCCATTAAATGTGCACCCACACTATGCAAAGCAGCACCCTATCAGAAATACACAACATGATCCCAGATACACTGACTTCAGAGACAGACTGTTCTGGTACGTCCTTCTGCTCTAATTACATTGTTTTGGTATTTCGACACAGCACAGCACTATGCCAAGTGGCTGAGCCTGTTTAGAGCTGGCTCAGATGCTGCGTCTGATGGCAGATCAGGACTGGCAGCAGAGTCATCTGACCTCTCACTGAAGCTGGGATTTGGCATTATGGCACTGGTCAGTTCATTTGCTCTTCTTCTTACACTTCCCTGGAAACACCCCAATATTCACTCTCCCTGAACTATCAGGCTGTTGTGAACTATAGATTTTATAGGTGCTGAGAAGTCACAGAGGAGAAGCACATTCTTTGGAGTGTGCGTGTTGCTGCGTGAGGGCTAGGTGGGTATGGCTGGGATATCTAAAGAACAGTAGAAGTATTATAGTACAACAGACATTATGCTCAGACATGCTTCTTAATATGTGTTTTAAGGAAATTATTGTGGGTTCTCTGGAAGAACCATACAATCTGCAGTATGGATAAGGGCAGGCTCTCTATTCTGTCAGTCCTTGAAAATGATTGTAGTAAAATAGTGCAAACAGAGCCATCATACTGAGTCTTCAAAGGGAGTTCAGGCTTACTCCAGTCTGTGAATGATCTGCTGCCTACCAACAGAGCTGTGCAGACAAGTGGTCTCTGTGTTAGGGACAGTGGTCTGTGAAGAGTAGCCTGGAAAAAATGGAGGCTCCTAGGAAAGTACACGATGCATTAAGTTTGTTATTTTAAGGAAATAAACCAAAGATCTGAAGAAAAGGACATTGTAATTCCAGAGCTGGAGAACACTTTTTGTAGCGGAGCTTAATGATGTGGTTCTTTTTTCTTAACTGTATCATGAGACAAACTACAAAACCATGGGCATAGGCCTTATTTGTAAACTTTAACCTTGAGACAGATACAAAACCATATGCAATGCGGTGGCTTGTTTTGTTAGGTATTTATAATCGTTGCTGTTTTGTCATCTATGTTAATAGCACTGCGGAGACACTGAAAATCTCTTTAGCTCTTTGAGACAGACAGAAGCTGTAGTTCTGTGACAAGTAAGAAATGTTCAACTTATGGCATAAAGTTTTTAAGAAATATCTCTTCTCTCTGCAAAGAAAAGTGTAGGTAGCAGTGGTGTCTTAGATGGGTTTTTCTTCAAGTACAGACATTTTAGAAAGCAACTCTCCAGAAATGGCATGCTTGGTTTTCATATTGCTTCAAGATATTTTCCTAATAGCAAATTTTCCTAATTAGCAAAGTAGGCTATGGCTGTATTAACAAGGAAAGCAGTGCAATTGGAGCAGATCTGTACTGTGAAACAGTTAGTCCCAGGGACCAAATGTTCACATAATGCACATTTTGGGGGTTTTACTTTGAACTCATTCTAGTCTGTTCCTAGAGACTGAATCTCCAGTACCAGTTGGAGGATGTCAGCTTAGTTCCATTCAGAAGTACAACCCATGCACTCAAGATCACTCCCTAACATGAAACAAGTGCAGGAGCTGCGGATGCTTCAAAAGTGCACTCTTGGTCACAACCGAATTTCTAATGTAGATGCACCCATAATCTCAGATCTGAAAATTAGCTTGGGGGTTTTGTATTCTTGTTTGATACCTAGTAATCATGTTTTGGATGACTAAATTATGTTTAAGTTACCTTTGTGCTAATTCAAATGGATGTATAATGCTTTATTTTGGTGAAGCTGTGTCTGCCTTCTCTAAGGAATCATTCTATCATTCCATTATAATGGAATTATACAGGTACAACATAACAAAATTTTCTCCTTTAAGGATAATTTATTAAGCAACTCTATTGCTAAGGATACAGGAGGAATAAATCTAGCTCGCTCACTTTGATTCTACAAAGGTAAATACGAAGCTTTTGTCTCTAAATGTAATAGATATGCCAGGGTATACAAAGTAGATTCACTGAGTAAAAAATAGCCATTTTAATATACCCATATCTAACAGATGAAGAGCCATAAGTCCACTTCAAAGCATTTTAGCAAAATTTTCAAAACTTGCTACCAAAGTTTTATCTACATTTGTGTGGCCAAGGTCTACAGCTTTTTATTATTGCATAAATTAAACACGGTAAAGTGCTGATAGCAATTTCTATTTTTCCTAAAGTGCCATCATGTAGAGAAAAGGCAATAGTTTGATCTTTATAATTTGAAATTCTGAGGGAGAAAAGGGTAAAGATCACAATTTTATTTAGAGTATCTTTTGGATGAAAATAAAAAATGGAAAGAATAGACTGATAGTATGCTGACCAGAAATGTATGTAATGTATATAATTGTCTTTTGTGTTCTATAAAATGGCAATATAAATTGCTATGCTAAATGAATGGATGGTACTATTGATATATTTGTAAGGGGCTAATTGCATGGTTCAGAGTAATCTTTGGAGAATGGGAAGCAGAAGTCTCTCATTTACTGGAAAATGGATACTGTAAGTGTTGCCAGCTGCAAGAATTAGGACCTATTGCCTTTTTTCTCTGAAGACCTATAATAGGGATATGGAAAACAGACCTGAAAAATGTCATGCATAACATCTCAAATTAATAAGTTGATTGAAGGATTCTTTGCTCACATAACTTTCCAAAAATCACATCACTGTTTCTTAAGTAGGGATTCCCAATAGACTATATATATTACAGATTATTTGCTGATACTGTTTTATTCATTTTTTTTTCTGTTACACTTCGATCCCAGATGAAAGTGTATGTTAAGGAACACATGCCAAATTTTATTGAATTACAAATAACCAAGACCTTTATTCTGTTGTTGGTTTGTATTTTATATAGGTATGTATCTTTTACTGCTTCCCTTTCTCTGCGTTCTTTTTTTGTTAATCTCAAAAGAGAGAGTTCTCAGCCTAAAGTTTCACATGAATCCAGCTCAGTTGTGGAATACGAATCCATCTGAGTTCTCTCTGCATCAGGGAGAAGTTCAAATGTACAGCTAATAAACTTCACTTAGTCTGCCTATTAAGAGAGCTATGTTTACAATTTTGTGGAGGGTCTTTCAGCCTGAAGGGAAGTGGATTAAATGATCTCTTTCTGACTGATAAAACAGTGTTTCAAGTTACTCTATTGACATTTAATATAATAAAATATAAATATAATAACCTATTATAACATTCTGAAGTATTTTTAAAGTAGGCTAAATGTTGTTAAGTATAAGCCCTAGCCAAAACTTCTAGTAAAAGGACAATCTGAATAAAATCAAAACAGAAAAAAATCCTAGGCATTAAATAGAAACAATAATAAAAACGCATAGCAAACAAGGATGGCTCAGAAAAATAGAAGGAGATATAAAAGTATCAGCTATTTCAAACCCACTGCAGACAAAACTAGAAGTCACTTGCCACGCTGATTCTGTGATGCAAGACCAAACACCAGGAAGAGGAATTTTTTTTTAATTTAATAAAGGTGCTCCACTCCCATTAAGCATTTGCACACTACTAATGCTTTTGAAACTAATACTGAAAATAATGGTCTTTCCTATAAAGCGTTAAGGAAAAAAAGGCTAAAGGCAGGCTTACTTCAACCTTATTAGCTCTAACAGTTCTACTTCTGCTCTCCAGCTTAATTTCTGTGGGCTTACGTATCCCTGGCAATCGGTGGTTTACCACCAAAAGCAGTCAGAATCCCTGCGGGAAACACCTGCACTTTTACTCATTCTTGTTAGCAGCTGGTTGCAAGTCTGGGATTTTAATCTTCCTTCTAGCACATATCTACTCTTCTTTAGTGTCATTGTAATTTTTGATATTGTAGCTTTTCCTACAGCCCTACCAGGGATTTAGTGACCCAGTATCTGCATTTCTATAGATATACTGATAAACATATAATTCTGTTTCTGGACAGTTTTTATTTCATAAAATATAATCAGACAACAGCACCAATTGCTCTAAAAAGAAATTATTCTAATTTTTGCTTGAAGTGAAATAAAGCCAACATGCCCATGTTCCACTATTCTAGAAATTAGACAAATAACTTTCCCACATGTATGTAGAATGCAAACCAATTACTTGCTCTTAAACATTAATTTTCTCACATTCAAAAGTACTGAGATAAAAGCTCACAATGACATAATTACATGTATCATTATTGGAAATAATATTATTAGAAATAATAGATACCAGGATAATATACTAATATATACCAAAAGCTCAGAATGTTACATATTATTAGAAAATATAACCTAGAAAATATAACTACATACAATCATTAAAAAAAAGTATTGTGGAAAAATATGAAATATCCAAATAACTATGTGAAGTCAAAGGTATTTTTTTCTACTTCCTTGAATAAGCAAAGCTTAATAACCAACAAATAACCACTCTTCCACATTGCATAATTTTCTACTGCTGACTTCCAAGCTGCTAAATCTCCTAGTCCAAGGTCAGGCTATTGCCCAAAACAATTTCTGTCAGCTGCTTGAACAAACCTCAATCAGCAGATGATTTGACCTTGGAGTGACATATTCTGGCAAGTGAGTGAGAAGCTAAGAAGACTGGAAAATGGAAGCAATGATACCAAAAAGTTTCAAAATTCATACCATAATGCAATAAGAAAGGTCCTGAACAGGAACGCATTGATCTAAAAATATTGGAGATCATCATCAGGTTATTTTAGGTCTCCCTTTGTTTGTTGCCAATGGTTAATTCCTAGAAGAGTCTATTTTGATCCTGTGAGCACTCCCAGACCAAATACACAACAGAGAAAGTGTTATGATAAGGATGCATTTGGCTACTCAGGAGTTATATATACAAACAATAGTGTAATTTCCCCAAGATGATTTCTATCTACAGCATTTGTAGCAGCTCAGAATTATAACAGCAAATGTGCATCAGGAGAATATGAATAAAAATGCACTGTCATATTTGGCTTCAATAGAGATTTGGGAAGGTCTTCAGAAGTAATTTATTTCATGGAATAGGCTATACTTCCTCTCATTTAAAGTTTGTCTTGAGAATCTTCATGAAATGAAGTAAATCCATGATGGTTTTAAACAAAACATGTCACTACTTTTTTACCAAAATCAGATCTTAACTACTAGATGCCTCACAATTACCTTAAGCTGAATGCAGCTAAAGTAGAATTCATTTCCATGCTCCATCTCTGCTACTTCTTTTCTCACATTCCACAGAAAATACAACCACTTGCATGTCTGCTCAATAAATTGGATGTTTTCTTTAGCTCAGGCCTCTCCCTAGGTTTTTATACATACAGCTAAGCGTTCCACATTTTTAGTGTGTTTCTAAGATGCAGCTTTCATGCACATCACTAAAAATCTCATTCAGACTCCCACCTTTTCGTGACTGGAAGGCATTTACATGGCTTTTGTGCAAGACTTCCTTACTATGGCTCTAAACTAGCTTTACGCATAGCTTCTTCATTAGAAGAACCCCTACAGCTTCCTGATGTTTGAGACAAGATCTCTGAGTGACACAAGAAGTTTACCTCTGTGGTCTGCCTAGTGAATCAGAATCAGTACATCCTCAGAAGAAATATTTGCAGGTCCCTGGAAGTCGTTCCAAAGTAAGCTATATCTATTGATGTCTACCTCAGTAGACTGTACTTCTTAACTGGAATAAAGCATATCTTAATCAAATAAAAGAAAATAACAGGAATTTTAGGCAAACTATCTCATTGAAGCAAAAGATCCATCTTTTGGAAAGTCACTAATGGACTTTGATGTGTTTAGCTGCTACCTTAGGTACTTAAGTCATAAAGCAGGTCTCAGAATCTGTTGTGTTTCAACTTAAACCTCTTACAAACTCAGGCAGCTACATAAAAACCTGCTGCATCTCCCGCCCCCAAGACCGGTTAACCCACTCAATGCATAACAATACAGCCTGAGTGGGTGAGTCAAATCTCACAGATTGTTCATGCAAATATTATACATTCCTACACTTTCTTGGGGGAGGGGAGGGAGGGAGGGAATCAACTGAGCAAGATCACTTCTCCCATATAACATGTTTTCTGCAGATCAACTGAAATTTATCTATATGCCTAAGAATGTTTCCCTAATGCTAAAAAGAAACCAAGAAAACCTTTTTGTGAGCATTCACAGTCACATTAAAAAAAATAAATCTTCTATATTATAACCTTGAAAGCTTACACTTCATCTTTAGAATTTGGCAGTGAAACCTTTCATATGATACAACCACAACACAGTGACAACTGTCACCCCAAACTCCAACAGAGCTCTGTAAGAACCTGGCAGTTGCACAGTTCTCAGTCATTGCAGTTCTTTCTCGTGTTGATCACTCTTTTCCTTTCCTTTTACTACACTGACACACTAGATCAGAAAGGAAGCCAAGAAGCCTTCTCAATTAAAAACTTAGTGTTTTCCTTCTCTTAGCATTCACTTGCATTAAAACTGTCCCAGATCTGCTTTCGCGCGTCTTAAAAACCATCAATTGCTTGTCAAAAGATTCACAAGCTTCAGCTACTTTGTTCATGTATATTCAGAGTTCAGAGCCCACTCCATTCTTTGACAAATTTTGTATACTTCTTAGTAACAGGAATAGCGCTGGAATACTTTACAAATATGTGTCACCATCTCAGTAAAGGACTCAATCTGCTGCTTTGTTTCAAAAGCTATCTGCATTGTGTCCTAAATAAGCCATTCCCAACATCTTTTTTTCACATTTCCCTACCTTTGCAGTCAGCCATGTACCTTCCCAATTAAGGACATGTTTCTTCATGGTACAGCAAAAAATACAAATGCTGTCAAAACATGGCAGTGTATCTCTTATTTTCTCACCAACCTTTCCATTGAAGAGCAGCAGGTAGCCCTTAGAAAAGGTTAGGAATCCACAAATTCTGTTTGAATGTAAAGGCAGATTTAAATAAGGCATCTGAGTCTGAAGACATTCGCTATCAGTAAGCAGCTTTATAAAACAGCCCTAAAACACGAAGGGTAGAAGGACGGGAAGGAAATTATGACTGTATAATCCATCATAGCTACGCATAAAAGCCCTGTATTCTTGTATCTCTCTCATCAGTTGTAGGTATAGACAAGTGCCACAGATTTTGATAGCGATAAACTTGCATGTCTGCTGCACATCTCTGCTTCCTCCACAGTTAATTATTTGAAAGGTGCCTTGATTGCAGCAAGCGGTTTGCCTCTTGTAAGCTTCGTACAAGTTTTTTCTTTTTCTTCTCCCATTGGACAACTTCATCACATTTATAAAGTGTAGTCCTGACATTCAGCAACTTAGTTCACCTCTTCCAGCTATCTGATGGCTTTTCAAGGACCTTTATCACGCAACTCAGAGCTATTCTTTTTGTGTCATATCTGAGTCCCCTGTATGATGTAAATAGCAAATGCTGTACCGTCATATAAAACATTTGGTTTCCTTGACCTTGTTTTCCTTGCCTAACTCACAAACTGAATTTCTCCATAAGAATCAGCACATACCTGCTACTGCTTCTTCCTCTAGAGTTACTTCTGGTTTTTAAATCCAGCATTGCACTCCTACTCAAAAGGGGAAGAACTGTGGATTCTCACAGGCACTTACTACCAGGCAGGCACACAGCAAGTAGAGTAAATGCAGATCTCAGCTCTGAATATGCTAGTCTGTAAATATGTTAAACATTATTTTAAAGTCCCATGTCTTCATTAGCCTATCAGCCTGAAGATGCTAAGTGATGGCCCAGAATCACCTCAACTCAGACTTTTTTTACTAAAAGCATCAAGGAAGAGATGACATTAATATAGCTCTTTCACCTCTGGGGGCTGTCAAGTTACCCTGCAGAAGTCTGGTAACACAGCATCCATGACTGCCTCTGTCTCTGAATATCAAACAGCAAAATCTATAGGCACTGTAACTCAGGTGTACATTTACTACAAGCATCCTATGAAGGATCATGGATCTCAGAATCATTCACAGGAAACAAACTTTGATTGAAGGACCAAATTGGGCTCAGCAGACGTTACCTCAGCTCCTGTGCCCTGACACCACTGGGCACTCTTCCTGCCCAACTCTCCTGCGATCATACAGTGTTTCCCCCCTTTGTTTGCTCTTAGTAACCACTGCTGTTCACACAAGTGGAACTGACACATGAGAGCTAAGCAGGCAGCTTGATGGGTTAGCAACAAAGTTTTTCCCCTTTCCAACTCAAGCACAGTCTTGGCCCTACACCCATGAGAGCAGACACTTCCTATGTGGGTTTTTATGAAGTTAACTCTTTGTGGATCCTTCTGTTTCTGAGGCAGCTTCCTCCTATCTGACCTGGTGGTTTTAAATCACAGGTTGCTATGACCTCTCTGCTTGGGTCAATGGATTTACCTAAATTCTGTTTCTTGTGATCCTGTCTATGCCAACTCTCCACAATCTCACCTACTTTCTCCCTAATTTTACTGTAACTCAGACTACTAACTAAATGCTCACCTACCGATGATTAATAAAACTTTAGCCTTCCAATCAACAAATCAATTTTTTTTAGGGTGTACAGACATACATAATGCAAAGAATTGCTATGAACTTTCCAAGTCATACAGGTACTGATATGTATACTCTATTTTTTGAGGAAATCGTCCTGTCATGATTGCAACTTCAATAGCCATCACTGTCTTACTGTTTTGTATACACCAGGCTTTTCTCTGTAAACATCAGATTATCCATGCTGAAGGCTTCTCAAGATCTATAATCTTTCTGAAGTTAAATTCTATTCATTTAACTTTTTGATTTTTGGACCCATTAAATGTTCAATCCATTAAATGTTTGATGGAGACTGTCTAAAGTGTAAATTTACTGTCTTCTTCAGAACAGTAAAATAGGAACCAATATTGTAAGCATCCAAAATCCAGATTACACACATGCCATAATGCTTGCTGCTGTGTAGCTCCTTGCTATGGTTCTCCATGGCTTTCCACCCTTGGTGCTGAGAGGGTCAGAACTGCCCTCCTTACACTAAGCCTGCACCTAGCAGGGAGTGCATACTTGCACCATATCAAGCTCTGACCCAGGAATTTTA
>Ga0181612_137742_pt1 | contig 16411 bp, 9 predicted proteins | sample HoacroProtozoa21_FD_119630 | JGI IMG/M metagenome (GOLD analysis project Ga0181612, IMG submission 119630) | Hoatzin crop microbial communities from Cojedes, Venezuel. Combined Assembly of Gp0051906, Gp0051904, Gp0051908
GCAAGCCTAAATAGGTGTTATGAGGGACTTGCATTTGAATTTAACATATGCTTTATCAAGGTTTCAGCTTTTGGTCTCCTTTGGATTGATTTTTAAAAAAAAAAAAAAAAAAAAAAAAAAATTGCAGAGTTTACCTAAAAAATTTCCTGCTGGCTGTTGACATACTCTGCGGAGTTGTTGCTTCCGCTGGCGCGGTGCATTCTGCAGACGGTTCACTTCACCACGTGCACTGACGCTAATGCATTGCGTCTGTCTCTTCTATGCAGGTTAACGTTAGCAGAATACCACGAACAGGAAGAAATTTTCAAACTCCGGCTAGGTCATCTTAAAAAGGTAAGAACTAACTACAGAAAAGGCTATGTAGGTAGGCTTTTGCTTCAGTGTTCTATGAACAATAGCATTTCTCTGTAGAGGTCGTTACTATTTGTTTGATAACTGGGAGGGTTTTGTTGCTTGAAAGGGATGGCCAGGATTTTGTAGTAACTTTTTCCAAGGCGGTGGTATTAAGGAAAGATGTTCTTGGCTTCAGTAAATAGATTTCTGTGTCCTTACAGTTACAACTTCATGCAGGGAGTTCCACTGTTTTGATGCATCTTACTGTGTCACTGTGACCTGCCTAGTGCTGGGCTCTGTATGTGTCTAACATGGGGGAACATGAAGGAACGGACCAAGGGAAGAAAATTACAAGAGCACGATAAAAACTGCAACCATCATTGACTTTCCCATTTCTTTGCAATGTGAAGTAACCATCAGTATCAGTCCAACAAAATCTCTTGGGCTTTTGGAAACTAGTACGGTTTAGATAGTTGTAATGCACATTTGGTTTCAAATACATTGCCTTCAATAGGAACTGTACCTGCAAGTGAGGTTATAATTAGGTAAGCTGTTTGTTACCTTGAAAGTGATTGCAATAACCTATAAATAGCTTTTCTGGGACACTTGAACAGATGAAGTACTGAAAAAAATAGATGTCTTCTACCATTTCCTGGTTAGCTGTGACCTCTGCTAAGGCCAAAGCGTTTTCTTTCCTGTGTGAAAAGAAGAGGAAGCATGCAAATGTATTGCTGGAGTCCCCCTTCTTTTCTCAGCTGGTGCCTGAGCTCTGCACTAAGTTTGTCTTGTAACCTTGACACACCAGTTGAATGCAAGGCCTCATTAATGCTAAGGTACTCCTTGTTATTTTCAGTGGCAAGGGAAAGTTAATGCACACATGGAATCCACTGGCACTCTGCCCGTTGTGTTTTATTGACCCGTGAGCAAAGATAAGTGATATGGGCGGGAGTATGCTGAAGGCATGCTTGCTCTACAGCTTCCGCATTGCTAGAGCGGATTACTTGCAGAACCATCTATGCTGGCATGTAGTGTGCCAGCCTGGAGCAGAGGAATCCATCTGGAAATGGACCTTAATGGAAAGTGAAGTAATGTTCTGGGATCGTGGCATTGTCTGAAACTGTGCTTATCCTTTTCCACTTTTGGAAACTGGCTCATTTTTTGTGCCTAAAAATAGAACAAGTTGAGAAGGGAAGGAGCAGAGTCACGAGACAAATGGGTAACTATGTCCCTTGAGTCATATATACCAAATAATGCTGCTCAAGGCACACATGTTAATTGAGGTTTGCAGTCCTGTCCACAGTGATGTGAATTCTAATGTCGTGTTTGAGGGCACGAGAACTTCCAGCTCTCTGAACAGTACATCGAAACTTCCACGTGACACGAAGTTACACTCTGACCTGTTCTACCGCTTACTGCTGATAGGAACGCACATTGACCTTTCACATTCTCCATCCTCTCCAGATCCTGCCCCATCCCCATGTGGCATTGTGACATCCCTGTTCCTCACTTCTGAGGGATGTCCCCTCTCTCTTGTCTCAGCAGAGGCTGAGTTCCTACCAAAACAGCTGCATAGCACTTAGGGAAGGAGCAGGACCAGAGCTACAACTCTTATTAATTACAGAAAATGTTAAAAACAGGAAGGTGTAAAGACATGTCTGCTCCTCTCTATGTGTAGGTGTAAACAGAACTGCCCAGTCAGTTTTCATTCCTGTCACCTTCCACCTGACTCTTAGATGACTATGACCTTCTCTCTAATCTCCCAAAGAAGTTATTTGCCAATAACTTTTTCACAAGTGTAATTACATTGGTGTTTCTGTAAATCAGGCGGCAATGCTAACTGCACTATCTTACACAGTGTTGTGTTTTCCTTTTGATTTTTCCCTGTGCAGGAAGAAGCAGAGATCCAGGCAGAGCTGGAACGGCTAGAGAGGGTTAGAAATCTACACATCAGGGAATTGAAAAGGATACACAATGAAGATAATTCACAGTAAGCACATGGGATTCAGGGACAAGAATATATAACATTTTTTTATTTGTTCCCTACATAATGGGAAGCACTTGATCTTTTCTGAATTGGTGTTACTACTTAATATATCACTTGATTGTGGGTGGCACGGTGATAGAACTTGAAGTTCATGTAAGACAAAGGCTACCAGGTGGATCGGGGTACCATTACATAGTCTTTCATCAGTGCAAAGCGATCAAATAGTATCAAATCTGTCAGTCATTAACACAGTTTTAATATTTTACTGTCTTAATATAAAAATGCTGTTTCTAAGCTGTGTAGTAGCTGTAATTTATTGTGCAGTAGATGGCATTATTTCTGCCAGTGTTCTTAAACTGCGTCTTTCTCGCCAGATTTAAAGACCATCCAACGCTAAATGATAGATATTTGTTGCTACATCTTCTGGGTAGAGGCGGCTTCAGTGAAGTATACAAGGTAAAAGGGAAGGGGCAGTCTGTGGGGTAATCAGAGTCTGCAATGACAGATTGCAATCAGCAGAATTTTTACACTTGTTTTCTTAATGATGTGTGTGGTTGTGGAGGGAAGAAGGGAAGAAAAAGCACATGTTGCATCTGGCTTGTGTTAGACAGAAGGCTTGAGATTTTTAGGTTCTGCCCTTGTCCTCAGAGGTCAGATTTCTTGCAAATATATGTTTCAAGAAAACATTGCGCTAAATTTGGAAGCTTTGTCAGGACAGAGAAGCAAACCATTTGTTTGTGCTACGCACAAATACCCTAAGTAGCAAAGTTTTATTGAGTATGGCATAGCAAGTCTGAACATCACTGTAAATAAGAGAAAATAGCTCAAATAATAAGAGCAAAGCCTTCATTTCCTGGGGGTAGAAGGTTTTTTTCTTCTGTCTTCATTTTACGCTTTGAAGTAGCAGACTGGGGGGTGGGGGTGTAATCTTGAGACTTCCTTGGAACTGCGATTACTTGTGTGTCAGCACTCTTGCATGGCCAAGACGTGTGATGCTTTGGTGCTTGCTACTTGACTAGCATGCTTAGAGCCTTTTCAGTTCTAAATATTCCCCATCTGTACCCTGTAGTTCTTATTCATGTTGCATGTGGCTAGAATGAAAGTAACTATGCCAGTGCAAATATTGGAAAATTCTTGTTGATTTGTTATTTTGATATAGTACAACAATAGGTATTTAACTAGGGGGACTGGACTGCTCAGGTAGCGAAAAAAGAATATGATCTGCATGTAAATACTGTGAATTGCTATTTGGAGGCTTTACTGACTAAGTAGAAAGCCTTGGCCCTGCAGATGAAAGCAGGAGGGTATGAATGCTTCATACCTGACTACGCTTAAGAGTTGTAACTAAGTTATTAAAACAAAGAAATGCTTAGCCCTTCTTCTCCAGGGTCTGTTAAGGGTTATAAGTTAAGTATACAACTTTTGAGATGGACACAGTTCATTCTTGTCTGCTTACAATACAATTTTGTGCCATCCTAAAAATTGTTAGCTGTTGCCACTCTCAGACAAGGTAAAGGTAAAAGATTTCTGCATTTCTCCAAGAGCACAACTGTAGACGTCTGTTCTTTAAAGACTGCCTAAACAGCAAGAAACTGGAGGGGAAAAAACACAGCATAAGATTTAAACAATTTGCTGTTGAATTCTCCAGCTTCTAAATAAGCTGAAATATTTTGGTCCAAGATGGAGAGTTGAGCTACCAGTGTGAAAAAAGTATTAAAAATCCTCTGTATGTTCCGGGGTTCTTTAACTGAATGTACAAAATTAGATAAGTGGCTTGGGGGAATAATGGCAGGGTCTTTCCCAATGTGATTGACTGACTATATTTCGGTAATTTGGCCTTTCTGATTCCATTGTAGCTCTGGTGGTAAAATGTCAGAATAAATGCAGTGTTAGTTAGATCCCATAGGGAAGGTCAGATCAAAGCACAGAATATTCAATTGTTTTCAGAGTTGCTTGGTTTCATTAGTGAAACTAATTACATCAAAATGTGGGTTTGCTCTTCACTCAGTATGTTGTAATGCTGATTTCCTGGGTGGGGATATTGGTTCGTTAGAGCTTGTCTACTTCTGCAGTGTTAACTAGAAGTTGTGATTCCTACTGATTTTCAGCTCTTCTCTCTGCAGGCATTTGATTTAACAGAACAGAGATATGTAGCTGTGAAAATACACCAGTTAAATAAAAACTGGAGAGATGAGAAGAAAGAAAACTATCACAAGTAAGTAAGGCTGTAAAGCAGCCGGCCATTTTCCCAGACTCCTGCTGTATTTGGTTATCCAGTGCCTGTGAACAGGCTACCATTTTTGTCGTGTGTTTTGCCACATTTCAAAAACCGCTCTCTGTCCCAGTAGCTACTTGCAAAAGCTATGGTCAGATTAGGAAAGTTTTAAACGTGCGCGCACGCACACACACAGAGTTTTGTATAAGCGCTGTGGCACAAGGTTTTAAAGCACCAGTAGCGCTCTACGAAGAAAGCGTTAAAGTGTCGTCTTCTCTCTAAAATGTCTGAGCTCTGCCCTTGTGGGAAGCAGTTGTTCGTGCCCATCTTCCAGGTACACATCTGCATTGTGCTCCCTGAAGGCCTTCCCCTTCCTTTCGTTTCCTAGAATGCTTAATCCTTTCACAGACGATTAGGACTATTTCATGGCCTAGAAGGGAGGTACAGGAAACCTTTTGGTGTTGGTAATGCTTGCTCCCTAGTGCCGTGGATTAGATAAGCTCTGCAGGATGGCAGCCAAGCCTTCTCCACAGAGCTTCAAAGATAAAGCTGTGATCTTAATTCCCCAACAAGTCACTGGGACAAACTAAGCTGACTTTGAAGCCTGGTAGTTGGGCTGTTGAGCATCACGGAATTTTTCTAAAACTTGCTGATTTTTGTATTCAGCTATCTTGGATCCCCTAACAATTTATTATGAGGTTATTCTATTTTGGCAGGCAGTACCATTAATCAAGATTAGTTGTTTTGTAGTATTGCCAGCGTTTGAGATGCACTCAGATTTTGTGGTTCTCAAGAACTGTTGTGTTGAGTTCCTTGTTTGCTTGCCTTTTCTTATGCTGTATGAATAATGTGCATGGGTTTGATTGAACTTGGACTGCTGTGTGGTATGTCTGGGTTCGCTATCTGCAGAACTTAGAATTAAGTCACTTGTATGACTAATGCTCAGACTTTCCTATTTTCAGACATGCGTGTAGAGAGTACAGAATTCACAAAGAACTGGATCATCCTCGAATAGTTAAGCTATACGACTACTTTTCGCTGGATACTGACTCGTAAGTTATGTTGCTGTGTCCTTTGACTTGTTTTGACCCTTTCACTACAGACAAGGTGTTTGGGCTCTGAAAACTTTCCAGGAGAGTCCAGACAATGTCCACACCAACTTTACTGACTGTACTGCAGAGATATCTGAGGTGGTTTCAATATACATTTGTTTTTCTAGAGGTGCTAGCTCACAAACCAGTATGCCTTATTATGTCAGATGTGGTGCTTTACTAGGAAATCCTACTCTTTGTTGGCCTGGGCAAATGCCATAGCTGATGCAGCTTTCTGCTTCTGGATCTAGCACTTAATGGGGGATCTCTGACTTTGTACTATTGGAGTATTGAGGACCGTGCTCCTGGTAGCTTATTTTTAGAAAGGAATTAGTGGGCTGGAGGACTCTTAATTTATTATATTGACCAAATAGGTGAGTTCTACAGACAAGCAATAACAAAGGGTTCTGGTTTCTATCAGGTGCCTTAATTAAACAAATACTGTTTTGCCTTCAGGTTTTGTACAGTGTTAGAATACTGTGAGGGAAATGATCTGGACTTCTACCTGAAACAGCACAAGTTGATGTCGGAGAAAGAGGCGCGATCCATTATCATGCAGATTGTGAATGCTTTAAAATACTTAAATGAAATCAAACCTCCCATCATACACTATGACCTTAAACCAGGTATGCTGTGCTGCTAGCTGATGTGCTTAAGGATGCTAACTAAAGGTAATGGGTTATAAGTAATACGGGCAAGTTTACGTTGGTCAGACAGCAAAAAACAACAGAGCTGTCTGGGAAAACTAACGCAACAAGAAAAAACTAAAATGCATAGAACATGCTGTGAAAAGGGTATTGTCTCCCAGAATTGCAACATAAAACAAGGAAGTAACATTCCAGAAAAAGCAGCCTCCTTGTTCGGAACAAGCCCTTAAACCACCAAGTGTCTGTGTTTGGTTTCTTCATGTCCTGCTTGTACTCTGCTGTTGAGAGCTTCTGTTATTGCTTCATTAAGGTTCCCATAATTACTAGTGTTTCGTGTTCCCATTCTTCTGGCTTATTCTTTCTGTAATCATCTGCCTGAAAACCTGGTTGCAGAAGCTAACTTGGAAGCGTTCGGTTTTTCGTATTGTGTGGCAGCTCACAAAGCTGAGGACATCCAGTCAAACTGTTGGCTCAGGGCTGCCTTTGCATTCAGTGGCATCGGCCGTGTAGAAGATTCTCTCCAAACGTTGTTGCAGATTTCGCCTTATCGTTGGGCAGAGTCAGAAAGGGAAGAATGGAAGTGCTGTCTTTTGGGGTGATGCGTATTGACCACATAGCTTTTTTTTCCTAGCCCAGTAAAACTCAGCCATCTCTTTGGGCAGCTGTCCCTGGCTTGTCTCCCTGTACTGGTGGCACTTCATCAGCATTGTGTAACTGGTATGTGATGTGGTTTATTGCATCAGCACCAGGAATCTGTACGGGAGGTGGTGCTGTTGCACTAGTTCTGGTGACTCTGTTTCTTCCCCAGCTGCCAACCGTTCTCGTGTTGTCTGAGCATGCTGCAGAGCTCTGCCTACAGTTGTCTAAAGCTGTGATTCATCCACTGCCATCATGCACGATTCTGCTGCTTTGTTGTAGACTTTGAGAAAGAGAGTGATGATTTGACTTCTTGATCCTTGATGAATTTGTAAAAGACTCTTGCCTAAGCAGCAATTGTCCTTTTTGAGCTTAGAAAGCCACTGGGGAGCACTGCCAGGAAGGAGAGAGTTTCTGGCTTGCTGAGAGGCCGGGGCAAGTCAGGACTTCTGGGCAGAATGAGTCATACTGTGTATGTGTACTTCTTAATCCTCCTTTTTGACCTGCCCTTCCAACGGGACCTTTGAGAGGGGAGAAAACAGCATGGGCATTAAGCTCCTTTGGTTAATAGGGCTCAGAATATGGAGGCTTCAAGTAATGTCGGGCCACTGGTTCCTTCAAGGATGGGCAGATCGGTTTTGGCACTTGGTGGGAGCCGGGTTGTCTCTGGAGCTCAGGATATTGTGTTAAAATATCTACCCCAGGCTGCTGCAGCTCACTGTGTAGGTTCCTTGTCCTCTCGTGCAGAGTGCCACAGTTCAATGAAATTTTATTCTTGTTTTTCTTCCTGCTACATGCGTATTCTAAAGGATTATTTCCTTCCTCTGTCTAGGTAACATTCTTCTAGTCAATGGTACTGCATGTGGAGAGATAAAAATCACAGATTTTGGACTTTCCAAAATCATGGATGATGACAGCTACAACTCTGTTGATGGCATGGAACTGACATCGCAGGGGGCTGGTACTTACTGGTAAGCGTCGCCTGGGGCACTTGCAAGTTACAGATCAAGAACAGTTTCTAAACAGCTTTGGATCTTTGTCAGCTCTGTGTGTGCTGCCATTGTCTGTGACAGCTTGAGACACCGGAGGTCTGAGACCCTGGAAACTGCTCTTGTTGTCACACAGCTTCTTTTGAGGCTGGCAACTTTTTACTTTTTAGTGGGTTAGTGTTTCTACATTTGAAAAGCATCTCTTATCCAAAGGGCCTGGAGAAAAACTGTGTGTGCTGCATGCTGCTGGGATAGCAAGCTCTGGAGTGGAGCTTGGCTGCTATTTCACAGTCCATAATGGCACTCTCTAACACTTTAAGCAAGGAGGAGGACAATACCATGCTTATTTAGAAATTCAGGTACATCAGGGAGATGGAAAGAGTATTCTGCTGAAATAAGGCGGTGAAAATCCATAGTTAGAAATGTAAATCTCGGTGCTGTCTGTACCCAGAGCTTCACGGTCAAGTGTGGTGTGGAAGATGTTTTCAGCAAGACTTTATCATCAGTGCCAAGTGTTGTCACTGCATCACCCGTGGCTGAGAGCAAGACCTGCAGTGAGCATCACAGAGTGCGATTCCTAGGTACTACCTAGGCTGCAGACTGTCACTATGGGCAACAGTCGGACAGGAACATTTGTTTAGGCATTCGGTATTGTGCAGGCTTGTTCCATTGCTGAAAATGAAACTGGCTGTAGTTTGAGCAAGGCTGAGTGTCTCTGACTAGGATGTGGCATCTGCAGTTGTATTTCTAGAAATATGTATTTTGGCTGCGTGTTTCTGTTGTGGAATTGTTGGCCAAGTCTTTTTAACAACAAATACCAGTTCTGAAGATAGAAAAATATGGGATTATTTTATGTGCACCAGTGAAAAGAAACTGACTGTGCTGACTAGCTCAGACCGTGAGCATCGGGAGAGTCCTTGAGATCACTGTGTCCAGAAGGCATATGCATTGGTGATCTCGGCCCAAAGATGCACAGGAATGAAACTGGGTCCCTCAAGTCCCAAGCCAATACCTGACCACAGAAGCTTGTTCCTTCCTTTCTAAAGAAAATATTGAAAGTATTTGGAGATGCTGCTCGTAACGTGTTGTTGCTTTTTTCTTATCAGGTATTTGCCACCAGAATGTTTTGTGGTTGGGAAAGAACCTCCAAAGATTTCAAATAAAGTTGATGTCTGGTCAGTAGGAGTCATCTTCTATCAATGTCTCTATGGCAGAAAGGTAAGAAAGCATTTAACTCCTTTTTTAGTGGCAATTCCCAAACTTGTTGGGAGGTAGCCCTGGCTTCTGCTGCTTTCTCCTCCCCAGGCTTAGAAGGTCCCTCTGCTTTATCTCCTTGCCATCAGTTCCAAGGCAGAGTTCACGCTAATGAAGTGGGGAGAATTTACTAGGTTGGGTTTTGCTCTACCTGACACTTCTTTCAGAAGCAAAGTTCTGCAGAACATCTCTTTCCACTGGGCACGTTCCCACTGAGGCCATTCTGGGCAGGGCAAGTGTGTCATTCAGGGCCAGGCACCTGAGGTTCTCGGTCTGGCAGTGTTGTGTGATGCTTTCCGTGCACTAAGTCTGTGTCCAGCGTGATATTGCTTGACGGCTGCAAGTGTGTTTTAGAAAGAGAAAACAAAACAAAAAAAATCAGTAGGTACAAAGACCCACTCCAGAAGTTTTTAGGATGGCTTTTGGAAGGGAAGAGTCTGGATCAGGAAAAGATGATTTGTCCTGAGAGAAGGTAATTTGTTTTAGGACAATAGAAGAAATAGACTGGAGTAGGAAAAGGATTCCATTAACTCTTGTTTTCATGAGTCCTTGGTTAACCAAGTGTTGTGAAAGCCTGGGCTGACAAACACGCTGTGTTGCTTGGTGTTGTCAGTCTGACAAACAGCGGAACCAGCCCAGATTGAAGTGGGTGAATCTCCTGTCAGCTCGGATCAAGGCCCTCTTGCACCTGCTGAAGCTGATGTATGGCGTCTGAAAGCAGGTGGAGATCCCTCCTGTCTGAGCCGGAGACACCCCAGACACATTCCAGCTTGGTCCCTTTTGTTCAGTTTAGTGTGGGAGCAATGTGTCCTGGTCATCTGGCTGGAATCTGCAGTACCTTCACAGCATTCATGGGCTGCTTGCCCAGAAAAATGATGTCAAGTGATGATAAACAGTAGCTTTATGGGTTTTTTAAGTTCTGTCGGCAACCTTTAACAACAGTCTTCCATTTTTTTGCTAGCCCTTCGGTCACAACCAGTCACAACAAGATATTCTGCAGGAGAACACAATTCTGAAAGCTACCGAGGTGCAGTTCCCTCCAAAGCCAGTAGTCACGCCAGAAGCAAAGGTAAATATTCTTGCAGCGAGCCTGATCGCGCTGTGTATTTCAGCCAGCAATCGGCACTGGCTGCTCTGTGCTCTTGGTGTTTAGTGCCTGCCTCCTGCAGAGTGGTCAGTGGCTTTGCCTGGTAGCTGTCAGGCCGAGGATTGAACGGAGTGCAGCGTGTGCCTCTGCCCGTGCTTTCTGCTTCTAGAAGATGAGCTTCTGGTGTAGGAGCTGGGCTGTCTCCGTGGTCACCGGGGAAGGAATTTCGGCACTGGGGTTGTCAGATTGGCCCCGCTCCCAAAGTTATCTGTCAAAGGAAGCATCTGTCCACCTACTAATTCTTGTTTTGGGGTGTCTGCAGGCATTTATCAGACGTTGTCTGGCCTACCGAAAGGAGGATCGGATAGATGTCCAGCAGCTGGCCTGTGACCCATACTTGCTGCCTCACATCCGCAAATCTGTATCCACAAGCAGCCCAGCTGGAGCTGCAATTGCATCCACCTCTGGATCATCCAATAACAGCTCTTCAAACTGAGACACAGTAATAGGCCAAAAACTGCTTGAGAAACCGGCAAAAAGACTTTCAGAAACAGCTTTGGAATAGAGGAATCCGCAAGGGTCTCAAGAAACCTGTACCAGGTGCTTTTTTTCTCTTGCTTTTTTCCATCCATGGAGCATGACAACATCAACTCTCATCAAGAAAACCGTCAGCATCTAGGCCAAGCCATGTGGATAGGAGATGGCTTGAGTAAATGACCACAAAATGGTGGCTGCTCTGAGCAAGTAGGGGAAACTCAAGAAAATACAAAAAGACATGGTTCCATGTACTGTGAACTTCTGAACATGCAGCCTTGGGGAATCCAGGACGCCGTGTGTGCTTCATATGAAGAATGTGGACTTTGGAAAAAGACTGGGCTAGTCCAGTGTTGATATTTAAACATTGTTCTTTTTCTTTTAATAAAGTTTAGGTAACATCTCCTGAAAAGCTCGAAGCACCAAGGTTCAGCTGGGGATGGTATATGACTCTTTGCCCTTTGGAGGGGAAAAAAGTTGATCCTGCCTGTTCATGGCACTAGAGTTAGTGTTTTACCCCTAATTAATTTCAGTTTTTTAAAAATAACAATTTTTTGGAAGAAAACAGTTTTCTGGTCTCAAAGTGAAACCCGTATTAGCAGGTTCATGGCAGTGTCCATTCTGCGGATGGTGCCACTTTCTGCTCCCTTGGGATGGCCTCTTACGATTACTTCACCTTCTCAGGAGGGCGGTGAAGCCCAGAGGAGAGCAGGCCTGCGTAGATCTCCTGTGATCAGTGGATCACAGCTCAGACTGCCACAAGGTTTTCAGCTGCTGCTTCGTAGCTCTCAAAACGGTTGCACCCTTTTTAATTTATTTGAAGTGCTGTTCTTTTTGAAAACACACCCTGACGTGTTCGCGAGGTGCTCTCTGCTCTCAGGAGCGTGATGTCTGGTGACTGTTGAAAAGGCAGGCAGCGACTGGGAAAGAATCGGAGCACAGTTCAGTCGATCACAGGTGTGATCTGTGCTCACACAGTACTGTACATATCTTGCTCATGTTATAAAAATCCAAAGCTGAAGACTTGCCCGCTCTTCTCAGTTAGGTGACTTGGCAGCAAAGCTTCCTCTCTTCCTTAACACTTTCCTCTTCAAACTTGCTGACTTCCCTAACTTGCTGCCATTGCTGCATCTGATTTCAAATGACAGGGAATGAGATAATGTTCTTGAAGGGAACAAACACTCTAATTATTATTGTTGTCTCCCTTCTGTAATCTGCCTGAAGGGGTCTTGCACCTTCAGCTGGAGTCTGCGGGCTGTGAAACGCAAGCCTCTTGTCCCCACTGTGCCCCCTTTTCCCCCCCACACTGAAGGAAAGCTGAAAACATACACAAAAAGCACAGCACTTGAACATGTGGCAGCCAGGTTGGAGCGCTCCTAACATGTGGCAGGAGCTCAGAGCCAGAAATATTTAAAGATGCAGTGTTCATGAGCAAGGCTTGTCTCAGGAGGGAGCTGAGCGGTGGGCTACTGCAATTCAGGGAGGTGTTTGAAAAACAAATTACCCTGTGTTCACTTCCTAACCCGATACCCAGACCACTGTGGTGTGGACTGTCCTCTCTGTGGCACCTCCAGGATCGTTCCCGCAGCTCCGGCAGCGTGTGGGCTGTTTGGGGCGCTCGGCACCTGAATGGCGTTCTCAGGGCAAGTGATGTTCTCCGTCACGCACTTTTGGAGAGAACTACCACTTGTCTGCCTTATTGTAAGCCATTGTCTGCAAATACTGTGCTTAAACCTGATCAGGAACTTGTGGTTAACTGAAAAATGGAGGAGTCTGTTGAAATTAAGCAATGGATCTGGGAAGTGGAGAACTCTGCTGCTTTGGTTTTTATTACAATTTTTGTAGTGATTCTTGGGCTTTTAATTGGATGTAATCACTTGCAGCTGCATTAAGGTGGTCTCTAAACTGTAGTGTTTTAAACAAAGAAAAGAAATACTGCATCTTTAAATCCTCAGCCATAATTTCTTAGCCCTTTCCATCCCTGCTGCGCTATTCCAGAAGTTAACTGTTTAGCAAGCAGCGCTTCGACGTGTCTACTCGGCCTACGTCAGGTGAAATCAGGGTTGATGCTTCATCCCGTTTGCTGAAACTGATGATTTGGTGTCTGTCCACATCGGGGAGAATTCTAAAAGGGTTTTTTCTATCCCGGTCCCGTTGTTTCTTGGACATACAGTGTGTGCTATCTCTGTGGGTGTGATTAGTTTTGTGTCAGATGCATTTATTCCTGCTGTGCGACACCCATCCAGGGGCCTGGGGACAGCGTTGGCCTCTCCCGGGGCTGATAGCAGTGAAGAACCCTGGTAGAATTCTGGCTGCGACACCTTCCTCGTTAATATGGGTTTCACTTCAAATAACAGACCCTGTTGCCACACTGTTCATTTACTTAAAGAAAAGTGTATGAAGAATTTGTAACTTAAACCAGGCCAGACTGTTTTGGCTCTACCCAACAGATGAGACATGGATATTAAAATAAGTTTTAAGAAACTGATTTGCTTGGCTTTTACTGTTTTGCTCTTTATAGCGTTGGCAGGAGCTCTCTTGCAGTAGCTGCATGGAGGTGACACAGGACAAGATGAGGAAAGATGGAGGAAGGTTGCATTTGACAGCTTGGAACAGCGAGATCTCTGCGTCGGAGGTGGGGAATCGCTGAAAATTACTGAGTCTTGTTTAATTGCTGCCGTTGATCTTGTTCAGGAACATCAAGACAGTCATCTGAGGTGGGTTTGTCCCTCATTTCCACTAGAGTAGCAGCTGCCTTAAGGAGCTATGTATGTTCAGGACACAAAAAACACCTTTTTTTGTGTCTTGTGTCTGTTGATGAAAATTGTGTTGAACTCCCGTGCCCTGGCTGGCCGTGCCGAGAGCTGGTGGCTGTGACCTGCCGGCTGCTCCCCAGCCCATGGGTGCCCGAGGCTCCAGACTCAGTCACCTGGAATAACCATGTTGAGCAGTGATGGGAAACTCAGCTCCTTTAATTTCTTACACCCGAGTCTTGTCAGCTTTAAGAACATACAATAGCAAATGAAAAAGGACCTTGGCAGCTGAAGCCGTCAAGTCTGCTCGTGTCTGGACTAATAACCGGGGAGTGCCAGCCCACCCGCCCAGCTCCTCTGCAGGCAGCCCCAGCCCAGCGCGGGGCATCCCCGGGCATCCCTAGGGTGAAGCGGGGCAGCAGCTGCCCTCCAGAGCCTGCTTCCTCCGGAGGAAGAGTTGCTGGGGATGAGGATTTTGCAGCAAACCTGACGTCACCCTTGCCGCACTTTAACTTCAAGTCAGCTTTCAACTGAGCGCGAGTGAAACCGAACACCGAAAGCAGCTCGGCTCCCTCCCCGCTGCTGCAGTTGATTATTTTTCGGCCCCCTGTGCCAGCTTTGATGATGGGACGCAGATCTGGGCAGGGGGAGGCGGCGGCAGCGTTCCAGCAGCGAAGGCGCAAGGACCCTGCGGTGACGGCGGCAGTCCGGCCTCCGGGCCAGGTACCCACCACGCGTGCGTGGCGTGCCCGGGAGCAGGGACGTACGTGGAATTACACGCTCAGCTTCACGCCAGCGGGAGTGAGACTTGCTGAGGGGCTGCCTGGCTGGATGCTTCACCTCCTACGTTAGCGGTTAGGAGTCACACTATGAAATGAGCTTCCTCCTGCCAAATGGGCCAGTCCCAGATTATTTTGTGAGCTGGCAAGCCCTCGACACGAGGTTTGCTACTGCTGCCAGCGTCTCCCTGGGATTTGCTGCTGGAGGATGTTATTTTCTGGGTGCTACATGAGCCTGGCTCAAGCAGCCTAGACTTAAACCTTCCTACACCCAGCGTGGAGGGGAGAGGAGACTTGCAACACGTGGAAGCGAGACCCAGCACAGCCCTGGCCCTCACCCAGCCCGGAGGTGCGTTTCCTACCAGATGCCAGTGAATCTTTGCACTGAGACTCTGAATTTCTGCTGCCACACATGGCTGTGCCCACGGTCTCCGCTTTGCCTGTGGCCATCGCTCTGGGTGGGGGCGAGAGGCCAAGCAAACGTGGAGCTGCTCGGCCTCCCCTCGCCACGTTCACACCCGGGAACGGGCGTCTTGGCCACAAGGACGCTATTGTCTGAGCCGGGGCCGGGGCTGAGACACGCTCTCATTTCATGCATTAACTCCGTGGGGGAGCGAAGGATGGGAAAAGCCGCTGGCGCGTGCTGCCTGGTGAGGATCCGCACGCTGCTGCCAGCGCCGTGCGCTCCTCTCTGCTCCTCTGCGCTCCCAGCCCTGCGTCTTGCCACGGGATGGGTTGCTGCAGCTCTTCTTCCTCCCTCCATCCTTCCGCAGCAGGTCAGTGTTTCTGTTGCTCCTCATGTCCAGCTGGCCGGCTGCTGGATCGGCACAGGGGAGGCTCGGCACTTTGAGCCGATCCAGTAAAGCCTAAACCTAGAGGTTAGCCACCATCTGCCCCACCAGTGTGGGGTGAGCCTGCAGGCAGCCCTGGCTCACAGCTGCTTGCTCACCTGCTGTTACTTGGGCTGCAGGGCTGGGGCAGAGGGGGGCAATGGTCCAGCTGGAGCTAAAAAGCCACAGATGGAGCTAAAATGGCAGGGATGCTGCGGGGAGCAGCAGGGCGAAGCTGGGGAGACTCAGCCTCGCACGCAGGCCAGATCTCCCATCCCTGCTCAAGCAGCCACGGGGAAGGCGGGTGGTGGGTTTATACGGTGCTTGGCTCTGGTTTGCATTCATGGGGAAAAAAACCCAGCTCTGCTCAGCCCTGTGCTGCTCTGTTGACCGAAGCCGCCGGCTGCGCTGGAGCCACGAGCGCGCGTTGGCTGGGGTCCGTGGGACACAGGCTGCCGTGTCGGCAATCTCCTCACTCTTGGCCTGGCTCAGCTCTGCTTCAAGATCAGGGCTCGAAACCTGCTTTGTTCAGCATTGGCTCATCCCAGCTCCTGCTAATCCTGAAAATCCACTCGCTCTCACCCAAACCCAGGAGACCGGCTGGCATTGATCCCAGAACCCCTCCAGGCTAAGGGGACCGGCGAGGGATGGCGGCAGAAGGGGATGTGCCCGTGGCTACGAGGTAAGGCAGTGGCAGAGGTAGAAATGAAGCATCTTGGGCCGACTGCGTGGCCGCTGGACCACGCTCCTGCGGCTGGAAAGGGCGGCGGGACAGGGTGGGAGCTGGCTCCCGGTCCCATCCCCGCTTCCGGCGGGAGGAAGATGCCGTTCGGGATGTGCTGTCCTCCGCCACTCTCCAGCTGCCTTCTCTCCCCGCTCTGCAACCCAGCTCTGCTCATTTGCTCTGGAGTCATGCGGGGAAAGTGTTTTTCTAAAAGGCAAATTTCTTGCAAATGGCTGGAATTCCTCTCTGCCCCTTTCCAGGAGCCCTGGGGAGGAAGGAGAGGCAGCGGGCTCGGAGGGCAGCGCTGCTCCCCGGGCAGCCCCCGGCCTCGTCTCGCCCCCGCGGCGGAAGGGCAGGGAGCTCGGCGCTGGCCCTCCCAGGGCTGGAGCGCCCTGAAATTCCTCGTGGCAGCTTTGAGCGAGCACATCTGGTTTTAATAAATTATTTGCAGCTTGAACTTGCCTGACTTTTAAGGGCTGCAGAAGAGAGAGCAGCGAAGAGCTGAGAGTTGCAGTGAGGGACGCCCACAAAGGGACCCCCTTTGCAGTGCTGGGA
>Ga0181612_158066_pt1 | contig 16411 bp, 14 predicted proteins | sample HoacroProtozoa21_FD_119630 | JGI IMG/M metagenome (GOLD analysis project Ga0181612, IMG submission 119630) | Hoatzin crop microbial communities from Cojedes, Venezuel. Combined Assembly of Gp0051906, Gp0051904, Gp0051908
TCACCACCCTCATGGTGAAGAATTTCTTCCTAATATCTAATCTAAATCTGCCCTCTTTTAGTTTAGAGCTGTTCCCCCTTGTCCTATCACTACACATTCGGGGCCTGAGGCTCTGCCCTGGTCTCCTCAGTCACCACGGCCAAGGAGAGGCCGACGCTCCAGGAACTGCAGAGAGGGGTGATATTCTGTGTGTTTACCGATGTATTTTTATGCAAGAAGAGATGAGTTTCTTTTAGCTCCTCCTGCGACGAAGTGGTTTAATTAATGCTGAAACTCCGTGGGCACGGGACGCAGCAGAGCTGCTCGTGGTTGGCGTGGGCTACGTCTGTAGAACCATTTCAGAGAAAGGAAAATGTCAGCATGATAAAAATGGAAAGCATTAGTGTGCCACGTGCTGCCGGGAAAGGGGGCTGCTACCCTATTCTAAACCTGGATCAGACATTTAATGAAATTTATCTTGTTCACCCTTTTCTTTTGACATTTAAAACTAATTTAGTGGGATATGACCCCCGGCCGAGGGCCAGTGAGCGCTGCCAGCGGAGGCTGCTGGGGCTGGGGAGGCACGTGGGCTTTCATTCACCAACTTGCCAGCACGCATCAACTACGGAAAGCAAAGCAGCAGCAAAGCTTCAGTCACGCCATCACAGAAACTGGGGAAAAAACCTCCAAAATGTATGTAGGTTTATGACATTGCCCTCCATAGCCCAGGCAGCTGAGCGCTCAGCCCTGCGTGTCCATGCCCCAGCCGCTGCGTGCCCGCCTGGCCCTGGCCAGCTGCAGCCTGGCTGCTTTCAAATCCAGACCCTGCTGCAGTCACAAATGCAAAAACTACTTATGAAATCGGAGGAAAGACCCATGGTGAACTTCCACAAGGACCAGCAAAGCCACCAGTCAAGCATGGAAATAGCACGGGGGCGAGAGGCGAGGGGGGCAGGGAAGGAAAAGGCCACTTCAGGCAGGGGATCACGTTGCTTTCTGCCTTGCGGACCAGGCTCTCTCATGCCGGGTATTCGCAGGCATGATGGACTCCACGCTTCCCTGCAGGACATCATCTTGCAGCAGACAGCTCTGCTACAACAGCACTGCAGGCAGACCTTGACCTGTGGGTAAAAGCCAATCTGCTGTTTCAGCAACAACATCCTCACCAGGGCAAAAGCCTGACAACACCCCACCACCCTGGGGTGACTGGGAAACCGCCTGTGGTCTCCCCACGGGCAGGACTGTCACCCCGCGCGGAAGACCGTGACAATTTCCAGCCATGGAGGCTGACAGGAGGCGGCTGCTGCAGCAGAGGAGCTGCCACCCTTCCCGAGCAGCGGTGGGGTGGACCTGCCCCTTCCAGCCAACAAGCAGCTGATCTGATCCGTTACAGCTACACCAGGGCAGCGGCATTTTGAACAAAGCTACGACCAGCAGTGAGAAACAGCCCAAAGCTTTCAGTCAAAACTGCTTTCTTTCAGGTTTCTATTTTTAAATCTGGCTGCCAAGGTACGTCACCCTTCGCCTCGCGCAGTTCCCCCTCTGCAGGGCATCCACCGGAGAACTTCAGCACCGACAACAGAAGCCAAAGAGCATCACGGTCAGACATCAGCACAGGCAGCACAACAGTAAATAAAATCCTCGGGAACATTTTGCAGTTGTACTGAAGATGTGTCTGCAGGAAAGGTTTTTATTACCCTTTCATGTTAGAAACCTGAAGTAAACACTGTCTTGGAGAAGGCTGCTCGAAGTTGCAGTTATTGCAGAAACACTTTAAAATCTGGCTAGAGGTAAAGTTCACGTAGGCCACCATGGCTTTGTTCCCATGAGCACCAGGAACATCTCTCAGCCCCTGCATCCGTCACTCAGGGGGAGAGAAAGGTTGCAGAAACAATTTTAACAGAACCACCGGAGCGCCGAGCAAGCCGGTCCCAGCCTAGATGTGCAAAGCAGCCCCTGAAATCCCACAGCTCTGGGTTTCCTGTTCCCCTTGGGGTCCAGAACTCAAACCCTGTCCTCCAAGAGCTGAGCTTCGGCTGGTGGCACTCTGGGCTGAGGCAGGGGGAGGCTTCCCTCCGTGAGCCCCTGGCTCTGCAGGGGTTTCTGCAGGAGGCTGGCGGTGGCCACAGCCTGCCCTGGGGAGGTGACACAGCCCCAAACCCTGCCCGGTGGGGAGCTCCCAGCCCCCAGCTCCCACACGCGGCAGTGGCTGGCGACGGCCCGCATGGCAGCGAGCACCCAGGCAGCGTCCCGGCTCTGCAGGAGGCCGGCCGAGCACCGAGGCAGCTCCCTCCTTGGACACGTCCCGCCAGGCTTTGGCAGCCGCGGCTCCGCGTCCAAGTCCTCCAACAGATCTACCCGCACAGCTCCCAACACGGGAGGCCGCTGCGCAGGGAGGCACTGTGAGGAGCACAGATGAACACCAAGGTTTGGTGTACTCCCAGGGGATGCTAGCTGAACTTGGGAGTAATTCAGGTGTCCACCTACCCACTTACCAGCTGGCTTCATTGCCAGCTCCCACCTTATCCTTCGTGAGCCACCCATTCTCTGCAAATCCCGCCTCCCACGGCTTGCCTGATCACAGCGAAAGGGGTACACCTGGGAACTCCATTTTGGACTGGTGCCACAAAATGAATTAAACTTGTCAGAGAAATGAAGAAGAATGGTACAGTCCAGCAATAAGTAACACTGCTCATCAAATGAACAGGGATTCTCTGGATTAGCATTAAAACCCATTTATTCAGGCTGTTGTGCAGGGTGCACAGTTCAACGCAGTCACGTATACACAGTATGCACATCCTAATAGCGTACAAAAAGGCAAGTAGCAACAGGTGCTTACACTGGAAATGTATGTACAGACATATTAAATTGGGAGTTTTACGCTAGAAAATTCTGACGCTACTCATGTATCATCAAGGCTATCAGAAATCGTGTAGAAAACCAATAAAACTTGGAAAGTATCTACTCTTCTTTCACTTGACCCAGGCCGGGTATATAGCCAGGCTTCCCACACTACAGCATTTTGTGGGCAAAGCCTACGAGATCCCCCAAGCACTTTGCAGGGTCACAAAACCGACCACTCTAACATGTCCCATTACATGTTAAAGATTAACATATTAGTAGTATTTCCTGTTTTTCTGGGAAGAGCAACAGCTTAAATACTTCAAAAAGCTAATTTTCTCCTGGGAAAAGACAACAAAGGAAAGATTTAGAGAGATCATGAAGAACCAAACATTAACAAAATGTTGTAACAGCACTTCCCGGTCCTTCCAGAAAACTCTTCACAGACCAGGCAGCGCCTAATTTAAAGCACTGTAAACTGTCCAGATTTACAGAAGCGCAATAGCAGGCCTTGGCAGACCCCAGGTCTTCTGCTGATCTTTACCTGGTTCCTATCCTAAGGGCTGCAAGAGATTGTACTTTTGTAACCTGCACAAAAAGACACAAAGAGATCAAGTAGATTTAGTAAAAGGATGCTAAAGAAAAGCAATAAATAGAATTATGCAGCAACATCAGAAGAGCCATAATTCACTCCCTGCAACTATTCTGAAAAGTATCAAATTCCTGAATTTAAATTCCAACTGCGTTTTTTTCAAGATGTCAGCAGTATGAGGGAGCACCAGAAAAGAACAATTTAAAAAGCACATGGTTCTCGTGGCCAAGGCCCCCAAGGACACCCAGAACCCATCTTCACTGACTTCCAGCTTGAAGAGCACAACCAGCTCTCTTTAACCACTCTTCTCTGCCAGAGTCAAAGTCTTGCACATACCAGGCACGGTTTTGATGGCAAATTTTAGCATCATAAAGAACCTAACCTAAAATCCACCCAGGGAGTAGTTTTAAAGGAGTAATTTGCTAATGCGGATGACAAACCACAGCTGAGCGAGACGTAGGTAAGACTCTTAAAACCGCTCCCAAAGGTGGCTGAAATAAGATGCCTTGTGCGCAAATGCACCAAACATCGGACATATCTGTAGAACATTCAATCACGGCCAGTACGGTTTCAGACATCTCTTCTTTACAGCACCGCACACGTGCCATTCGCTGTGTAAGCTCTGCGGTTTGGTTTGTTCAGTTCGTTGCCTTCCATGAGTCTTTTGGAGAGCAGGTGAGGACAGCACAGAGAACCTCTCTCAAATTTATTTCTTCCCTAAAGTTCTCTGGTGGAAATCTTTACAATGAGTCAAAATTTACTTGAGTGAAGATATATTTCAAAAATGTCTTTTTTCCATGTTGATTTTTTAATGAAAATTCATTGTTGAAGTGGCTTGAAAAATGTTTCCCTTTTAGAGCATGACTTCCTTAAATATAATGTATTATGAACAGGCTAAGAATAACCAGTATTTTAAATTCAGCCTTCCTATAGTGTGAACCTCTCATTCTGATTGTTTTAGAGAAACACTTCAGCTGTAAGTGTTAGTAAGTCAGAATTTTATTCAAAAGGAAAAAGACTTAATTACCAGACTCTCTTTGTTGTTCAATAAGCATAGGCAATGAGCTGCTATTCAAAAGTCAGCAGCCCTCAGCAGCACTTTTTTTACGTTTACGAGTGCAGCTACAGCATGTAACGCGTTGGAACATCACGTTAAATTTTCTGCCACAGCCCGTTTCCCACACAAATAATTTTCTGGCACAGAAAGTCAGTGGGAACTTCCAGGGTTTGAGCACAAACAAATAAGACACGTGGTTAAGGCTCAGAAGGACTAAAACCACCCTGGTGTTTCAAAAGTCTGACCGCAATTCCTGGCTCCCCAGGGGTGGGGAGGAGAAAGCGGCTTCTGGCAGCGAGTGAAGCTGGAGACTGGGAAGGTACCGCTGAAACCAGTGGAATGTTTCCTGGTACTAAGAGGTCCCCAGAAACAACTGGCTTTTGCAGGAGGATAAAAGCGAACAGGTAAAACAGAACCCATTTTGACATCAAGGACAAAACTGAACCATACTCTCACTCTGCATGCTGCCATATTTTTACAATCATTTTTTAAACACAGTTAGCTTTAAAAATCTTGATTTCTAGAAGTATCCAAGATCAAAGTTTACATACAAATAAGTAGCACTTCAATACAGCCATTACAAGGCCTGATGCCACATACTGTACTAGAAATCTCCAGTTTAACCGTGCTATCTATATCTATCTATATTTTTTTATATATGTGCATATGTATGTATAAATTATCAAGCTCAGTTAAATGCAAAGGAAATTATAGAACCTTTCCCTCAGAAAATAGTTTCATCCCTTGAGCTCCAGATTGCAAAGCTAGCTGCAGTGTCATAAGCAAAACACAATTTTACAACTTCACTGGGTAGGAAAAAGGCATTTTTAATTCTTGAATTGACAGAATAAACCACAACAGAATTAATTAAAGGCAATATGACTGAAGAAAGAAATATACGGTATTCTCTTTGCCAGTGCTCTCTAAAGAATCCAGCAAATGTCAATAAATAAATAAAAAGCCTGCTGAATTTTATCAAAGTACTTTGCTACCATAAATTTAGATTGGGAAAAAGTCTATCTCGCCATACGCAGCTGTGGGCCTCTTGTTTCCACCCTGCAGTCCCAGCAGTCAGCTAATGCAACGTATTCCTTTGGGTCAGTCAGAGGGCTTCAACCTTTTTTCCCCACAATGTTTTTCAACTAATAATTATGCAGCATATTCCTTCCCTGCCTTAATTTGCATTCTCATACTGAAACAAGGTTATTTAATCGCTTTAAAGCTCTCAATATTCTGAACTGAAATCTTTTCTTCAGATGAAATAAATGGCATGACATGCTAGCTAGGATGAAAAAAAACCCACAACAGCAGTAAAGCAAGGTGAGAAGTGAGAACCTGTTTGAACACTGGGAGAAACGCATGAAGAGGACCACCCACAGCACGTAGAAGGTGCCGCTAGAAAGGAGGTTCTCCACAGCTGATTTTATATGGGGCCATGACAAAGGAACAGACAGGTAAGAGATCTTTCCCCCCCCCAACACCTGCCACTGCTTCTCAGCATCTGTGCACATGGACAGACAACTCCTCAAAGACATCTGTGCTTAGGCTACAGAGGACTTCCACCATGGTGACCTGCAGACAAGGTTAGAAGGCAGGCAGGAATATAACCATAACTCTTTTAAACAAGGATCCACAGGAAAAAGTGAACTATTTCATGTTTTTTTTCTTTTTAGTGTTTTAACATCCAGGCCAACTGTTGTGCAGAAAAGCAAAGCCACCGCACCACGCGATTGTGCCCGACTGCTCCGCTGTTTGAGCGGGCGTAACCATCCCACTCCCGTGCTTTCTCTTGCGTAGTCAAGCCAGGCAGAGAAGATACAAACTAAAGCGCAGAATTTCGCTCCCACATGGTCCCTTGTGTCTGTGACTAGGCCTAGTCTCAAAGTTGAACCTTGTGAGTATAAACACTGTGATTTAGATATTCCCTGGCTTTCGGCATGCATTAACATACTTGTTTTCTGACGTTTTCTGTTCTCCAGAATGCTACTAGCAAGTATGAATTAGTCAATGCCGTAGTCTCTTCTAGAAGGTGGCATATACCATGCATGCCTGATAAAAGAACCTGCAGCCAAAATTAACCCAGAGATTGTTTCAAGAGTAGCAGTAACAGTTCTAAATTTAAATATGATGAGTTAGCTGACTCTGTTGAAAACAACACTAAGATCCCAAGTGCAAGAGGAGAAGGAGGAAGAGCTGTGTTTTCAAATGGTACAGAGAAGTGCAACAACTGGCACTGAGCGGTGAGAAGGATGCCTGAAACACTGTTCGCAAGAGAAGAGAGCCAAGAATTCAAAACGTGAATTAAACTAAAGAAAAACTATCAAGGACAAGAAACATACAGCAGAAGCACAGAGTAGCAATATGAACATTTCCTAACATTTTTAGAAATTTTTCTGATGTGTCAACAAGCTTGCTGTCCTGTCCCAAATCCCTAAACAAGGGATCTGCTCACTCAAACGTAAATTAATTTGTTCCCAGTAATAAAGGCAGGATAGACTGGTCTGCGTATTCTGGATGTTACCCACACGTTCTCAACTTACTTGGTTGAAGATAGAAATGCACTTGGCAAAAGATGCAAATGAATCTCTCTCTGGCAATACAACTGCAATTACCATATTCATAGAGATTATTAATTAATCAGAAGTACTGCTTAAGTAAAAGTAAAGCTAGACTACTTCAACTCACCAGTATAATCTATTTTAAGAAAACATTTGACACAGTAGTCAATCATTTACCGAAAGCTCAACTTACTAGAATATTACTGAAGCAATGGATTAAGAAGTTAAATACTGTATCAAGTTTAATGAAGAAATTAAGGGTGATTAAGATGCGTGAAAGCTGAGGCCACAGGGAGCAGTAGGCTTGGTACATGAGATCCCATGGAGCTGAGCATACGCGCTCGCAGAGCCTGTCATGCGATTACTGTTTCACAGGGGTACACGTGGGTTTCGCGTTGCCAGAACAAGCAATGGGGCAGCTAGAACCGTGCACGTACACAACTCATCTTGTCAAGGCAGAAATGCTCCAAGGCAAAATTATCAGACCGCGGAAGATGCCTTCTGCTGAAATTTAGCAAGCTATAATACAGAAGCCAGTCTGGGTACACGTGGCCTTAAGAACTCCAAGACCTGTTAGTACTGGGCAGCAGGCTTTCTAGAAGTCTTCAGCTAAATACTCAGATAATGGCAACTCCTCTCGTGTAAATAAGGTAGTTTAAAAGCAAACAATCAAAAAAAAACCCCAAACCCAAACAAGCAAAAAGCAGCAATGTGGTTGTCCTACCTCTGACTTGATCTCTTTTCACCCAATCCACTTATCCAGAGCACAGGGAACATTAGCTCACACACACACATGCATTAGGAATATCTGCATCAACCAGGCTGCCTCCTCTGACATGCATCTCCATCTCCCCTCGTTTCTTCTGCTGCCTAAAAGCCTACTGCTGTGAACAGAAACACTCTGATGCGTTACTTACAGAAGCCAATATAAACACCTAATGGAATCCCAGCAATTCTGAATGCTCCACTTCCTTTGGCTAATTTTGCCTTTCCCCGAACTACGAGCTATGTGGGCATAATCCAGCTCTTCGTGAATACCTAGAATACTGCAGGCACTGCTGCAAACTCTGCGGTCTCTTCTTGTGAAGAAATTTGATGGTTTGGGATTGGAGCTTTGGGGGGAGGTTTTCTGAGCTTCGGCGAGTCTGCTTCGTTCACATTAAATGAAACATACACATTTGATATGTCACCAATCTCTGCGTAGTGAAGGGAGAAAAAGCAAAACAAGTCTAACTGCGCTCCAAAGGAGCAATTTACCTGCTCAGAATCTGCAAACAGTGAACACCAGTGTTAGGCTCCACGAACCAAACCAAAATCAGGTAACTGACCTATGCCCACAGGTCGGGGCTCAGCTCTGCAAAATGAAAAGCGCAGCTCCCTCCAGCAAACTGGCTGTTGAACTTCCTAAAAAAATTATTGGTCACACATAGTGAATTTATGGATGCTGTAACAGTACACTGACAAGGAGTCCTCGACACAAGTGAATAAATGGGCCAGTTCAGGATTCTAGCTCACCACAAGGTTCTTGGGTTTTTTTTCTTCCCGTATAGTCCTCTACCCTTACTCTTCACCGTTACACCATCCCTTCCCCGAGCAGCCCTGAGCTGCTCCTTGCTGCTGACTGGGCCCCCAAACTGGGAAAGGGCCAGTCATGTAGAACTTGCATGCTTGCAGACCAGTTGGTTTAGGAGGAAGATGTGGCTGCATGGCCTGGCTGGGAGGCGAGCAGCAGGCCATGTCACAGAGAGCCACCATGCGCCTGGCCGGCGGCCATGGTGGCCAGCCAGAAGCACCTCCCAGCCAGCTGCCAGCCAGGACAGCGCGTGAGCCGGGAGGCAGGTACCCGCCACCTCCGAGCACGCTTCGGGGGGAGCACAGGAATTACCACAGCTTCTGTGCTGATCCATTGACACATCTCACATTTTCCAGGAAAACCTTCTCACCCAGCCAAGACACATTACGTTGTGTATGAGGCAACTTCTATTAATAAGTGAACTTTCCTTTTTTGTAAATAAGCTTTCAGTTTTGTTATGCTGGTATTTTTACCCAGAAAGCATCTTTATGACCACTAGCACCAATCACCTCACCCACTGAGATACATCGTCTTCGTTAAAATCCCCAATTCTTGAAACTAATCTGACGTCTTGGGGAGAACAAGACTTTTTACACTTGTCACACAATGAATATGTGAACAGACATGAAAAACACTTGCATAAAAATTCCTTTTTGAAATCAACAGGTTTTCACTGATCATTTTAGTCTCTATGCTTTCTTTTAAAAAAAAAAGTAAGAAAACATACTTGAGGTACTTTATCCTCAGAAGTTTAAAATATTTCCTTTGGAACAAATCTCCTTTTTCCTCGGAGGTGCTTATGCAAGTCACTTGAACAGCCCTAGAGAACACGTTTTAAGAAAGAGGCAAAAGCACAATAACGCTTTCCAAACTAGATTTAAAAAGGCAGATGTGAATTTTGTCACGATTTGGGCAAAATAATCAGAATATACAAGAAACGTACTCGAAGAGTACAACCAACAGAAAACGTAGGTTTTGATGTGCAGAAGGAACTGCTTCCAGAAGACAGAGTATCTTCTTTCACATGGAGGCATTCTGGGTGACTATTAGTCTGGCCTGTAAAGAGTGGGACTATTTCGTATCCTTTTCTCTCCACCTCAAGAGCGTATTTAAAAAAAGAAAACAAACACCACACCTTTCAAAGCACTTACCTCCCCTTCCAAGCACAATATTCTGAAGTTACACACCCATGCAGAAAGTGTCTAACAAATGACAAACCTCAAACCCAACGCTTCAGCAGGAGGGCTCCAAGAGGAGAGAAGTGTAAAACTAGAAATATGCACGGTAAAAAGTATCAAGTGCACACATTTTTATTCATCATTGCAATTCTGCCATTCGGAGTTACAAAAAGGGTCATGTGCTTGTGTTGGGTGCAAGGCCAAACGAATGCAAGACAGAATGGAATGCTACCTGAGAGGTCTAATTTATGTGAGAGGTGCTTAGCAGATTAATTCGTATACCTATTTATATGGGACTGTTCCTGCCGTCTCCACATGTATTAGACAAGTGAAAAAGCCCAGAAACTTGCCATTATCTAAAGCATATGGCCACGCATATATTTGACAGCACCGTCCACTATGATGCGCAGCATGAAAAAAACCCCTCAAGGCTTCTCAGTGCTTGAGACGTCAACCTATTAAACTGAATTTCACTTAATGTGGGGCTAAGCAATAAGTAGGCAGTGATTGAAAGTTCTTACGTTACTCATAGGGCTCTTATATGGCCCAGCTACCCTCTGTTCTCAAGAAAGCCAATTTGCTCCGACGATTCACATCCTGTTTTGAACTGACAATCGCCAGTGCTTCCTCCCAACTGTCCGTGGTAACTTCTTAAGCAGAGTATCATTCTCTAGGGATACAATTTGAAAACACTTTTTTTAATTTCATTTTGACTACAGCGTGAAATAAAAGATGATAAAAATTTGTATGCTGCTCTGGAAAAAGCCTATTACAGTGCATTTAGCAAAGCTGTCAGAAAAAAGTGTGTTAAATAACAACAATGGACCTCAGAGAAATTAACTGTATCTCTTTATTGTTAACCAACGAATGTTATCCAAAATAGTAGATGTAATTGTAGCTTAATTGTACAACACAAAACATGATGCTAAAGGAAAAAGCACGTGGAAAATTACTTCACCAAGTAATCATTAAGTGTATTCTTAGTATTTCTGCACCAGTAAGTGTTCCCAACTGCTGGTGACAGCAGCTTTGCCACTTTTTGAATTGTGAAAATCCATATTACAAATTGTTGTTCCTGGTTGTTTAGAAAAAAAAAAAAAATCACACAGCTTTATAAACGGATCTAATCCATTTAGCCCTACTCTATATACCATAGAATTATGAACAGCAAACTTTACTGGTATTTTTTCCCAACACTGAAATTGATGTATCAGCGTTAGTGCACGCTTTCCAGGAAAAAAATGGAAACTCACTGGAAGCACAGTATTTCACCTGCTATGGCAAACTGTTCAAATACTTCAGAAGTTTGCTAAAGCTTCAGTGCATGAAGCCTGTGAAACAAAAAACTGTTCTTACAATGCACTGCAGGTAGAAACACCAACTTCCACCAAGCAGCATTTTGAAGCATGTGCACACCATCTGCACATCAGTCTTCAAGGTCAATCAGATATGTTTAGCTCCACAAACCAAAAAAATATATTAAATGTATCTTTATTTTATTTTCATGATGTCACCCCACATAGCCAACCTTTAACTCCACAAAATAAAAAAAAAACCCAACCGAAATTTAGTTGGACTGTTCATAAGAAATTTAAACCTATTGTGCATGAAAAAAAAGTTTAATAAAATGGCAAATTTTAATAGATAAGTGTAAATTTATGAGTGCATAATATCAAACAGAAAAGAGCTGAACCATCCTCAAGAGAAAGCAGGGTTCTTCCACTGTAGATACATTTACTAGGGTACTATAACAGAAGGAATAACTGCAATCCACATTAACTGTGAAGTTATTTCTGAAGTTCAACTTCTAAGCAAATTTTTCAACAAAGCAGGTCTCCTTTTCAAGAGGGAAAGGACTTAATAACAACAATCCGACATCAGATATGACAATTACAGTACTAGCTTCACTGAAAACTGAAGCTACAAACACTTTTACTCCAATTCTGGGAACTTTTATTTTGTATTTGGAAACCCAAACCAAACTAACTCATACACACATTCTACACCCCTCCCAGGAGATAGCATACCAGTGACAGGTTACAGCTTTCAAACACACAAGATGCTTTTACAATTTAAACTCAACAAAAGGCAGTTAGACTGTATTTAGCACTATAAATCCATCTTAAAGTAAAACAAAATCCTAGGAGTGAGGGCTCCTAGCATTCTATGATACCACTGTGTAGTGACAGTCAATTTAAACAGGCTTTTTCATGGTGTTTGAAGGACCAGTCATCATGTATATAGTAGTGAGGTAGGATACTGTCCCCTCCCTGGGACTGATGTTTTCATATGCTCCCTTGCCAGAAAGGTCCAGGTCTCCCTACTGCAAATAAAATAATTGCAAGCAAATAGCACACGAAGCTTTGTGGTTTGGTGGTTTTTTTTTTTCCCTTTGCTGCATTTGAACATTTTGCACATCTAAAAGAATCACCTAGGAAAAGCAACACTTATTCAAGCCTATCAGCAGCCACGTGCTGCACACAGGTAGTGTTCCATTTAAAAATATTTCCTGGAACTACCACCTGCCATCCAGACCTTTGTGAACAGGTAGGCAAAGAAAACCATCAATGATGACAGGACATGAAACACCAAAAAATTTCAGTTGGGGAAAAAAAAATAAGTGAAACTGAAAGTCAGCAATATCAATCTCTTAATGGTGTAGCTACATTGAAAAAATGTAATTTCGAACTTCGTACAGAAGTAGTACCTATCCAGTTTAGGTTCAGTTCCATTTTTCTTTCTATTTCTTAATGTTTAAGCAATACATACACCTGTCAGTCATTATATACTTCACATGAGTTTCCAAAGAAAAAAATACAAAATAATGGAACTGAAAACATGACGGGGAAAAAACTGCTATCATTCTCCACACCCTCCCCCCAGAAAACTTAGGGATGACAGACTGCCTTATGGTTGAATAGCTTCCCCTAAATCTGTCTTCTAGCCACTGTACTCAAACTGGTAAGTGCTTTGGCAAAGTAGGGTGCAATCCATCAAATCTGCAAAGGCCTGCTTTTTTCTCTGTTGGTGGTTCAGCTTTATGAGGAACATATATGCAAAATAACAGCTCTCACATTGCTTCAAACTCATCAATACGCTGCTTCGTATTGCCTTGTCGGATCTGTCGAAGGGTCTTGTACTTATCACGGCCTGCTTTAACATTCTCAGCATGAAGGACATCATTTTGTGTTTTCTTGGTTTCATCTCTGGCTTGAGCCAACTCAGAACTTAAAGCCTGTTGAATAAAATATTTGCATTTAAGTGCTTTGACTAATCTTTTAATGATTCTGGAGTTTCTGATAACAACTATTCTGCAACTTGGATAAGGATTTCTTGAATGCCAACCTATGAAATGCTTGTTGTGCTGTTCAGTAACTCAGGTTGTGAAGTCTATCAGAAAGACTGCAGAGGGAAAGAGGAGGAGAGCATAGGATTCTTTCCTTATGTAAGTGTGGGCATCAAACTAAAAAAAAAAAAAAAAAAAAAAGCCTCACATCTTAAAAACCAAGAAGATAGGGACCAGCAGGATAAAGCAGGAGAATGACCTTATTTTTCAATTTCTGCTTGACTAAAGACAGCTCTTGTCTACCTCCACAATCCTCATCAGTAACTGGCCAAGCAGAAAGCACATTACACATACACGCCACTAAGATATCACTGGCAGAAAAAGAAGCAGCTTTCAAGGCAAAGGGTTACCGCTAACACAGATTATTAGATTTTGAAGCATAAGACTAGTCGAGGAGGAAATGCTCCATAAATAAGATTAATCCTAAATGGGCATAATTCAGTTTTTGCATTTACAACGTCTGTGAATGACTGCAAATAAACACAAATATTATTAAGCAAGCATCTGTTCATACCACTTAATGAATTTCAGTATTGAGAAAGGAAAGCATTACGTTTTAACATTCAGTGCCCTGGAAATTATGTAATTATTAGAAGTGTTTACTGGCCAATATGACAACACACTAATACTTTTAAGCTATAAAACACAATCTCGCATCAAATCTTTCTATCAGTTCCACTTCTAGAACACTATGAATGAATGAATGATATCGGTTCGTAAATTAGTAATAAACCTAGTAAATGATAAAAAAGGCTGTTTCCTTGGCACACTGTAATTTCAATGAGATTTTTGAAAAAGAATGAAACCCCAAAGCCTGAATTACATTGATACAACTGAATCTTCATTACCTGAAGCTGTTTCTTAACACGTTCGTTTTTCTGTGTTTCAGTTACCCGTTCTTCCTCACTCCTGTGATTCATGACACCATCAGAAGATAATTCTGCACTGGCTTCAGCATTATTCTCATCGTGTTCATCATGTTCATTCTCTGTTGGAGGAATAACTGGCGGGGGAGGAGGGGGAGAAGGAGCAGACATCACAGATTTCAGTTCTTCTTTGGTCTTTTCCAAGTCCTCTTGGGCTGCAAAAGCCTAAATACAGTAAACACTAATTAGCATCTTTTAAAATGATTTATGACTAGTCAGAAAAATAAATATTTGAGATGTTTTCAGACACATGGAAACTGTCTTTTAAAAATGACGCTACCAGCTTATGCACTGAAAATTGTCATATAGGAATACAGGGTAAAAAAGGTATGACCCCAAACCAGCTGTAACAGAGTCCAGCCGTTTCCAGCAGCAGACAAGAGAAGAGTGAGAGAACAGCACAGTCATACCGATTGCTTTCCAACTTTCCTAGCCTCCTGAAATGAGAGGCTTAGGGACTTCCTAAATCAAAGGTCAAATTTCATATTTGACCAGAACTTCCAAGAATTTATTCACACTTTTTGAACCTGCGCACACAATTAGTATTCACATCCCATAGCTAGTAACAGATTTTGTGAAGAAATAGTATCTTGCTTTAAACTATCGTCCAGGTGTATTGGATGTGCCTTTGTTATTGTTCTGGCTCATCTTTTCACCGCCTCTCATGATTTTATACATCTCCCTCCTGAGGTGTCTTCTTTTCCAACATGAAGCTCCAATCTATTTCATCACCATACATAAGGAAGCACTTTCATATCTTTGACCATACTTTTGTGGTGAGAATCTCCCCCCCCTTCATAACTATTTCATATTAAGAAATGCGTTAAATAGAAGTATAGGCTGGCTTCAGTAGACTGGAGAACAAAATCCTTTAAGAAAAGCTTCTCTGAAGCCTAAGGGAAAGGGAGAGATTCAATCCCATGGACTTCCAGTGGGATTTCCGCACTCAACTCCCTTAGTTTCTTTGAAGTTCTGACTTCACACAGCACAAGCTCATTACTTTGTGCTGCCATTCTGAGGCTTCCTCTTCTTTCTTTTTCTTGGCCTCTTCTAGAAGTGCAATCTTGGCAGTGAATTCAGCAAGTTCTGCTGCCTGAAACAAACAAAAAAAATGAAGCAGGAGTTGTAATTTGGTATCATTTTGACTCTGCAATGGAAGAAAGAAGAGCTTTTGCTGTGATCTGACTTGAAAACCTTAGTTAGTTACCATCCATCACTTCTCTGCTAAAAGTAGAAATTTTAAGCATACGTGACAAAGGGAATGAATCACTACTGTTACCTGATGGAAATAAGTCCAGAAAAAAAAAAATTATCTGTTGCACTTCCAAAGCTTGCTGGGAAGGAGTGAGCTGTAGTTACAAATTAGCATTTGGGGCTGTTTCAGTTTAATACAACTTTAATGGTTCCACCAATAAGATTATGATTCTGGATCATAATCTCAGTACTACTGAGCTAAGTCTTGCCTTCAGAATCCTGTACTTAGTTTACAGAAGATCAAAAGCTGTTCTACAGTTAAGAAATAATTTCTTCTACTATTTTCATGCTTTTCTCTGTTATTATGTGCAAATCTTGAATTAGAAGTAGTCTCACACAGAATGCGAGAAGTTGCTGTAAATGCTGGAAATAGAGAGGAAAAAATCCAGCAAAAAGCAACCAAACAACCTCCCCTGAGTATCACCAACTCCCCACCATCACCGTCAAGCTTCAGAACAGACCTGCTTCAGATAACAGGCTTCCCAGTGGACTGCAGAAGGAAGCTACTCTTGTTCTCAGCTGGATAAACCTGACACTACTGGAAAAAGAATGTAGTGGGTATTGGCAGTCTGCAACGTCTATTTCATCATTTAATTTCCTACAGCCCCAGAGTTTTACTTTTTCTTGCAAGTAATGGCAAATGTAATGTAGTTTTCTAAAGATGTTCCCACAACCACCTGTAACAGTATTTCACATACTTTTACCTATGTTTCAATATACTTGTCCATTTGACAAAATAGATAGAACCAAGAGTAAAGGCTAAATTTTCAACTATCTTGTTCAATTTGTTTCAAAATAGGGTTAAAGCTTCTTACTAGCTGCTCCTGGTTCTTCATTTGATCAGCTGCCTGCTTGGCTAGAGCAGCTTTAGCTTCTTCAGCTGCTCGACGCTCTTTTTCTAGGCGCTCTGCTTCCTCTTTTGCACGCTTTCGTTCTTGATCCAGTTCTAGAGCTCTTCTAGTCTGTTCCTCTAGCTCTGCCGAAAGAAAAGTTTGCAGACAAGGTATTACTACCTGGCTCCTTCTCATATGTAACACAAATAACAGCTGCAATATGCTTAAAATAAAGCAATCTAGAAAGCTGACAAAGATTTATAAGGCTGCCTCA
>Ga0181612_167080_pt1 | contig 16411 bp, 15 predicted proteins | sample HoacroProtozoa21_FD_119630 | JGI IMG/M metagenome (GOLD analysis project Ga0181612, IMG submission 119630) | Hoatzin crop microbial communities from Cojedes, Venezuel. Combined Assembly of Gp0051906, Gp0051904, Gp0051908
AAACATTCAAGACCACGTTGGACAGGGCTCTGAGCAACCTGATCTAGTTAGTGGTGTCCCTGCTCGCTGCGGGGGGGTTGGACTAGATGACCTCTAGGGGTCCCTTCCAACCCAAAACTTTCTATGATTCTATGATTCTATAACTTCTGCTACAAAAAACAGGTGACAGGAAGATTTCCAATTTTCTTCACACCCAGAGTCAACGCAATACTCCTTGAAGGCCTGTACTACCAAGGATGTTTGGATGTCCTCTCTAGTCAAACATAGTCTCAGCTGTTGTGAAACAAGTTAGAAAGGTCCACAAGGAGATGCTCCTTATCTCTTAATTAAAGCCCTGAAATAGTCTCCACCACTCTTCAAACCCCCTTCCTTGCTTGTCAGCATTTGCATGTAATTTTGTTTTCTAGAGGAAAGAAAACCTGGACCAAATCTTAGAAAGACAAATATTCTCAAAATAAGTCTCGTGTAGAGGCAGAGTCCCTCCTGCTCCCTGCCCTGTATTCAAGATTTCTGCCAAATATGTTTTTAAATGGTGAAGCCAAGGTCCAGTTCAATGTTTACTACTCATCACTTTTAGTTACTTAGTTCTTATGAAAACAAACAAACAGACTATAAGAGCCATCAGACATTTGGAACAACCATTTTTAAAAGTAACACATGGGGAACCTTAGCACTTTCCTCCTCGAAGTTTAGATGTTAATAGGACAAAAGAAATTAAATGCAATCTACTACTTGCTCAGTTGGTTGACTTAGCGAAGGGCTAGAAACCATGAAGTGAAACTGAGTGAATCCTGGAATTTTATTACATGCAGCACCTAGAAAAGAAAAGAAAGGAAAAAAGCATAATTTACTACACTTGGGTTTAGTGTCTCTGCCACTGTACTTTATCATCTAAAGACCCAGTTACTAATTTTACTAGAATAGTGTAATTATTCTTTTACAATCTGTTTAACTCAAGACATCTTTAAAGTATTCAATTTTTAAGTAAAAATACAGTGCTACTGCCTGCTATAGTGCAATTAATGCCCATATAATACAATTCAAAACAGTAACGTAAGTTAGGAAAATCTCCCTCATGCTCTCTCTCTTTCAATCCTGATTAACTTAATGAGTTCCTCCAACACTAATCTCTTAAACACAGAACTATGGGAAATAAGAGATGAAAGAAGAGCAATAAGCAGTCTAACTAAATAAGCCATGTTGATTAGCAAATTATATTTCCTACTGATCTAAGAGTTCACCAATGAGATGTCTGGCGCAATGACTGATCTTGGACTGCTTTGAAGCTATGCTTAACAGTCACATTCTCCCTGCCTTATGCTCTATCTTGGGGAGGCATAAGCATTCTTTTTTAAAACCTTCATATTAATCACACACAGTCCAGGAAAACACAAGAAGATTGTAAATAGTTTTGACTTTTACTAAGACTTGCATAAATTTTGTGAGGAAAAATTAAAATATCTCAAGTCCACACTAGGACACAGCTGCCCTGCTAACCACCATTTGCTATTCTGAATGGCCAGTATTGCTGCAGTGTTTAAAGAATAATTAAAGACTTCTGCTTTGAAAGTCACCTTTTGTTTTGTACTTCCGTGATCTAGTTAGGGTCAACAGACACTGTTAAGCAAAATACATACCATAACTTCCAGTTGTATTGGCGCATATAACAGCGCCAAAGAACTTTGGAGCATACTTCTGGATTCTGGCAATAACTTTCTGACAGGCTACTGCTGGGTCTATTCCCATCCTCATATACTCCACAGCTTGATAACTGAAAAAAACCCAACCCCAAACCAGACAGTTAGTCATAGTTGTATATTCCAAAATACCATTGAGAGATGTTGATTCCTTTGAATAATGGAAACACATAATAAATAATCTTTAGCCAAACTTCATATTGGCAATTATTACTGAAGTTCTACATGAAAAGTAATTAGAAACAGGACTAAAAGACTGCAAGATGTCATCTATGTCATCTATTATTCTAAGGAAGGACCAAGCCCGGGATAACACTCTCATCATTTGCAGAAGAGGCTAAGCAACAGATCAGTTAAAGAACTGTAAAGAAGCCATTAAAGAGTTAGTGGCTTTTGTTTTTCATTGCATGATTAAGTCTGACATTAAAAGTTATTACTAGTTTTCAAAAGGCCATTGTCAAGATAATTTTTTGAAGAAAATTGACCTCTGATATTAAATTACTTATAAATTCTTGATTTCAGTAAGCATTAAAAAAATCTTTCAAAAAATCTTAAGTTTATCAGAAAACTGACACAATTTCCTTATTTTATGAATATGAAGGTACGATGTTTTGATCAAGACTTTAAGCCACTTTCAAATTTTTTTACAAGCCAATTTAAATAAAATTCTTACTCTAAATAAAGAGTAAAAAAACCACACTTCCTCTGTATCTACAGCATCATTAGACAAATGACTCTATGGGCATTGCTTGAGATGAATTCATTGCATTTCCAAAATGTCCTCAGAGACAAAAAAAAATTACTTTTGTTGTCATTTTCTTTCAGAACCTGAAGATTAAAATATAACACAATGTAACTTACAAGCAACACTAGATTTTGTTTTGATGAAAGATGCATATACCAAGAACAACTCGTGTTACACTAAGACACCTACAGACAGCACTAACTATAGATGTTACCAAAGTACCGCAGAAGAGAACTTTCCTTGCATTTTGAGACTCCCCATTATCTTTGATTTATTCTGACAATCAAATAGGTTCACGTTATCTCAAGATAACTATCTGAATATAAAGCTGTATTTCACAGGGGTCTCTCACTAATCAAAAACTCAGTAAGATGTTACCATGTCAAAGAAGGCGCACAGAAAATATTAGCAATTTTGCCCTTTATTTGACACTTCCTTCACTTCTGGCAAGTCAATTCTATGCTTTATTTTCACGTGGGAATATTTAAATAACACGGAATTAGGAAAGATCTGTATCTACAAGGAACCTGGGATTAACCATCTAGTCTGAGCTGATTTCTAACACCCATTGGTGTCAACACAAAATGTGTTAAGCATTACAGCCAAATCCTTCAGGCTGCTAAACTGTAACATAAGCTTTTATTGATTAACCTCATAGTGGAGCTCAACTCACTACTACTGCTGGTATCTGATACCTCAGGATAATTTCATTAAGTTGTCAATTACTTTTTATTTCAAGATTGTCTTGAAACTCATTGAGGACATCTGTAAATATGCAATAGCTAGCAAGCATTCTTAACTGCCAGAGTTTCAGAAAAAACACCCGAGTAATATGAAGGCCACTGCTACACATTCCTTCAAGCATTAGCACCCATTATGTTCAACACGGACTTCCATAACTCATTCCCGTTGAGATCAACCCACGAGAATGACTGTCAAGACTGAGTGACAAAAACAGCCATATTTTACACAGGTTATGCAACCACAATGACAGCACTAAAACACCACTTCCAGTTTCAAATTCGATGAAATTACAGAGGATTGTTACAGTGTCCACCCTCCTAAGTAATCTGAGACTCACCCCTCATCCTTTACAATTTATAACACTTATTTCCCACACAACAGAACACTTTGGAGGAGAAAGTTAATCAGTCCTGTTAAAAAGCATGCAGACTGGGAATATGCTCACTACCTGCTGCCTGTTTGCTCGCAGCTTGGCAGTGTTAAGGGGATCTGTCATCACAACACTTAAGGATTCACTTCTTTTAAGACAGATCATACAGATGACTTGATTCTGTTACTGTTCTTTGCCCTTCCATTCCTTCCTTTACTCCCACTTCAGCAGCTAGTTAAGTCAGACTGTCTTTTTAATCAATTACTTGATTTGCTGAGTTCACATTTTGCTAGAGAAAGCTAGCAAAGTCTGCCCTAAGGACAAACCTGGGTAAGAAGCGCATCATGACGTCACCATCCCCGGTGGCTGCAGCTCCTCCGGCTGTACTATCTGCATAGGATCCTGCTCCAGCTATCGGGGAATCTCCTACACGGCTGTAGTGAACAATGCAAAAAAACCACAGAAAGTGGAAAATACAGAAAACTATAATTTACTAATTCCAGTGAGACTGCATTAATGTAATAGCTCTTGGCCTGATATTGGCAAGTTCTTATGATTTGGGCACACTTTTAACTTTGTCAACCTTACCTCCTCCAGCTGGGTTAGCATTAAACCCACAAGAGAACAGAACAGGTAAAGAGGTCACTCCACTGCAGTCAGAAGTCTTGCCTTAAAACTATGGATAAAAGTGATCTGTGATAACCTGACTGACCTGAGGCTTAATCCACCTCCAGTGCATAACTGTTTGTTATTACACTGACTATCGTTAGGGCAGCAAGGTTTAGCCAGTGGGCAACAGTAAGCAGCTGGGGACATTAGTACATTCAATAATTTGTTGCTAAATCCAGAAGTTGTCTGACTTGGTTGACAGACAAGATTCCTAACTGGATAGAAAAAAAATCTGAGACAAAATGCAGGCCTGGGGCTCTGATTCTATGTACATTTCTTTGGAGACTGTGGACCTCTCTGAACTGCTCATTCGTCTCTGGTGCCTTGCCTTACAAGTTGCCTCACAACTGTGCCACTTGTTTGTGTCTCTGTATAGTGAATTAAGCCAGCTGAAAAACAAGCATTCTCTCAAACACAAATCATCTTGCAACTGAATCAGTTTCTCACTATTTGGATTTATGGTAGCGCCCAGAAATAAGCAAGGCCATTTTTGACCATTGCAATCCAAAACATATAACCTTTAGATAAGCTGAGCACAGCAAATGAGGTGAGGAAAAAAGCTTTTTTGTAAAACCAGTGATACTAACCCCGGAATTTTGTGGACTGCACCATTAGTGGATGTCCCAGCAGCAACAGTTCCACTCCCACCAATTACAACCATACCTAAAATTTTCAATAGGGATGAAACATATTCAGAAACACTCCTAAAAAATATTGTTAAACTGGCACTATGGTTATCAAACAGAACCACAATATCCAGACTATTAAAATTGCTGATACCCTGAAACACAGAAAAGTTGTGCTCTTAACAAAAAACAGTTCTTTGTAGAACACATTCGGAAACTTTCTGGGTGTACTACAGCAGGTCAGAATGGAATATAAAACAGTGAGTGCCACACTGTTCAGAGCTCTACGTTACTGCTGCCCAAGCCGCCACTGTCTCCTGATATACACCAATGCTAACGAGCAGACAAGTACCTGGTGTCATCACATCCTGCACCAGCACCATCAGAACAACAGTTTGGAAATTATAAATGGTGCTTGATGGAGATTTCAAAAAAAAAAAAAAAGTCAGAAGGATGAGCTTAAATTTGGCAGAAGGTGAAATACTGCCTACTAAAGTAACAAGCATTACATGACAGGCAATTAAATGTGTGGATGAGCCTATCCCTTGCTCATTTTGTGGTGATAAGGAAGCCACTGCCTCATTAGAGAAGCTTAGATTGGCACTCAGAACAGGATTTGGGATCAGCTGCTTCTCCACAAAGCAAGATTTCATCTCTCTAAGAGAAGGCAGAAATTGCTGCTGGCATCAAACTCCAGTACAAAGCGAGAGCCAAGCAGCAGGATTTGAATTCTCGGAGCTCACTAAGCAGTACCTCTTTCTCATAGAAAAGTTTCCTGACCAGTAGAAGCTATAAGCATAGAGGCACTGACCAGGGCCACCATCAGGCTCTGCAAAAAGACTGGAAGGGCATCAGTTCCTACCAATTTCCTAAATGCATTCTGAATGAAGACAATTCTCAACATGTGTTAGTCAAGAAGACATTTCACACATAAAACAAACAACGGGGTACGAGAACTTGAAGTGCAAGTATAAGCACAATGATTTACTACAAAACAACTTAGGACTATTTAATGACACATTAATTCCTGAATTGTTTTTAACAGATTCCCCTCTCATCCTGACACTCCACAACTTCTGAGTTTTCTAGAACATATTGCAGACTAATATACACAATACAGTTATCCCAATAAGGACAGCTACCTACCTACTTCAGAATTCGGTAGGTTGCCCGCCTTGTGTAGCACATTAATCGGTTCTTAGTAGGGTGGACTGGAAGCAAAGAAGGCAGACTCACACTTGATATAACTTGTTAATTCTTGGTATTGCAAACATTGTCAGGCAAAAAGTTCTGAATTGCTAAGCTGAGAAACATCCAGACTAAAACAAAAAGTGTAAGTTTCAAGACTACAAAGTATAAAGCTTTGAAAGATGTGAATCTGTAACTGCTCCAGTCCTTTGTCTGATCTGCTCATTAATCATCTTATAGTCTTAGCAATTAACAGTCCTCAATCAGTAAACTCTTAGAAGTCTTTGAGGACTACTACTGTTAACGTGTTTTAAGCACAGTAGTTTCTGTCGAAATTTGTTGATTTAGTCAAAAGCCAGAATAGAAGAAAAATGAAAGTAAGCTTTATTTTATAAGTTTAAGGACTACTGACAAACATTGTTTTTGGCTGGCAACAAGACTAACTGTTTACTCATTTATTCCACCATTGCAAAGCCTTTCAGTTTGGTCTGACAGCTACAGGGGAGACTTGACCTAAGTTAACCATAATCAAGATAAAAATAATTATTTTTAAGCTTGATCAGTTTTCTAAGCATCCATAGCTGTCCAAGCAATTATGTCAAGGTATCTGAGGGAAAAGCAGTAGGGCAATGAACAAATAGCTAAGGACAAAAAAATGAAGCAAGGGGCTGTGCAGCCTGTGCACTGGGAAAAAAAAAACAACAACCCAAAACCAAATCCTACTTCTAGACACTACATCCTAACACATAAGTAATGCAATCTTGAAACCACTATCAATAGGAAATAATGGCTATATGAAATACTTTACTTTAAACTCAGTATGATTTAATCTGTAATGGAATCGGGGCGGGGGGGGGGAAATCAGCATCAAAGTCACCAAAAGTTGTTACCAATAGTATCGTGATTATGAACACTTCTTTGTGAGGTGGTCTGTTCTTCTTTGTAAGTTACTTCTTCAGGCTGTTTGTATGGTCCACAGGATTTTGAAGAGTCTGGTACCACATTCTGTAATTATTGTGATTTGCATCAATAACATATTATGCTTCATTACAGATAAATATAAAAATACTACAATCAATATCTATAATCTACTACACAAGTATCAGATACCCAATACTTCAATTATACAGCGGTACTGAAATCCCACAAGTTGTTTTGCTTAAAGAATAAAGACTGACTTCTGGTATTACATGGTAAAAAGCTTTTCCTACTAGCAAGTTATGTGTTCAATTAAAGACTCTCCTTTGCCCCAATGGCTGGTCAAAAAAAAAAAAAAAAAGCTCATTCTTCAGCAAAATGAAGAAAAATTCAAGCTAAAAAAACAACCAGATGAACTGAGCTTGTTTCACTAACGTCAAGACAAGGTTTTACTGCCAAGTCAGTATCGCAGTCAAGATATTTCTGCAACTGAAAAACAGAACATGTATTGAATGAAAATGGTTCAGCAATGCAGCATTTCATATCCACAGTGTACAAACACGTAGAAATCTGCAACACCAATCCCCAAACCAAACAAAACAACCCCAAAGCAACAAATCCACCTGACCACAACGGGCAAGTATAACGTGGACAGCTGCACTAATTTGATGTGTTCACAGGTCTGCATAACGCCTTTCTAACTATTTTAAGGACCTTAACTGCCACTGTAAAATTCTCTTTCAGGAATTTATACAGGCATTGCTTCATTTGGTTTGAGAAGTCCTGTCCAAATTTAGAGCTAAAAAAAAAAATATAATGTCCACATCAAAATACTACTGCAGCAAGGTCAAAACCAGCAGGATATAAGAAATAAGAGCTAGACACATACTCTTCCCGACTCTGTTAAATGCTTGGCAATTCCACATTTGTTCTGTTCAATACGAAAAACTTATTCTTCCTTCATGTGTAAAGCACAACTTCAATATAAGCTGAAAGGAAGAAGCAATGCTGCTTTGCTGCCTTTCTAAACCCGTCCTCATCACCACTGCACTGTACCTTCCAGTAGTTTGGCTGACAGCTTTGATTCAGCCACTGTGAAAACACCGCAAGAGATTTTTGGGTAGTTAAATCTTCATACGGAAACCCCATTCTTACTGCAAACAGGGAGGCTTGAAAAGCAACAACAAAACAAAAACCATAAAATATATAAATATGTGAATAAATTAATGATAATACATTCATGTAATGTTACCTAGAAAATCAAGAAATGCTGCATTCTCTATGGAGAAGTATGTCTTCAGAGAGCAGTATCTGCCATTACAGTGACATACACCTGCAGTAACAAACTCTCCCTTCACTGCCAGTATCAAATTTCCTTGATTCACTGTAACTATGTTAACACACATAAGTTTTACTATTGAAAGGGAAACAAATTCAACTCTGTTAATCAGCTGGATACAAACAACCTGGAGCAGGAGTGGCCTGGGCTGTGTGTGTCAGAAATATTTAAATAAATGATACAAATACTAGCTATTTTTCTTAAAAACTAGTCTTTTATGAAATAGTAACATAGCAGCATAACATTTGCCACTAAAACACTGATACTTGCAGAAATCAATCCACCAACTTACATCATATCACACTTCCTTGCAGCTTTAAAAGTGACTGCTTTCTTGTTTTGCAAATTAATACACTATGTGTCAAGGGAGCAGAAGAAATACCAACACAAGCAATGAAAGAGTGCTCCACTTCTGAGAATGGCTTTTATAGTTAGGTAAAGGGAAAAGAGATCAACTGTTCTTTCATCTTTTAGTTGTAGATACTTTTGATATTACCCAGTAACAGATACTGTTGATAGCTTCAGATGCTTGAACAATTTATATTACCTATCTTTGGTACTAATGTGACTACCATACATAGCTGAACAAGCTTCTCCAGTTCAAGAATTAAGAAAAGTCTTCAATTATTTTCGGACAGCTTTTCTGTGTTTTTCTTAAAAACTGACACAATGCAAAGTCTCTTTGCACTCAGAGCAAAAGGAAACAGACAGCTTCAATTAAACATACTTATTTTCCCATTTCTACAACAAACAGGCAGTTTTTTGGTTTTTATTATTCTTTTTTAAGGTGAAATTGTGCTTGTGTATGTTTGTCAGTCATTTTTTCATGACTTTTGAAGCCTCGTTTCTATTCCAGGAAGCAGAGTTGATCATTTTACTCTCTGAACTTTTTATTTGGATTATTGCTAGGACAAAAAGGGAAAAAATCAGGCACACTGATAATGAAACTTTCCAACATACTGGAGACAAACTTGAAAATTTCCTGGCAGATGATAACCAAAATTATTGTTTTTTTCCTCACTTGTAATCATTCTGCACTGAATGCCCCTCACCAGACTCGGTTCTACATTGGTATCCATGGACTTTATTGGCAGTTTTCTATGACCCTTCCCAAAGAAATTAGGCAATGAACGGAGAAAGCATCTCTTAACACTGCACGAACTGAGCAGTGTGGTTATCCATATCTGTTCAACAAAACCTACACCAACTCGTTTCTATGTACACCATCGTCATTATAAACCTTAGCTGTAAAAACACACCAGTTTTCGTTATACTCTGGCTTATACCTACAACAGCAAGCGTAAAACAGGACATCAGTTTTCACTTGCATTAACTTTTTTTGTTCAACATATCACCACCACACTCTTATCGCCTTCATAAAGTACAGCTCAAGCTTTCATCACAGCTTGTGATTAACTAAAAACTGTTCACATATAACTCAAAGGATCAGCTTCGTCATGCAATGATACAGCAATTTCTTCACTTTTCCAATGTGAACTATTCCCAAAGCCTGTTTTAGCATGCTTTTTGGGGGGCAGAATAATGTAATTTATTAAATTTTCATTTATTGGGTGAAAATAATACAATATTACTTCAGACTTTAAAGGTTACAAATTATGAATTATTTTGTTCACTGGAAAATTATTTCAGCATTCCAGCCCCTGACTCAACTTTTCATTTCCAGACCTAGAACCTGCTGACTCACACTATCAGACATTTTTACTTTTTATTTACTAGTTTTGTTTGTTGTTTTTCCCCCCACACACTGAAAATACTGAATATGAAATAATTTTAAAAAAAGAGATAAAAGCACAGGTACAGACATTCTTCAAAGTTGAAAAAACTAGCAATTTTTCAGTTTCATCAATAATCAGAGGCATGGCTATTTCAAACACTTGCTGAAAGGACAACACAGCAGGGCACAGGCAATCCAGGAGGTTTCTGGAGAGCATCGATGACAACTTCCTGACACAAGGGACAGCAGAAGTGCCAACGAGGAGAGCTGCTCTGCTGGACCTCATATTTACAAACAAGGAAGGGCTTACTGGGGATGTGAAGGTCAAAGGCAGCCTTCGCTGCACTGACCATGATATGGATCAGGATCCTGAGAGGAGGGAGCAGGGCAAAAAGCAAGATCACAAGCCTGGACTTCAGGAGAACAGAATTTGAGGTCTACAGCTATCTGCTTGAAAAAGTCCTACTGCACATGGTCCTGGAGGGAAGAGGGGTCTGAGAAAGCTGCTTGATACTAAAGCATCACCACCTCCAAGATCAACAGCAGTCTATCCCAACAAGCAGGAAGCCAGGCGGCTTGCATGGATGAACAAGGAGTTCCTGGCAACCTCAAATATAAAAAGGAAGTATAAAGAAAGTGGAAGCAGGGCCAGGTAATCTGGAAGGAATACGAGACACCATCTAAGCACGCAGAAATGAGGTTAGGAAAGCCAAAGTCCACCTGAAGTTGAATCTGGCAAGAGATGTCAAAGGCAACAAGAAGGGCTTCTGTAAGTACCTGCATAGGAAAAGGAAGACTAGGGAAAATATGAGCATGCTGTAGACTGGGGCAGGGGCCCTGGTGACACAGGGCATGGAAAAGGCCGAGTTACTGAATGCCCTATTCACCTCAGTCTTTACTAATAAGACCAGCCTTCAGAAATCCAAGGCCACGGAGACCAGGGGAAAGTCTGGAGCCAGGAAGACTTTTCTTGGTGGAAGAGGATCAGGTTAGGGAATACTTCAGCATCTTGGACATACACTAATCCATGGGCCATGATGGGATGTAACCACTACTGCCAAGTGACCTAGCTGATGTCATTGCAAGACCACTCTCGTTTATCTTCAAACTATCACGGTGACTGGGAGCAGTGCCCTAACACCAGAGAAAAGGAACTGCCATTCCTGTCTTCAAAAAAGGCAAGAAGTAGGACCCAAGGAACTAGAGGCCAGTCAGCCTCACCTCAATCACTGAGAAGGTGATGGAACAACTAATTCTGGAAATCACTTCCAAGCACACGAATGACAAGAAGGTGATTTGGAGTAGTCAGCATGGCTTCACAAAAGAGAAGTCATGCTTGATCAGCCTGCTAGCCATCTATAACGAAACAACTGGCTTGGTAGATGAGGGGAGAGCAGTGGATATTGTCTGCCTTGACTTACATAAGGCTTTTGACATTGTCTTCCACAAGATGCTTATAGAGAAGTTCATGAGTTACTGGCTGGATAATCAGTGATGTGGATTGGAAACTGGCTGCAGGGCTTAGCTCAAAGGGTGGTGATAAGCAGTGTGAAGTCTAGCTGGAGTCAGTAACTAGCAGTGTACCACTGGGTCAATGTTGGGCATAAAGAGGACAGAGCCAGGCTGTTTTCAGCAGTGCCTAGTGACAGGAGAAGAGGCAATGGGCACAAACTGAAACACAAAAGGTGAACAGCAGCAATCACTTCTATGCTCGGAGGGTGATTTCAGTTGCCCAGAGGTTGTGGATTCTCTCTCCTTGGAGATCCTTCAAAATCCATCTGGACATGGTCCTGGGCAACCTGCTCTAGGTGGCCCTACGTGATCAGGGGGGTTGGACCAGATGACCTCCAGAGGTCCCTCCCAACCTTAACCATTCTGTGCTTCTGTAATACATCCTCTTCCTCAAGTTCTCTACGTACCACAGGTTTTAAAATACCTAAACATTTATTTTTTGAGTGAAAGTGAACAGATTGTAAAGACTATTCAGGCATCACGTAACTCTAGCAGATTCCATCCGTGTTTTTAACACTGAAAATGAAAATTTCATGTTACTTTCATTAAAGCTTTACTGTCAGGAACAGCATACTGGTCACACATTTAAAACCCATCAACTAAACAAAATTTATGCATGCCGCAGCTTTGTCTCCTCCTCTCTGATGTCAGCTACTCATAGAAATGAAATTTTAGGAGATAGGCAGACTTTCTTGGATTATATAACTAAATATATTCAAATAAAAGTGCAGTTACTTATTGGGGAAAAAAGTAAGGAATAACCTCAGCAACTTTGGATCTTGAATAAAAAAAGCCTGCCGAAATGATATACACTTATATGAAAAGGCTTTACTATTCTAGCTAGCTTTTCTGGTGAAAATGTAAATTTTTTTTTAGAAAAGAAACCATTGTTTCTCTCACATGCTGATTTAAAGGTTCAAATGTATTCTTCTGAAGCTGTAGCTCTGTTTTCTTTTTACCAATCTTCACCTGGTAAAGACAACTATAATTTCCTTTCTCCAAGTTCCTATTTCCACAGAAAATACATTCCGTCACAAGAAACACTGTTCTTTCCGAATTTCTCCACTGCTTTGATTCATTTGCTAACATTTATCACCATCTCAAATTTTTACTTGGATGTATCTTGAGCTTTCCTGTCTTTCTTTTGCCACTACTGCTAGATAGTTTCTTCTGAGGAAATTCTCACTGGCAGCAGGGACTCGGCGTAACAGCCTTGTCCACATGAGTCCATTATGCAAACAGACATCTTTTTAGGCTGAAAAACGTATATTAAATCAGCACTTTAATTCATCCATTTCTTCATCTTTCTTATATTTTCTACCCAGTCTACCAATCAAAAGTTAAAAATATTTCGATAACAACCAATGACGGGGAAAGGAGTATTATGAGCATTTCTTCCTCCTCTGTTTAACACCTGACCAGTTTCTTTTTCAGCATCACCTGTGATATCTCCCTTACCAAAGCCACTTGTAACCTAAGCAAGGCCTATTGCACGAATTAAACAGAATCTGCAGATCTCTCTCTTTTCAGACCTTCTGTCAAACACTGTCCTCACCTCCCTCTATTGCCCTATTTTACTCCATCAAAAAACTGCTGTTGCACTTATTTCTCTATCATTCTGTACACATTAATTCCTTCAAGAATCTTTTATCTTTTCTTATCAGTTTCAAAGCACTTGTCTCACCTTCAATGCTCAGATGTCAATTTCCACACATCTCCACACTTCTTTCTGTGCAGGCACATACATTTTAAAAGTACTTAACTGGGAGCCAAGCAGCCTTCCACTCACTACTCATATACCTCCCTGGAATGTACATTTTTTTGTACATTTTGTTTTGAAACCAGCATTACGCTAACAGCAGCAGCTCATATTTTAAAAGCTCATCTGTTCCTTGAGTTTGCTATCACTCTTTTATTGTGCCTAGGAGTACAGCCCCTAATGTGATTTTTTTATATTCAAGTTCTCACTAATATTTTTGAACTATGAAAGACACCATTCATGCTCAATATATACTAAAACAGTAAAATGAAACTAATGTCTTAATTCTGTCATTCTGTCAAAAAAAGTTATTCCATGGTTTTAAATGAAATGTTTACATCTAAGAGCTCCTGTAGTGTCTTGTATCAAATCATCTTGGATACCTTTGACACCAGTGATATTAGCAAAGCCTTGGGATTACAAGTTCATATTTGCAGTTACATCTGTGCAAAGACTATAAAAATGTATTTTTCTTTTCATGTGCAAAAATAATGGAATACAACCTAGTTCATAACTTCTGAATTATTTGACTAGATTCATTTGATTGTCAGGGAATCCTTCCACCTATGTTACCAAGATTAATGTATGGCAATTTTAACAGGAAGTGTTTTAAGAGGAGGGTATGACTTGGAAACAGTTAGAAGAATAATTACCTGACTCTCCCACTAATAATGTATGTTTAGTGAATTCAATGACCTTTCGCGCTACACCAATTGCATTTTTTACACGCCTGAGATCCGCAACTGCCCCAACTTCCATAGTATTGCTGGAAATAAGAAATATTTAAACTTATTAAAAATACAAAAATAATTGTACATTTAGATAAAATCTGTTCTCATCTGAATTAGAAAGCTTGCTCCTTTAACATATTGCTTTATTTGTTCTATGCCACAGACATGGCATCAGACTAGCAGAGAAAAACTTCATACATTTACTGTTTCCTTTCACAGGCATGGGGATGTTGCTCATGTAACAGTAACTCCATCCACAGTAATATTTTCAGTAGAGTAACTATTTTGTTACATAAACTCATAACATGAACCAAATACTTGCAATTACTTTTTAATCAGGACAGCTTTAAATGGTAAATATATTACAGAAGACAATTGCTTCAGAAGTGAAATATTTACGGAACGAATCTAAAGGGAAAGCTTAAAATGCTACAAACCATCTGCTTTGCAACTACTATATATAGAGCTGGATTCCTGCACAACATGTAAACATTCAGTAACAAACACACTTAGCTACTCTGCCATCAATTAGTTAAGTGTTCTTTCTAGTTCCACAAGTTAACATAGAACTTGTCCCACAGTTAGCTCTAAACCAGCAAGATCTCTATAACAACTGTTACATTAACATGCGCCAAAAATGACAGGTATCATTCTTTTGTCCATGTAGTTTTCTTACCCATTCATAATCATTGCATCCAGTGTTGTTTCACCACTTTCATCTGGGCTTCCTCCATATCCCACACTCCCATCACATTGGTCAATCTCACACTGACCACAGCCTCTCTCAACTGCATCCAGCTCAGAACCTCCTGACTGTAAAACTCTCCAAGCTGTAATCAACACAAATAATTAAATGTCACCAATGAAAAGAGTCTCCACTACTGCTTTAAAGAATGTTCTAAAGATGGACATGATGAAGATGCACTATGTAAATGGATTAGAAAAGTAAACTATAACTTACAGGTGAAATAAAGCAAAAAAATATAAATACATTCAAAAGAACATAAAGCATTCTAAATACTGTTTTTCTTCCATATCTGACTAGCCTTTCTGACTGAAAAGTGAAGCTTTTGGGAATACCTTTTGGGAAGGTGTTATTTACTATCATCACAACGTCTACACATTAAATAGCCTCCTCTGTCCAGAACCAACCATTACTTTATCACTGTTTATTTAAAGCCTTTCAGGGGGAGGAAGACGGGAAAGCAAAACTTTTCATCTCAAAAAAAAACAAGTTAAAACAAGTAGCCCTCAAGAACTCCATATGAGAATACTAAGTGTCCAGCTGCAGAATAAAGATGTAAGCCTACATCAGTAACTACATAAGAACAAAAAGAAAGTGGAAATGATATACAAGAAATTATAGTCTCCACATTCCCCTGTTCAACCCTTAGTCTTCTGTTCTTCAGGATCTAGCTCACGGTGCAATTTCGTAAGACATTACAGACGTGCCAAATGACATGACTTCAACAAACTGCGCCTGAAGGCTTTGCACGTATGACATTTCACAAGGTTGGACCTCAGGCAAGATATTCCAAGATGCCATAGCCTGCTGCCACTGACAGTTGCAACTCTGCTTCCTCCTCCTTGTGCTGGCTCTAGTGCTCGGTCATCTGCCAGACCCAGCACAGGGGGGGCAGCAGCAGTGTATAGCCCAGCTCTTTCTGGCAGAAGTAGACTATCGCACTGTCTCAGCCATCTCCAGAAGCCTTATCTTCAGAAACGCTGCAGGCACCAAGGAAAACTGCCTGCACCAAGGAAAAAGTAAGACTTAATACCTAGCATCCAACTCCAGATATGCTTGTCTTTATAATAAACTTCAGTGTGAGGAGTACTACTCCAGTTGCCGTTACCTTTAATGCTGTGAGTAGCTTAACATAAGGTTTCAGAAGGTGGAAAGCAAGGGCCTTGCAGTTTTCATGACTGTATTTCACTTCTGACCTACACAAAGCTTTACAGGTAACCCATTTCACTGGCAAAGCTTCCATAATAAGGGGTTATTTACAACCCAACTATGCTAAAAGAGCCTATGACTCTTCAAATCAGCATCCACGACTAATTTATGTTGCCATAGGAAAACCTGCTTTGACTGCCAGTAACATATCACAACACAGAGCTCCAAACCCATAAAAACATAATATTCAGAACTATCTAAATCTTTGGGGGCAAGAATGAATCTCAGAAGGGCACCATTAAAAACCAGTCACCATTGCGAACAGCCACAAGAACGTAAACCACATTATTAGTGAAAGAACGTTCTTAGCCAAGCTTTTCCACAGCTCATACACCCCCCCCCCCTTTTTTTTTTTTCTCTTTTTAAAGTTATTTCTCCCAGCCTTCACGGGTTCAGCGCCCACTCGCCGGCTCCTGGGCCACAC
>Ga0181612_182337_pt1 | contig 16410 bp, 7 predicted proteins | sample HoacroProtozoa21_FD_119630 | JGI IMG/M metagenome (GOLD analysis project Ga0181612, IMG submission 119630) | Hoatzin crop microbial communities from Cojedes, Venezuel. Combined Assembly of Gp0051906, Gp0051904, Gp0051908
AATTGACCCTAGGTCTAAACTGAAAAATGACATGAAAATGAAGAGGAAAAAAAATCTGTTGAGTTTTTGTTTGTTTGTTTTTCCTGCTTTGTGGTGTATAAACCAGCCTGAATGGTTTGAAGATTAGATGTGGTGACTGCCGAGACAGAGTCCAATTCCCCGTGTTCAGTGTGGTTGAGTTCAATATTCATGTTTTTTCACACTGTTCTTCTTTGGAAGGACAGTTTGCAGTCCCTGCTTTCTGCAACTGTAAACGACTGCATAAGCTTTAAAGTCCACCTGAAAACCTGTTCCTTTTACCTTGGCATAGTCAAATACATGTCAGGGATTGCTGTACATCCCTGGAGGTGTTTCCAGGATCAGCACATGGGCAGGATATCATGAAATTGGTTAAGAGGCCCCAAGGACTGGAGCTGCCCAACAAAGATCTGTAAATATTTGCATTAGGCGAATGCACTTAGAAATAGATGAGTAACCTATTTCTGATGCAGGGAATTCATCAGGAAGTCTTCACACAAAGATTCTGAAAGATTAGGCCCAGTGTCATTTGTATTAAGATGTCGCTGTGTTGTTATCTGGGATGAAGTGTAGGATTTATAGAAGCATCTTCTTTCCCTTGCTGAGGATCCACCAATTTAAACAACTTGTATAAGTGGTCTCCATCCTAAAGAAGACTGTGTTTATGTCTTGAACAGCTCTTGCTGCATTTTGGTCCTGTACAAAACCAAACCAAACCCAAAACCTCATTAATTTTACATTTGTTACCCTGTTTCAAATCCTATTGGGTATAGTGGCTGCTTTGTTCATTTGGCAGCACAAAAATGAGACAATTTGGCCAGAGAAGGAATATTCCCACCTAGAGGGATCCCCAGGTTTTGGAGAGTGCTGTTGTGTTTCCTCAGCCACCTCCTTCCACAGATGAGAAAGGAGAGAAGAGAGAAGGGGAAGGGATATTTTTTCCTTCCAGACTGGCGTTATTAGGGAGTAGATTTAGATTAGATAGAAGAAAGAAATTCTTCACTGTGGGGATGCTGAGGCACTGGAACAGGTTGCCCAGAGAAGTTGTGGATGCTCCCTCCCTGGAAATGTTCAAGGCCAGGTTGGATGGGGCTTTGAGCAACCTGGTGTAGTGAAAGGTGTCCCTGCCCATGGCAGGGGGCCTGGAACTAGGTGATGTTTAAGGTCCCTTCCCACCCAAACCATTCGATGATCCTGTGATTCTATGACTTCACAGCAGGTTTTCAGCTCGGATTTCTGGTTCCATGCTAATATAGCAGTCCTTTGAACCCTCAGGAGAAAGACAGAATTTAACATTTTTCAGTAGTTTCCATTGGCTGTGATAGACATTTCCTCACTGAAATTGCTAGTTGTTCTGAGTACTGTGCAGAAACATCTGTCTCTTTTGTGTTCAGTGTAATAGGGAATGTAGCCAAAACCAGCCATGTGAATTCTTCTCTGGAGCTAGGTGCTAATGTGCTTATGGTGTTCAGTGCTGGGAAGCCTCTGTCTGTTGTTTCTGGTTTTGGTCTAGGGTATTCAAGTAGGGTCTTGTGGCTTGCACATACAGTATTTGATATTTGTAGGTTGTTCATTGTCGAGCTATTGAATATCCCATAGCTGCATAGCATCCAGCGAGGAATTACCTGACCAGTCAAAAACAAGATTTTCTTCGCTGGAAAAATACGAATAAACAACGGCTACAAACACTGAGTTGCAGACTGTGACAACAAATGTTTCTGCACCCATGATTCTTCTTGCAGCTGCAGCACAACATCTCCGCTTCTTACAAAGCTTCAAGTCTTCTTCTAAACCTGTTGTTCAGTGGACGTCTGTGCTGTAGGCTGTGGATCTTGCATTCAGGGCTGCAGAAAACCTTCAAGAAGAAGAGATGTGGTAGAGGAGTGAGCGTATGAGAGAAAAGTTACACAGAACACAAGCTTAGGACACAACCAGACTGCAAGGGCAATGTCTGATATGTGCTTTTGTATCTTGACAGATGTCAGCGTTTATCTCTGTTATTCACGCAGTGACCTTACTTGTCTGTTTAGTACAGTAACTGCCTGTGATGCATTGTGTGTCTGACAATAGTTTCCCCATGAAGTTTGTAAGATGTGATCTGCATGGCACCTGTGCTCTCAGGCACTCTGTTGGACCCTTGTCTCTTCTCACATTCCTCAGGAAAGCAGATTACTTGCCCTGTGCTCCTGTCCTGAGTTTAAATCACATTGGTTCAGCATAACCTCCATTTTGTTTCCAGGAGGCACCCACTTTGTAGCAGGGTGTGTAGCTCCTTTGGTACTTGTACTCAACCAAATAATAACCTTATTTGATTTGAGGAATGTGTTTGGTTGCAATCCTGTCTAACTGAACTCAGCAGCAGAATTCCTATTGACCTTACTATGTGAGGATATAATTCATTATCATTGTCTGCCTGTGATGAGATTGTATTTGTAGTGCAATGAAATATAATGGGTGGGGTAAGGTTCAGATGATTCAATTTACTTTCCTAGTTGAGTTTTGTCAAGCTCTTTTCATCTGTACTAGTCTACATAGGTAGGAAGATTCACACAAAGATGTCTGTGCTTTTGTCAGCTAAATTTATTTGAAAGGAGAGTGGCCATGACAGGATATGAAAAGCTTTCTGTGGCATTTGATGTGTGACATTTCATACAGCAAATACACCTGGCCCTTGTTTGGATATTATCGTGAAACAGCAGTTGTGAAGCCATTGATTTTTAAGATACCATAATTATTCACCATTCATTCACAACAGGAGATGGCTGAAGGAGCACATCATCCTGTGTTGATGTAACCGTTGCTTTCTAACATCGTGGCTTCTCAATTTAGTGTGTAGACAGACGGGTGTTCTTCAAACAGCTGAGCCAGCAAAATATCTTACTGCTTATCAGCCTGCCTGCCGTTCTTCCTGCCGATGGGTATTGCCTTCCAGCTAAATCACTCATTTGATATTTTACCTGTTTAAATCTTGTAATTCCTTTGTTAATTGAGCCATCTGGAAGACAACATTTGTCCATAACCTTGCAGAACCTGTAGTATGCTAGCGATGAAATTGAATTGGGCGCAGACCTGTAGTGGTGGACCAGAAACCAGAGTAAGTTGATGAAGAGTTAAGGATAGTGGCTCTGGTTTTGTCAGGTGGATCTGTGGAACCTGGTCTAGCATGTATAAGTCTAAGTTTAGAGAATGGAAAATTTTAGCCCTAAACTTATTAGGCAGAGACAGGAAGAATAACTTCTGTTTTGAATAGAGCTGAGCTAAAATCTCACTGACTCTGTAACGTGATCAGTAAAATATTAGATTGGGCTGCGTGGGCACTATCATCAGAGGGAAAAAATGCTTACAGTATCACTTTGCATTCAGTTGGGATCAGTATTAGAATAGTAAAATGTAGCAGGTGATTTCAGACTTCCAATTAAACGCCAGGGATTGCATACCGTATTTGCGGAAGGTGAAACCTGAAGTTTGTGAAATATGAAGATGCTCCAGTTATGCCTTTTTTTGCAACCCATGTAAGTCCTTTGTGAAATAACAAAAAACTATTACATTTGGAAAAGCGTCTATGGAGCATCAACATTTTCAGGCTTTTATTAAATAACTTGTCTATATAGGATTTGTAGGACCCAAAGCAGAAACATTGTTAAATAATGCATGCTGAAAAATACTTAATCTCATTTTATTCCACAGAGACTTTTGGTTTTGTTTTGGGATTCATGAACTCTCATGGGTCTTCTAAAAATTAGCGGATGTGAGTACTGTAATGGCTCAGTAATGTCATCTGTCTGGTATCAGAAGCCCTCTTTTGCAGTAGCTAAGTGTCTTTTGATGTGTGACGTGGTCTGGTAATGTTGTAAAGCTCTCTGGCTTCACTAAAAGAGTAAATCACTGAGTATCAGCAGTTTGTAAAGCCTTTTAATACTGCTGATAGAACAGATAATGACAGCGTACAGTGCTGGAACTAAATAACAAAGACTGGATATACAAATGTTGATGGCCACTTAGTTTCTAAAATAGTTGCAGTTCATGTGGTTTTGGCTTTTACCACTTTGGAGTATAAATCATTTTTGTTGAATTTCTATAAAGTGTTATTCAGGAAACACATTTCTGCAAGAAAACTGTCAAATGTTTAGCCACAGAAAGCAAAAACATTTCTTTGAAACCTGTCATCCAGTCATCTGTCAGTATATTCATTAGTTTTTGAAATGCCACCAAAGCAGCCATGAATTAAAGAGGAAAAAGTTGTTTTGAAAGAGGATGTATCCTTCTCATGTTAAAATCTATACTAGAGTTTTGTAAGTAAATTACTGACCTAATCTAGTGGAAAAATGACAGAAGAAATTAAATATTGTGCCTGGTAAAATACAATAATAATTGAATCTGTGGCTTATTCACAAAATGCTTTTATCCCTGCCTTGTTTTGTAATCCCTTTAAAGAAGTCATGACAACCTGGAAGGAGGATGGACAGGCTCTCTGGGAACAGCAGAAAAGTGCCTTTTGTTTCTGCCTACTGCAGCACTTGATCTCAGTCTAAGTGGCAAAAGGAAAGGCACTACCTACTCTCACTACCACAGCATTGCATTCACTTCTGTTGGAAAAGTATACTTTCTTTCATCAAGAAAGGTTAATGTGTTTTTCATTGCATTCTGTATTCAATAAGATCGTGTGTAAATTAATTATGAATTTTTTAGTAGAGCATCTTTGAAACTACAACTAGTTTAGTAGAAAACTTCCTGCAGAGGTTCTTGTGCCTATCGACATCCTTCTGCGATTGTTAGTAAACACAGTTGGTACTTCTTTCGTGTTTAAAGTACCTGACTACCTTCAGAGTACAAAATAAATGGTTATTTATTGCCATCAGATAAAACTTCTTGATGCTGATAGACTTAGCGACTGCCGTTTGTAGTGACAAAGCTAACAGAGCTAAATCTCTTTCCACTTGAAAACATCTTTCCACTCAGAAAAGCATAGAGAACAGGTAAGAATGAAATCCGTTGAAGACAAAGCATGCTGAAAGGGAGAGAGAAGCTTCAACACAGCCTAAAAAGTGTCGGTGTGTGGCCTGGGCAGAGTAGAGGCAGGGAGCTGCTCAGTCAGGGTGCTGCCTGAAAAGGCTATGAAGCTCTAAGCACAAAAACAGCACCTGATTTATTTTTGAAAGAATGTCACATTAGACTCTCACAGATGAATGAAATGCATTTTAAAAATCTCCTTTTTGGAATAACGTACACACTGAGATGCCTCTTGACCAACATTCATGTCAAAAATGACATTTCTCTTGTTTTGCTGTATTGACAGTGCTTGGAGAATTTCTTTTTTTCTTTTTTCTCCCTTCCTGAAAGTATGCCAGCAGTTGAAATGAAATTAGTAGCCAGAACCTCTCACAAATTTTTATTCCCGTATGAGCTTTTCTTTAACATGGCACACAGTTTAACTGATCATTTGCGAAAATAGATCTAAAATTCTGATACAGCTTGGTGAGTTTTGATGGAGAATCTTGGGTTAATTCTCCCTCTGTGTCACATTCCAAAGTGTTATATTAACCTAACCAATATTCTGTCAAATACCTGTCGTCTTCTGCACTCCTTTTCCACAAATACCTTAAGTATGACTTTTCAGTTTCCTTTTTAATAGCCGCTTTGACTTTTAGATAATTTAATGATTTCTGTATCATTTGCAAACTGGTGTGCAAATGGAAAAGCTCTGTTGTGCCAGACGTGTATTTGAGATGCAAGTGAGGACAGGAACTGCGCGGTCAGGGTGCTTGTTTAGAGGAGAGTACTCACCAAAGCAACAGGTTCCAATAAAGTTGAGAAGTATGGTTATAATTTGTCACAGGGCAGACTACACATTGTTTGCATGTGTATGTGTATGTATATAGCTGCACACACATCTGTTGCTAATTATATAACTTACATATACAAATAGTTTTACAATGTTCAGAAATAAAACCCTTCAAATATAGAATTTACACTATAAAATGCATCCTGGTAAATATATGTGAAGGATGGTATTATATGAGAACTATTTTGCAGGAGACTCCGTATGTTGGTGTATGGTAGTTGCCTACACTTTTTTTGAACTATTTTATTCCCAATAAACTAAATAAATTTATTTGAATAAATTAGTGTAAAAGGTTGGTGGATATAAAACTCAGTCAGGGAAATTCAATAAATGTTTGATATGCCTTTTTACATGGCTTACAGAGTTTGCAGAATATAGTACTTCGGAATTAAAAATTCACATATCTAACACTACACTAGGAACAATGCTGCAACTCATTAGGAAGAAATACAAGGACATGTTTTGAATTGTAAAGATAGTAAGAATGAAATGCCAATGCCAGTTTTTTTAATGGAAATGTGCAGTGAAATTTATGACTGCATCTGTCATCTTGTGAAATGTGTCTTGAGTCGTGAAAGAAGAGGCTCTATGGGCTTTACAGGCTGCTGTGCTATTGTGATAGACATGTCACAAGAAAGCGTATGAGGGCAAGAGACCCAGTTCTGTTCTCTTCTTCCCCATGTGCATCAGGAGTAGTTCCACTGAGGTTAGTGGCAGTTCTATGCGTGTGAAGAGATGTAAATAAAGTAGAACTCAGTTCCAGTTAGTGATCTTGTTAGCCAGACCGTTATGCCTTGAATCATTTTTCTCTGAGGTAGAAATTTTAGTGCAGGATTTTTAGTGGTAGTAGGACTACAGGATTGTTTGCTTATTGCATCCTATAGTTGAATGTACTTAAACCTGAAAATGTTACAATCTAGGAGGAAATGAGAACTGTCCAAAGAGCTTCCCTTTATGAAGCAAAGGGGGGAACAGTCCCAAAGCCTTTGGATGTTAAGGCCACATCTCCATTGCTGTTCATGAAAGAAGGCAAGAGGAATTCAAAGACGAGATGAGGATTAAGATGAAGTAGATAAATTCTGAATTGTTACTTACATGATCTGAAGCCATCAAAGCCTATTCTGGACCTAATTAAATGTCTAATACGTAGGGAGAAGTTTAGCATCCCTTCCCATTGTTGAGTTAATCTGTTGGTAGCCTGCTGCTTACAGTCTATCCCTGTGTCATGTTTCATCCAACACCTTGTCCTGAACATATGAAAAAATGTTAAAGACTCTTTGTGCTCTGTGTGTATTTTAAAGTTGCAGAACATGAGACAAGGATTCCAACAAGTTATCTCAAAATAAAATGCATCTCTTGTTTTTCCGTAACTATAAGCATTAAATGATTGAAAGGTATAAGATTCTGTTAAAGTCAGCAAATGGGATGCTAAAGTGAAAAGTAGTTTAAAACGAAAGTACGGGTGTGAATCACGGGGACGTGAAGAAACTGGGTCCTAGCTGAAGGCCATGCAAGAATGGTCATACTGAGTAAGTGAGCAATCTGAATGAAATAACTAAATATAAATGAAACTTGAAGACCGTGTCAGCAGCAGGACAGAATTCCTGGGGAAATGCAGTAAGTGCAATTCTGAGAAGTTAAATTTTTTTCTCATAGCAGCATAGATGAAGAGAAAGCCTGTTTGGGAGGCTGTCTTTGAATAATGTGTATTTTAACCTTTATGGATTTCACAGAGATTTGAAAAATGATGATGGATGTTGTTGACTTCCGATTCATTGAGTCAAATGAAGTAATAGATACTAGGATCCTCTTTGATTTTTTTTTTTAAATTATTTTTAGAAGAAAACCAGCTGTGCACAAGTACATGTTTTCAGATGTTTGACTCTGGTCTGAAATAATTTTCGTTGGCTTTGCAGAGTATTCCTCACCAGTGCTTCAGCAGGGAGGAAATGAATCAACTTAGAATGATGGGAATACTTCAGTACGGCATTGACCCAGCTCAGATACATGAAGACTTAGGCTGGGGGTGTAGTTTCACATGATGCTTCACTTTTTGCTTAATTTCAGGCTGTCATCCAAAAGAGGTAGTTCCTTTTGGGAAATCTCTGTCATGTCGGAACCTAATCTTTTCTTGCATAGGCTTGTTTTCCCTTGAGTCAATGAACTAATTGGGGATACTACAATTCTTAAATGCAAGGAGATAGAGCAGAAACTTGCAGTGAGGAACAGAAGAAGAGCTCAGGACCTTTCTGTATCTTCTTGATAGCTACTTGTCATTAGATCAGAGCAAGAGTGAAAATCCATCCCTAAATAAAGTACCAGCGTTATCACTCAAGTGAAAGGCAGTGTTAGAGAGAACTGTAAGGGCCACTCTTGAAAAAAAGGGAGTATGGCCAGTGAATGGATAGCCTTAATTCCACCCCCCACCTCCCTGCCTTGGCCAGGCTTTATTTTAATTTGTGTAAATTAGTTAGCTGCATAATTCTGTGACTCTACCCAGCAGACCAAAGAAGAAAAATAATTGTTGTCGTCTCCATGAATCTCCTTTTCAATACCTGCAGTTGCTTAGGATATATGGAAGATTAAGTACTGAAATGTACCTTCTAATAAAGTACTTTGATGATCAAGAGACTACAGCGATTGCTGGCAAAAAAGAGGAAACTGCTTTTCTAACCTGGCCCTTAATGCTTTTATAGTAGCAAAGGCAGTTGTATGGCTAACTTCATTTTTACTGAGCAGCCAAGTTAGTTCAGGTTTAATTGTATTCATTTTCTCAACTCAGATTTCTTTGGGTGCTTTGTTTGGTGCAGGTGCCTTGACCCAAATACATTACAAGTGGTCCATTTTGTTTAAAACAATATTTTAAGTATCCTTCTGTCCTTTTGAAATCTTGGAGTCTTTCCTTCCTCTTCCTGTTTTCCCCATGACATTCAATATCTCTGCTAAACCAGTGTGGTGACTTCGGTAAATTTTCTCTTATTAAACATGTGAGAAAACATATGTGAAGTTCGGAGCATTACAGTCTTGCCAAATGTTGGCTTTGTGTCTGGAAATTCTGGTTTTTGATATTAAAGAAAAGGTATATCACACTTTTCCCAGCACATACTGATGTGAGTACATCTTGCGATGTTAAAAATAGCCAAGATTGTCAGCCGTTGTGGAAGAAAAGAATGTGGTTTAATTAAGCAAAAAAGTTATTATCTTACCTGGTAACTACCCAGCAGCAAGCATGATATGTCAAAATGCACGTAATTTGTTGGACCCAGCCTAATGCTGGGAACCCACTATCAAGATTAAAGAAGAGTGAGAAAAGGTGTTACTTCATCTTTACCTCCTCTATGGTTTCGTGGAGGATGCTTCCAGGTGACTCCTTTTTACAGGAACAAGCTCCTGTTACAGAATGAATTCTGAAGTTAGAAATGAGGCATGAGTGTGAATTCTGAGATCGCTCTGATGCACTGTGAATACCTGTAACATTTTAAAATTAATTATACGGGGTGCAAACAGGTTGATTGCCTTTGTGTTCCACTCCTTGGTTCAAATGTGAAAAAAAACAGACCACCTTAAGATGTGAGTCTTAAAGGAAACACAGACTTTTTCCCTTTTCTGTTGATCAGGGTTGTAAGAAAAGTATTCCTGTGCCCTACTGACAAGTCCTAAGTATGTTGACGCCTGTTTCATGCTTTTCCTTCTGGAAGAGGAAGCTTGCAAGGGTTTCCTTGGTCATTGTTGTCTGGTGACTGTTGCACAGGCAACCATCATGACGTAACCTCCTTCAGGAACTTGATCCAATTCAGTCTCAAATACAGTGTGGAAAGTTTGCTTCAGGATCTTGAGTGACAAAAGCCCACAAAAAACTCCACAAAATCTAAAAAAACCAAGAAATCCCATCCTTGAGACTTTTAATATCTCTCTTGATATAAAACACATTTCATGTATCGTTAAATGTTGATTTGCTACTTTAAATTTTGCTCTGCCGGGCAGTGAAGCTATTAGTTTCAGTTTAAATGTTGCCTGGACAAATTGAACCTAACTTAATTGCAGAGTATAGTTATGAATTTAACCAGTAGTTTGGGCTAGAAAGTGGTGAACTACCTACCAGATCTTTGCAGTGAAAAAGCTTGAGTCAGGTTCCTGCTAGGGAAGGAAGGAATCAGGGCTGAGAGGGCTGCCCTAATTTTGCTGTCTGGTATTATCAGCCAATCTCAGCTATTATCACGGCCCTCTGTGAGAGGGTATTTTGTTGTTAATTTAGTCATTTATTGTTGATAGTAAGAAAAGCCATATCTCGAAGCCTCTACCTCAGTATGAGGTAGATTGTTCTTATTCAGTCTGATTGGTTTATTTTTTCCTTAGTGGACTTTATTTCCTGTCACCCTCCTTCTTCCCAGATAGCTGCGCTCTCAGCAGTATGGAGAACAGCTCTGCCACCAGTCTGGTGGTGTGCGGCTAGCTTGCAGCTTTTAGGAAGAAAGAAAGTGCAGCATCTGTCTGTCTGCGAGAAGGAAGAATGTTTAGGAGAGATCAAGGTGGAAGAGGGAGAGATGTAGTACATTCACAACTGGTTGTTTAAGGTCCTGCCTTGATTTCTTGCTCCTTCTTGTAAGGAGGCACTCTTAATTTTGTAGTGAATGCACACAGTGGCAACCCTCATAAATATCATGAAACTACATGCTGGGTAGAGTTGCCTTCTGCTGTTGCTCCGTCCATGTGCCTGGTGAAGCGTTTCCCAGGAGCCCTACTTTAGGCTTCGATTTCTTCCCATAGACCATATGGAAAATTTGGTAGGATATTCGCATTTCCACAAGTCTTGCTTTCCAGAAGTACTGCTTTGAGATGCATTGTTCTTCTGAGCAGCTCTGAATTGGGAATTGAAGCTGTGGAACCCAAGGGAATAATGCCTGAAGGGAAGTTAAAGGTGAGACTAAAAACCAGGCTGGTTTCAGAGATGTAAGAACAGGAGATCAAAAATTAGTGTCTTCCCAATGGTGCAGTAGTTTCTACACGTCCTTACAGACCCAATTAAAATAACATTTGATTAAAATGAATACAACAAAACGCAGTTTTAAGGGGTACTAAGTCTCTGGATAAATTGAAAACCCAGCAAAATTTAATTTTATATTAAAGATGAAAGAGTACTTTCTTGTCTTAGTTATATTATGGTTTCTCTGGTGTATAAGAAGTAAGGCAATTTAATGTAAAATTATAAATCCTTGGACAACAGCATCTCTCTCGATTCAAATTAGCATGGCTGAGAAAATCATTTTGGCCTTTAATGTTGATTTATAACAATTTTGCATTCTTTATGTGTTGAAATCTGGAACAGTGTTATGCTAATATGGTTGTATCACCTGCAGGTGTTGCTTGAGAGTCGAGTGAGCAGTCCTTTGTATTTCTTTGAAGGATCAATATTGCAAGATGTGCAAAGGAAAGGGGTCTGACTGACAAACTGCCTTGATACACTATTATTCTAACTATGACTGGATTGACTGAAAATTGCCTCAAAGAGTAAGATAATTTATAAAAACTATAAAGCATAGCCAAGGGTTTGAAGTAACCAAAGCTAATTAGGAATATTATTTATTTTCACTTTTTAAAAGTCCTGCCTTCCTTTTTACAGTTTCTTGGAAGTTTTTCCTTCTGAAATGTTCTTATTTTATACTGCATTTGCATGAAAAATACAGATTAGATGTTACAACTATGCCAAAATTAGAACTGGCAGAATTTACTGAAATAATTTCTAATTATTGTGCCATGAGAAATTACTGTTGAGTGTACATATATTATTGGAGAGAAATTTGTTTTTCATTTTTTGTGCATGTCTGGAAATTTAGCAAATAACCTGGCTTAAGGAAAAAAAAGGTAGCTTGGAAATGAAATAGATGCATAATTATAAACCAGTGTCTTTTCATGAGAATAAGAATTTAGTTGTGGGGTGATCATGCTACCTTGTTTCTGTGCCTAGATGTACTGTCATAAAAAGCAGACATTTCTTTAGATGCCATATTGTGTGATACAAATATTATATATGTATCTACATTAATAATCTATTTTTATTTTTGAGTGATTAAACGTAGTCATTCTGTAGTGTGAATAAAATAATATGCTTATCAGTGTGCTAGTACCACCATACAGTCTGGATTACAAGTTATGTAGTAAAGTGCTTTTGCAGTACTATCAGCAGAATTTCAGAAAGTTTTTTGTAGTTACTTTGGGATTTTGTAATGCATTTTCCTCTTGCAATGCTATTTTTTCCTTTACCTTGAAGATAATTCAGTATGTTGTATTAATTTTGTGGGAGGATATCATATGTGCATAGAATAGTATTCATATAATCAGAAAGCAGACTATTTGAAAGATTACATTGTATGGAAAAAAGGTTTTCCTCATCCATTGGTGAAAATGTGCAGAACTGCACTGAGCTTAATTTAAACAGCAAAAAAAATTACTATTTTTTCAGTGTGTGTTATTTGCATTTGAGATCTTGATTTAAAGGATAAATTAGTTGTAACAAGCCAAAGAAAACAGTAGTAAACATGGCAGTATGAAAGAAATTTCTTTTATCTCCTCGGTGGTAATGTGAATGTGAAATTCAAATGAATCTGCGAACAATGTAAATTTTTACATCAAAGTGTAATGTTTACTTACATAACAGATATGAAGTCCTGGGTAAGGTTTTTTGTTTCATTAATGAATAGTGTACACATACAAAAAAATTCAGGAGAAGCTATTTCCCAGTAAGGGAACAAAGTGGATTAACTTGTTGATGAATAAATGAGCTTTTTTTACCCTAAAGGTTTGAATTAATGATTTTTATAAAAAGTCTGACTCAGGCTCTAGTTATTGGCTTTATGCTATTGCTGCTTGCTTAAACTGCACCTAAAATTATGTTATTTTAGTCGTGTTAAGTGCCTTCTGTGATTCTTTTAAATGGAAAATTGAAAATATTCTTAATATGTAAAATGTATTTCAAATGAAAGGGCAACAGCATGGGAATGTAGGTTAGCACATCTCATTTAGAAGGTTTCACTTTGATAATGGTGTTTTAAAACTCTATTAGAAGTGCAAGATTGATTGTGAGAATTAAGCTGCAGGGTTTTATTTTTGACACAGTAACATAAAAATACATTCAATTAAAAATCCATATTAATCCTTTAATATCATAATAGCAGAGAAATTTTCCACATTTACATAAATGTGAAGAGTGTAAAAATAAGCCCTTCATTTATATTTTTTAATTACTTTTTTATTTGGTCTTTGGTAATGCAGATAGCAGGAAATGGCTGGGGAGCAGAGATTTAACAGAATCAGCTGCAATACAGATTATAGAACAAATCTTAAGAGTTTTAATCAAGCGAAGTTCAGATGAAGCAGGTGGCAGATTTGGTTGAGTAACACCAGAAGAATGAGGGATTAATCCTAAAAATATGAACTTTAGTACGGTGTATCTGTTAGTTGAAGTTGTCCCACTACCATAGCATAACATTGGGTCTATCCATTTGTGTATTTAGACAGGTGAAGTTAACAGTCAATGGCAGTAAAACTGGCTATAATCACATAGTTTGTTTAAAATAAGAGGAAAATATAGCAAGAAATGGTAGTTGTGGGTAACAGTAGACTCCAGGGGGAAGTACTAACAGGTAAAATGCTGTTTCATCCAAAACGTTATCTTTGCTTCCAGTGGTTTCATCCAAGGCACTTTTCTTGCTCTGAACTAAAACCGCTCACTTTTATGTCCAGCTGGCAATAGAATTGATTAAAGTGAAAGCTGTATAAGGAGGAGGATACCCATGATTTGTACTTAAGAGTGAGATGTCGGGGTGGTGACAGAGGTGCAGTGGTCTGTGCTGAAATCTCGTTGTGTACTTCAGATTTTATGGAGTTTGCCTTGCAATGGATTTGCAGTGGATCCTCAGCATGTCTGAAGCCTTCAGGCCTTAGTGCTTTTAAATATTCCCTAATTACTGCAACATTGTTTTTTCACCTTTGCCTTGTTTCTTCCTGTAAAATATCTGTAATGCTCTTGTAGCCCTAGTTTAAATGTGAAATCTGTGCTGAAATAATCCATCACTGTGAGTTCACTGTAGAGGGAGGCAGAGCTGTAGCAAATATTCGTGTGCAAACCACTAAGCTGTTACAGGGTCTGTTTTTTCCCCCGTCATCTTCCAGATTGTGGCTTTCAACACTGCTGGAAAATTAATTTTCTGTTTTTGTGTTAATATTATGTTGAATATTTTCAATTTCCCTACATCTGACTTTATGCATATAAAATTTTAACATGTAATTCCAACCTTAATGCCTTTAAATATGGGCACAGTTTCTTTCCTTCTCAGAATTAATTAGAATTACACCAGCAAACATGGTAAATTTTTCCTTCTAAATAGATGTTATACATAGGTGGCCAGTCCCCAACCCCCATCTCCAAAAAAATCTACCCAAGGCAGCTAGCTGGAGTTTGTACAGTTTGTTCCCTCAGCACTGTTTACCCTCCTTTGTTCATGTACTTGTTAGGGTTTTATATCTGACAGAATGCCTTAGTCCTCGGTTTCTGGCACTGTCCCTCTTCTGAGTGACCTCCTCCCTAGCATAACTATTCTGGCATTTCATGCTAATATTAGTGGTTTCTGCTCTACTTCCCAAAGGGAGGAGTTTCACTGTCTTTGAATCAGATTCTGCTCTTCTGCACAGTATGCTTTGCACAGTATGCTTTTCACAAGAATATCTCCAGGATTGCAGGAATGCTTCTGGACAGATAGTGCTTTTGGGGTTGGCTGTAGGGATGTAAAAAAGTAATTAATCAGAACAATACAGAACGCATTACCTTCTCCTAAGCAAGCTCTCTGAAGCCCCTGCTTTGAATTCTGGTGGGTTTAAAACAACAAAAAGAAAAAAAAAAGGAAAAAAATATCCCTTTCATCCTGTCTCCTGGGTAAAGAAATTAACATTTCAGGGAGCATTTCAGGTGAGCATCCCTTTTGCAAATTTACAAGGAAGTAACTGTAGTTATTGAACTGGGAGTCTTCACTCAGGATGATTGTGCATTTTACTTCTGCCCACTCTGCGGTTTTCCTTCTGGTTCTGTTTGCACAGTATGGTATGGCTGTAATAGCAGTCTGACAATTATAGGTATTTTCTCATAAGCACTTTTTTGCTCTATTGCAAAACCTTTCAGGTGGAAAGAGACGGGCTACTTGAAAACCTTTGTCATGTTGAAATTCAGTCTAAATTAGATCATCTGAAAGTGGACTTAATGAGCGACTAGAACATTTGCATGCTTCTAAAAATGTCAAAGCATAACCTGAAGAGTTATCCTAATGATACCATCATGTGGGTATCTGTTTTTAACATCCAGGTGCTGTAAAAATGTGTTTTCTTAATGCAGTTTCTCTCACACTGAATGATCTCTAAGTGACTGAGAAATTCAATAACCGAGCTGAATTCTTTACTCTCCTTGATCACCATGTTTAGTGATGTGCTTCAAGCCAAACTATATCTCTCTAATCCTATGCTAGTTTTGTTTTTTCTCCCTCGTGCGTAAACCCAGAGTCTTCAGCAGATTTGCAAAGTTGCACTGAGTTCAATCACTTCAACCAAGGCTTTGAAAGACAGGAAAGTACGCGTACATGCACAACAGGTGAACCATGTTTGCTCGGCCCGTAATGACTCTAAAGGACTACTGAAGTAAATGGCACTAAACAATTAATTTTATGCTCCATTCCATCTTCTGTTGTAAGTGAGGAGGTAAAAATGGTGAAAAAGACTAGATCCAATCAAGAATTTAGGACACCAGAAAGAACCCAAGCAAGACTGGGAAGGCTGAGTTTAAATGTGCAATCCAAAAATGCTGTTCAGCTCCCGATTTGACTCTGGAGGCACCTAAACTGGCCAGGCTTACTCGGCTTACCTCCCTGTTTGAGGGTGATCCACAGCTTCGCTCTGCCATGTATGTAATCGCCCCAGCCAAAGCAGCTTATAATGTAATCTGAGCAGGATCTAGAAAGTAAGTGCTCCTCTGTTTAAATCCTCAGAAGGGCCAAATCCAGTAACAGGTCCTCAGGGAATATGTAAGATGACTGCGAAAAGACAGATCAGCCCTTCTCCAGTCTTAAAAATCAACTCCAAGTGGCTGCTCTCAAGAGAAGATTCAAGTCTCTGGCTCGTAACTGAGTTTACAGGCTTACCTGCAGCTGTTAATTAGACATCTGAACTCAGTGCTTAGTTATTTTTTTTGCCTTGCATTTTTCGGTGCTCTTAGGATGTGGCACATGTACTTCTAGAGCAGGCAGCTGAAATAAGACTTTGCTGAGTGGAATTTTTAAGACCTATATCCTTGCTTTTTTAGCTGTATTCCAGTGCTTATAGTGATTTACCAATGAGCAGCAGTTAGCAGCTACAAAATTTTATAGTGTTCAGGGAAGAACAACACTAAAGACTTCCAAAAGAAAAAGGGAAAAATATTTAGAGAGAAAAAAAAAAATAAAAAAATGTGGATAGTTAGGGCCTGGCGGTCGGAAGATGTCGTGCTGTACGGAAAGGTAGGCCCCCCCCTC
>Ga0181612_123260_pt1 | contig 16409 bp, 11 predicted proteins | sample HoacroProtozoa21_FD_119630 | JGI IMG/M metagenome (GOLD analysis project Ga0181612, IMG submission 119630) | Hoatzin crop microbial communities from Cojedes, Venezuel. Combined Assembly of Gp0051906, Gp0051904, Gp0051908
GTATAGTGCTGTCTGCAGTATGTCGCTTGATGATGAGTGTTATCTGCAGCTGTGTCGGGCTGTCCAGCGGACAGCGCCCTGGTGTGCTCCCGGGGGTTGGGTCTGGGGGGGTGGGGTGCCTTCATCCTTGATTGCTGCTTGGGTCGAGGCCGCCCTGCGCTTTCTTTTCCGGGCTCATGGCCGCTCTCTTGGCTTCTCCAGGCAGCCTGGGGAGGTGCCGGCCTGGCCCTGGGTGGGGTGGAGGCAGGTGCGGAAGGGCCTGCAGTGGGGAGGCCTGATGGGGGGAGCGGAGGGGTCCCCAGTGCTGCCCCTGGGCCCCCTCACAGCTCACTCCTCAGGGGACTGAGGGCAGCCGCAGGGAGAGGAGAGTTGAGTGCCTGAGAGCACGTCTAGGGAGGAACAATGAGTGGGCGAAGATTCTTTCCCACTTCGCGTGGATGAGGGTGTGGGGAGAAGCGTTGCTGGCTTGCGGCGGCTCCTAGACAGGGCCCTTCGCCTGGCACAGCGCTGGGGGCTCTGCCTCTGCTTCCTCTTGGCAGAGCTTTGTATGCTCAGGCATGCTGTTTGCCTCTGAGAAGTGGTGGGAGGAGTACGGGCACACTCCTGGAGTGAAAAGCAGGTATGAAGGAAGCCCGTGGTCACTCCATTGTTGCTTCTGTACAGCTGGTATCAAGTTGGTTTGGGTTTTGACAGTGCTTTGCTTTGCTTTCTGAGCTGAAGGAATTCACGTCAACTCATGGTACGATGGTTTCTGTGCTGGGGAGTGAAAGATGGTACATGGGTGAAAGCACCAAATCAGAGCCTCATAGGTGTGGGGAGAGAACTTCTGGCTGACTTTCTGTCAAAGACAAACGCTGTTGGTGTAAGAGAGAAAGAGCCAATTTTGCAAAATAGTGCACGTGTGTGACACATGATGACAGAAGAGCTTCAAGTCATGGTAGCAGCTACACATCAATGTATACTGTAAAACAAATCCAAGTAACAATCATATGCTAATTCTTTTCCTGTTCATCTGAGGCAGCCCCTCTCGAGATCTCTTTCTGCTTCTTTTAGTCAATGATGCACTTCTTTAATTGGAAATAAAGTTCAGGCATGAAATGTTTATCAAGACTGCAGCATTGCTTCAGTGGAGATAGACTTTCACGTTGGATGTCATGGCATCTCTTTTCTGAAGCTTTGAGAACACACTAACAAATATTGCAGTGCGCTAATTGCCATGGATTCTTTGTGCCTGTAATTTCTTCTGTAACTTCAGTGATTTTTCTGGTTTAAAGGACAGTGATGAAGATAATTCTTCAGATTAAAAAAAATAAACAAACAATAAACAAGTTGGACTTTCCTGGTTTAATTCGTTTTTGTGTAGAAATGGCCCTAAAATTGCATTTGGACCATTGTGAACTGGCTCTCAGATGGTGATCAGAGAAAAAATAATAATGTTTACAAATAGTTTAATTCGACTTTTATGCCAGACTTACTTCAGTGTGTGTTACTTTTCATGCTAATACCTGCACAAGTGTCCAGACCCACCCCAAATCTTCTTTACTTGTTCTGCTGTATTGCTGCTGCGGTGCTTCTTATCCCTCTTAGGAATGGCTGCTGTATCCGTGGTGGAATAGAGGCTCACTCAGTAACTCAAGATATTAACCTGTGGTTAGGTACACATAGGTATTTAGCACTCGGATGAATCTCTGATGATGTTTGTGAACTAAAGGTGTGATTAGTTAAACTTGATGAGGCTACTTTGCAAGAATGCATCTGGATGGAAATTTATGCAGGTACAGGTTCTGGTTGTTCTCTAGTCAGTCTTCCTCCTTCAATGCAGGACTAAAAGGCACTTCCCAAATCCAGTCCCCTGCTGTTGAGACATTCTTAAACTTTTCAGTCTCCCTCTTAAAACTAATTAGGTTATACTCCTTACGTTATTCCCACTGTGAGGCTACACCATACTCTGAGCTCTGATGGCTGGACACTTTCTAGTTTCCAGTCTGAATGTATTCATAGCAGGTATAATCCCTTTTGTCCTCATGCCAAACTCTTGCTTTAGTGTAGACACTTCTCCCTCTGTAGTGTTTAGCCTTGATGTCTTTGCAGAGCGCTGTCACATATTGTCTTTTCCTTTGCTTTTTAGGTCAGATGAGGCAGGTTCTTTTACAGTCTTCCCCTAACATAAAAGCCACAGGGAATCCATCTCAGACAATATTCCAGCTGACGTTAACCTGTATTTCAGATGACCAAAATTACTCAGTCTGCTGTGTAATGTACCCATGTTTTAAAGAAAAGCATTGTCAAATCTTTATCTCTTTTATCTCTTCCTGGTACATTTTAGCGTAATGTTTACCTTTTCCATCACTCTCTCACACCAGTTACTAGTTTTGAATCATTGTCAGGTGGCAGTAAATACACCTGTGGACTTCATTTGCTGTAAAATGCAGTTGGTCAAACTGAGTCTTCAGTGCTGTTGGGCTCTAGCTCTCCTGTGCTGATACTTTCTAGTACTGTGGAGTTTTACAATTACTTAGGAACAAACAAATTAAAAAGGTGACTTGAGGATGAAAAAAGAGTAATAGACCTTTCTGGGTTTACCTGCAGTTTCTCCCAGCAAGAGTGGTGAGTCAGTGGATAGAGGCTATCCTACCCGGGCACGGTTCTCGTAGTGGCTTCAGCACTTTCTTCTGGTTTGAAATGAGGGCATGCAGTGTGTTGAGGTATATGTGATTTTGTTTCTGTATTTTCTGGTATGCACCGAGTGAGGTTTATCCCTGATAGATCCCTAGGAGGGAGTTTGATATTACTAGGGCTTAATTGTCAGTGTTCAGAAAAGGGTTGTTTTTTTCAAGGAAATAAGTTGTATTTTAGCAGTAGTATGGAAAAGGATAACATTTTATAGTGATCTACAAACTGAATCTGAGTAATGGATATTATCTGATGGGTTTGTATGTGTGTGGTAGTATGTAGGCTCAAATTAAATAGTGACGATCCAAATGAATATCTGTCACATTCAATTAATCTTGAATTGCTTTGAAAGTGTTTGCAGACTTCTAGAAAGTGTCTTAAGGTGCCGAGAAGTTATATTTCTCCAGGTTTGCGGTAATCTTCCACATTTATCCTTTGGGTAGCAACTGTGCAAAGAACTCATTATCTGCCTATGCAGACATTAAGATTTTGAAGGCATATTCTTTATTAGACATGATTAATTCTGAACCGGAAAATCACGTTACAATCACATCTTTTTTTCTTGTGAAAATGAAGTTACATAGCTTTGCAGCCATGCTTTGGGTTTATCTAGAAGGAAGTTTTTATGCATAGGCAGTGACTCTTTTATGTGTAGAATATCCTTGCAGATGAAATATGTAAGGAGTATGTTTGAATAACATGCGTGCCATGTGTTGTGCACACAAGTGCTCACCCATCTGTCATCACCTCTGTTCTGTTAACAGCTAATCTTGGTTCTCTTCTGTCACAAGGGACAGAAGATCTCTGCTTCGAAGAGGGATAAAGCACAGATAACTGCTCATGAAGACCTAGGACTAGAAGGGCCTTCTGAGTCATTTTGTCCTATCCACTGCTTTAATTAGGCAGCGGGTTCATAAAACTTCAATGCCAGCCCTCCAGGGTGCTCTCTTGTGACACTGGTACTGTTTCTTACTCCTTGGCTGTTCAAAATGTTACTCTCATTTCAGATCTAAACTTACATGTGGAGATCTGTGGCTTTTGTGGCATATTTGGACTTTAGCTTTATCTTTTTCATCCTATGTGCTTGCCATTTTGATGTGCTTATATACAACAATCTGTGCGGGTTTTGTCTGATTTTGTGTGGTTGTTTTTCTATTTTCCTGATCATCTGAGAAGGACTTAACACGCCTCTAGCGGATAGACCTCATCTTTCATCAGTGTGGGTGACCATTTATTTTTTTGCAGCCCTCTAGATTGCAGTTCATTACACCTCCAGGTACAGGAATGAGGAATTATCTCCTGAAATGGAAAGACAAATGGAAAAAGTGCTGGTTTTATGGAGCATGCAGTATGTTTATAGAATTTACGACTACAGAATGTCATTGAAAGTGAGAGCATTGTGGTATTAAAATAAATAGAATAACACTTTTTATCATCCTGGAGTTTTCTTTTGAATATTTTACTTAATTCTGCTGGGTATATTGATCATCTGTCTGAAGAGGGCACTAATTGCACTGGTTTAGCATCCTATAGGCACGTTATCTCAGAGCACATCCCAGTCCCTATATATTGTATGTGACTTGCCCTCTCCTTCTGAGCAGCTGGAATTGTATCATAAAAAATGAGGTCCTAAAGAGATGCAGATCTCAGGTCTGGCTTTTGATAAGGTGATGGGTTCTCCTGAAAAATACAGGTGGGAATCTGTTACTGTTGTCAATCTGATTGGTGTATGGAAAAGAAATATGTTCTGCTCCTGGGTCTGATGTTATACAGTATTATAGCAGCACTCGTTCTGAGGTTCCAGACCTCATGTTTGCCACCCATTTATGGTATAGACCCAAGTCAGTCTCTGCGTCTTTGTGTTTCAGTTCCTCATCTATCAATCGGGAGTGGTGTGTGTTTGCTTAGATTTTACGTTTGTGTAATCAAAAATGTACTCTCGTAGCCCCTGGCCAAATAAGTCCCTTTGTTCTTGGCTGTGACTACTGGGTTCCACAAGAGCAATATTAATTGTGAACAGAGAAATTTTTGTGAGTTTTGGGGGCTAATTGGATGGAAGTTTCAACATAAACTTTGATGTGGTTTTAGAACCGAAGCTTATCCTTGGTCTGGCATCAGCAGCACGCTACTTCTGTGTTGATGGTCCTCCATCCAGAGATTACCACTGAACTGAGCTGCCATTCTGCAGCTAAGTAACCTTTTCATCTCGGAAGAGTGATTCAGTGGTGTAAACAAGTGCACTGAGGTAGTCCCATGTTTAAATGGCAGGTGATAGAAACAGTTTCTCTTGACTATGTTACGAGTGTTGGCCATCGTGTTTTGGGGGAAATTGCTGAGTATGAGAGAGAGTGGTGTGCTGAAAAGCCGTGTTTTTCTCCATGGTGTTTTCTATTGAAGTCAAAGTATTTTGCAGGGAGACCTGCCAGCTAGCTCACGGGTTTCATCCAAATTAGGATGAATTTTCATGGGACCAGATGCAGAGCTGAATGGGGCCCCGTGCCTAATCAGCCACTGATGTATGCATCTGCCTGCTTCATAACCTGGCCTGTGAGCTCCTCCAGTGTGCAGCGTGCTGCCAGTACCTATGTACCGGGCTTCACCTATTTAATAGTGCTTTTCCTCTTGGCTGGTGCTCAGGAGCTGGCAGTCTGGCTCCCCTCCATCTCTCCTTGGGTGTAGAGCTGGGCACTTTCCATTCTTGGCTGGCAGTTGGGAAGTTTGGCAGAGATCTCCGATCTGAGTAAATATATGTGAGGGCATCTCTTCATTGCAGAGCTGTATGGCATTGCCTTCCCTAATCAATAATGAAAGAAAGATCCTAGGATGTGTGGAAATGTGTCGGGGGTCAGAAGGTGAAGGATGTTGTTGTCACGAGCTGAGAAAGATGTCAGGGTTTTTGTGCACACTATTCAAAGGCTGAGTTAAAACAGTAAGTCACTAGGGAGGTATTCTACTAAACCGGCTCTGTCTGTATACATAAAATTTCCAGCTCCTAGTCCATGCAGGTAGTGTTCGATGAACTGGTGATGAAAAGGAATTAGTTGGCTGGTAATTCATCTAAAAGATTGGCAGAGGATTTTACAGGCTTACACCAGCACTGGCTGGAGACAATAATCTCTTTTCTTGAAGAATGCTGAGGTCCTGACGCCCAGCTCGTTGGAATGAAACCTGAATGCTTTTTAATTCTCTGTGAGAGGTTTTTTTTTTTTCCCCTCTTTGGTTTTTGTTTTTAGGAAGGAACAAAATGTTTCATTGTGATTTTGTCAATGATTTTGATATAATGGATTAAAAGAGTAAATGTCTTCCAAATCCCAAAGCCTTTTAAAAGAAGAATTCCATTCAAAACACATCAGAGCTGTTTTCTCCCCTGAATTTTTGCTGAAATTTAATTTCAAGCAAAAGTTTACACACTTCAATGGGAGCGTGGGTTCCCTTGCAGCAATGATGTGCAACGATAACTGTGAACAGGATATTTTTTTTTTTGTCCAGTTATACTTTATGCTATCCTGGAGGTGAAAGGGGGAGGGAGAGGGGAGGTTTGCATCCACTTTGCAGCCTTGTACTGTGCCAAAGCAGTGTAAAAAGGCCTCAGAGTGAATAAGAAACAAGAGAAATCATTGGGGTTTAACTGCCCCTTTATGAGAGAGCAGGATTCGTTGATGCCTTACTGTAATTTTACACTTCCATTAGAAACTGTAGTAGTACAGCAGGGAAAGGTGGAAGAGATTAGTACAGTGCAACAGAGCAGGCTTCAGAGAGGAGACTTTTTCTCTTGACCCAAGGTTCTTGTGTCCTAGTCTCCTGATGTGACTGGAAGGAACAGAGACTTAATGGCAGCTGTTGAGCTGCCCAGAAGCTACTGTGGATTCTGTTCCATCTTTCTTTTCTCTCTTCCTGTTCAGACAGAAATGAGACCTCTTGCCATCCACAGAACCCCCAGTGACTGGTCTGTCATCCATGGCTGGCACTGAAGCTCAGCAGCCTCCTGACGTGCATGCTGGGGCCCTTGTTTGTTCGGGTCAGCGTTCACTGACTTCCCTCTTAGAAGGCAGAAAGCTGTACTGTTTGAAAAGCAGCAGGTTCACCTGATGTTCTTTTGTGATTCCGCATATTTCAAGGGAGTTTGTGTTCAGTGGTAGGGCTTAGACCTGTCATCTCCAGCGCCCAGGAGATACAAGTCTCCAAGGAAGAGTCTGGGCACAGCTGGTGCTTCGGGGCAGAAAGGAGCCGTGGCCACGCGGACAAAATACTTCACTGGGAAACTGAAAGGCTCTGCAGTGCTCGTTTCTGGGTTGGCTGCTGGCCTGCAAAGTGACCTTGAATAATTCACTTTTACCTCTGTTTACCCCAAATGTGTGATGAGGAAGATACTACGTTAGATGCTCTTACTGAGGAATAGCCCTCTGTAATTGTTGGCGTTTTTATTCTGAAGAGTAACACTAATTATAGACTTTATTATAATTTCAAAGATGTGGTTTGGTACCATGAATTTGGAGGGATAGCTTATTGCTGAAAATGTTTTGGCTTTCAGGTGTTCCTGGATGTCAGTGTGTTTTATGGAAGGGTGCAGTAAGTGGGCACCAGAGGGCTTGCTAGTGTCCCTCCTTCAGGTCCCACCCGTGCACATCAGGAGGGTGGTTCAGCAGAGTAAATCACGCATGTTCTTATAATGGGATTTAAGTTTTGAGGGGTGGAACTGAGCAATATAGAGGCATTAGGCTGTGTTCACCCTCCATCTCAGGTGGCTCCAAGTAAGAAAATTCTAGTATTCCAAATACTAAAGCTGGTAGAAAGGCTAGTTTGTTTTTGGGACATCCTGAGAGCAGCAAGTGATTATCTTCCACCTCTTCACTGAGCTTAGTTATTCACCAGATTAATTCCCTTAATAAGTCCAGGTCTGTAGTTTTCTTTCTCTTTTTTTTTTTTTTTCCCTCTCCCCACAGCTTATATTCTTTCACCAGCATTTTCCAAATCCGAAAGAATGGGTTAATTTTGTCCAGTGACATAAATCTGTGTATTTGCCCACACTGGAGCAATGTTATTGTCAGCCTATTTATTTATCAAAATGAAAAAAGCTTTTTTTGATACCAAAATCAGCATTGTCCATGTAAAGAGTTAAAAATAGCATAAATCGTGCTCACTGAGTCTTGAGACAAACTATAGAATAATTATTTTTTGCTTCTTATTGCTAGATTTACCAAAGTTCCAATTTAAAGGGTTGGGGGTTTTTTAGCATCTATGAGACCTTTTAAGGTGACATTCTTAGGTAATTGTGTAAATATAGCCAGAAACTTGAGCCTTAAGACAACTCTTTAATATTCTGGAATATCTCTGCTATAGAAAAAACAACATAGCATGGAGGTAGCACAGAGCTGTATACTCAGATTTTGCAGACTTTTTTTCTAAAATTAGGTTCCGAAGTGCATATTTTGATAATGATTAAAGGTTTAGAAGCTTCCTCTCAGTCACGTTCTGGGAAAAAAAAATTAATGAAAGTGTGTTTCTGCCTTTTACTGAACAGTCTTCCTAAGCTACTAGCAGTTAGTATTAAAGCCTTCATCTAACAGTTCGTTTATAAATGCCAGTGAAAAAATAAAGGACTGGTGATAGAGTTTGATTTTTGCAGTTTTATATCAGGATCTCGGCTTCCATTTAAACATTGTTTTCTTAGGGTCTGCAGTTAGTGATTGCTCACTCTTTGCGAGTGTGGGTTAATATTGCCCATGTAGAACTGCTGCGTTAATCTAGTGGTCTGGCCGTGTTACCCCTGATGCACCTGCTGAGCTGTTGTTCGCATTGAGCAGGATGGAGACGCCAAGCCGTCCCGTCCTGAAGGGAGCTGGTCGGTGGTCAGGTGCTCATGAGATACTTGCTTCTGTATCTCCACATGCTTTCCAAACTCTGCGGGCTAGATGAATTTCATTTTGCTCTGAGGAAGAATAAGGTTGTGTTTATCACTGACAAGCAACCAGATATTGTGCCACAAGACTGGAAAGCAGTATGTTTGCATTTGAAATGTGCATGTGTGTAAGCTGAATGCAGTTTCTTGAGCATGGGAGTTTGCTTGTGATAATCAGGTTTAATATCCTTCTTGGCTGTTGGTTTTGTTTGGGGTTTTGGTGGTTTGTTTTGGTTTTGTTTTTGTTTTTTTTTTTTCCTTTCTTCCCCTAAAGGGGTTAGAGGCCCATGACAAAACTACTATAATGTGAAACAACAAGATCAAGGAACTCTGTTGAAATAAATGGTGTCTCTTCATCTTTTTGTGTTTTTTAGAAGTCTGACTTTTTAAAATTATGTCAGAGTTTTTAAAACTCAACTTCCTTCAGAATCATGTTGTTCTGTTTGTTTTGAATTCAGGTGTGTCAGTGGCAGAAGAGGTTGTGTTAGAGAGAGAATCGGTGTTGATGAGGTTGCAATGGGAAGCAGTGAGGGGGAAAAAAATCTAAAATAATTGGTTTCCCCTTACCTGGGCTGAACCAGAAATTTCAGTTAATAGACAGATGACCTAAAATTTAGAAGTGTTCTGCTAAAATTATATAGGACACATCCATAGGTTTGGGGTGTGTTTTGGCTTTTTTAATGCATCAAAATGAAGTAGAAGAGCCTCCTAGTGAAGAACGAATACTAAAACAAGACGAGGGCTCCAACCTATCAGTTAAAGCACCTGTCTGGGAGAGAGGGACTGGCCTCTCATTCCTGCACTAGTAGCAGTTCATGGGCTTTAGCCAGTAAATATTTACTGTAAAATCTAAAACAGTGCTGGAAGCAGGACACAAGGGTTTTTTGGTTTTTGTGGTTTGTTTTTTTTTGGGGGGGGGAGGGGGGTTGTGTCCTAACCACTGGATTATGAAGTTATTCTTGCTTTCGTTTTACTGTAAAGTGTTGAATTCCTTTCTCCGCATCCTCTGTAAGAGACTTGAGGCAAGCCTGTGGCTTTGTGGCTAGCAGCACTCCCAAATCCATCGGTGTAGAAGGGATGAGCCTAGCTAACCAACCAGGCAGCTTCTATAGCGGAATAAATCAGGAAGATCAGGAGGTAGCAGTGCTGTAACCATTTCTCATCTGCCTTTTCAGCAGACCAGAGGCAGTCCTGTGGCAGTCTTTCAAAGTAAGGTGTTAGGAGTAGGACTGGGGATTCAGTCAGTGCTCCCCACATGTAATCAAAGGGAAGAAGACACCAGAGTTACACGTCAGTGAGGAGACCGGTCCAGCTGGTGGGTGTGTCAGGTTTGCTCTGAGTTTACCTGAGAGACAGTGGATCTGCATAGGGAGAAGCGCTTGGCTGTGGAGTGGGGAGGTGTTTCTGGTGCAGAGGCACCTGGGGAACTTCCAGGGACTTTCTTTAGAAAGAAAGAAAAAGCGGGGGGAAGAAGTGGTTGTGGAGTTGAGGCTTTCCAGGATTAGTCAGCAGCTTCGAAAACTTTTCAGAACTACAGGCTGGATATGTCATCCTGTCCTGCACACAGTCTTCTCTGGGGTTTGCCTGAGCCTCAGTTGCCCCTCAGGGATGTTTTGATTTCATAGGATTCATGTGTGTACATACACAGTAGAGAAGTGGACTGACAAATCTGAGCAGCTCTGTTGTAGAGGAGGAGGAGGAGGCGGCAAAGTGCCTCCCTCGGTGATGGAGAGTAGGCAGAGCAGCCAGTTTCTCCTGCACAGGAGACTTAGAGGGGCCAGGAGGCAGCAAGAAAGCAGGTGGGATAAGCATAGCAGCGAAGCAGTCCTGGAAGACTGTGGGAGGGCCAGGGCTCTCCGAGATGAGGGGCTGGTGCGAAAAGAGCAGAAACAGGGGAAAGGAATCTTTTCATGGCTGCATTTTCACAAGGCTCCGTCTTCATCTTACAGCAACAAGCTCTTCAAGTACATCTCTAATCAAAGGAGGGTTGCCAATGGGAGCATCGCAAGCACAGACTTTATTTCCATTAAACCTCCAGGCAGGCAGAATGACTGTGCTAGTAGTTACCTAGAAGCATTTGAGTATTTAGTAGTGAGTGATATTCAGGTTGCGGGCATAACTCTGTAGTCTGTAGAGGTGCTACCTAGGTCCTTACGATAGGCAGGCTCCAGATTAGAGTGTTGTGGATCACTTTCTAGAAGTCTTCAGCACTCTCCATTGCCTCTAGGGAGACTGGCTTACCACCACGCAGCGTGACTATTGCCATGGACTTTCCCAAATTGGGTGGAGTATCTGATCTCAGTCTGGTATGAACAAACTGAAAACATGAGAACTTTTTTAGTGTGACAGACCTGGGTCTGTACCATCACTGAACCTATTCTAACTTGCTCTTTTTATTAATGTTTCAAAACAAAGCAACGCACCACACACTGGGGGAAAAAAAAAAAGACAAAAACAATCCCAAATGGCTTTTTAGTTTTGGTGGGGGGGTTGTTTTTTTGTTTTGTTTTTTTTCAATAACCGCATCTCCCGAGGTTCAGAGTGGAGCAGTGAGCACAGATGACCGCCATGTACTGTGGTGGAGATTGAGTTGTTTGCAGGATATACCTTAGTCAGGCCACTGTTTGCTCAGGTACGCAGTTGAAGGCAGTGCTGTGTGCAGCACGCTCGCCTCGATGATGTTTCCAGACAGACGGTCTCACCCTGCCGCTGTTGGCTCTTGCTCCACTTTACCCACTGTCTAGGCTTGTACTTAACAATATGTTTGACTCGTTTAAAAAAGAATTATATCACTGAGTCCCCTTTTAGTGTGTAACAAGAAACCTTCAACCACAGTGCTGGGGAATAAGAGGCAGAATGGCTTTGAAAGTTAATGTGCTGCAAACAACGAGCCTTGCAGCAATGGGTTAAGCAGGGCCATCCCTGTAGACTGTCACTCACCAGACTTTTTCTGAGTTGACCTGCTAGGATTTTTCCCTCTCCTCCCACCCTTTCCTCTTCTTTCTTTCTTTCCCTTTATTCTTTTTCTCAAGTCTCTTTTGATTTCATGCTGGCTTTTTAAATTGAGGATAAAGTTAATTCACCGCACAATGCTGCAGCTGGAATGAAATACGGCCCGTGCTCCAGTCGCCCGTGTGGAGGGGAGGGCTCCGTGCTGGCTGGGGGTAGCTCGTTGCATCTCCTAAGGCCACTACGGGCTGTCGCTGATTTATTGATAGTGCCTCTAGCGACAAAGCAAGAAGTTAACTAATTATGAACATATGGTTCAGCTCCTGCTTGACTCAGCAGCCACCTTGTTAGCCTGGAGCTGGCTAGGTGTTTGGAAGCAGGAGAAGAGGAAAGTTTTGGGTAGAAGGTGTGGTCCAAAGTCCCACTGACAAGCCAGAGGGGAACTTGATTGATCCTAATCTATTCTTTTTGTTAGGAGGCAGCATGCTGCTGTCGGGAACAGCTTGGTAATAACAGATTTGTGGCCTCTAAGTCCTTGTGGTTATAGCCAGCACGCGACACTCGGTCAGCTCCTTGCATGCTCTGTACTTAATTGGTCTCAATGGTGAGGTCTGAAATGAGACGGCAGTTCAAGGTGCAACACATGCTATACCTGAAATTGCAGCCTGTGAGCTGCCGCACAGATGTCAGCTTTTTACCAGTGGGCTTACCACTGGGGACCCGGAGGGCCTATACAGAAAGGGACAAGGGATGTCTGAGAGGACCCTGCAGATTCTCAGTGCTTAATATGGAATTAATTAGAGGAAAATTCAGAGTGAAAGTGTGACTGGTAGAGAAACAAGGACAGAGACGCACAGAATTTGTTAGGAAGTTCATCAATGTGGATTGCAGTTCTGTCTGCATTGAGTGGTCAGCATGCATAGTCTGGACACAGGAGAGTATTTAATGGGAATTGATACCAGCTAAGGGGGGGAGGAGAGTGTCCTTTTCTGTCCATCTGTTGGTCTTTCACAAGTGATTTGGGCTGTGCCACAGGATTCAAAACAGTGTAGTTAGAGGCTATTTTCTTTTCCTGGGCATACATGGTCTCCAGGAAGAGTGGGCTTATTGCTGTCCAGACTTCTAAAGCAAATTTAGGGTCCTTATAGTTTGATTAACTGGAAATGTTGAGCATAGAAAGATAGCAATTTTAATAATAGGCAGCAGAATAAACTCTAGGACTTGAATGATTTGACATGGCCAACAAACAGGTTATTATATGACTATCTAGACAAAGGAAAAGTGGGCAGAGAAGGCTATCTGTATGCTGGGATGGAATTGCAAGGCCACAGTCAGCAGGTTGAGGAAGATGGTTAGTGACTTCTACGAGGCAGTGGTGAAGCTGCGTTTGAAGTACTGCATCTAGTTTTGGTCTTCAGAGTGCAGGAAAGATGTTGATAAATTGCAGAATTTAGCAAGAGGGCCACTAAGCTGGTCAAGAGGCTGGAGCACACCATTGTGTGGGAGCTGGGTTTGCTCAGCTTGGGGAAGAGGGCTAAGGGAGTCTGATGGCAGTCTTCCACTGCCCTGGGGGAGTACAGAGAAGACAGGCCAACTGTTCTCAGATATGCACAGTGAAAGGACAAGGAGCGGTCGAAAGCTGGGACAAGTTGTATTCCATCTACATATGAGGGGAGGGAAAAAAAACAAACCAAACATAAGCTAGAGAGGCTGTGGAATTGCCATTCCTGGAGGTTTTCATAACTTTCCTGGGCAACGTGAATGAAATTGGAAAAGGACCCTTAATTTTCCTGTGACCAGGCTGCAGCTGGAGCACAGCCCAGGGCCTGGGACAGGGACATGGCCCACACTCTGTCGTGCACGGCTGTGCTGGCTGGCTCTTGGCTCCACTGTCATACCATGATGCACATGGCAATTATCATTGCCACTCCTATAATGTAATGAGATAGAACAGTTAATTAGTGGGTACAGTCAATCTGTACATGACAGTTTGGAATATAATTCACCCAGATACAGCAATAGCTTTTCTTAGCAGAGGCTGTACTTTAAGCTGTGGTTAGATGGTGAGAGCAGAAATGACTTTTGGGTCTCAATAAGTACCTGTCATTCTGCTGTTTCTTATCTCCTGTGAGAGGATGCTGCAGCTCATTTGGGGACTAGAATGTGAAAGGCACTGCTGCTGAAGGTGGTTTGAGCTCACCTGGCTGACTGCACTGCTTCAGGGTGGAAGCACTGATGTAATTTGTACTACAGATTCAGGATACTGAGGTGTTAATCTATAGTTAGCAATCATCTGGAGGAGGTGAAGGGATGAACTCTCGGGCTACTAAAGCTGCTCTTACAGTGGATTTCTGACCAAAACCTTGCTCTGCGTTTGCCTTCTCTGGCTGAAAGCTTTGCCCGCTATTGTAACCAAATGGGAATAGTTATTTCTTATTGAAATCCCTGTGTCAGTATCTCTGTTGTGATATATATATTAGACAAAGAACCAAGATTAACTGCTCAGGCTTAAATTCTCAATAAATTCTCATTTGTGTCACTCTAATAGTGTGAGGGAGAGCTCTGAAGGAAGCAGCACTTAAGCCCAGCATAAAACCTCACTAACCTGTGTGCATGGTGCAAAGCAACTTTGGAGGCAAAAAGAACCAGGATTTGGTGCTTGCTTGATTCTCTCAGGATCCATCTCCACTCTGTTCTTTACCCAACAAAGCAGCAAGGGACAGTGGAAACCTTCTCAAGGTAGTGTCAACATTCCCCACTGCAAAAACCAGTCACTGCTTTGGTTTGGAGCAAGTGCAGGTTATTTCAAAAGATGAGACCATGTCCATGAAAATTCAAAGGAACTGGGCTCAGGTTTGAAAGCGTCTGGATCAGTCAGTCGTTTTGTACCTGTACTGGTTTTGCGTGGCAAGGTTTTGGTAGTGAGGGTCTACAGGGGTGGCTTCTATGAGAAGCTGCTAGAAGCTTCCCCTGTAGCCCCCCCAGTACCAAAACCTTGCCACACAAGCCCAGTACAGTACCTCACTCGGAAAGGGAGCTGGAGGTGATGATTAGGATTTAGATCACGATCCAAAAATCCTGTAAATACTCAGGAATGTGTGAATTTGAAGTCCAGTTTCAAACTTGCTGCCAGGGAGATGTCCCAGCTGCCAAGTTAGGAGGACCTTTTCTGACTTTAGTTTGAAGTTGCTCCAGGGCAGACCTTTATCTGAGAAGGAACAGTTATTTGGTTTAGCTAGTGCCAAATGGAAATCGAGTAGCAGTGATTAGTTTTCTGGACACCTTATTTTCTCTGGAGTTGGTCAAAAGGAAAAAAATCTAACCAGAACTCCTAATGCAAATAAAACCAGCACTGACAGATCAAAGGCAGAGACACTCTGCAGTGAGTCTCTTCAAAGTGAAAACCTGTGTTCCTGTGTTCTCTGCAAGTAACACCGTGTTCCTGCTCGGGCGTGTGGGGGACTTTGAGCTTCTTTACTGTGGGAGTTAATAAAATGCTATCTCCTGGTGCAGATGGTGCACAAACTTTGCTACACCTGTAATTTTATACTCAAAAGCCTATTTCTTTTTCTGAGAATGCTTTACATCACTATGGACAAACTCTTTAGGTGCGCTCCCATACAGAATTCAACGATATTTCCCCATATGCTGATTTCCTTTGGCTTCCCGGCTGAAACCCCGATCTGTGTCATGACGCTCCTGTTTCGATACCAATTGCTGTTCCCTTTCCCGCCAAACGCAGATGTAGCCATTAGGATGCCTTGCATCCTGCTGCAAGCAATATGTCCCATCTTTACCCAACAAAGGTATTGTTTAAAGGGCTCTGAAGATTTTGAACAAACTGGCCTGGCAGGGGGACTTTCAACTTCCCCTCCCTTATGGGCGCGACAGCCTGTGTTTGTAAACAGAGCCTTAAAGGAGTAGTGGGAGCCACTGGAGGATTGTCAGCCAGTTAATTGGATGTCAGCTCCCTGCCGGGGATGGAGGCTAATGAGTCATCCTGCATAAGGAGACTGGCCCTGAGAGAAAGGCGAAGAATTGGACAGCAATAATCACATCTATAGAGAAGCCCAGAGCCCGCCTGTTGGGATTAAGGCAGAGCAGCATTTGGGGACAGAGGGCTTCCTTGTTTGGATTTTGTTAAATGAAGATTAAGCAGGTTCTGAATCGGTAAAATTGAGATATTATTGCTGGTGCACGTGTTTAAATGTGTGCTCATATGCAGAGGCAATGGTCTAGTGTATACAATATAAACATTTTTAGTCCATATATTTTGGTTGCCTTTGTTTTCTGAAAAATACATAACCATCTTTTAAAAGTAATCAGAGTGATAGGTTAATGAAGAGTTTAATGCAGGAAATGGTAAAAAGGAATAATAAAAGGAACATTGCAATTATTGCTTCAAGTAAAGAAGTTACGTTTTTGTTGTCAGAAGATAAGTCAAAGATTAAGTCCATTTTGCTGAAAACGGTCTTCTAACATGACAAGGCTTTCACTGAGAACCTAACTTAAAAAAAAAAGTTTTTTGGAAGTTGGCATTTTGTGCATAAATTAATTTTATTTAAAAGAACATATTGGTTGAAAATATTTATCAGTTACATGAATAAATAGAGGGTTTTTTATTTACATTTTTTTCAGAGAAAACATGAATGAGAGAGAAAGAAGATTGGGTATTGGTGTTAAGTTGTATAGTGAGAGCATGTGTTAACATTTAAAACCATTTTGCCAAAGGAAAGGGTAATAACGGAGAAACAGCCATACACACAAAAAAAAGCTAATATAAAGGTTGAAGAATCATACAAAAGATGGCTGTAAGAAATCCTGGGAAGTCATTAGGCCTATCTGCATGCCGTAAAATGAGCTGCTTTTTAACGAAGCTGTGCCTGAC
>Ga0181612_136566_pt1 | contig 16409 bp, 12 predicted proteins | sample HoacroProtozoa21_FD_119630 | JGI IMG/M metagenome (GOLD analysis project Ga0181612, IMG submission 119630) | Hoatzin crop microbial communities from Cojedes, Venezuel. Combined Assembly of Gp0051906, Gp0051904, Gp0051908
AGTGTCTGGGGTTTTGGAGTTTATTTTTTTTATTATTATTTGCACATGTGATCTTTTTTTTTTTCCTAAGCATTAGCAACACTTCATGGCTGGTATGAAATAAAACCAGAGGTGTCAATCCAGTCCAGACTGTATGAAGAAAAGACAAATCTTACAGACTTTCTGCTGAGAGTGCTGTCGTCCTGGAAGAACAGCAGGATTTTTCACTATAGTCCCCTTGTAGGACGAAGGCAGGAGGTGCGTTGATCAGAAATTGGAAGATGCCCTCAGACAGTTTAGCTCCTGCTGTCGAAGCTTGGTGAAAAAGCAGAGGGACAAAAGAATTCCAAAATCAACAGCTTTGGATAGCAAACAAAACCAGATCTCTGTACATCAAAGACAATTCCCATGTCTCATCCTCACCCTTAGTCTCGTAGATGAGAAATGGAGAAGTAGAAAGGTTGCTGAGTGAATTGGTGGCAGAGGGTGGAGCCACCTCTAACCCCTTTAGTCTGCTCCGAGTGCTGCACCAACGACATCTCTCTATATGGGGGTGGTGGATGGTGAGCGGTGTTACTGCTGTATCCAGCTTCTTTCCTGGGTCTTCCAGTGTTGTGTATACTTTCTCCAGGATGGTATTCTTCACCCTCACTGTCTTTTGCAGAAGGAGCACAGAGGTGCGTTTTTGGCTCTTGATGTCCAACAGTGTAGCAATGTGCTAATGGTCTTTCTCAGCCTCTACACCTATGCCATCCTCCAATGGGAGGGCACACGGAGTCACATAGACCTCCAGGCTGGTATAGCTCTGCCACCACAGCTCACTTGTGCCACAGAAAGAATTGTTAGAAGTGGAAATGTTTGAAGTACACGTTGAGAAAGTAATCACATGAGATGCTCATCTTGAGTGGTCTCAGCTTTGGCTCACAGGCTGAGACTTAATCCTGGAAGACTTAGAGGGATTGGGAGATAGTTAGACCTGGAAAGAGATGCTAATGGCTCCTGAGGCTTGGATTCAGCCCAGTGAAGAGAAACAGGAACTTCCAAGGATGATCTGCCTGCTTTGAGTTCTTCCTAGCTTTCCAGAGGAGGTGACCTCTTCCTATGGACTCCAAAGAGAGACTAGCCAGCTAAAATCTTTTAGGAACCTTAGCTGTGTGCCCAAAGGTGAGTGAATGCAGGCCCAAATGAGTCTGCAACTATCCTGCAGTTATCAACACACACTATTATGGTACTCTGTCTTTGAAAAAAAAGTTTAAAATGCAACTGTTAGCATCAATTGATGTTCACTCAACTGGAATATGTACCTTTACCTCCTCTTCCCCTTTATTTTCACTGTTATTCTTTTATTTCCTGCAATTCCTACCTGAGCTGGAGAGAGGATGGTAGGCTACTGTTTCCAAAGAACTGTTAAAACAATTCTTGTTTAAGGATTCTCCAGAATAACCTAGTACCCTCTGCCTAGAGGATTTTGACAAGTAAATCAGATGGACAATGATTTTGGTAAGACAACATTCACCAAAGGACACGACCCTTCTGCTACTTTGCTCCACGGTACAAAGATGTACTTGAGTCATTAAACTCAGAGGAAGAAAACCAGTCCATGATGAATCCAAATAGCTGCTTACAGGCAGACTAACCAGGACCAGTACCCTTACTCTGCCTTTGTGGCCTGGTCTGCTAGCTAAACTCTCTCCAGAGCAAGGTGGCTGCATCTAAACCACCTACCAGGAATCATCCTTGGACTATGCTAACTCCTGACCTGTGGCTGGGGATCACTTGGCTTGGGGCCAGCAGGCTCAGGCCAAAACCAAGCCAAGGACTACGTTAACAACAGTTCAAGTGGCTGGGCTTTGATGACCAGTCCATATCGAGATATATCCGGGTCACCTCTGTTATTTCCTGAAAGCTGGAAGTTAATCTCCAGATTAAAATTCCCTGAAGACAAAAGGCGGAGCCAAGACAGTCGTCTTGTTCAAGGGACTGCAAAAAAATCAACAGGCGTGGACTTTGCAGATCCCTGCACAGTGATCATGCACTGTAATGGCAAAAGGGGAAACTTTCCTGTATTTTTCCTCTGACTGGAGTGGATGGATAACAAACAAAAGCAAATACTGAAACACTTACTCATATTGAAAGAAGTACGAGCACAAAATCCAGTCACCTCCTTAAAACTTCAAGTGAGGTGGGGATTTCCATGTATTGCATGTGTTTCCAGATCTAAAGATAAGAGTACAGCTGGTCAAACATTTTCCATTGATGATTTCCTTCTAGAAAACATCCTTCTAAGGAAAAAAACAAGAAAGAAAATTCTAGGTTTAGCTCAGTTTCCCTTAAACATACTTGAAAAGAAAGTGCATTTTACATAACATTTTCACTTTTCATTCCTATTTAATAGCCCACATGCATAAAGGAAAAATAAAATAAAAAGTGATGACTGACCAGTCAGAGTGAGAGTGTTTGCATATTTTTTAAAAAATAACATTTTTCACAGGAATACCGAAGATCCTCCAGAGCACCCATAGAAAATAGAAAATTCAATTAGTTTTTTTTCCATGCACTGTACTTATTTCTATCCGTTAGCTGTAATTAACAATTTCTTGGTCAAGTTAAGCTTCATTCCCATCATCAGATTCTATCAGTTTGAAGGCCTATTTAGTCTTAGTAGATTAAAAAGAACATAATTCACATATAAAATGTCCAACTCTGAGCCTTTCTGATTTAGCAAAAAATCACAGAATCACAGAATAGTAGGGGTTGGAAGGGACCTCTGTGGGTCCCAGCTTTCAAAAAATACAAAAAGCCTAAAGTGCTATGGAAATGTGACCTTTGCGGTCACAGTATTTTTCTGCATCTGTTGCTCATTTCTCCAGTATTTGTAAGTTTTTTGGCCAGTTTCAATCCAATGTGAGGGCATGGAAGAAGTCCCAAAGATGTGAAGCTCCAGTAATTTCGATGATATTCATTGAATTCAGACACCATAATATTTCTTCTTTCTGAGGATATGGCCACAGCATGCACACAACTATACTGCTGGACACAGGAGCATCTGCATGGGCAAGACCTGTTAGTAGTCCATGGTCTGCAAGACAAGCTTTGAGGTGAGGTCCTCACAAGATGACATCTGCACGATGCAGAATTACTCAGGATGGGCCAAGATCTCCGGTGCTGCCTTCTAGTCGTGCCATAACCTGCTGCAGGACTCTGGGCAAATCACAGCATCCGTCTTACCCTCGCTTCTCAATCTGTAAAGTGGGGATGCTTTCCGCACTGAAAGGTGTTGAAAAGGTAAGGACTTCTTTGGGAGGGAGGAAAGAACCTCAACTGGTAGGTTATTTGCCTCCCCAAGTTTTGGAGTGGCATTTGATCTCAGTGAAGACAGCTGAAGGAAGATGACCTGGATCTCGTCTCTGTTGTCTATAAAGCAGACAGTGGCTTCGGAGTTAGTCTCCATTTGTGGACAATAGAGAAAAGGGTATTACAGGGACATCTGTCTCATAAACTGTTTGAGATCAAGTGATCGTACCCCACCCCAACATTTCTGAAGGGATCATCTTCTAACATTGAAGACTGTTCCTACCACATGCTGTCTGAATGGGAAATATTTCAGTGGGAGTGAGGGGAAATTAAGTAAAGAATAGTCCTAAACTTAAAGCCCACCAGTATTTAGGGGAGTAGGATCACAGCAACAGAGCTGGGAAGGATGGGCTTTCTGTCGCATGATCACTTCCCAGCCTATGAAGAGGTAACTGGAGGCAAAAACCATCAGAGGGCTCCATGGAGACCTTACTGCAGCCTTGCAATATGTAAAGGGGCTTCTAAGAAAGACGCAGGGAGACTTTTTATTAAGGTGTGTAGTGACAGGACAAGAGGAAATAATTTTAAACTGAGAGTAGATTTAGGTTGGAATAAGGAAGAATTTTTTTATGATAAGGGCAGTGAAACCCTGGGACAAGTTGCCCAGAGAAGTGGTGAATGCCCCCTCCCTGGAAACATTCAGTGTCAGGCTGGACGCGGCTCTGAGCAACCTGATCTGGCTGAAGATGTCCCTGCTCATTGCTGGGGCTTGGACTAGATGATCTTCAAAGGGCCTTTCCAAGCCAAACTCTCCTATGAGTTTACGATCATAAAGCCTCTTTATGCACTCCCTGCTTAAACATGTACTATATTCAGGTGAACAATGTTTTCATTGACTAAAAAGATGAGCTTTTTCAATGAACATTGAAGACTGATAGATTACTGTTTTCAACTAAACAAAACAACACTCTATCGGAGAAGACATGTTTTCCATTTATAAAAATGAAGACTTTTACAATTTTTTTTTTCCAGAAAGGCAACTTTTTGTTGAAGAAATAATTATGAAGAACTAAACTGAGAGAACAATTCAGATTGTAAAATCGTTTATTGCTGCTTTGCCAATACCTTTCAGTCAAGCTGCAAAATGACATCTATAGTATTAGGGAATGGGGATCCACTTCCTAACCCTACAGCCTGAGATATGTTAATGGCAGAGCGTAATCATGAATAGGGTGAGTCAGGACTCTGCAATTACAGTCTTGCTTCTGCCACCAAATCCCTACATACCCTTTGCCAAGTCCCTTAACCTCAGAGAGATCTGGCTAACCTGTATGCAGTACCAGAATGATAATTCCTCCCTTAAGGGAGCTGGGAGCATCCGTTACTCTCTGCAAAATCCGAAAGAGCTGGTGAACACATGCTGTTAGTAGTTTCCTCCAAGGTGACAGTAATGAGTTGGAGAGAGGTTGGTGTCTTTTGGGAGAAATGTCTGTTCTAATAGGCTGAGCCTTGGGAGATAAAATTACTAGCATGAAAATATTTGGCTAGGAAGAAAGATCCACAGCAACACACGGCAAAAGCACAGCCAAGCCCTTTGGGGAGCTGAGGCGAAGCAGTGTTGAATAAATTGATGTGGTGATTAAGCGCTCCATTCCCTTGATGCTTTTTGATGGTAAATATCTGAAAGAGCTTAATTACATAAGGGTGTAGAAGCCTGATGCCCACTGATCTCACTTGGAGGCACATCTCCTGGACTTTCCTCAGGCTTGATGTCCACAAATGAGTCATGTCATGGGAATCGTGTTGGGGGGGGTGAGACCAGGAATTGACTGCGTACACGTCATCCTGCCTGGGCATGAAAATATTTCAGGGATCCTGCGGGATGAATGGGAACAGGTTATTATTGTGCTAAGTGCCTGACTGCTCCACTGACCTTTTGCAAATATAGGTTCATAAGTAAAAGTGAAGTCTACATCCTTTGTGCAATTATACAGGAACAACCACGTAATATAGAAGTCCCCAAATCCTGCAGCTTTGCACACATTTCTCAGCAGGACAAGGAGGAGATGAAATGTGTGTGTTACCAACATCACAGTGACACACAAGTGTCAGTCAGTCTTGGGAACAGCATTTGTTCGAGGTGCACGGTGCAGTACAACCCTGTACAACACCAAGTCTGCAGTGCCTGGCACTGAAACAGGCCCAGCATCTGGAAAGGCAAGAGGAGAAAGAATTCATCGCCACTGCTTATTATCATCATTACTGCTAATATTATTTCAGGGGTACTACAGTCCGGACTTTCACCCCCTGCTTCTAGTTTATGGACAGCCCCATTCACAGCATTGGTGAATGCCTGTGTGGTGAAAGTGGAAGGATAAACCTCAGCATCCATCTTAGAATCACAGAAAAATGTAGGCTGCTATTTATCCCACCTAAAGTTAGGCACTTGGAGTTGTATCTCCATTAGTTATCTAAATCATTTCCTGCCCAAACAATATTAAACTTCTTATTAGGGCGGTACACCTGCATTGCCTATTAGGAGTTACCCTGATCAATGCAAACTCCAACACGTGTGCAGGAATCGCCTGGCTCAGTCCTGGCTGGCCAAGCCAAAGCCATGCCAATGCCTGAACTATTTGTCAGCGTGAACAGTGCTGCTCCAGCACTGGTGTCTCGAGAGTTCCTAGTTTACTGGAAGGGGCATAGCCTAAAAATCCCAAACTGAATTAATTTAAGTTCCCTCTAGTCAAAGGGGAGGCCTGAGCTCCTCCAGAGGTGGTCAGGATATTTTATACATCTATTTTACAATAAGAAAACTTGTCCTTTGTAAAAGCGCCCTTCATTCTTGCTCCATTCTTCACTGTATTCTCCAGAAGGCCTCAAGGGGAGCGAGAGCGGTGAAGTTTGAGTTAGCTGGCTCCAGCTCACTTCCTGCAGTTCAGTGAATCCCAGCAACACATGAAGAGCCTGGAGCGGTGCAGACAAGACCCGGATTCATCAGCAGTGTTTTATTACCTGTGTAAGTAGTGCTGTCATCACTGAACTGCCAGAGGACTTCAGCCAGCGCCCAGCAACGCCCTGTGCCAGCTTCTGCACAAATGCAAAACAACAACAAAAAAAGTCCTTCACCCCAAGCACTTTACAAACGGGGCATGCAGGAGGCTGAAATACTGGGCTAACACATTGAAGTTATTATGTTATGAAGTCATTATGGCCTTTCTGTGACCACATACTGGTTTCACTGAGCACAACCCCCTAAGGTTCAGTGCAACTACTCCTCATTTACTTTCATGTAAGCTCAGGCCCACCAGATGTAGTTTACTCCACCCCTTTCTTGCATACCTTTAGCACCTAATCACACCCACGTTAGTGCGAGGTAGCTCCACCGAAGCACGGTTACCCTAGATTTACTGTAGCGCCACACAAAATGGAACGAGGAGCTGTGGTTTCCACCCTGAGACAAGGGAAGAAACAGATTGAGGGGACACCAAATCTCAGCTGTAGCGGAAACAGATCTCAAGCTGATGGTGAAAGTCCTGAGCTCCCTGCAGCTGCTGAAGTTACTTAATGTTTAGGCTCTTTGGGCTGTGGTCACACAGCTTACTGGTAGCTGTCTGCAGGAGAGCTGAGCCTTTCTACATGCCTGTGCAGAAGCAGCTGAGGAGATGGAGCACAGCACATGGGTCTGTTAAGGTCCAAATACTCTGTGACACCATTTTCCTCTTAAAGGAAACAAAGAAATCGTATTTAACACATTCAGGGCACAAAGAACTTGTATTTAATATAATTTAATGCACTTCTAATGCAAACTCTTGCAAGCCTGATGAGGAGCTGGCATTTTCTGAGGCTTCCAAGGTGGAGTCTGGCCTTTGGTCCAGCCAGAAGCTGATCCTAATGTAGTGGTGTAAACCCAAGTGGGATGAAAGTCAATGAAATTTCTTAGTCATGGAAAAAGGGTGAGAGAAGCTGATCCTTTTTATTTTTTGGTCTCCTCAAGGCTTATAGTTCAGCACAGCACTGTGTGGGGAATGGCTGTGGCACAGTGTGGAGGGAGGTGGTTGGAAAGCATGCCCCATGCAGGGTAACAGCAGGGAGAAGTTGTAGGATACATGGCGAATTGCAGGAAGCCTTGGAGAACCAACCTGAAACCATGCTGAAGGATAGATGGGAATGGGCAACTCCCGATCGTGTCTTAAAAAGCAGGAATATAGTTTCCAGGGGAGAGCCAGAGCTGGGTGGAGGTAACCAGTGTCAATCCTGTTGTTTCAGCAATGGCTCAAGAGGAAGGATGGGCTTGCAGGGAGCTATTGGGTAGCCGTAGTGATACCTAGGGCAACATGGACACTCGTCTGCAGGCTGTGTCCTGGACTGGGACACATCTCTGGCTACACCAGTGCTATGAAACAAAACTGCAAGACCACTGACTGTCTGACCCTCATGCCAGCGGGCATCATCTCCCCATGCCTTGACTTATTCACCCTCCAAAATCAGGTGGCCCTACTCAAACCGCCTCTTGGGAATGGTCCTTGGTCTGTGTCGACTCCTGACGCACACCTGGGAATTGGTTGGGGTGCGTCAAATGACTTAGGCCAAAAACTTTGCCAGAAATTACAACTACAGTTTAATGGTGAGAAGAGGACTCACACTTCAAGAGGAGGCTTTGGTAGGTCTCTCTTGCCAGCGATCACAAGCACCCTTTTCTCTCCCACACTCCAAGCTCTCCTCAATCTCTCCAGCACTTCTCCAACAAAGACATTTACTTGTGGGACACATCTGAGCCCACTGCTCCCTCACCAGACTTTTGCTCTCAGGCCAAATGGCCCTGGTGAACCTTTGTGGGTCTTGCACAGACCATCTTTCTTGGTGTCACCTAGTTAAAACCTCAGTTAAAAAGAGCTTCATCGCAGTGACTTATTTTTCTGTCTCTTCTTTGAAGAAAGTCAGTAAAGGTCATGGAACAAACCAGAAAAGTTGTGTTTCCAGTACTCAGACACTTGCTTTTTCATCCCAGTTCACCTTGATGTTGGCTGCTGCCAAGCTTAGATCTTTCTGTGCTTCAGCTGGCTTTGCTTCTCCAGCCTCCCACGCTGGAGTTGTCCTGCACTGGGGCAAGGCAGGACATGCCTTCCGAACATGAATTTAGGGTGGCTTTAAATTACAGTGTAACCAAAGCCATACACCATGGTTACAGCCATTAACCTCAGGGTTTCTGCTGAAAAACACTTCTAATCAGGGGCAATTTCTAGGCTTGTAGAGGTAATATAAGTGCAAGCTCTCTTCAGAGCCCTACAACTCCCAAGCTCTCATTGCTCCTGATACCCCGTAGCTTCCTCTCTCTCTCAGTAGCCCACATGTCTGATTGACTCCTTCATTGGTCCCTATGTTTGTGGGGGTTGTGTGTCTCAGTTATTTTCAAGTATTAGTACTTCTGCTACAGTGAGAGATGGGAGAAAATGTACTAAGGGTGAGAACCCAGGAGGTGGTTTCTAAAATATCAAAAGAAACACGCTTCCAAATATTTGTCAGGAACTCACAAAATCCTCAAAGCTGTGTTTTCCATCCTGGCTTCTTAAACTGAAATAAGAATTTTTTTTTTTATTCCCCTCTACACTCCTCCTCTCCATCAAAAAAGGAGTGGTGGAAGTACACCCTGGGTCCTCCTCTGGACTTTGTTCTATTATTAGCATCCTATGCATTATTCAGTGGGCTGATTATGAATGAATCTGCATAGATCCCCCCCTTTGAAAGCTGAGAAAAGCTGCAACTTCGTCAGAATGCCCCATGGCCCTTCCCAACCTAGTTGACTGCAAAGGGAAATTTAATTTCTCAGTGATGTTTAATTGAAATTTAATTAATTTGTTAAGAAGCAGTGGATGTCCTGAATAGGTTTTTATTTCAAAGGAAATGCCTGAAAAATTGGTGCTCTCACCTTGTGTAGTGTTGGGAAAGTAATGAATGGATGCGTTTTTGTAAGGAGCGTAGTCAGATGGTAAGATCTGTGGGGCAAGAAGCACAGGAGGACTGGGGGTGGGTGATTGATCTGTGATTGAAATTGTATTATTTGCAAAACAAATAAGGAACGAATTATTATTAAATATCCTCCGACCAGAGCGTCAGCAAGAAACAAAGATCCCCTTCAAGTTATAAAGCCCTGCCTAAACCTAGCAATCCAGGAGCAATTATACTGTAAAGTCCAGCTACTTTTCTGGTTGCGCTTCCCTTTTCCTCCTTTCTTCCTCTTAAAATCCACCCTGCAACAATTTCATCAGACTGAGATCTGATCCTGCATCACATGTGCTGAATGGATAAAATCTGCAGTAGAAATAAGTTGTCTGTGAGATTAATTCACCTCTGAAATCAACATTATGCAAATGAGACCCACCCTAATTTGTGTGAACAGGCTGTGCAGTATCTTATGAATAAACAGCTCTGTAAGCATCAAAATATTTAATCTCTCCGGCTTCCCCGTTCAGGGTCTGATCCAGAACAGGTTAGTATTTTCTCCTCAGCCGTGCTCTGCACGTTCAATATGTTGCTTAGGGCCTGGCCGGGCACAAGGTCTACGTACACTTCAGGCACAGGCAGCAGCTTTGTGTTGAGTTATGCATTAATGGCATCTTAATTTTATTTCATAGGTGCCTAAAAACCCCATTGGGTAAACAGGTTTACTGCGGCATCAGTACAAAGGCCTGATACCTCTCTTGGGCCATGTGGAAGACATAGACCACCTCCAAAAGGTGAGTGAGGTGGGAAGCCAACCAGCATATCATTGAAAATAACATGGTGCCATAGTACCATTCCCTCTTCTCTTTCCATCCAGTGCAGGAGATACAGATAAGCAGATAGCTGTTTTTTCACCCAACTGCTATGTGGACATCTCCTGCTGAACTGTGCTGATGGGGCTTTGCTGCTGGTTTCTCTCATCACTTGCTCTGTCCTCCATTCTCAGTGGAGGCATGAAGGAGAAAGATTTAACATCCTTGCCGCTCTTGGTTTAGGACTGATTCCTGCCCTATGTGCATCAGTTGAAGTAAGAAAGAATTTCAGAATACCAATGAGTTGGATGGAAAAACAGTCCAAGAGGAGAATAATCCTTATTACAACTTCTGGACTGTAATAAAGTGTAACAGAAAAGTGTAATAGAGAACCTATTCTCCTTTGTATAGAAGTATTTGGTATTTGTAAGACACGTCCAGAAAACCGCATCTGGTTTTGGGATTTTCCACCAGGAGGAGACTGACAAACTGGAGAGAGTCGGGCAGAAAGTCACCAAGATGGTTAGGGGGCTAAAGGGCAGGATTTACAAGCAGAGGCTGAGGGAACTGGGTTTGATCAGCAATAAGCAGAGATGTCTAAGGGTGATCTTACTGCTGTCTTCAACTACCTAATGGGAGGATATAGAGAAGGTAGAGTCAGGTTCTCCTTGGATGTCCGCAGTGAAAGGAGAAGAGGCAATGGATTTTGACTGCAAGCACAGAAATCCCAGTTAGACATTAGGAGGTGGGGGAGGGGAATCCACCATGAAGACAATAAAAAATTTGAGGAGGTACTCAGAGATGCTGGGGTATCTCCATCCTTGGAGATAATCAAAACGTTACTGAGTATGACCCTGAGCAGTATGTTAGAACTTCGAAGCTGGATCTAACTTCACACTCATCCTGTTTTGAATGGGAGTTGGACCAGAGACCTCCTGAGGTCCCTTCTGAATAGCATCACTCCGTGATTCTGTGAAGAGCTTCTTCTTGTTCTTCCCAACACCGGAGGTAAGGGAAGCTTTAAGGAAGTTCACACCAAGCTCCACAGTCAAAGGTGACAACCCATCACTGCTCAGAGCTGTGCTGAGTACACATCGGGCACACCCAGCGACGTGAAGCGACTCTGTTATCTCATAAGCAAACAAGGGAAATATTAACTCTAATTTATTTCATGGCAGCAAGTGGGGGCAAGAAAAAAACAAACCGCTTGGTGATGTTTATAAATGGCAAAACAATGCAGATACTTCAAAGTACTAAAACACTGAGTGGTTTTGCCCACTCTGAAACCGCTAAGACAATGCAAACTGAAGCTCTTGCAAGGTAAAGCCCTCGAGATACCAATATATTCACATCCAACAAAGCCACAACCAACGGAGGCAACATTAAAAATTTTATTGCAATATCTGTAAATCAAAGAGTGCTTGGCCCGTTCTCTGAGCCTTGGTCCATCTGATATGGTTTGGCCATATCAATACTGTCAAAATTCAGCCTTCAAAACAGTGTGGTCCTGTACTGTCTCCCGAACCACGCCTGGAAATTGTTTGTGGGTGGTGCAAGGTGATGCTGAAAACATGCCAGGGACTTGACATTAGTTACAGCAGCAGCTAAAGTTGCCAGTGTCTCAAGCAAGCGCTCTGGCCATCTGTGCACACACTCAGACACACTTTAGGGCTAATTCGTTCCTTATATTTAATAGAGCATTCCTGATCATACTTTGGGGGACTGCACTACTGGTAATGAGTAGAAAATGCCCCATTAAGAGTCTTCACAGCTCTCATTAAGGAGTTGATGGGGCCACCTCAGTGAAAAGTCAGAGCTGGGTGAGATGGTAACGTCCTTACAGCAACAGGGGTGGAGGATTAACAGATCGAGACAGTGGTTTTGGCAGAAGAGAAGTGTCAAGGCTATCCTTGTTCACTGGGAAGAACCCATCTGTACTGGGATTTACAGCAGTGGCATAGCCAGGTATCTGCAAAACTCCCTCCAGCAGAGCCCATTTCTCACTCCTGGCCAGACTGTGACTATAATGACATGACTATAATACACAGCATCGACTGAGAGGCTGAGTTCTGGATTTATTTAAATGTTATAAAACCATAGTAGCTCCTTCAACTTTAAGCTCATTACTCTAGATTAATACTACTGTGATGGAGACATGATGCCCAAGAACATATGCAAGTCCAAAGCAATACAAGACACAAATAAAATCAGTTGCAATATTTTTTGCTGCCGTGCAAATGACTGAATTCTCAGGTTTTTTATTTAACTTTTCACTTCTGACGTGGTGCAATTATACGTTGAAAAGGCTGGGACAAAGACAGCACAAGGAAAGTCTCTGGACAGAACCTGAGACCAGAGCCCACGTTGCCTGAGCCAAACAGTAGTCCCTTGAGCCAGTCTTACAAAGGAGCAAATTCTCCCATGCACCCATGTTGCAAGTATCTGTGTGCTGAGTAAAGTTGTTTGCTGCAGTGAACCACAGGCAAGCATGGGGTGGGCACTGTTTTCCCCTGCATTGGCAGGCGGCATGGCCAGGACCCTCCTCTCCTGCCAGCCTCAGGGGAGCACAGGCATATTTATCTGCTGCACTCAGATCCCCGTTTGGCAGGGAAAGGATGGATGTTGTCATCTCCATTACAAAACAGGGAAGCTCTTCAGCAGCTCGCTGGGAGGTGGGGTGAGGGCATGATTTCATACCAATCACACCGGTATGAATGTGCCAGCAACCCTACCAGACTTGTTCTTCTGGGCTGTGGTCCCAGACATTTTTGCCCAGAGCGTAACAGAGCATGACTGCTCCTGGTGTCCCCAGAAACCACAGCTCTAACAAACCCTTCCCTCTTGGGCTTTTCCCAGCCTGGGGCAGCTCTCAGACCACCATGGACTCTTCTGCCTGCATTTACATGGTACAAATTTTGCTTCCTCTCTGAAACATCATCCACCTGCTATGGCCTGTATTTTGAGCTAACCATCCCATGCTCTTTGTGTAAACCCTCTCTGGAGGCATCTTTTCCTTTCCACTGTCAGGAAAGACCCAAATGTTGTGACACGCCTTAAGGGAAGGTCTTAAGTGTATGTGGGATGAATCTGGGGATGACCAGGCTGCAGAGGTCAGACGGTGCTTTGCAGGGAACCCAGCTGTGGGACCTATGATGGAGTAGAGGCAGATGTCAGTGCTGGGCTGTGCATGGACTGGCAGGCTGGGTTTCATGTGCTCGCCTAAAGGCATCCACTGCTTCTTTACCCAGTGGGGGCCTGAGCTGAGGGCACCCATGGGCTGGACCTGGCCCACTAGCCACCATGCTGTAGGCCTAGCAAATCACTGAATGCTCAGATGGAAACTGTGCATCAAAAGTTCACATTTTGACTTATATATTCTCCTTGCTCATTCCAGGATGCTGGTCTCCTCTCAGCTTGCCCCCATCTTGGGGAGATACATTGGGCAAATGGCTCATCCCAGACCACACGAGTTCAGCCCTCCATTTCCTTTCCTCTCGTTGAGGAACTCCTCTGTCTTCTCTATTGCTGTTGTAGAGGACATCCAGGTGGGCACTGCACTGCAGATTTCAAACTTGATCACAGAGTTCCCACCCCAGGACCTCCCACAAGAACTGGCACCTCATTCTTCTTCAGTGGCTCCTTCTGTGGTCGTGAAAGGTCTTTGGGCACTGCAGGAGGGCTTGGGAAGCCAGAGCCAAGCTTTGGTGCCCCCTTAGTAAACTATTGACTCCCATTAGTGGCTATTTCCAGGAGAAAAGAAAGTAAACCAAACTCGTCCTTGAAGGTGCAAAGCAAAAGGAGAGGGAGAAAAAAAAGAGACAGGGTCTGGGAAGAGCAGAGCAGAGGTTCAGTGAAGTAGCTAACACGGTGGATTTTGAATCCAAAAGGACACGTGGCACATCTTGCTGTGTTGTTTTTTCAGGGAGTTTTAAGGCATTTCCCTCTCCCTTTCCTAGAGAAATCCAGGCCACTTCCCGTGGATGGGTCGAATGTCCCCAGTCCCACAGTTGTGAATAAATCTCTCCCCTTAAAAGTTTTTCCAAGAGGGCCAAGTTTGGGGGGTGGGTAGGAAAGGAGCCCCCCATTTGCACACGGTAGCATTTCCTTGGGGAGGCATTTCTGCACTGATTCACACACTGTCTGTCACTTGAGAGCCCGACCATAGTCAGCTTTCCTCTTTCTCAAGGTTCAGCCCTCTCCAGCCTGTTCATCATGTTCCTTGCTTTCCTGTTAGGCTCCAGCTTTTTATTCTCTCTGAATCCAGCAAAGTGGTTATGCTGAGAAAGGCAAATTAGTCAGCAGTTGGGCACAGGCAATGGGTGAACTGATCTATATACACTATTACGCAGTTAGCACAGTCCCAGGTCTGGCTTTTGTCAAGGCTAAGTGAGTCCCAGGCCCAGAGTGTGGGACAGCATGAGCCAAAGACCACCCCCGGTCCCACACAGTTAGAAGGCATTCACCTTGTTTTGGCAGAAATTTGATACTGTGGACATTTCCAGGTGTGACAACTGGCCTCAGGACTAGAAAAGGACTACAAGCACCATTTAATTTCTTAGAAGAGATGTTATCTTCCTGTTCTGTATCAGTATTGCATCTCCAAAACTGCTACGTGAAAATGTTGGAGCAAGCAAATCATAGTTATTATCATCCCTCCTCTCTAAACCAAAGAATGAGTGATGGTTTTGTCTGAAAAACTGAGGTTATCTACTCTTCTATTCCTCTTCCTCCCAGTCGCTAAGTTTATCAGGAAGATGCTCCTGTGGCCATTTGTGCGTACATCCCAGAGGACACGGGACATTCTCCAGCACAAGAAGGCACATTTGCCCAAAGTCTGCCTGGTGCACTTCAGTCCTACATCCTCTGGTTAACCATGGCTGCGGATCAGGTGAGCTGAAGTAAGAGTTTGTGTCCCAGTTGCAAAGCATGTGCTAGGACGATCAGAGTTTGTGGCACAGCCAGGAGAGCACTGGAGATATTGGTGTCCCACTCAGCAGTATAATTTCCATCACCACTTTTTGGAGTTCAAAGTGTTCGAAGTAGCAAGCAGCTCCTGGGGTGAGTGGGAGAGATTTCCCCATGTGCTCATATGACTGGGGCCAAATCTTCAGGTTCAGATTTAGAGAAACATGGATCATTCCTCAGAATACAGGAGCTTTCCACGTACGATGTCCCCCTACATCCACTTCCTCTGTGCAGCCTGAATTCTTCCCAGTAAAGATCTTCCTTAAGGAAGATCTGCATTTACTCTGTAAATGCCCAAAGCTTGTTTGGATGAATTCAGGTCAATGCAGCTGAAATCATGGATAAAACCTAGTCATGAAAAGCTCTGTTTTGCAGAAACTACCTTTGGACTGAAGGCAAGATCTCAAAGTGGAAGTGTTATGGTATGGCTGTAGGAATGAGTCAAAACTGCTTGCAAAGCAGCTGATTCCTGCTAGGAGCTTGCGTCATCTAAGGAGAACAGCATACGTCAAGCCTGTTGCTGACACATGGCCGTATTTTAGTATAGCTGCAGAAGATGATGAGCGATCAACAGAAGGCGCAAGGACCAGGCAAAGGATGGAGCCCATTAAAGCACGGTCACGTGGTGGGTGGGGGATGTGGAGGTTACAGTAGTAATCGAATCCCTAATGCTCTTAGTGCTAATACATTAATACCTTCGCATAAAAGGCAGTTCTCTCTCATACAGATTTTGGATACAAGGAGATTTGTAGTAAAGGTCTATCATCTCTTGCCCTTGTGTTTTGCGTCGCACCCATCGGTTTCTGCCTCGTATGGTCGGCTGCAAGAAACAGCACCTTGTTGTGGATTCTCCTTCTCTGGAGATATTCAAGACCCACCTGGACGCGGTCCTGTGCAGCCTGCTCTGGGTGACCCTGCTTCGGCAGGGGAGTTGGACTAGATGATCTCCAGAGGTCTCTGCCAACTCCTACTGTTCTGTGATTCTGTGTCGCTCCTTGCTGAACCTCCACCGAGGGGGAAGGCTGCAAAGCCTAAACATTTTGCAATTCCATTGCACACAACCAGAGTTTCTCCGGGCTACCTAACAGAAAATACACGGTGTGTGTTGTGAATAACCCACCTTCTCTCCAGGGTTTTTTTTCCCCTTCTCTGCTTACATAAGCTGGGACCAACCTCCAGGGTGAGAAGCGAGGAAAAAACTGTATTAAGGTGCTACACAATCTTGGTAGTCTTTTTATGAACTCATACTCCTTCAGGTGTAGGAAGGCTGGGGAAGCATGTTTAGACCGGTAGCTCTCAAGTGCAGGAAAAGCCTAGCAGAAACACAAGGGAGAGCACCACAATTTTCTTTTATTTTTATTTATTTATTTTTATTATTATTATTTAAGTATTTTACCTCAAAAAGAATGAGAGGCA
>Ga0181612_100716_pt1 | contig 16405 bp, 12 predicted proteins | sample HoacroProtozoa21_FD_119630 | JGI IMG/M metagenome (GOLD analysis project Ga0181612, IMG submission 119630) | Hoatzin crop microbial communities from Cojedes, Venezuel. Combined Assembly of Gp0051906, Gp0051904, Gp0051908
CAATAGTGACAGGTGAATATCGTTTGCCTGCCACTTTTTGTATGCCTGAAAATTCCACTGCCTGCCCTGTGGTTGTCCTTGTGCACGGGTCGGGACCTTGCGACAGAGACGAGAAAATCGCTTCCAACCATCCGTTCAGGGATATAGCGTGGATGCTGGCGCAAAAAGGCATCGCTACTCTCAGATACGACAAACGCACATACGTTTATCCTCAAACTGCCAACGGCATCACCATAGATGAGGAAACCACCGACGACGCATTGTCAGCAATCAATAAGGCAGCAACATATTCTAAAAATGTTTTCCTCCTCGGACATAGTTTCGGCGCGTTCATGGCTCCCAGAATAGCATCCAAAACAAAGAAGCTGAAAGGCGTGATAATGATGGCGGCGCCTGCCTACAGCATTAAATCGATAACGGAGGAACAAATGAAAGTGATTATGCCGATGGCTACTCAGCAACAGCGGGATTCTGTCATGGAAATAGGCATCAGCCAATGCCCGCAATATTTCACTGGCGATATCCTGGAATATGATTTCCTCAAAACGGCTAAGCGAATGAAAGTCCCAGTAATGATAATGCAGGGTGGGAGAGACTATCAAGTCACCATGCGCAACTACGATTTGTGGAAAACGACTTTGGGCAAAAAGAAGAATGTCAGCTTCAAATTCTATCCTCAGCTTAATCATCTGTTCCTTGAAGGAGAAGGAATTTCTACACCGTCTGAATATATGAAGGCAGGAACCGTGCCGCAGTATGTCATTGATGATATTGCCGCGTTTTGTGAATAGTCCCGACAGAATATAGCCTTCACTTATCGCAACAGAGCACTCCTAATTAATCGCTCACGCCTGTCAAAAAAATCCAAATACGCTCGTGAACAAAAAAGGTCATCAAAGAAGGATAATACAAAATGCAACTAAAATCAAACAGTTATGGAAAAATCCAAAACAAATAATAGGGTAGGGAATCTCCTCCGTTTCCTGTTGCCGGTATTGGCATTTATGATATGCAGTCCATTGCTGTCTCAGGTTGATGGCTGCAAAGAAATATTGACGATAGGAATCACAATCAATGAAACTCCAATGCACATACAATATGGTGACAGCAGCGTCACCATGCTCCCTTTTGGAGGACATGCCAAGAGCAAATACTTCAAAGGAGACGTATTGCCTGGAGCATTCGACACACAGAAAACTTTCGGCAAATCCACCTCTCTCTCCGCGCGCTATGTCCTTGAAGGAATAGATTGTGAGGGGCAAAAGTGCCGTATATTCATCGAGAACAATGCCACAAGCGACTCCCAATTTACAACTCCCCAAATCCTTACTGACAGCAAAGCCCTCTCTTTCCTCAACAACTCAAAACTCATCGGCATGCTCGACAGCAAATCCGGCCAACTGTATATCCGGATTTTTATGCGTGAATAAAAAGTTCGTCTCTTGTTTATGCAATACATTTTGCCAGAACTTTTTACATTCTACCCTGAAAATTATAAAATCGCATCCAGTGCCTTATATGAATCACTGGATGCAATCAATTTATATTGTCAGGATAATGCCAAATCAACTTGAACATGTTTAAGCCTCTCTGGCCTTAACTTCTTCAAGGTTGTTGCTTTCCTGCTTTATATCATTCAAAAATTCATTGAATGAAGACACTAGTTCATCAATATCGCACGTGGTCTTATAGAGATTGTTTATGGTGATTTTATATTCAGATTCATTTTCACCCCAGCGGATGTCATACGTGTTGTTTGGAGTCGTCACTTCAAATCCGTATGAACGCATAGACTTCGAATCAAACAGCTTAACTGTAACGCCATTGGGCCATTTCTTTTCTTTGTTATAGCCCAAAACATGCTTTGCCTTTTCATGTAAATATAAGAACATGGGGTCAAAGCAATGACTATATGTCGTAATCTGTTGAGCAAATATGACGTGTCCTTTTTCTTCAAAAAAGCGTTTACGCCATGATTCCCCTATAATTTTTGGATATTCGCACAGATATTTCACCCATCCTGTAGGTGATGACGATTCCTTGACATGCTCGCAAAACTTTTGGAATGAGGCTTCCGCATCCCATTCTGCCCATTTGTCAATAAACAATTGTATCGATTTGCCATAGTCCGGACCATCTCGTAAATAGCGTTTCAAACTGTTGTCACGATGTTTGTTAAACTCGTATAGACGGTTGTTCAATTTCCAGCAATCGGGTTGTAAACAGAGCATTGCGGTATAATACGATAAGATTTCATCCTCGTTTTTCGTGCTTATCCATTGAGCGAGAAGGTTCGTGTATTCTTGAAATTTTTGCAGGTTGCCTTCCGACCAATGAACAAGGCAGCGTATTTGTCCCCATAGATATGGATCTTTTTCTGCCTTTCTGATTGCTTTAGTCCATTCTTCATCAATTTCTCCATTATCATTAGGTAAACGTAAAGTCGCTTTGTCTATTTCTTCTTCCAATGATTGATTGTCGATGCCAATATATGTCTTGTTGCCTAAACTCTTTAGGAACATTAGTACAGCAGCGTCTTCGGAATATATGTCTATGCTCTTTTCCTGGAAAAAATGGTTCATGTCGAGAATCATGTTCTCAATTCCTCCAAAAGCTTCTGCCGTGTCACTGCGTTTATTAAAGCGATCGGTGTTGTTGTCGTTGTTAAAGACGTTTCGAGCCATTCGTGTCCATTCATCAAAGTTATGTTTCCATTTTTGCTCGTTATCTTTTTTATGTGGAAAATGCTTGATGAAAAGTTGTATTGCATAGATAATTGCAGTGACATCGTAGCTGATTTTGTCATCTGTGAATAATTCAAAATATGTGATATTTGAGTTGCCAAACGATGATTCTTCTGGCAATAGCGTCGTTACATCTGTGTATTGGCTGTTGCCTTCATCGATAATCCACAGGTTTATTAAATCAATGAGTTGCTTAAAGTCAATTGTTATGCAGTAATCTGGTCTTATTCTCTCTTCTGGATTGCTTCGCCAATTCGTCAACTGATTTTGATAGGCTAACAATAAGTCGTTAAGGTCGCCTTCGTTATTTTTGTATGCAGCCTCATAGAGCTTGTCAAAATCACCTTTCACTTTATCATATTCGCCATTCGTTTCTGCCGCTTTTTTCATTTTACTCATTTGGGCAAACAATTGCATGGCAATCATCCTCAATAAGAATATTCTGAATTTCTTTTCGGTTTCCTTGGCAACTTTAAGTTGTTCTGTCGGCTCTTTGTCTGAGATGTCCTTTGAGTATTTTTGCCAAAAGAGGTCTATCCATTTGCCGTCCATCCATTTTCGCCAGTTTGTTTCGATATTGGCATCTGCCAGTTGGTTCTTTCCTTTGTCTTGTTCTTCTTGCTGCTGTTGTATTTCCTCTTCGAGAGTGGATTTTAGTTTGTCGAAATCGGAAAGCAACTTGCCGCGAGCATTCATCTTTATGAATAGTTCATCCGACATGCCGAGTTGGCCAAGGTCTAAGTAATTGAATGTGATTTTTTTGAGTCGTTCTTGGCATTCTGTCAGATTGAGCGACCAATCCATTTGCTTGCAGATGGTGTCTATCATTACCAGCATGGAATTTATAGTAGGGTCGAATCGCCAGCCCCATTGAAACCAGTCCCGCTCTCTGATAAATTTTGAAGGTGGATATTCGTGGTTTGTATTTGATTTTTTCTTGGCTTCTTCCGCTTCTTCCACAAATTGTTTCGCGTTATGTGCAATCAGTTCCTTGCAAAATGCCCTCGATGTGTTGCGAGTCTCATAAGTAAGGATTGATTCTCCATTATTGTAACTGAGGTCGACGCCAAGCACCCAGTGCAACAAGAACAATGTTGTCAATCGTTGTTGTCCGTCTAGAGGTTCAAATGCTCCGTCTCGGCCGTTGTCGCTGCCATATACAAAATCCAATTGTGCCTCTGGCTTTTTGCCCATTACTACTTGCAAAAGGCTTCTTACAAAGTTATCACGTATTTCATCAACAACTTTATTGCGGCGTCCTTGCGCATAATCACGCTGTATTTGTGGTATGCGTATTTGTCCTTTTTCTATTAGGTCTGTAAAACAAAGATTATTCATGGCTGTCTGTTTTATTTTCATTAACAACATTAAAAATAGGATCTGCAATCTCGTGAATTTGTTGCAGATAACTTTCAGCGTCGACTTTTGTCCATCGCATAGCGTCGATGAAAGAAGATTCCGTATTTGAGTCTGTGTAGTATTTTAAGAATACGTTTCTTGTCCCAATAGGGATGAATCGGTCCCCTTTCTTGTCAACTTCAATGATTTTGTGTCGTTTAAATGGGAATGGAGCATCCTGATATTCTCGGTTGGTCTTGTAGTCCAGAAGAGTAAGGTTGCCTATGTAGTCCTTGTTCTCAATGGCATTATTGTTTGGTGAAAAATAGTCAAATGCCTTCTTGCTGAAATCACCGTATTTTTTTTCAACGCCACGCTCTGATTTTTCGTACAGGCTAATTAAGGCCTTGCATTCTTTCAGTAGCGGTTTTGCTGATTCTTTGCGTTCGTTCAGTTTGGATTCAATCTCCAATATAAATTTCACATTCTCCAACCATTTTATACGGTCATTGTGCTCGATGATGGAATTATTGTTTTGAGAGTCGATATGTTCTATGTCCCATTGTTCTTTCTTAAAAAAGTCGAAGTCGAAACGCTGTCCCTTTTTCAAGCAACTTTCAACGTTGAAAAGCAACAGCAAACGGAATACAAAATCCGACCCGTATTCCAAATCGTCTATGTCTTTAGTTGTCAGATAGCCGTCTTTGGTTTTGAAGTAATCCATGATTTTCTTCTGGAATTCCTTCTTTGTGTCGTCCAATGTCCAATCTTTGGATGCGCCTTTGGCGTCAGAAAGATACTTAAATATTTCCCTGGGTTGATTGCCCATGCATATAAGAAATCCTACGTAGTGATAGTATAGGTTGTCTTCAAACCATGCCACCATCCTGTCGAATGTCTTGACTGCCTCTTCCCACGCTTGTTGCATGGAATATATGTTTTTGGTCTCCCAAAGTTGGTCAAGAACCACATTGTCGTTGTCCCGTTTTTTCGCTCTGCAATAATCATAGAGATTCTGGAATTTGCGATAAGCGAAATCTTTGTCATCGTTGTCTTTTGGCTTCTCGGTAAGAAAGTCAAACAGCACATCAATGCGTGTTTGGTAGTCATCATTGTTGTTGCTGATGAAAAACCAGAATTTGTCATTCTGAAACTGCCGTTCCATCTGATTAAGGTCAAGAACTAGCTCATCTGCTTTTGTCCGGTCATTGTCGTATATGATGTTGCTGTCCATAATGAATAGGGCTTTGATGAGTTCCGAACTTGTCAAACTGATTTTGCCCTTGTTTAGGCGGTTAAACACCTGGATGCTTTCTATGTCATGCCTCTCTTCTGGCACTACATACCAAATGAACATCACTTTGTTTTGATGTTTGGAATACATGAGGCAATGCTTGAAAGCCGTTTCCACATCATTGCCTGCCTCCGTTTGGGCTTCAAACCATGTCTCTATGGCATTTTTAGCCGTATGGAGGTAATAACTGTCTATGTTTTCTTGAGGTTTCGGATTCTTGAAATCTAGTTGTGGTCGATTTGTGTAGGTGATGTCGTAAATTTTGTCTTCTGTGAATGTCTTTTCCTCCGAACGTGTAAGGCTATTCTCAAACAAGTATAACAAAATGAGACGTAGTGTCGTCAGACGTTGTTGACCGTCAAGCACTTCCCAAGCATCCATTTCCTTTTCATTGGTTTCCCATTTGCAAGGTTTTACAACAAGAGGTTGCAGATAGTAACTCTCTTGTTCTGATTTGGAGAACTCATATATATCCTCCAGCAAATCTATTACTTGTTTTTCCTCCCATCTATAACCTCGTTGATATGAAGGAATAACAAATAAATGTTTGCCATCCAGAAGTTCTGTCACTGGTTTTGGACAGAAATCTGGGTTTTCGTTGTTTTGCCAATCAGTCATAGTTATACTTCAATTTATATGTTTCGTATTTAAAGTCTTTATTTCAATAGAAATAGTTCCTCCTCTCATTCAGCGCGAATGATTTTGTCCTTTCTTGATTATCTTGTTATATTGCGCCTTTGAGAGTGTGCAATTGCATCCAGTGCCGTCTGCCTTATAGTTGGTGCATCCCAGGAACGGAGCGTTTGTTCCTTCCTTCACAATAAGATACCCGTCTTTGCATTGATTGCATTTCAATATCGTCAGGTCGTCGCCATTCAGGTTGTTTGTCATGAAATCGCATATCTCGGGTTCATTCGTGCATATCCATAGCTTCAGTCCGTATGATTTCTTGTATCTCAATTGTAATGGATATCCGCATATAGGGCATCGTTTGACATTAGTCTTGTTGTCATCTTCAAAATTCAATTTTCCGTTGACAACGACATTGGGATAATCCCTAACAATTTCTTTCACAAACTCTGATGGATGCTGTTCCGGCGCAACAATATACACTCTGTTCTTTGTCCTTGTCAATGCCACATAAAACAGTCGCCTTTCCTCTGCGTATTCAATGGCTCTGTCAACTTTCACTACATATCTCAAAACTGGGTCATCTTCCACTTTTGACGGAAAACCATAAATTTCATCTCTTGCGTTTATTAATATCACATTGTCAAATCCCAATCCTTTGGACCTGTGCACTGTCATAAATTCCAGTTCCAACTGTGAAAACGTCTTGGATACCACATTTCCGCTTTTTTCCAAATAAACGAAATCCGAAGAGCGTCCCAAATGGTAAGCATCAAAACCATATCTGCCCAATAATAGGATGTTCGACTTTGGATTATCTTGAATTATCCTGTGGATTATGTCCTCCACAGTTTTTCCGATAAGAAAGAATTTGCCGCCCCTTCCTGCGTATAGTTTTCTGTCAACTACCTCTGTATAGGTTTCCACAACCACTGGGTTTGATATGTGCTTTGGCGAAACAAGGGCTTTCTTGATTTGCTGATTGTTCTTTTGAATAAATCCGCCAGCTATGTCTATTAGTTCTTGGGCGTTGCGATATGTTTTTGTTATGCTCAATTGTAATCCATATCCAAACGATTCCTTGAAATGTGTGAATAATGTAATATCTGAGCCTGCATAAGCATATATGGATTGCCAGTCATCGCCAACTGCCACTATTTTTGCGTCGCATAATTTGGCAAGTTCTTCTGTTAGGTTAAATCTTTGTCGGGATATGTCTTGGTACTCATCAACGATGATATATTTGAAATCCAGCTTTCTGCCTCTCACTTCCTCTTCTCTCAATATCCTTGCAGAATCGTTTATCATGTCTTCAAAGTCGATGGCATTGCGTTCCTTGAGCTTTTTCGAATATTCAAGATAGCATTGCTCGGCAATCGTGAGAAACAATTTCGTGCGTTCATTGTCGGTCTTATTCAGAAATCTGTAGAAATCATCTATCGTATAGTCGTTGGTCTTGAAATTCTGCATGAACGTGCATATCAGTTTCACCAGTCTGGATATGTATTTGTTCTCTTCTGTGCTGATAATCTTGTCGAATATCTCTCTTGATGGTCTTGGTTTCAATTCAAAGCCATGTTTTTCAAGTTCTTCGTTCAAATGTTCCAGCAGCCCTCGATGGTCGTTGTATGCTGAGAATGTGTAAATCAGGTCTGTACCGTGCTTTTTATGGAATTTCACCTTCTCATTCACCTTCCTTTTATATTCTTCCAACTGTGCTTCGTTGTATCTGTTGTTCCTCCCGTCTTCTGTTATTCCGAAATGTTCTATATATGAAATCTTGTCTCCTTGGGTTATCGTGAAGTCTGGAGTGTATTGCTTGTAGGAATTTGCGAAATTGTAAGGGTATGCTTTCTCATAAATATAGTCTATGTTGTTCATGAACAGGAAATTGGCTATCATCACCTCCTGTGCCGACCTTAGCGTCTCGTGTGTTATGCTGATGCATCTTCCCGTCCGCTTGTCTATGATTTTTTCCGCATACTCATCTATGTTGCCTTTCAGTGTCGAGAAGTCGGCTTTTGATATGTAGTTGAAGAATGCGTTCAAGTCTTCTCCCTCGTATGGGGCGTCAAAGTAGCAACCGAAAAACAATATCAGCTTGTCAACCAGTTCGGGATTTTCTAAAACTGTGCTTTTCAAGTAATTGTTGATGACATTGTACATGAATCCTTGGTCCACTATTATCTTCCGGTCTTCATCCTGACGGCGTAATATAGCATAGCCTGTCTTGTGGAATGTTGTAATTGGGCATTTTATTTTCAATGCCTTGTTTATCTTGTCACGCAATTCTCCTACGGCTTTGTTCGTGAACGAAATCACTAGTATTTGGTCGGGGGAGATGTGTTTTTTGTCAACAAGATATTTCACCTTGGCTGCAACTGTTGTCGTCTTGCCGGCACCGGCGCCTGCCACCACTAATGTGTAATCTTCATCTGACAGCACTACCTTGCGCTGCTCTTCGTCGAGGTTGACGTTTGGGTCAACAGTCTTCAATATGTTGTCTAGATACGTTCTTTCCGATACAAGGTGCTTCTTCACAAATTCCTCATTATGTTCCCTCGCTTTTTTCGATTCGTTGTTATTTGCAAGGTCTTCATATAAATTGATGAATGTGTTTATCTTATGCTTGTCTATCTTATTGGTCAAACAAAAATAGTCCAGGGTTTCTGTCGTCTGAAGAATGTCCAGTTTATTGTATAATTCCTCATACTCCTTGATGACCGGCTTGTAGTCTTTCCTTGAAATGTATCTGTCTTCCGAAAACAATTCATCCGTCTTTTTCATGAACGTGTTTATCAATGCCAATTCAGGTGATTGGGTGATTTGGCTTTCTTTTTTACCGCGTCCGAAAATTCTACGAAAGATTGACATATAAGACAGTTATGGTTGCATTTGCAAAATTATCACAAAACATCAAAACAACCAATATGAGGTTGCAGAAAATCACGAGCTTTGTATTCATTCATAAATACATCCCTGTCCCATGATTTATTCTCCATGATATTATCCTTTTGAAATGTTTTTATAAATAGAAATCAGAGTGCAATAGATCTGATTATGATACATATCGGTTACACTCTGAAATTTCTAATCTACGTTCTTGTATTCAGCGATTCGCTTTTTTTGTCGCAGTTAAAATTAACTACACTCTGAACTCTAAACACTCCACACTGGAGCAACGCGACATAGCACTACACACTGCGAAGCGTTAATGTTTCTGTGTCGGGCGTTTCTTCACCCTTCTTCTTATTTCTGCCTTGTGTCGTGCGGCTCCGCTGTCGTGCGAACCGGTCTTGTAGGAGCGTTTGCGGGCTTTGGTGTGAAATTTGTCGCCGTCGTCTTTCTTCTTGCCGCCGCCCTTAAACTTTATTCCTCCCATTATCGCGAGGTCGATGTCGCTGTTGTCCATATTTGATAAGTTGTAGCTTTAGTGGTGGAACAATCGTATGCCGATGAATGCCATCGCAATGCCGTATTTGTCGCAAGTCTCTATCACATTGTCATCGCGTATCGATCCTCCCGCTTGTGCTATATATTCCACGCCGCTCTTGTGAGCCCGCTCGATGTTGTCGCCGAATGGGAAGAATGCGTCGCTGCCCAGTGCCACACCGGTGTTCTTCGCTATCCATGCCTTCTTCTCTTCCATAGTCAGTACTTCAGGCTTCTCTGTGAAGAACTGCTGCCAAACGCCGTCTTTCAGCACATCGTCATGGTCTTCGCTGATATACACGTCGATGGTGTTGTCTCTGTCCGCGCGGTGTATGTCGTCCTTGAAAGGCAGGTTGAGCACCTTCGGGCATTGTCTCAGCCACCAGATATCCGCCTTGTTGCCTGCAAGTCTTGTGCAATGTATCCTGCTCTGCTGACCGGCTCCGATGCCGATTGCTTGTCCGTCCTTCACGTAGCAAACTGAGTTGCTCTGAGTGTATTTCAGTGTTATCAGCGCTATCTTCAGGTCGCGTTTAGCTTCCTCTGTGAAGGTCTTGTTCTTCGTCGGAATATTGTTGAAGAGGTCATCGCTCGCAAGGTCGATGTCGTTGCGTTTCTGCTCAAATGTGATGCCGAACACCTGCTTGCGCTCCACTGGCTCTGGAGTGTATTCCGCATCGATTTTAATCACGTTGTATGTGCCTTTGCGCTTCTTCTTGAGTATTTCAAGCGCCTCGTCAGTATAGTCAGGTGCAATCACTCCGTCCGACACTTCCCTCCTGATGAGGTTTGCGGTTGCGGCGTCGCATGTGTCGCTGAGTGCTATGAAATCTCCGTAGGATGACATCCTGTCGGCTCCCCTTGCCCTGGCGTATGCTGTTGCCAATGGAGTGAGAGGTATCTTCACGTCGTCAACGAAGTATATCTTCTTCAGCGTGTCGTTCAGTGGGGCTGCCACTGCCGCGCCTGCTGGACTCACGTGCTTGAACGAGGCAGCGGCTGGCATCCCTGTTGCCGCCTTCAGCTCTTTCACTAGTTGCCAACTGTTGAGCGCGTCAAGAAAATTGATGTATCCTGGTCTGCCGTTGAGCACCTCTATCGGAAGCTCGCCTTTCTCCATGAATATGCGTGAAGGCTTCTGGTTCGGATTACATCCGTATTTCAGTTCTAGTTCTTTCATTTTTGTTTCCTAATTTTGTTTTTGTTACAATCTATTTGCCTTTTATCATTATGCCTGTGAATATCCGTCCCGACGATATACCCAGCCGTCTTGCCGAGAAAAATCGTTCGTGGTTCTTGTATGTGCAGATGCCTGCAACGTCTATGTTCTCGTCATTCAGTCCTTGCGCCAGCAGTTGCCGCCTGTTGCATTCCCACAAGTCTATATGCCATTTCTCTCCTGTCTCTTGGCCGTTCCCGCATTTGTATCGGCGGGCAATGGCTTTCATGTCAAATCCTTCCTTGGCAAACTGCTCATACACCTCGTCGCCCACCTCAAAACTGTCGATGCCGATGCTCGGGCCTATTGCTGCCTTCATTCGGCCAGCGTTGCATCCTAAGTCGTCTGTCAAGTGGCGCACCGTCTTCTCCGTTATCCGTCCGGCTGTGCCTCTCCATCCGGCATGTATGGCGGCTATGGTTTGTGTGCTGTCGTCGTATAGCAACACCGGCACGCAGTCTGCCGTCGATACCCCTATGCAAAGGCCTGTCATCCTTGTCGTCAGCGCATCGATGCCTTCCAGCATTTCCTTGCGCTTTCCCTCGTCTTGGCTCATAAAGTCTTCATCGATGTCAACGCATAGCGTCTTGTGCACCTGATGCGGCATTATGATTCTATCTGCCTCGATTCCTATCTTCTCTGCCAGCAGCTTCTTGTTCCGTCTGATGGATTCCTCGTCGTCTCCGCAATAATGGTTGATGTTCAGCTCCGCGTAATTGCCCTTGCTCACCCCGCCCTTTCTCGTGGTGCTGAATGCCGTCACATGGTCGCCCATCTCGTAGTTGAGCACCACTGGTGAATGGTTGGCGTCTTGTCCGGTCATCTCTTTTGAGTCTGTTTCTTTGTTGTTAGTCTTCTGGGTCGTAATATTCCACGTCGTCCATATCCTCTATGTCGTCTTCGTCGATATATTCAAACTCGACTGCTTCTCCTTCTTCCTCCATTTCCTTGTGGAATCGGCTGAAGTCTTTCGATTTGTGGGCTATGTTCTCTGTCGTGGTGATGGCTGCCAACTTGTTGCTCTCGCTGTTCATCTCTCGCCAAAGCACATCCTTCAGCTCGGTCAGGCCAAAACCTGTCACCGCTGAGATGAACACCACTGGCACGTCTTCTGGCAGCGTCGGCTTGAGCATCTCCATAAGCTCGTCGTCAAGCAGGTCGCATTTTGTCACTGCCAGCACTCGTCCCTTGTCCAGCAGCTCCGGATTGAAGGTCGCCAGTTCGTTGAGCAGTATGTCATATTCATGCTTGATGTCGTTGGTGTCGCCTGGCACCATAAACAGCAGCAATGAGTTTCTTTCTATGTGCCTCAGAAATCTCAGTCCCAGTCCTTTCCCTTGGCTCGCGCCCTCTATGATGCCCGGTATGTCGGCTATCACAAACGATTTGCTGTCTCTATACGACACTATGCCGAGCGATGGCTGCAATGTGGTGAACGGGTAGTTGCCGATCTTTGGCTTGGCTGACGACAAGGCGTTCACAAGCGTGGATTTGCCTGCGTTAGGGAATCCCACAAGGCCCACGTCGGCAAGCAACTTGAGCTCTAGCACTATGGTCATCTCCTGCATCGGCTCTCCTGGCTGTGCGTATCGCGGCGCTTGGTTCGTCGGAGTGCAGAAATTGAAGTTGCCCAGACCGCCTCGGCCGCCTTTCAGCAGCACCACTTCCTGACCGTCGTAAGTCACGTCGCACAGGTATTCGCCCGTCTCGGCATTATACGCCACTGTCCCGCATGGCACTTCTATGTATTTGTCTGCGCCCTTCCTGCCTGTCGCCTTGTTCTTCCCTCCGTTCTCTCCGTGCTCGGCATGGATATGACGCTCATACTTCAGGTGAAGCAGCGTCCAATAGTTGCGGTTGGCTCTGAGGATTACGCTGCCGCCGTTGCCGCCATTACCGCCGTCAGGACCTCCCTTAGGCATATACTTGGCTCTGTGCATGTGGGTGGAACCCCTGCCGCCACGGCCCGAACGGCAATAAATCTTCACGTAATCTACGAAATTAGATTCGGCCATTATTCCTTTTTCTCTGTTGTTATATTCTTCTTATGATTAAAACAATCGTTTCTTTACAAAGCGTTTAGTCGAAGCGTCTAGTCGTAGAAATCTGTCGCATTGCGGCATAGTTTTGTCAGTCGCTCTAGAAATAACTGAACTCTGAACACTGTCGCTCCGCTCCGCAGCACTGCGCTTTGCGCTAAGTTATCCAAATTCCTTAGTCCAACTACACTCTGAACTCTGAACTCTGAACACTAAGCGTAGCTTGAAGGCGTAGCGTTTTAGCCGTTCTCTATCACCTTGTAGATTTTCTCCAGCATTTGCTCTTTGTCGCCTTCCCAAACCACAACATATCTGATGCCTTCGTTCTCAAACCACTTTGCGAGAGGCTCAGTCTGGCTGTGATACACTGCAAAACGCTTCTTTATTGTCTCCTCGTTGTCGTCAGCGCGACCTTGTTCCGTGGCACGTCTCAGCAAACGCTCCAACAGCACATCTTCGCCCACTTCCAACTCAATCATCATTCCAAGGTCGTCGCCTCTTTCCCTCAGCATGCTCTTCAGAGCCTCTGCCTGTGCTATCGTGCGTGGGAATCCGTCAAACACAACGCCCTTGCCCTTTGGCAGAGAATCGTATGTGTTGGCGAGGATGTCTATCATCACGTCGTCAGGAATGAGCTGGCCATTGTCAATATATCCCTTAGCGAGTTTGCCCAACTCTGTGCCGTTAGAAATCTCATTTCTCAGCACATCGCCTGTCGAAATGTGGTTCATTCCGTATCTCTTCACTATTTCATCACTATATGTGCCCTTGCCTGAACCCGGAGCACCGAAGATAATAATATTTCTCATAATTCCTATCGTTTTTGTTATTCTTGTTCTCTATCTAACTAACTGAACTCTTCACTCTTCACTCTTCACACTAGAACGTAGCGATAAAGCTCTGAACTCTAAACACTACACACTGTTGTAGCTCTACACACTTTCGTGTAGCAATATTGCGTTTTGTGCTAAAGTATCCTATTTCCTTAATCCAACTCAACTCTGAACTCTAAACTCTACACACTTGAACGTAGTGATAAAGCTCTGAACTCTAAACACTACACACTGTTGTAGATCTACACACTTTCGCGTAGCAATATTGCGTTTTGCGCTAAAGTATCCTATTTCCTTAATCCAACTGAACTCTGAACTCTAAACACTACACACTTGAACGTAGCGAATAGATGTCCCTCAGTTCTCGTCCTTGCTCATTGTAATCAAGTCCGTATCCCACGAGGAATGCGTTTGGCACATCCACAGCGCAGTAGTCCACTTGCAAGTCCTTGTATTTCAGTTTGTCTGGCTTGCGCAGGAAACTCGCTATCTTCACTGTCTTCGCTCCCTTTGCGTAGAATTGGGGAAGCACGATTTTCATCGTTGTGCCTGTGTCGATGATGTCCTCCACAATCAGCACGTCCTTGTCCTTCAAGTCAACTGTGCTGCCTATCACCTCTCTCACTATGCCTGTAGTGTCGGTGCCCTCGTATGACGAATACTTCGCGAATCCCAGCTCAATGGGCACGTTGAGGCACCTGATTAGGTCGGCGGCAAATATGAATGCGCCAGTTAGCATCACAATTATTGTAGGCTCCTTGCCTTCGTAATCCTTGTTGATCTTGTCGGCCAGCTCTTTTACTTTGGTCTGAATGACCTCATGCGGTATGAAAACCTCGAAATCCAAATCACCAATCGTTATCATGTCTCTAAAAGGTTGTTTTAAATTAAATCAAGTGCAAATATAATATTTTTGCCTCAAATTTAGAATTAATAAACAAAATCATTATCTTTGCAATATGAAGATTTTTTCAGCAACACAATTCAAGGCCAATGATGCCTATGCCATAGAGCATGAACCTGTGGCATCTATCGACCTCATGGAGAGGGCGGCTACATTGGTGGCGGAAAGGATTATCAGCCGGTGGGACAACTCTCGCACGGTCAAGGTCTTTGCCGGTCCTGGCAACAATGGCGGCGACGCCCTGGCGGTATCACGAATACTTGCGCAGGCTGGGCGTAACGTGGCGGTTTGGCTCTTCAATACCAAAAACGAACTCTCGCCCGACTGCCAAGCCAACAAGGAACGGCTGATGCGAATCGAAAGCGTTGATTTCAATGAGGTAATCAACAGCTTCGCGCCGCCATCGCTCACTAAAGACGACATTGTAATCGACGGATTGTTCGGCACAGGGCTCACTCGTCCTGTCAACGGAGGATTCGCCGAGATGATCAAGTATATCAACGCCACCGATTCCACTGTGGTGTCCATCGATATGCCTTCGGGACTGATGTGCGAAGACAATATGTACAACGTCATGAACCATATCGTCAAGGCTGATGTCACATACACCTTCCATCGGCCCAAACTCGCCTTCTTCTTTGCCGACATGTCGGAATATGTCGGAGAATGGGAAGTTCTCGATATTGGCGAACCTGAACTGCCTTCGCCTAGTGGCGACACTCCGTATTCCACCACAGAATTCGACGACGTATGTGGCATGCTCCATATGCGGCCTAAGTTTGCCCACAAAGGCATGATGGGACGCGGTGTCCTCATCGCTGGCAAATATGGCATGGCGGGAGCGGCTGTCCTTGCAGCGCGAGCTTGCTTGCGCAGCGGGCTTGGCAAACTCATTGTGCACACGCCGTTCCGCAACAACAATATCATGCAGATGGCGGTGCCCGAGGCTGTCCTCCAGCACGATGCCGATGGCGACATTTTCATGACCACATTCAATGCCTCTGAATACGATGCCATGGCGATAGGGCCTGGCATTGGCACAGCACAAGAAACGGCCCAGGCGTTCATCGAGCAGCTGAGGCTCACGCGTGCACCCATTGTCATCGATGCCGACGGACTCAACATCCTCGGATCGCATCGCGGCTGGATTCAGCAACTGCCAAAGAATTGCATTCTCACTCCTCACAAGAAGGAACTGTTCGGGCTTATCAGCAACACGCGCAATGATTATGAGGACTTGAAACTGACGCGTGAACTGTGTGTGCGCCAGCAGATCTATGTCATCATGAAGGGCGCATATTCTGCCGTGGTCACTCCCGATGGCGACTGCTATTTCAACACCACCGGCAATCCCGGCATGGCAACAGCCGGCAGCGGTGATGTCCTTACAGGCATCCTCCTCTCCCTCCTCGCTCAGGGCTACAGCCGTTTGGAGGCTTGCCGTCTGGGCGTTTACATCCATGGACTGGCTGGCGACATTGCTGCCGAGGTCAAGGGTGAGGAAAGTCTTATTGCCAGCGACATCATCGACGCTCTGCCGTTGGCGTTCAAAAAACTTAAGAACAAATGAACATCAGAAGGATTTTAATGTCGGTCTGCGCCATTGCGCTGTCGCTCTCTTCTCTGACAGCACAAACTAAGGTCACGCCTTTCGTTCCTGGAATGAATGCCAAAGGCGTCAACTATGCGTTGCCGACAACTGCTTTGAAAATACAAGTCGTAGCATGCAAGAAAACGTTCACTCCTGGCGAGTTCTGCCGGTATTCCGAACGCTATCTGCATCTCGACGCTAAAAGTGAACCCGAAGTGGAGTGGGAGATATCCAATATCGTGGTGTCGCAATATGGAGTGCCCGACACTTCTAAGGTGTTCTCTATCAAACTGAAGGACAAGACTGTGGCTCCTATGGTTCGTCTCAGCGACGACGGGCTGCTCCTTGCAATCAACACCGACAATCCCATTGAAGACGATG
>Ga0181612_132610_pt1 | contig 16404 bp, 7 predicted proteins | sample HoacroProtozoa21_FD_119630 | JGI IMG/M metagenome (GOLD analysis project Ga0181612, IMG submission 119630) | Hoatzin crop microbial communities from Cojedes, Venezuel. Combined Assembly of Gp0051906, Gp0051904, Gp0051908
CCGGTACCTCATGGTTTATTTCTTCTTTCCTTTTCCTCTTTTACATCAAACAATTACCGCCCCCATGTGCGTGGAACCTAATCCCCCCCCCCCCCGACCTTTAGTACAATTTGGAACTCTTTGTTCTGCAGTTTTGCAGAGACACAGCTTATCTTCTGTTAAGAACTTCTTTTAGTACAGTTTATCAGTCAAATCATCCTGCCTGATGACTGCTGTAGGCCACTCGTAGCACTGATCAGCAAGATCAGTGCCCCGGCAGGTATTGTATAAAGCAGCAACTGTTCTTTTGAGCAGCTTTCTAGCCTCATGTTGCGTATTTGAAATAACCTCTCTCGGTCAATTTCCAGCATTGAAAGGCAAATAAAATTTCAACTTGCAGTTGAGTACGCATTAATTATGAAGCTTTTAAAGTAAGATGTGATTTGGAGTCCACTCATTGGATCTTTTCACTGGTAACTAAGGTCTTCATGAAAGACCATCTGAAGCCAACGTCAGTTTCCAGCTACCTTCGCTGTTACTCTAGTAAACACAAATTTACCTCCTAGGAGTGCCAGGGCCTTGACAGTGGGAAGGACACAACCAGAATTTGTGGCTTGGCAGCACCTGCTCAGTGTGGCTGCTGGTGAGTGGAGGATGTTCCTCCTGTCCCATCTGTGGTGGGCTGGCAGCGTGGCAGCTCGCCCTGGCTCCGAGCTGGGCAGCCCCAGGTGCAGGGTGGCAGTCGGCTGCTTGGGTAGCACAGCAGAAAGTGCAGCAGAACCAACACAGGGTGTGGTCTCCTCTGACGGCTGCCCATCGGGTCACGCTTGCTGCCGACTGTTCGTACTGCTTATCCCTGGCTTATCTTCGTAATCTCTTTGTTTATTATGTAGATGCACAGCAGCCTTTAAAACTAGTCTCCTTGCATCAAACCATAGGCAAAACTTTCCTTCTATGTTAAGATAATATCATAAGACATAATTCAACCCTGCTTGCTAACAATTTATGTAATGAACGTTCTGCATGTCCAAAGACTTTTGCAGACACTACAAAATGACAAAGTTTTCTCTCTGCCCCCACACTGAGATGGCTACAAATGCTGTAGTCCATCAGCAAATCTGATTTGGTTAATTGATTGCAGGAATCTCTAGAAAATGGTTCTCACTTCAGATGCGACAGTGCTGCTACATGAAACCCACACTTTTTAGCTTGCTTTCTTTGAGAGACTGGGAGCATTTGCATTACAAATTTCTACAGTCAGAACACTTAACTGAGCAAAAAACCGGTTTCTGCTGAAAACTAAGAGCACAAAAGCAGCCAGGGAAGGCATTTTTTTTTTCTCTCCCCACGCAGATTTTTGAAATACTGCTGGCTTTAAACTGGAAAACCATCAAATAAAGTTCTAGATCCATGATGCGTATTTCAAGATTATTTATTAAAACATATACACAGATAGTTAGAGTTAGACCACAGGCTTTCTGTTGAGCTGCAGAGCCAGATATCTCTGTTCCAACAGATCAGCTTGAGGGCTGATTTGGGAGAGGTGATGATCTGGGGACCAGAGTGGCCATTGGCCAGCTCTGTGCCTTCCCTTCCTGAGCAGAGTGAACCCAGTGCTTTTTACATCCTAAACTACCAGGCAGCTTTTTAAGTCGCAGCACCTTCTGTGTCTGGCTTGCTCACAACTCTGCTTGAAGCCTTCCTCTGCTGCACAAGAGATCAAACTGGGGATTTGCAAAGGGAGTCCAAGAAAAGCTGTCTCAGCTTACCATAACTCCCTTCTGACCAGCATCAAAAAAATCCAGTATAAAGCTATTGGAACAGGTTTAGAAATCCCTGAAATTCTGAATTTGTATTAGAGGTTTTCCAAGAGATACACAATTTCCTTTTTGATTGCTGATGGGTTAACAACAAAAAAATCATGTTCTGACTCTATTTAGTATTTGATACTATCATTTTTTCAGTATGCATTGTACTAGATTCTACCATACTAGCAGTTGCTTGTGCTTTAGGAAGAGAGAATGGAGAGTACTATTAATGTTTCATATAACTCATACTCTTACTGAAAAGAACGTAACTAACCTTTTGGGAATGTATATCTGAATAAAAAAAAAAAAAGTATACCATTTGGAACAGACAAACCTTAAAACATAAATCAAAAGACATGGTATTTGCAGTTAAGTCAGAACACTTCAGTGCACAAATGAGCTCTTCCACAAAGGTGTTCCTGGAGCTTTGGACTTTGAAATGATCAGGAATCATTTGAAAATATCTGCTTGTTGGCTTGTTTGTTTGTTTTTCACATTTCCCATCACTATGGGCAATCGGAAATGCAGCAGTAGTTAGAAACAACTTTGCACAGCTGTTTGCAGAGCCGTGTATTTGCTGTTTGCAGAGTTCTGAGATGGCTATCTTGATGGCTGTGACACCTCTAAAAATACTCTTCGAGAAGAGAGAATAAAATTACTTTTTTTTTTTTACTTCAAAACCACAAGAAAGCAAAGAAATGCAACATTTTTCATTCCTTTTTATTCGAAATTTGTATAATCCTCCCTTTTCAGATTAGACTAGATCACTCCTCATACCTCTATTTCTATGTGAAAAATGCATTTTTTTCCCTGAAAAGCAAGAAGATAATATTTATAAACACCATGATGTGTCTCCTAAACAAGTTACTGTATTAATTCTGTGCCCTTTTTTGTCATTTTTGTGTTCTTCTGACTTACCTGTCCTTTAGGCTGTCTGGTTTGGGCATTGTAAATTGGTAACACATTAATGAGAATTAGTGATCATTTAGCAAAAAAGTGTAATAATAACATTATGGGCAGAAATGTTATTTTGCCTACAGGAGCATGAAACAGTAAGAAAAACACCAAGCATGTAGTAGTAGAGAGGGTCTTGAAGCTACCTTAGAAGCACCGCTGAGGATGGATGTAGCTAGGACAGGAAAGAGGATGAGCGTTTAGCGGAGCTGTAGCAGTGCTCAGTCATATGCTGGGATAGCAATGAGCGGCTCATTCGCAGACTGGGGCTGTGTCAGGTTTGGCCATTCAGTTCCTAACGGTTCCAGATTCTCCATCTCGTGCTTCCTTTAACAGATTAAGGTCTAAGGTCTTTATAGATGGGGCGTGGAGAGGGGTCCGTTAAGTCTCTTGAGTTACGAGGCCAAATCAACAATAGGTCAAATATTAGGTGAGAATGATCAAGGTCAATTAGTCTTCTGGGAAAAAATGAAAAATCACCACCAATAAATATGTGTTTTCCCTTATTCTAAGAATTTATATTTGGAAAGCAACATGTAATGAAACATTTTTCTCCCTAATGTAGTTAGAACAATTAATACTTGAGCAATTCTTATATTCTTCATCCAAATTCATTGAGATATGTGATAGCTGAATTTGTTTCTTACAGGTCTTGATACATTATTTTGTGGGACTGATACAGGAAGAGAATATTTTGATAAGTTTTATAATTAAACTTTTCTGTCAAAAATCTAAGTTGTGTCACAGAGAAAGGAAAGCATTAAGAAGGGGGAAGTGAGACTTAACATTAAAGTCTTCATGTTTAATTCTTATTTATCTAGAGAAAAACAATACCATTCAGAGCAAAATCTGTTAATGTGCAGCATGAGGAAAGGAGTGGGAGAGATGTGTTTGATGAATCAAGTTTGTTAATCAAACTTGTTTGTAATCAAGTTTGGTAGCTGTGACATAATTATCCTTTAAAATAACAGGAGTACAAGTGATTGAGGCTTTGCATTAATCACATAGACAATAAATTGCTTATTCCACATTAAAAAAAGGTAAAATCACCATATTACAATGTTTTCCAACTAGAATCAAATGTCCATGGGAGCTACCCAGAGATTATATTAATATTTAACTTATTTAAAAGTCCCTGATACATATATTCTTTCAATATTATTTTAATGCATGCATTTTAGTGTAAGTGGTTAGGTTCAGGCTCGTATGCTAAATCAACAGTTTGCAGCCTCAAGGGCCTAACTGGAAACTCACCAAGTGCCTAAGGGCTGCCTCTAATTTGCATACATATTTACATGACTGTACATCCTGTAGTGTTTGAAATATTACAGATCCAACATTACTTCCTTTGCATGCTTGTTGTAGAAGCTTTTTCTTATGAAAATTTCTCTTCAAATGCGCTGGTAACTGTTAACTCTCCCTATTAACATCCCTATTAGGATGATGGGGTGTGCTCTCGTCTTGTTGAATAAAATCCAGTACAGTGGTGGAAGCAGAACAGAAATAAAGCCAGCAGATGTTTTTCTTTCCCTGTGTGGCATCTTTAATGAGCAGTACTCTCAGCTCTTCCAATTCGGGGTTGTTCTTGCTTTTGCACAGCCATGCTAATTTGCGCCGATTGAAGACCTACCCATGGCTGGAGGCCCAGGGGAAGGTGAGATGGCCTGAGACCTAGGACTAGGCAATAACTCTAATCCACACGACTGACCTCTTTCTGTTGCTGGTTCATGGGTGGTGTGAACCAGACATGAAGGTCCCGAGTTACTATAGCATCTGTTGTGATTCTGGCAATGTGTCCTGTCACTGCCCAGTGGCACAATGACCTTAGTGTCCTACCCTGAGATCATGCATTCGTACTCCTAATGACTAATTAGGAGACTTTTCAGTGGTGGGTAGATAGGAGAGGGCTGTGCAGAGTGTGTCTAGATTTCATTCTGCTTTGAGCCTGACGCAGCTGGGAGACAGCAGTATACTCCGGCTCAAATGACCCAGATTCCTGCTCACTAGAAGCCGTAATTCCATCACTGTCACTAATGAACATGTGCACTAAGTCCAAACAGTTGTGCAGAAAACATAAGAAACACATTGATGGCACATTAAATTAAATATTACTGAATACTCTTACTGCATTCTGCAAAAAGATAAACACAGTTATGTTAGGCAGGGATAACATTGCCTGTTAATAAAGTGAGGCTGTTACAGTAGTAGTCCTTTGCAGGACGTCTTCTTCCATTCTGGAATACATTTTCCTTCAAGGGAGTTGGGGCAGGTGAATAGAGTGTAGGTGTTTAGCTTAGGGTCCAAACAGCTGTGGGACAGCCAGAGTGCAACAAAAGAACAGGAGGCAACAGAAGAACAGATGCATGAATTGAATTTTCCACCAGCTATTTACAGCCAGATTACAGCCCATTTATTCCATCTGAGTGAGAAAGAATAAACATCCTTGAGAATGTGCCCTCTAATTTCAATTAAATTTTATTGTGCAATTTGCTTTTTTCTTCCCCCAAAACACTTTTATTTGCTATGAGAGACTTAAGCACTTTTGTTGTCTCTGAAAATTTCAGATTACAAATAGTTTGTAAGAACAGGGCTCTATTGTGATGGTAACTATATCTGATTATCTGGAATTAACCCATGAATGACTCATGGTGGGCTGTTAGAGAGGAAACTTAAGTGTAATGAAATTAGTTTCTCACTCAAAACTCAAACTGAAATACAGACCATTTTTTTTGTTTCTTTGTTTTGTCTGAAAAAGCTTTCTTCTTTCATTTTTTTTTTTCTTTCATGCCTCGTACTTGAATGTGTTTTACTGTGGTTTCAAGTAATTGCTGTAATCAAAAGCAGAAATACTGAAATACTACTGAAAAATTGCGCTTTTGTCAGATTTCTGGTAAATTCTAAATGCAGATAGTTTTCACAGCTTTGTGTGAACAGCCAAATTTTTGAAGCTTTTGAAATACAGATCTTGCACCCTTCTTGCCCTCACTTGCCCCATTCAGTTTGTGGACAGGATTTAAGACCGTGTAGCTAAGAAACCCTGTAAATGACCGAAACTTGGGAAGCTGAAAAAATTGTGCCCAGCCAGACCCTGAAGTTGTAAAATCACAGTTACAAGCATTAGGCCGAAAGGACCTGTAGTATCAGGTATTTGTTGACTCCATTCAAGAAGTTAAATTGTAAATGTAAGTTTAATTAAACAAACCTAGGGAACTAAAAGCCAGAAATGATCATGCCTTTTCAAAAATTTGTGGCTTCCCCATTTGTAGGCTTGGTGGCATTACTTAAGCATGTCCAGGAAAAGTCACAGTACAGATTTTCAAGGACCAGTATTGTTTGTGTCTATTATGAAATTCCAAGTTTTCCACTACCTTGGGAGATAAGGCTTCCTTCATACAAGACCAAAACTTGAAATTTTTCAAAGGGGGAGTTAAAAATTAAGATTTTCAGAAAATAGATAGAAATTACCCTCTCAAATCTTTGTCATCATGTGATAAATTCCCATGAAATATTAGCGAGAATTGAATACTTTTGCAGGTTACTTTGAAAAACTCACCCACTCATTAATAAAAGCATTACAAAATCAGCGTACTGTTTATGTAGCTAGATGTCCCAGGTTCAGCTGGGACAGGGTTAATTTTCACCAGGAGCTGGTTGGGCTGACGCAAACCAGCCAGTCTAATGGGATGTTCTATACCATGTGATGTCAGGCTCAGTATTTAAGTGGGGAGCTGGAGGGGGATTTGCTACTCAGGAGCCAGCTGAGTATCAGGTGGTGAGAATATTGCATGCTGTATATTCTTTTTATCGGTGTTATTGTTGTCATTTTCTTCTCACTTTGTTATTTTGTTAAACTGTTTTTATCACAACCTATGAGCTTTGCCTTTTCCTTCTGCTTCTCCTCCCCATCCCACTGGGGAGAGGGGAGGAGTGAGAGAGCAACTGCATGGTTCTTTGTTGCCAACCGAGGCTAAACCACAGCATTAGGTATGGTTTTTTAAATTTAAATTTTGGTCATTATCTGATCTTCCCAGAGGAACTGGGACCTGCAGTTAGACATCTAGCTTCTGTTACACTTTGGCATTACCTAGCTCCTAAAGATTTTTAGTAATCTGAATTTAACTGTGGATTTAGATAGGCAAGTTTAGACAGCTGGGATCAAAATGTTGACATTCTGGTCTTTGAGCCTGCCTAAACTATGCCACAAAGCACATCCCAGAGGCAGTGTGTTAGCACATGGTGCTAGCATCAATAAGACGTGAAGCGCAGCACATGACCTGAAAGCTGTACCATCGTGCTGTACCCAGACATATACACTGTGTTTCTCAACAGGGTTGGTTTGGCCAGGAGCAGCCCTGGGCTTCCGCACCTATATGCCTTCTTTTTCTGAAGCTAGATCAATTTAATTTAGCTGAGATATCTCTGTTCCATGTTCTGCTGCACAGCACAGGATTTGTGTTTGTCTCGTCACAAAACTGAAATACATGATGTTTTATACATTTTTATCTGGGAGCTGTTGGAGAATTTTAGATCAAATTTGCCATATGTATGACAAAATCTTGTGACTTCTGCATGTGACCATTATCTAATTCTAAGAATACAAGAAGTGTAAAAGTTAGGGATTTATTTCCATATCTTATTCAAGAGTTTAAGGTGATAATATTAAAAATAACTTTAATTCATTTGGGCAGTTGAGTTGTAATTAAATTGAAACTCCAGGGCTGCTTTCTCTAAAAGGTAATGTAGAGGTCAGCTCTTCAGCTGGTGTAAAACAGCACAATTCCTTTGAGAATCTGGCCCTCACTATTTCAGAGAGTGAGAGAAAAAGCGGAAAAAAAAGACCAGCAAGTTAATGCAATAACATGTTTTACTAACCACTTTCAGAATGCATGCTCAGCAACATAATTGACACATCACAGCAACTGCAACATGACACTCATAAAAGGATGTGTTTGAGCAGCCTCTAATACAAACTACACTGTGTCATTATATTTTCAACAATGTGTGTAGAGGAGTAATGAGTGCAAGAAGTTATAACATCACCAGCTAGTCAGTAACACAGCATGAAAAGCTTTCAAAGCAACAAAATAGCACATAATAGAGATGCTAGGATGTGTATTCTGGAAAGACTTTAGATAACTATTCTTCAATTTAAAAAAAAAACACAAAACAAAAAAAAAAGGATAGACCATATGACATGATAGACCATAACAAAATGAAGGACTTTGTTATGTCACTTATGTAGTTTAGTAAAAAGAGGAGGATAAAAAAACCCCAAGAGAATAAAGACTGCCAAACCCTAAGCAGGTTACAAATACACATATGTAAACAAGAGACCTTAACAGCACTCACACAACACTTGCCATCACAGTTGTCAAAAACCTATAAACAATTCATGCTACAGTTCCTTAAATGTTTCATATTCTTTTTTTTTCCTTGAAGTGATACTAAAGGAAATAAACCCAGAAAATGGAGAAGGGTTTTAATATTGGGAGATCCACAGTGAACGTACTAAACAATGCAGTTAGAGCAGAGCATTCCAGCACTAATATGGAGGCACTCAGATTTGCATGGATTTTAATTCAGTCTTTATTCTGGCTGTGCAGTGGTTTTGTATAGGTTAAGAAACTTTTTTCAGCACTCTCCATGTCTTCCACTCCGTATTTGACAGCTACTGCCTGTCAGCAGGTTAAAAAATGTCAGGAAAGAACTATAAAATTCACAGAATGTTTCCCTACCTCTGAACCCTAAGAATTACTAGATAACAAGTATCAACAACATGTATGAACACAAAGGTTAAATTAGGAAGAATATCTCAGGGTAGCAGAGACTCAGAGTCAGAAGAGAGTTTAGAAAATAATAGAAGGCTGTTTAAAGGTTTCAGTGTTCATATTATTTTTCCTATAGAATTTATACCCATAATGTATTTTCACATGTTTTGCTGTTATAGATTATGATTCAAACTGCAATCATCCTCTTCAATCTATTAATTTAATGGTAAGAAACACCCCTGAAAATATCCTTCACGTGAGAATCCGCTACAGGTAGCTGATTCCAAGAGTTACATCATTACTGTCTTCTGCAGCTCACAACTGTTTCTGCCTGCAGGGCTTCACGTAGTACTTCAGCAGGATTGACATTTCTGACAGCAAAACTATAATGTAATCTCTAACAAGATAATGCTTAAAATGTCTATATATGCTGTGGCAGAATCTGGGTTTAAGAAAGGTTTCATTATTCATCCAGGAGTCCTTCTATACTATTGAGTGATTTCTGTAGTGTTTTCAGTTCTTCAGTGTCTGAACGGTTGGTAGTTTCATCACTGTTCTACAGACTTTATTGCTGAATTAAGTGAGTAAAGTAAGAAGTGTTTCTCATTTTGCATGGTGAGATTCTGACCTTGTCCAATGAATAAACTCAACTGAAGTCAAAGAAGTTTTTTTGCATGCATATTGATATAATTGAGATCAGGGTTTTCTCCATTCAACCTCAGCCATCATCTTCCTAATTTATTGAACTATTATTCATTATCTCTCCCTAGATTACCCAAATTAGCCCTGTTGTTCCCAGGGAATAATTAATACATTTCATGGTCTTTGTGCATACTTCTTTTGATATTTTTTTTTTTAGAAATAATTTAATTTTTTTTTTAAGTAAAAAAAAATCATAAAAGAACTGTAGGGTTCTTTAGTTTTATATAAGTATGTACATATAGTGTTCTATAGTTATATTAGTTCATAATGTTCCAACATTTATAATAAGTCCACTAAATAAAGGATATCGGTATGCAGTCTCCTACCTGTTATGTAGATTTATAAGGAAATATAATTGTATCTTCCCCAGGAGTACCTAGAGCTTTGAAAATGAAAAACCATTCCATGTTTTTCCTTCAACTTTTCACAAAGTCCTTAATGTGTAAAAATAAGTGATGAGAGAGAAATGAGAATAAGAGAAAATGGCTCGAAGAGGACCATTACAATATTTTCTGTCATATTTAGTCTATCTAAGTAGACTTTATTCTTACTCCACTTCTCTGAAATATGACATTCACAGCAATACTGAGCCACGCATATCCTTGCAAGAAATAAATACCCTGTGTTCCTTCAAGCACAGCAATTTATATACTTGGTTAAAGTATAATGATAAAATATAAGGGTCTGCTTCTCTTCCTGTTTTTAGGATATGCAAGAGGACCGAAGCATTATGATTTTAATCTCTGTTTGAAAATTTTCATGTGGTCATAAAGACTGATGTATTAAAAATAATCCTATAGAAATGAGTTGGTATAGTGCACAAACAGAAAGGTAAAGTATCATACTGTTTTTCCTTGAGGTAGAAGACAAAGGCATTTCACAGCATCAGGAGATTACAATGCTAAAAAGACAATAAGGAAAGCTACTCAAGATAATTGAATCAAGTTTATCAACAACTTTGATGTTGGTTTACACCGGGCAGGATCTATCCTTCCTTAATAAAAATATAGAAAGCTGCCAAGTCTATAGTGTATGGTATAAAGAGTTATATACAACTAACACAGTGCAATAGCTTAGAAGAAATTGTGTACTATGTACAAGCTGAACATAGAAGTAAAGAGGCATAGGAAAAACATACAGTGACATACATGAATTTAATCCAGGTATTTACATGTGTAAGACCTGTAATTCAAAAAGCAACTCATATCAAAGGATTTTTCGCCTACCATATCATGAAAGGAGCTGGATACTTAGACAGGTATCTGTAGAAATTTTTTAACTTGCATGGTAGTCTACATGGAAACAAGTCAAAACCTGCAGGTAGTAGAGTCCCTTTCAATTCTGAGCAGAACAAAGTCCTTCCACATCAGTGGGACTCCACAGTACTGATAATAAGCAGTATTCTCTTTTCATTTGTTTTGTCCTTTTTCTTCTGAATTTCCCTCTTTCCCTAGATTCTCATGCTCATAGGAACTCTAGCGCTCTCTTTTTTTTTTTTTTTTGGTTAAAGAAATGCTCTTGCCTCTATGATGCACCATTCTTTTCCCTGTTGTTCACAATAGAGAGTTTTAGGTAGAACTGTGTGAATATTTGTATCTTAATCAAATATACCCTCAAGTTTGGTTTATTTACCCTCACCTCTGGCTGGCAGTAAGTTGACCTAACATAGAAAACTAGTAGCCCAAATAAGCTGCCTTGTTTCCCAATCATTCTTACTGGGCACTTCCTCAACTACTGCTGTCTGAAACCACCTGTAAACACTGATGGATACACATCTCAGACTAAAGGCCGGAATAGAAGCAGGGAGACTGGGGAGATTTTTTTTGCTATGAGTAATTTCCGTGTGAAAATTAAACATGGTAAATGAGGATGAATTTTGTATTTTTCTGACTGCTAGGGTTTTATCTGTTGCAGACAAGCCCTGAAATGTTTCCTTAGCTTTCAGCAGTACAGTGAATTCAGTAGTCTGGATGACAGTGAGCCAAAATACTACTAAAGTTTCCTACATCTTGCGAGAATCCCACAAATCAAGTCCTTAGAACCGCTTGGATGATGCAAAAGCTGTGGTTCATTTATCAAAGTAAGCATCCAGTCCTCTGGAGTCTTACAATTGGTATCTGAGTGCTTACGTTAGCTTTGGTTATGAGCATTACTCCTCTAACTCACTTAAATGATTTTGTAAACATCAGCAAACCTGTATGCTTCAGAATAGGTTCAACACGGTCCTTTGTGGTTTGCTGTTCTTTAGCTAATTTGATATTGGTCCTTGACTGGAGTTTCAAGTGCATTTGCAGATAGATATTTGAAGATGCTTTTTCCTATCAAATAATATTTAACAAGTGACATACACATTTAGTTTAAAAGGTCAGTGCCAGAGATTTGATTTTTGAATCCTTAGTGTGTTATAGTTTATACAGTGAACAAGTTTGCCAGTACTGTTGGCATACTTTGAGTAACAATCCCATAATCTATAGCTATGCACTATGCATGATACACAAATTTACTGCAGCAATGTTTGAAACCAGATTCCAGTCTCAGTTGTTCTTTCCATGTCTTTTCATAAATTTGTGGGATTTAAAGGCAAAGATTTGCTTTCACCATAAACTACACAATAGTAATGGAACAGCATAATCAATCAAAGTTGTAGAGCAATGTTCCTAAGCTAGTCATCAACCACTGAGGATGCATCCGTATGAAACGAAGTTTACAGCTTCCAGTATAAAGTTGCTTTTGTTTTCTAAACCAAATTTAAGCAAGCATTTCCCTTTAGTCTGAACATCTGATAGGGGTTTAATGATTAAATTAGAGATCAGTTGTAATTGTTAACTCTGTAGGTAGGCCTTCAAATATGCAGGGAAACATGTGAAAACCAGTAGCATAAGAGTTCTGAAAAACTATAAATTGAGAGCTGGCCCTACCAATGAGACAGAAAGGGCAAATGTTTTACAATCATTTACCAGAGGGAGTAAGTGGATGGGAAGTAATGAGGATGCAACCTAAAAATAAGTCCCTAAAACCATATATGTGACCCAGGCAGAGAGCAAGCCAGCAGACATGCACATTATGGACAGTAATGTGATTTCTTTTGAGAGGTTAGAATGACAACCCCATAAGGAGCAGTTTGACTGGAGTACAGTAAAATAAAGTGGACATGCCAAATGTCCTGCTGCAGATGTCACAGTGAGTGAGGTGTAGTGTTAAGAATTGTAGTACTATGGACAGAAAAATGAATTGGGAGTCTACGTGCACTCCAGGGGAGGAAATATAAGATCTGGAAATAGCTTAAATTGGTTAAGTTTTAGACATACTACCAGAAGGAATACTGCAACAAAGTTTTAGAATTGCACAGAGATACATAATCATATGTAGGATCTCCATGGAAAACCTGATTCTTAATTAACCTGCCCTTATCACTTTGAGCTTAAAGACTTTAAATCCCTGTTATGTTATTTTTAACCTTTAACATTTTTTTCCAGCACAAGTTATTCCTGTTTTTTCTCTTTAAATGTAATATATATGTAATTTTTAAAACTGACCACAGTAAAGGTAAAATATTTCCGAATTATCCAAAGATAATTTTTGTATTGACCTAGACTTTATTTTTCCTGTCACTTCACAAAGAAAGAGAACACTTTAAATTTGTATTATAATTCAGGAGGGATTACAGGTTTTTTTATGCATACTTTTCCAACCTTATTGTTTGTTGCTCAGCTGTCTCTTTAGGCAATAAAAGCTGTCAAAAAATACTATTAGTATTCATTTAAGATGTGGGCAAGCAGAAGTATCTAAGTGTAAACTGAAACAAAGTACTCAGCTTTTATTACGTTTTTGCTGTCTATTATTTCTCCATAAGAGAACTTCACTCTCATCTATTCTTCAAGATTAATTAAAAGAGACAACTTGTTCTTTCTGAGAGAATGTCTGTCCTTATTCTCTGTATGAGACTGATGCACCCTCGATTTCTGAAAGTGCAGGAAATAGAGGCTCTGGTACCGCTGCCCTGGCTGGTGTTCCAGCAGCCTCATTTCCTGCAGACTTCTCTGTTGCTTTACATAAGGATGCATGGGAACATGGCATCTGACGTGCAGGGCATTTAAAATGTCCTTGAAGAGGGAGAATTGTGGCTGTGATGTCAGAACTGTCAGTGCTGCCAGTGATTTCAGCTGAGGTGAATCTTCACTTCCGATTTCCATAGCCTCGGGAGCGTTGCACGGTCTGCAGAGTGGGTGTTAGAGCCACACAAGGAGCGATCATTTCCCCCTCCCTACCTGACCCCTGTCTCGAGTATCTTTAGGAGTTAGTTCAACCTAGATATGTTTCCTGCTAGTTCAGAGCTGAGACATTTCTGAAAGTCTCAGTTTCTCATCTGGTTTTGCTGTGGCACAGTATAGGTTCAAAGACTTGTTTTGATGTTCTTGTGGGTTCTCCTAGAATTTACAGATAATGAATTGCTCTCTGACATAGTAAGGAATAGACTTGAACAGACAGGTGATTACTTCCTATCAGAAGGAAACTCAATAGCCTTAAAAATTCATAACGTTTTTAAAGAATTTAACAATAGGGCAGAATTCAAATAGTCTGAGTTCATCTCCAGTTTCTAGAATATTCTAATTTCCAAGGTATTTAATGCCTTATGTGGGGATAATACATTTCTATTTCATTGTTGTTGTAATGCAGTAGTCTAGCTGACAGTAAATCCCTAAATGCAGAAACAAAGGAGAGGGAATGGAGAGATTAAGACTGATGTCTTGGGAAGCTTTATTGCTGCATTCAGTGAAATGAAGTCATCTCCTTGCCCAAGAACTTGAAAGAAGTGTTATTCCACTTCTAATGAAGTTAATGGAAATTTTGAAATTTATTTCATTTGCAGAAGGATCAAGTTTACTGTCTCTGTTCCATCTTGCAACAGCAGATGATAGAAAAATATGATGGGAGTGATTCCAGGTCTCCTGAGTCAGTGGGCTCTTCTATGCTATCAACGCTGCTGGTAGAAAATTTGTTGAAAATGTTACATGCCTATGCGGTATTGTTGTAGAATGCTGGCAATTAAGAAAAAAAAAAGAATAGAAAACATTAATCCAACTGTTGACGTTGTGGGTGCTATTGGTTTGTCTGTACCTCCTTCAGAAATATTCATCTAGCTGGTAGCGTGGTAAGTGTCAGTGCTTGGAACATTCAGAAGATATGATTTATTTTAATTATACACTAATTAGTGGGAGTCTTTTAATATGCTTAATGACACAAGTAGGGCAGCAGAGCAGCAACTATTGTGTGGTAAAGGAAAGTGCTGAAAGACAGGTGCTTTTGTGAAAAACTGTTGAGTCTTGGGGAGGGGGGGGGAAGAGAAAGTTGGCAGGAGATCCACTTGTAAATAGAAAGTACATTTATTTCCTATTCGTTTGATCAACTTTTTTTTAGGTGAAATCAGCAGTGACTGCAGAATATGCAGGAGTGACAGCGGGTGGGAACACAGGCTGGAAGACAGGTCCATAGGGGAGGGGTAGATAGGAGAGTCATACAGGAAAATCCTGAAGACTTCGAGTTTCTCCCCGCCCCATGCTTCTGCCTTTTCTTCTGTCTGCACCAGTCGTTCTGAAGAGACCTTCTTCCATGAATAGTCGTGTATATATGATGAGTTTGCTCTAAACCGTTATTTCAGTGTTTAAAATTTTAAAAGGGTTTATACGAGTATGAACGCAGCTGCCTATTTTGAAGTGACTAGCGTTGTCTCATTCTCTTTTGTGTAGGCTTAGTTATCCTCTTTAGAAGCCAAATACAATTGTAAAGAGTCTTGCTGAAGAGGATAGTCCTTTATGAAAGACAGCACACTATGTCTGCATGGGCATGTAGTTAGGAATATTAGCTATGTGCATTTAAAAGGACACACCAGGAACAAAATTTCTGCAGAAATGTTTTTCCCTTTTATTAGGAAAGTCTTCCATAGGTTTAGTTATATAGGCAAAAAAAGCACGCTGTTTCCCAGGGAAATACTACCCACTGATATCACAAGAATTCAGCCCTGCTTAAGTGCTAGGAGGTATGTTCTCAGTGCACTTATAATCGGGTCGTTATCACCATGGTTATGAGATTTAACTGACTGAAAACTAAGCATTTGTCTCATTAATGCCAAATGTTATAGTTTATTTCTGGGAACTGAAAACCCTTCTGCCCAGGGAAAGCTGTTCTGTGATAATCTTTGAAAACAAGGCACTTGAGAATAGGCTGCCTGGCTCATGTCAGATGGTTTCACACATATTTTGTTACTGGTTCTTAGGGGGTTTTGGTTATTAAATAACTTTGTTCTGTGGTGTTTTGCTTTGTGAGTTAGCATTCTTTACAGACTGCAGGCCTAGCATGTGGTTAGGATGCTTTTTGCTCATATGCAGTAGTTCCTGGACTGCGGTAACATCTTAGCATACTCTTTGCATTTACATTTTACCTTTTTCTTTCCTGTTTTTGGTTTATCTTTTATTATACACTTTCAGACAAAAACTTCTCGGCTCTGATCTTGGGACTGAATATAGTAACACTTCTCTGCTTGTAAGATAATTAAAGAAATGTTATTGCTATTCCTATTTTTATTCTGTTGCTCCTGAAACACAAAATGTAAATCATAAGTGATATCGGTAACACTTGGATCAAACCAGAACTAATACATTTAGTCCTTTTTTTCCCCTGTGTAATCTGCTTTCTTATCAAAATGAGTCACCCCAAAATGAAATCCTTGCATTTGATCAGAAAATTTGACAAAAATTTGAGGATTTCATTTATCAACTACTCAAATTTTTCTTGTGATTAACAATCTTTGAGTAGGATTTGTACAGAGTATAAAAAAAGCATATGTAACTACATTGATTTGACCTCTGACTAGAAGCGTCATCCATGGGAAGTGGAGTTCGGATTATCTTAATCTGCTTTACTCTTTCTTTGTTGTATATTGGCACTATACATGTTGATTTTCTATGTGTTTTCTATGTAGAAGCTAAGAGTACCACAGCAAAGGATTTGACAGAGGCAGGCGAGGGTATTTGGAAAAGTAAAAGAATTAATACAAATACAGAGGTTTGAGTGAAACATAGTGTTTGGAAAAAGTCGTTATTTATTGTCCCACTATTATCAACTTCTCTGCTTTACTATCAGTTTTTCCGCCTTCGCTCGAAATTTCTACTCTATAGACGTACACACCCGATAGC
>Ga0181612_132245_pt1 | contig 16403 bp, 10 predicted proteins | sample HoacroProtozoa21_FD_119630 | JGI IMG/M metagenome (GOLD analysis project Ga0181612, IMG submission 119630) | Hoatzin crop microbial communities from Cojedes, Venezuel. Combined Assembly of Gp0051906, Gp0051904, Gp0051908
GATGGTGCCTCTACGAACAGGCACTGAGGAACTCCACACAAATCCTTTACACGCCTTTCCCCACTCCCAATTTAGTAAAGCACGACCAGGCTTCTCTGAAGCACTGGATTTATCAGTTGTTTTCAGAGCTCACAGAGTGTTTAAGTTTTTATTTCGCTTGTTCTGCTTATTTGGACTGGGTCACAGAGATTTTATTTCGCCTAAGCAGGTCTTTGAACAGAGCCACGTCCTGATCACGCGCAGGGGCAATCTTGCAGGTGACCCTGGAACAGCCCATCTCCTCTCCTTGAAGAGACATCATCAATAGCCCAGCATTTGTCTCATGCATGCATTCATCCCCCATGTGATTTTATTCTGAGATCATTGACAAGAATACATCTTCATACATTACAATACTTATGTGCCCTTGTAGTGGTGAAAATTCGGCTCCAAGTTCCATCACTTTGGGATCACACAGCTCACAAACAGCTGGATAGGCACAAATAGCTTCTCAAATTTCGATGAAAACGCGCCTTGGGAAGTAGTGTATCAAACCAAAACAAAAGCAGTTTGTGGCATGCTAAAATTGGTAGACCATTTGGGTGAAAACAAGAACGGGACTGTGAGACCAGAATGAAATACATGGGTTTAAAGGCTATGCATATGACTTAAACAGCCAAACCGATTTTATACACAGCTAAAACAGCTATGCTGCTCTTAACTGAGCAGCTTGATAAATGAAACGGTTAGTTTGACACCATCTCCCATTTTGATCCACTCATAGCAGTTCCACTATTCTGTATTTTTGCTTCTTTTTTCTCATGCAAAGTAATGAATACTGCACCACCCTTCACAACACATATTTTTTGAATCATTTGCACAATGAGCTGGAATTATGCAGCCGTCATGTACACTCTTCTTCCCACCAAGATTTAAGCCCCCAAATATTTCCTTATTTCCTTTTCTGTTCCTCCTCTTTCGCTAGTGGATCAAGAGACGCAAGGTGTTAAAATAAGGAGGTTTAAGATCAAAACAGTTGCCGCTCCTGTGGAGTTTAAATGTCAGACCAACATGGAAGTCTGAAAAACCTTTTCTTTGGTCCTTGTGCTTTTGCCCTTTCAGCCTTTCCTCTCTTCTTTCCCAGCTCCATTCTCTGAATCTAACCCTGCTGGTGGATTCAATGCCTATAAAGCTTATTCACCCCAGGACCAGATTCAAGGAGTCTCCAGGGAACTTCGACAATGACTGTACACTTTAACAGTAATGGGCCCTCCGGGAGCTGTTCCCCATCAAATTATACACACTTGGGTATCCTGCCTAATAGGAAGGAGAGAGAAAAGGCTTGCTGACACAGCCAACGTTTGCAAACAAAAAGTCAGGACAAATTTAGCTTCATTTGACAGGGTTGGATTGAAGATCAGAGGTCTCTGGTCCTTAACCTAGAAAGTCATGCTGCAACCCTGTGAGAATTTGACAGGCCTGCAGCTACCACTGGCAGGTATCTTGTGAGCTCCAGATGTTGTTATATTAACATTGAAGACGGAGTTGGAGAACTTGGTCCGGCTTTTAAAGAGAAACGGCCCTGCCCTTCAGAGGGATGATTGATTTTACAGTATTGAAGGCGGCAGAGCTGCAAGGGCTACCCAGCCTCCTCGGCAGGAGCAGTTACTCATCCGTATTCTTCCTTCTCAGCACAGCTCTTCCACATCGCACTACTGGTGACTGCCATGAGAAACACATTTCAGGAACATTCAGAAGTGCTCTGACACGTTCACTGATGATTTTTTAATGGCATGAAAACATTTGTTCTGAAGATCCTGTGGTACAGATCCTACACTAGTAACAGAGTGTAATAGTTTCTCTAACACTGTTTTATCTATTTCCTTTATTTCACTGCTGCTAAACCACTGTTCCTGGATATTATAAATGGACGCAAGTGCAGCTTCAGAGAATAAAGAGAAAATCAAAAGAGGCACAGCACCACAGAGACAAAACTTACTACGCTGAACCACAGCATTTTCTGTCATCTGGCTGAAAACCTGACGTGGGTTCTAGCCTTAACTCCTTTAACTACCAGCTCGATAGTACAGAATCTACTGATTAGAAAGGACCCTCACCTTACATTTTTACCACATTTTTCCTGCAAGAATCTGAGAACACTATGCAACTAATTCAGAAATAGCTCCTGTGAAGTCAGCAAGTATTACCCCAGCCTAAGGGATGCGGAAAACTGATGCAAAGAGAGGTTAAGTTGCCCAAGGTAACACAGTGACAGAGCTGGGAACAAAATGTATAAAACTACTATAAAAAATGCAGATACCTGTTCAACTGGTTACAGGCAACCCTTTTTCCTGCAATCTTTTCTTTCTGGGTTTTTTTTCAGTAAATATTAATGCATTTGGTATTATTTACAGACGGAATTGGAGAACAGGTATTTAATATTCAGGCTGCATCACATTATTTTAGAGAATTAGGAAGAGAACAAACATTCCTATTTATCCACAATGCAGCCACGCAGGCAGCAGTAAGCAGGGCATTTCATGTTTTGTCTCTGACCTCTTCCACTTTTGGTCTGCAAGCCATCACCTGGACCTGCAGAGAAATTTACGTATTTATGCTCCCTGAGTCCTTAACTTGGTCTTCTAAGCAAACCGTACGTTTAATCTACTCTGTAATCTTGCATTTAGACAATTGAAATTATATAATCAAAACCTCAAAATTGATTATCATTTAGCACAAATTAAGGCAACGTGACTTAGCCCTTCCAAGTTATTCTAAACCAAAACATCCTGGAAGACAATCTTACGCCCAAATGAGCTTACATCCAAACACACAAGGAAATTGAGATGATGCACTTCATTACAGAACCTTAAATTTATTCCATTGCAAAAATTACTTTAAAGCATACTGATAAACAAGTTACTAAGAGACACGCTTTTTTACTTCCCGCTGTATTACCCTACTTGACACTAAATATTTTTGAGGAGCAAGGAAAAAAGAAAGAATGTTTAATCCACTAAGCTCTGGGGTAAAGAATCAACTGCAGCAAAATTTTGCTTTAATGCTAGGCAGAGCAGGAGAGCAACCAGCCTCCCCAAAAGCTGTCCTTTGATCTCCAGCAGGTTAATATCAGAGGTCAAACGTCTTCCCTCCTGACTGCATCTGAAATCTTGGAAGGAAGATGCACAAATACAGCCAATATGCCATACTTTTGACCCCTGCTTTTATGCCCTTTCGAGTCCCTGACCCCCATTTGTTACACAAACTACAAAAGTAGATGAAAGGATGCTGGTGCACTAGCTGGAGACTCAAGCTCCTTGAACTGTGGCTTGAAGGTAAGGAAAGTGGAATTTAAGCCCGGATCAATCTGAACTTACAGCATTTTGACAAGAGGCCTTCAAAGAGAAATCTTCTCTTCCCTGCCTGGAAAATAGCAAGACATAGATCTTTCCAGAATACACTTTAACCTTCTTAGGAGTTTTATACTTACTGCTCCCATTCTCTCATTGGTCTTTTCTCACTGTCTGGAATGGCACTCCTTTCAGTACGTTACTCCTTTTGGTTACACCATCATGGGAAGAGAAGCAGGCAAAATAGCGTCATGGAAAAAAATTTCCAAATTCATTTTGGAAAGTGAGTTCTACTGATTTATAAAGCTCAAGCTGTCAGGAGAGGAGGGCAACCAAAACCAATGAAAACAACAAAAGAAAATCCAACTGAACCCGAAACAGTCACTCCTTTCCCAAAAGATTCAAACTGAAAAAAAAAAAGAGTGCTTGAAGATTCCTCGTGAAATTTCAAGGCTAGTGTATCTCCAATTTCCTACTCCAGCCCATGGACTGGAACTGTGTTGCGAAATAAATCCAAATTAAATACCAGCAGAAGTTCTCTCCTTTACTACTCATAGTTTTCCATTGTTATAGATTATTGTTTGTTATCTGCAAGTTGTGATGACAAAGGAATAAATTCTGAATTCTTTTACATAAGGGTCTAGATATTTAAAACAAACTCTGCATATCTCCTATACGCATTATGTAGAGAGAAATGATGTGAGACTTACCTTCTGAAAAACTTGATAGTTGGATTTAGACCATATGTCAAGCTATAGTAGGAAGAAAAACAGTTATATATTACCACGGGACTACGGAGAAAAAGAAGCTAAGCAGCTGTTCAGATTAGAAGATCAGGCAAACAGATCTATGAAGACATATTTCTCAGTTCACTGTTTTGACCCATTGTCTTTACCTGTTGCAATCCAAGAAAGTAAATTAACGATGTAAGATTTTCTTTGAATGGTGATGAAGAATGAACATAGTACATCACAGTTTCAATAAAAAAAATTATATATACAAGATCTGATGAATTAATGTGTTCTCTTTAAAAACAGCAAAATCTTCATTTGTATGGGGCTGTGGCTGATCTATGCAAATATTCATCAGCTTCAGTCTGTTTCTAAAATGAGGGCATTTTTACTAAGTTTATGCTTGTCTTGTGTCTGAATAAGTGATTCAGTTACAAATGACACAAAGAACGTTTAGCTGAATTAAGCCAAAGCACTGGTCTACTGGGGCTAAATAAAACATCCCTTAGGAAACCGCGTTTACATTTGCAGACAAAAATCACACTGAAAGAGATTTAAGGTTGTAGATAATTGCACACATCCATGACTTAAATGTCACACATACAAGCTAAAAGAACAAAACTGAAATAAGTTTTATTAGTCCTGGAAACCAGAAGGTAAGACTGTCCTTAAACAACCAAATGGCTCACATGTTAAACAATTTCAACTGACACGCTAATGCTCTTTCAGCCCAGTCCTGTGGAATATCTTGTACTCCATCAAGGAAAAGCAGTAGGGAAAAACAAGAGGAATTTCCTTCAATGCCAGACTTGCAAATCATGTTTCTTCTACAGACCTCACTGTGCTCAAAAATTCCACGTGTGCAAAACTTGCCATAGGAAAGGTGTTTGCTACATGAATCTTAATCCAGACAAAAGAAAGTAATTTTTCTGAGTGAATTTATGAAGCAAGGATAGCTCCTCTAGTGCTTGACAACACGGTCAGACATGCTTTCCCACAACCGCAGTTTATCTCCTTTACTATAAAGTACAACCGATTATTTTAATTCTGTCTTAAGGTAGTGCCCGTTAAGTTCTAGCTAAATTTACAAGTTTCTAAAAGCCACAAAAATTAAGAGTCTGAAATGAAGGAAGTCATATGAAGTGAGTAAACTAGAGGGGGGTGATGAAGGAGAGGGGGACAGATGCCAAACCCAAGTAATTAATTCATGTTGCTAAAAAGTTTCAGAATGCTAAAAGTCCCATTCTTTCAAGAATAACACTGTGAACTGGCCCACTTCTAAATACTGGTAGAGAGTCACTCTTGAATCCCCAGTCCTCAGTCTGAGCAGGAGGTGATGTTGAAGACTTTAAAAAACACTTCAGGATAGATGTTTCTTGGCTTAGCATGGCTGACCTTGCCTTGAGACAAAAGGCAACTGATGTCTCCAGGCCTTTTCCAGGTCAGACGAAGACCAAAGTACCCCAAGGCATGCACCTACAAACCTTTTTACATTTACTGGCTCTTCGGGTGGGATCAAGAACCTGTGTGAACACCAAATCATACTCTACAGTGCACAAGCGGCAGCTCAGCCTGGACTTGGTCCTGAGCTTGATTTCCAGAGTAATAATAGACCTGTGCCTGTTGGGAAGGAAGCACTGCATTTCCATATTAGAAAAGTCTACATCTGAAAATAAAAAATTAATGAACATTTAAAAAAAAACTGTTTTCATGTTATTTAAGGCTTTCTTTGACTGCAGAGTTGCTGTAATTGGAATGTATATATGGTTTTGCTAATCTCTAGTGATCAAACCAAGTATGTGATCCACTCCAGTTAGACTCAAAAAAAAAAATTCCACTTCAGATGCTGCTTTAAGATGAGTCCAACAGGTCTGAATGTTCATTAGGTGGCATGAAGATTGAAAAGCTGAAAAAGTAATGAAATGTCTGTTTTACAGACATGATGTTACCAAAGTTAAAAAAAAAAAAAAAAGAAGAAAAAAAAGCAAAAGCTCCCCCTCCCAAGCATACATCCTAAATGACTGGCCACCTTTCCCCCTGAAACCCAGGATTAAGGCAGAGGCGGATTAAAGAATGCATCGTTATAGGTCTATTATTCTTCAACTTTTCACTTTCAATCAAGACACACATTTGTAACTAAAAAACTGCTGAAAGCACAATTTCAGGGCATCCTCTGCATGTGAATTAAACTGGGGCTTTTTTTCCCCATGCCCCACTCTCCCCACCCACCCCCGGCAGAAGTAACAAGAGGCCATTTTCTGAAGGTCGTCTGAATGATTTCAAAGGCGATAACAAATCAGAATGTTCCCTGCATCTAATATCAAACAGATCCGGTGCCAACATTTATTAGAGAAATCGGATTCAACCCCCCCTTCACCCAAACACACACACATCCAGCTTTGAAGTGGAAAGAATGCAGGGATCAGAAATTACCCAAGAGACAGCTCTGCCTGTCTTTGAAGCTTTCCTTTGATACTACTATTTCTTTTCCTCTCTTACGCTAGGAGGCTAAAAGCTGCCTTTTCTTATTGATATGGGGTAATTAATGAAGCCATAGCATTAACATAACCCAAGTTCCTTAACATGATAATTCAACAGAGACACTTGCTTTTCTTTAGTTAAGTCTAACGGATGCAAAACCAGGAATATGGCTAGGCAGCGAAGTTAAGTACCCCCTCTAAATACGCCCTGTCAAGGTGGTTCTTGGTCTCTGCATCCAAAGAAAAGCACAGTATCATTATGCCAAAAAATCCCAATACCTTTTTTATGTTTATTGGCAGACCAGGGCTACTAATGGCTCAGCTGACAATAAGCCTGCCCTGCAAGGGTGAGCTGCGTAACTTCATTTATTCAGGAATCAGGACAACACTAGTAATTAATTACTATCCACGGCTAAATTCCAGTGCACAATGAGTATGTCAGAGTTTGAAATAAAGGGTGGCACAGTGCCATCACTAAAACCACAGGGCTAATTAGAACGCATCAGTATGTGGTGGATGGAATGCGTTAGTACGGTAAGCAAGAGAGACTGCAGAGCGATCAGCATCCAGAACCCACGACGTGACAGAGGCTGCCAGATCTCACCTATTGTTTTTGCAGTGTGTCACCAAAAATGTCTAAGTTATACAGCTGGCAACCTGGCAAAGACATATTCTGCAGGGTTTGTGAATAATTCACGAGAGAATTACACGAAGCACTAAAGAAATGCAATGATTCTTCATCTATAGAAGCAAAGCTTGAAAATAAAACCCTAGAACGTAGTGTCTTATTTTCCTCACTGCAAGCGTTAAGACTTCTATTTTTCCACCTTAATTTTGAAAGTATTTATATCTCTGAGAGGGAGTACCCAATTTAACAAGACTTTATTACAGCAGAAACCACGTGAAGCTTTCACACAAGTACCTGTCAACCTACACAGTACAACGTACAAGCACACAGCAAGCTACAGCAACCTGGAGAACGCAATGTCAGCTTTCCACCACGCACAGGTATGCCACCACACACAGTTCCACAACTATGAGGAACACCTGTATTTGTTTTATTTCTAGACTTGCCTAATGGACCAGAAGACTATCAATGCCTCTGCTGTTTGCACTCTTCCCTTTTTCATCCATGTAACACAAAAGTTGCTAAAACAGTTGTATTTTCAGAGATAAAGAACTCCCCTGATCTGCAAGCAAATCGTTGGCCTCTTCTGTGCACAGTCCATTTTTCATTTCTCGTCTGTGTGATCACTCAGTCTCCCAATGATGGTTGTTTCTTCTTTTGTTGAATACTGTTGAATATATTTTGTTGTCACACACCCTGCTCTACCTGGAGAAAGCCCCCAACTGAATTTGACTTCTATTACTTAAAGCACCTTCTGCCTTGTGCAGCTAGGAAGATTACTCCACAGACGCTCGTTCAGATATTTAAGTGTCAAGAAGCACAGCGACGCTGACTTATCCTGTGTCTCTTCTTCAACTTGGCTTATGGAAAAGAAAGGCGCTTCAAAATTGACATAGTGTATGATACCACATACTTAATCTTATCGCTGTTGTTTACAAATTTTAAATGTGTCTTAGAAATAGATGAGCATATCCCCAAATCGGCAATTACTGTGTAAACTGCTCACTGGAAAAAACGGTCACCTCCTACTGTGATCCTGAGGGTTCTCCATACTTTTGTTATTTAATATAGTCATTGATCTGCTTTTTCATACTTTTCTAGGTCTATTCTGAATGCTAGTGCATTCTTCCCCCTATCACGCTACAAAGGGAGAAGCTAGATACTATGGTGAAACCTCACTGGAGTACTTTCCCAACAGCAGCTGTTGTGACAGAGAAGGAATTGGAATGGACTATGTTTGAAATTGACTGTAATCGCTCATTCCCAGCAGGCACCATAAGTAAAGCGAATCATTGCAAGAGCACAATCTTATTCTTATTCTCCAATTACCAGCGTAGTTAATTAGTGAAAAAGAGGGAGCTCACTGTTTGTCAGTATGTGCTCCAGTTGGCAAAACTAGCAAGCTATGCATTTATTCAATCTTCCAAGCCAAATTTACTCATGATTTAAGTGGCTGCAACTCCAATTCTACTTCAGTCAAACGAAATGTTCCTATTTACACCTAAACCGCAGACCTTCAGGTTTGTGAAAGCCCTGGGATGGCCCAAAGGAATGGCAAACTGCCACGTAAAGGTCATAGATTCAGCCTTGTGGGAGCAGTCACATAGCCTAGCTTTGGACACAGAAAGCTAAATCGGTAGAAAACAGACTCCCTTGCAGATTGGCTTAAAGCAAGAAAATAAGCCAGGTGTCAGCACCGACGCTCTGGAGAAGCTGAACTGCTCCCCACTGACAGCTGACAAAGGTTAGTGCCCCGTGCCCAAAGCTAGCCTTGGCGAGTCCCGCTCTCCCCCTCGCAGCAAACAATGAGAGAGAAACGGTGTACGGCTCTCAAGAGAGTTAACCTTGAGCTAAACAGAAGCCTGATGCCAGATGCTGAGTTTCAGAAAGGAACTCTTTTACTTAGCTTTTCAGCACATATAGCATTATTATATTTCAAGAGAGCCTCAAAGGAAACTGGATTCATCAGAGAAAATGAGCACACCCAAATGAAGTGTGACACAGGAATCCATCAAGCACCGTCAGTGCTCCTTAGGCAGACTATCATTTCAAATCTGAGCAGAACTTGGGGTGAAGAGGGGCTGGTGCTCTAAGTCTGTATTTATATGCTAATATAAAGTATGGTGCAGCTGCTTCTGCAGCAAAGTGGTATTTAAACCTGCATATTTGAATAATGCAAATCAGAATCAGGCAATTTTTATTTTACTACTTCTTAGGCCAATCCCGCACCCTTCGATTGAGAATCTCTCACCTGGGAAATACGGCTGTACTATTTCCTTCAGCAGAGCAGCTCCCGGCCTTTTCTAGGGAACAGCGGTTCAGACACAGAGCTGCTGAACTCTGGGTCAGTACACAACGTGCTTCTGTGCGCTACAACACAGTTACCACTTTTTAAAGGAAAAAAAGTCTCACCTCATTATAACATGGCCTATGGGTGCCAAGTATTCATCTTGATATAATGAACTTTTTATTTTAATAGGCTTCCCAATGAGAAGAGAAAGCTCCAGAGAGAAAATGTGAAACATGGAGATATTTAGTACTGTTACTGGCAAAGCAGAGTCCTGGCCAATGTCTCAGTAAGAGAGACCATTCCACCCCGAAAAGAGAACCAAGCTGAGCTGAAGGCCGTCAGGTCCCATTAACATCTTCTGATGCGCTAAAGGGAGCCATATGGAGTGCGTACAGTCAGAAGAAATTTGAGGGTTCAAGCAGGGTGAATTGTTCATACAACAAATTACTTGCGGAAACAGGTAACACTTGCTTCAATAGCTGCTGTTCAAGATGTGCTATTACTGACAAGCAAATTAGTGAGGACTACCTACCAATGATTCACACAGCTGCATTTATCAAATTGAGCACAAAACTAGCCCAAGATTTCCCAGTGGCTCTCAGAGAAATGTGAACCTTGGGCTACTGATGTGCTGGTACACTGAAAAAATGTTTTCTCAGTAGACACTAGTAACGAGGCAACTGGGGTCTAAGGTGACAAAACAGAAATTCAAGCAAGGGTTTCAGAGCTTAGAAATAAGTCAGACATTTGGGTATGAAAAATCTAAGCAAAGCATGATAAATTTAAACCTGAGCATTTTGCAAAACATCCACAGTGTCTTTTGACACTTTTATGTTTCTAGTATACTTGTGATGGGATTCCTGTTCTCCGTCATTTAAATACCAGGTAAAAACAAAATTTAATGTTGCTGGATATGCAATAACCTACCTTGCCATCTTCAGTGTAGACATTTTCATGGTACCCTTTTACTATTGTCCGGTCAATGAAGAGGCTCCGCATCACCACTATCACTTTTAGCACTTTTCCTAAGGTAACCTGCAAAGAACAAGAGGACAAAAACACGCTGAAGGAGAGTTGTGGTGTCTGAATTCACAAGACCATCAAGTTAACAGCTTAAGCTGATGCAATTTCAGTTTTCAATATTTTATAGACAGACCAAAATAAAACATCTAAACCCATTGTGTGTGTTATGAGGAAGAGATAGACCATAAAGCGCAGAACAAACATTCATTTGCAACGGAAAATGGATGAATTCACAGAATTCCCTTGTGCAGACATGACACTGCCAAGCAACTCTCTCAATTTTATTAACACCACAACTCAATAACTTGTCAAAAACAATGAGCAAAAGTGATTATTTCCAATGTACTTGATATTCTCCAATGTAAGTCCTTTTAGAGAAAAATAATTTGAAAGATGAATCGGACTCTTCAAATGCTTGCCATGAGTTTAATGGAAAACATTGTAGGTCCAATAAAAGCATAAAATTATTTAAAAAGAAACTACAGCTAAAAAGTAAAAATGTTACACTTTCAAAGGTTTAATTTTCTTCTGTGAAAGCGGTAAAGTGTAAAGAATAAAACTAGTATCATGGAAAATATAGTGGGTCAGCCAGAGTATAACAACGGAAATGAGCCTCAATTACATTATTGACAAAAATGCAATAACGAAGCCATTTTAATCTAAAAATCAATTTACGTTTCAAAGATGAACTTGTACTTCAATATTGTTAAGATGTGCATCTAACAGTAACTCTGTCTTTGTGTTTTGTTATACAGAGATTATTACAGAGCTTTTCCTCACCCACAAAAGCATAAAACTGAGATTAAAAAAAGAGAAACAATTAGTTCATTTTCATATTTCCCAGCTGGCAGCGGCTCATTTTCCATTGTCTGTGTTCCAACACTTCGTGCAGTATAGATTAACACATGCTAGAACAATTGTGTTTTTACTGCTAACCTCAGCAGACGAATCCACATCCAAAGAAATCAGTCAATATGCATCTTTATTGATTTGTTACATGTTTTTCCTTCTTACCTCCTGCTAATGACTCCTACCTACCACCTTGTTTCAACACGAGTAACCTCAACCTGATGCTGACTAACTAAAAGACTGACAGGCAAATCAACTCTGAAGTGCCAAGATGCTTTTCCCCCCAAGGATGAAGCCAGAAAATCTGACACAAAAACTCCATCTCAGAGCTGATGCAGGGACCGCCCTGCTGAAGGAGGGTTAGGAGGGGAAATGGCGATAGGGATGGGATGACGATACATGACTTTGCAGAACAGTTACCCAAACTACTCTAAATGCTGCTTATTGTATCACAGTATAGCAGGACAGAGTTACAAATCCTGAAAGGAACTGATGACAATTCTTTGGCATGGGACATGGAGAAGGCAATTCTAGGAGAGAAGCATCTAAACAACAGGGAAGAACAAGTTGACAGCAAGAGAGAGGACCAGGAAACGAGACCGGCAAAAAAGAGTCAACGACAGACTTCAAAAAGACAGGCTGCTAGGGGGAATTCTGCAAGGACATGAAGAGAAAACGCAGGTCAGAAGAACGGGTAAAGTTCTGAAGAACAATATTACAGGCTGAAGTAGAATAACCTGTATCAAGGCCTGAGTTATGCGCATATGATGAATAGCTTTTTCTGGTTCCTACCTTCTTAAAAGAGATTGGTATTTTCTAAACACGTATGGAACTGCCTAGTGTTCTCAGGCAACCATATCGTGGTACCAGATACTGTAAATTTGGGTCTAAATGTAGTATCTTGCTGGGATACTCTGTAATAAGACCTAGTTGGTCTGCAAATAAAGTAAACTGGCAGAGTTATTTCAGCACTTACCATTGTATCAACTAAGTCAAATACAAAGTCATGAGGTGCCCTGATTACCCACTGGAATCAGAAAGACAGTTCTGATGTAACTGCTAAGATGAGGAAATGGAGTCACTCTGAAAAAAGCGGTCAGCACATTTAGAGTTAACAGTTTTTCCTTCACTTCTCTACCTCAGTAGGACTCGGACTTTGCTAGGATATAGGTCTATTAACAGAGCAGACTCCTCCAACTTCACACTACGCATCAACCATATGCAGTAAATTTAAAAGGAGGAAAAGAAGAAATTTTAAACAAAATGAAATCTTCTTAATGGCAGAGTAAAAAGGCTGCCCTACAAACAAAAAGACCTGGCTTTACGTATATTTTCTGTCTCCATTGCCTTCACACGCTTCAGCGGATGCTCACTTCTTTCTTCTTCCCTTAACGTTCTGCATTCATGATAACTCATGTTGCTGCCAGGTGGAAAAAAAATTCCATGAAGTTGATCTGAATCCTGTGTGGGATGTTCCTGAAAATCCTCAGAGTGAACAGTGGAACATAACAAGCTGAATAATCCCATGTTTGGCACTCCAGCTTGCTTGAATATACTTATTGCTGGCCTCAAACCTCCCCACAAGATTTACCTGCACAAATGCTTTTGAAATGCTTCTGCATTAGCTCATTGCCTTTTCCCAGGTCATCTGTTTTCACACCATCCCAGTGATTCACTCCACACTTTCAGAATCCATCACAGCTACCCAGATCCCAGCTATTATCCATCATGCAATACCGAAAGGTCAAATTCTGCAAACTGGTCCGGGACAGCAGCCTCCATCACCCGCTTGCTTGAATGTCAAACAGCGTTACACTGTCTCCCACGCGTAAGGAGCCGCGTAAACTCATCCTTAGATGGGCACCTAGCACTGTAAGCTCCCTGAGGAAGGCACTACTGTTGCAATCTCAACTTACACAATGGTTTGTGCAAGGGGATCCTCTCCGGGAGTAGGGGCACTCAGGCATTGTGGTAATACAGATGAATGATAGAACATACTGCAACGTAGGACAGGTTAGTGCTAAGTTGTCTGAATTAGCTCTGACAGTTGTCTGGTATTGAAATAGAAAACTTTCCTATTTTGTGTCGCTCTTGTTTTGACATGGGATTCCTCTAGGCTTTATACTGGCTGGAAGAGAGATCAGGACTTGCAGATGATTTTTGTAGAACCATATCATTAGTTAAGTCTGACAGGAGCAGAAATTTTGTAAAACTCACACAGCTCAGAGAAATTACAGTTCATCATTTTAACAGCACTGAAAGAATGAGGCTAGTAGTACAAAGAATGAACAACAGCCTGTCACTAGACTGGAGGATGCTGTTAGACTTGGAAGCCAAAAGTATGCTCCACAGCTATTTTCAGGGTAAAGCACATTGTGTATTGTACAGGATAAATGGGATACCCTTTATTTTTTCCTCTAATAATCAAGACTTGTAACTGTTTTCAGGACTTAATGTTTTGTTCACCTCAACCATATTTTACAAATCATGTTTTCCAGCAAACCATTTTCTTTCAATGCCTGCTCAACTTAAGCTAACCGGAGTCCATGTTCAGAAAAGATCTATGTATGGAATATAATCTAGATCTACAGTTGTACAACTGTGTCCCTACAGATCACCTGAAAGAAGGTAATAAAAAACTAATGGCTCTGGTAAAAATGTAATTTGATGGTTCTGCTCTGAGCTCCAGTAGTGCAGGTCTCTCCTTCTGGAGGTCAAGACTCACCCAGATAGTCCCTATTTAATGGGCACTGAAGTATCCCTCCACTTCCATGGACATCAACTGAAAGAAACTTCTTCTTGCGTTGTACAGAAAAGATACCTTTCAATTGTGACAAAAAGGCAACAACTTCCTTTCCCAGCCAACTTCTCCTATTAAATTTCAACTTCTTCTGTCGATATCCTGTTAAGACAGCACTTGGCTTTTTAATATTTCGCCTGAAGGATATATGCCAACTTGTCCTTGATGTAGAAAATTTTAATTCAAATCAATACATGTACAAGGTCACTTTAAAATTCAATTAATATGAATGAAAAAATATGCCCCACAGTTCTGTGAGCTGAAAATGGAACAGTTGCAAGTTAAATACTTCTGTAGCTTCTGTTTTGGTCTGGGTAATAACAATGTACTTCTAAATTCCTTTTAACAAAAGTATACTAAATTCAGACAGCTAGGTTATTCATAAATCCCCTGCTTCCTAAAATGGCAAGCTCCAGAAGAAGGTAGGACAGGCAGCTGATTGAAATCTGCAATATTATGCAGCTTTTCTGACAAAGATATATAAAATAAAAATCTTCTTGAAATATCCCAGTTTTAAAAATATTTTGTCTATCACCGAGATAATTCTCAAAGAGCATATGACAGATGCTGTATGCCAAGAAAGGGGGAGGGGGAAACAGAATAATCAGTGAGAATGGCTTAGATAATTTCTTGTAAGACTGCTAAAAAAGTTCCCATTTAACATCACTTATGATTGGAAAAGAACTCAGTACCTCTCCAAACAAGACAGAATTGGAAAGGAACACGAAAGGAAAAGGATCAAAATTACTTTACCATGCCAGAATTCTGCCTGGAGGAAATAGCCTGAAATCCCGCCCTTTAATTTTGCCTTCTCACTGAAATTGATACCACATGAAAAGCCCTTCTATAAACAATTTTTAAAAATACATTAACAAATATTCTTTCTTCAAATTTATTTAAAACCTTGATATTAGGAAAACGTATGCTGACAACACCAAGCTTTAACACTTAGTAAGACATTCCCAAAGCTCCCGATTTCCTCTCAGCATCCCAGGGAATCTGCTGCTGATTTGAGCTGCAGATGCTCTGCAATGCAGAGCTAAAAGAAGGGAAACATTATTTTCAGCTAACATGGGTACCTCCGTGTGTGTATAAAAAGGAGCACAAGTAAGGCAACATCAAACCAGAGACATAACCAAGTTGTGCACATTTCCAGCAAAAGGCCAGACACCTGCTCCTTGCCATCTAGCCAGCCATAAGCTGGTCCTCCCACTCATGGATCTCTCTTACTAATCAGTACAATGCCTGGAAATCATATATATGCATGCTGAAAAATAAGGTTTTGTATTAAAAATAAAGTAAAAAATCCCACCTAGACTTCCAAATAGTTATTTCTTTTCCTCTTTCTTATCTGCTGCTGGTATGAATGCTGTGCTTTCCCTCACATGCTCATTATTCTTTAATGATGCCTATTTGTAAATAGCAAGATAAGATGCAATTAAGCCATTAGAGTCTAAACAAACAAACATACTAATTAGGTTCTTTACAAGGATTTCTTTTTTCATCTAAAGGCTGGAATTTACCTTTCATTAATCTAACCTAATTGCAATAGTGCATGATAAAAAGTCAACATAAATGCAGGACTTTAAATAATTGTGCCATACTAGGGATGAGCTGGTGATCCTCTCCCGCGGTTACATGACATATTGTCTGAGGAAGGCGAACAAACTGGCACAGAATATCGTTCAAAGGTTAAAAGCCAGATTTTGCCAGTGGCCAGTCACACTTCTGAAAGGGTCACCCTAGTCCAGCATTGCTATAAATGATGAAATGGATTGTCTCTTTTTCCATACTAAATTATAGCACACCAGGCATTTTACAACAGGGGTGAAGATGATGTCTGATCTTGCAGAATATAAATCTATGGGAATATCAACACAGACCTGTGAGTCTTTGGGAGTCGACAGCAACCCTAGCACACAGGAACCCCGTGGAGGAAGCAAAGATGAGGAAACTTCTTGCTGGTCTTTCTCTACTTTTTCTACTCTTGTTCACTTTCCCATCAAAAGACCCTTCCTCACCTTCCTCATTCTTGTATTAGACAAACAGAGAATAATTTACAATTTACTCACCACCCTCTGCGCACATACTTTGCTCATTCAAGACATTCTTCTGCCACACGTGACCTCAAATGCTGGCTTAATGCTTTTTAAACACCGCTTCTCCATCTCAAGAGACAAACTGTGAAGCCACTGCAGTCATCAGTCCCACTATGAGCTCAGAAGTGATTACAGAACCACAGAAGGGTAGGGGTTGGAAGGGCCCTCGGGGGA
>Ga0181612_133297_pt1 | contig 16402 bp, 10 predicted proteins | sample HoacroProtozoa21_FD_119630 | JGI IMG/M metagenome (GOLD analysis project Ga0181612, IMG submission 119630) | Hoatzin crop microbial communities from Cojedes, Venezuel. Combined Assembly of Gp0051906, Gp0051904, Gp0051908
GTGTGTATATATATACACACACATATATATGAACACATACTCTAAATGTGTATAAAGCTAGGTTCCTCCCTATCCTTTCAAATATGATGCTTTGATGCTTTCTCTTTATTTTATTGGACTAGCCATGGTTATTAGTCAAATTCACATGAGTATTGTTCTGAATGAGAAAGTGGTTTGCTGAAGATGCATGAATGGATTTGCAATATACTTGTCCACTCCGAAAGAGTCCATTCCCCTAGAGTTTGCTTGTATGTCTGTTGACTTCGTTTTGGAGAACAAACATCATTGTAAATTAGACTTGCTTCCCTCTGCCATCTTATTTCTGCACCTGTTCACCATGCTTAACCCTTCGTGAACCCCAGCCAGGCAAAACCATTTTGTTTATATTCTGTTTTGAAGAGATTCTGAGTGTTAGAAACCCTTGCTCATTTGTAAGTTGCAGTGGAGAGTATAATGAGGCAGCTATTATGCAAATATTAGACACAAGCAGTAGAAATGTCAAATCCTCTATATTTTTTTTTCCCATAAATGATAAAACCAATGGAGTGGAAGATGCTTGCATGGCTTCCTTCACAAGTAATTACTGTCAAAATTATGCTTTCTGAGAAGGCTAGAAAGTGGTAACGGTGTCTTTACATTTTGCATGTAGGAATATGCAAGGGATACGGAAAGATCAAATTGTTCCGAGCGTATCTTTGACAGCACAGTTAGATGAATTGTTATTTTACCTGCAAAAGCATATTATCAAAACACACTGTGTGTCAGAGAGGTGGACTGTAGGTGAAAATTATCCTTGTCATCTAAATATTCAGAGAGCTTTCCACTTTTCCTCTTAGACTGTGAACAGTGTAAGAGAAGGAAAAAAAAGCTAAACACTGAATTTAAGATATGAACTAAACAAAACATGATGAATCAGGGCTGTAACTTTATAGTAGTCGGTGAAATTGTCAGCCACTCATCAACCACAGTATTGATTATGGAAGAATAATGGCTTCTAAGTCTGTTTTTTAAGGCAGAAATACTTTGAGTGGATTTGTGTATCTGAATACATAGCTGTTTTTTTTTTTTTAATCCTGAGGCAATTATAGAAAGAACCTCTAGAGTTGCTTTGAAAATTTTTCATTTAACTTTTCAATTTTAGAATTCCCTTTACACAGTTAAGAGAAGCAGCTGTGTTTTCTATGGTAAACTGCCATAAAACTAGTATTTTTAAAATTATTATTTCTGTTTTCGAAATTGTCTTAAATTCCAAATATACACTTCCAGCGCTGGGATATTCCCTCCTATTTCTCTCTACTCTATTTTCTTGATAAGAAAGTTGTACATTTTGAGTTCGTGCAGAGTTGCTTTCATTTTAATCCCTGTAGCCCAGTTTATGCCACAGAGAGCTAATTCTTCTTTCCTTTAAATATCTCCTCTGATGCGTGTGTCATTCTCAGCTGAAATGGCCTTGTAGCTATAATCTCTAAATCTTGTATTTTACTGGAGGATGTCCTTCAATAGCTGCTGAGTCACATTCTAAATTACATCAGGAGACAATTTCTGATTTTATCTTTGGTTTTGAAAAAAACTTAATCCTGGATGGTAGGCAGCAATGAGCTGAAAGGCTGGAAGACTGTGGACTAAGCATATGTCTTGGAGGTAAGGAGGATATGGCTTAAGTGTTCATACCAAAAGGACTTGCCTTTCCAAATTAAGAGTTTGTGAAAAGTTCTGTTTTGCATTTGAATGTTCATAATCTAATTTTAATTTGTCCCAGGAAATGAATTTTTGCAACAGTGAGCAGTGAATCTGCTATTTAATGTCAGGAAATTCCTAGTTGTTACAACATCATTTATTTTTGTTACAGTTGCTACTGAAATTTAGTCCACTTAAAAAATACAAACAAATAAAAAACAGTGGCAGCTCTGATCTGACTTAAGTCTGTATTGTTCAAAGGTTATACTTAATGCATAACTCTCACGAATTGTACAATTTTAATGTTAATGGTAGGCTTGATTAACACTTCGCTGATTTGAATTACCTATTGGCATAACCTGCTTATGCAGTGTTTTATTGCATTTCAGTAATAATATTTCAGCATATGCAAATAAGAGTTAGAGCAAAACAATACCTGCTGGCTTCAGGAGGTTAGATTCATGCTTTGTTTTTCCACTGTATACAGTCAGGTTATCTTCTCATCAAAGTGTAGAATACTAGTATATTCTTGTTTAAAGACAGAACTAGTGAGGTCCGAGAATTGTAAGCACTGTAACACAGTCTGTAATGTACTTGGTAGAGAAAACGAGCACTTGAAATAACATCTCACAGTCTAAAATGGTTGTCTTACTGTGTAGACTCATTCGATCAAGAGAGGTTACTTTCAGAATGCTATTGCTATGGTTGAAAGCTGTCAACGTTGTTAAATGCATGCGTTTTCTTCAGGTTGAAATATTTACTGGTCCAAATGATACAAACGGGTAAAAGGAAACAGTTTGCGCTGCTAAAAGTACAGTGACAGCATTATGCTTCGGAATAGTATGGTACCCCAGAAACTAAGCACCTGAAGAATTTGGTATTACGTAGTGTGTTGTATTTTTACAGGTGCCTCTGATTAACGAACTTGAATCTGCAATGCACCAGCTGTACAAACAGCGAGCTTCCCGCCTTGTCCAAAGACGACAAGATGATATTAAAGATGAATCTTCGGAGTTTTCAAGCCATTCAAGTCAGTCCATCTTGAAGGTTTTTATTATTCATTAAACAACCTTGTTTACTTAGTATGGCTTAATTTAAACGTAAATGTTTAAAGTATGACTGTCTTAAAGTTTATCCTTACTCTTGAGATGGGCAGAAGCAAGCTGAGATAAAAGTTCTCTAATCTGTTTTGTTTTAAACTCAAAGCCACTCTAACTTTGACTTCATCTCTCCTTTCTGTTGCTCTTAACTGTATTGTCTCTTTCCTAGCACTGAAAAAGTATGAATGGTGGCAGTGGTAATAGTGGTAGCATGTTTCTCCTGATTTTTCCCTTATATCAGGACTTTTTTTTTCCCCCCAACCTCCTTGAATCCCTGTAACATCTACAGTTAACTCTGTACAAATCCATGAAGCACTGGGCTAGAGATGGCTTCTAATGCTCTGTTGTGTGGGCAGCATAAATATTTAATTTCAGACACTTCACTGGTAGAGCTACAGAACTGGAAGAGGCTGGTGCCATTGTTAAAAATCAGACTAATACAAAGTGACTCTATATGAAATACAGCTTAAAATTAGCCAGTTAAAATACCTGCTAACTGTGAGTGTTTGGATGGGGGATTCTCATTAAAGAGTAATCACCACAAGGAAACTCAGTGTGCAAAACTCTACGAAAGTATATATGTTAATTTGGATGGAAATACACGTTCCTTGGAGGAGGCTTTATCAGCATGCTAAACAACGGGTAAAATATCATATTAATAGTAGTGATCTTTCTGCTTTGGAGAGCTTCGCTTTTTTGTCTGTCCTATTGCTGACCTAAAATCCTATAATAAAAGCCATTTTCTATTTTGTCACAGCATGTCCAGAGATGAAATTCTGATAGTACCATTACATAGAACTCACTGAGGGTGATAAAGCATTAGGCCATCAGAGCTGGTCATCCCTTTACGGAGTGGTTAGCGCTAATATTCCCTTTAGCACTTTATTTGGAGCCCCAGGCATCACATGTACGCCTTGCAGTTTTACCATGAAAATGCTGTTGTGAGATTCTAATGTGCTAGGAACATATTTCCTAAAAGAAGCTTAGAATGGATTATTTTAGACTGGAATTTAATGGTGGGGTGGGAATAGTTATCATTGACAAGGTTAGGTTTTAAAGAGAGATCTTATTTCGTATCTGTGAATCTTGAGAATGAATTTCACTGAGTCTAGAAATATTTCAGTTCTGTCCCTCAAGTTATCACAGAAACTAGGAACTGATGCCAGCCTTTGGTTTAACGTGTGTCGCGGACAGACAATCTGCTTCTCTTCATAAAGTATCAGAACACTAAAGGGCTAGAAAATTTAAGTTTATCTGCCAACTTTTGCGTTACTTCTGCATAAAGCCAAGTAGCTTAGCTTCAAATAACATTTTAAAAAATTGGACAAATGATAGTTTCCTCTGTATGTTAAGGCTCTTAGTAGTTCTGGTATAGAATTGGAATACTGACATAGATCATCATCAATATTTTTAATGATGAGTTTGTAAATAGATTTAGGTGGAACATATAAACTTACTCCTGAAATTTGGGTAGGCTTTTGTTTAAATTTTGATGTTTATATTGAAGTGGGTGTACTTGAGAACTGGCTAACATTCAGTCTACTTTTAAAAAATTTACCTGAAAAGGATGAACTGGAAACTCTCTTGGGTCTGCCTGCTGGTTGCTGATCAGCTTCACTGGTTAGCTGTGTTGTTTTCTATAATCAGGACCATCTGTGATGAATCGCAGCTTTAAAAGAAGAGGGAAGATGTTTTATTTTCCTGTAGATTTTAATGTGTTTTAAACTTTAGGCAATCTAAAGTGTACAAACGTGGATAACACTATGACTGGAACTATGAAACAGCATGTATTCCTGCTCCAGTCACTCTTCTCTGCCTTTGTTCATTTTTTTGTTTTCTGAAAGATACATGGTGAACATGTTTATGTAAGGATCACTTTTTGTTTTGTAACATTCAGTTTAAGCAATTTCTCTTAAAACCTGTTGACTTTTATGTAGTTGAGCACTGTTAGGAGAGGGACAAGAGTGAAGTATGGTGAAAACTATTTGACATTTAAGTGAAGATTTTTCCTAACTCCACCACTTCCTCTTTTAACCTCTACGTTTGCGAATTCACACTTCTGGGTGCATCTTTTTGAAAACTTCGACTTTCTACTTCAAATTACACTTATTTTAAAGTAGGTAAAAGGCTCTTGTGAAGCTGCCTACAACGCATTTATATAATCATAGATAAGCTTTTTAATTTTCATCAATGTAATTTTACAGATAAAGCACTGATGGCACCAAATCTTGAATCTTTTGGACGAGACAGAGTGATCTATCAAGAACAAGTAAAGCGTCGGACTGCAGAAAGAGAGGCTAGAAGGTAGAGTACTGAGATTTATTGTCCATTAGGAGTCTTTGCCTGCTTGCAGAATACAGTTGTCCTATGTGACATGCTAACATAAGTAGCAATGTTTGCTCCTTTCCTGCAAAGGGAAGAAAACACTTAAGCTGCTGTGCTGGGCAGGGCTATGCTTATATATCCCAGCTTATCATAGAAGTGTACAAAACAAGGCACCATTACATGATACTGATTTAAAATCACTAAAAGCATAGTAAACCCATTCCATATCTGTATGGTCTCTGCTGGTTTCTCTTCCTTTCATTGTTTGAGGCAGCAAGATAGTGGAACATTTGAGGTGGTGGCATAGTGAAAGTTTTTTTCAACCTGGATTTCCTTGCGTTAAAAGTTAGGACAAGCTTAAGTGGGTCTGTTCATTGTATATGGAGTTGAAAAAAAAAAAGGTAATAGCTGGTTTATACTACTGATCCTTTTCAGAGCTCGTCGTAGACAAGCAAGAGAGCAAACTGGGAAGATGGCAGATCACCTTGAAGGCCTTTCCAGCGATGATGAGGAAACTTCAATGGATATTACAAACTTCAACATGGAGCGAGGTTAGAAAAGCTACTGAAGCTTTATGTAACAAAATACAGAAAATTTGGCGAAAAAAAATTGATCCAAATGCAGCCTTGTCCATATATTTCACCATGTTTTGGAGAAAACAGGAACTGTTCCTTGCTATCAGTGTGAGCTCTTTTGCCAACCTGTTGTGCAGTTAGCTAAATACCCCATCCTTAGTGAGATTCTTTTTATTTAATTAAAACATTCTTTTGCTGGCCAGCAGTAAGCTTTTGTACCTTCACTAGATACTAAGTCTTCCTTGTAATTTGTAATGTGGTTTACCATTCTTCAAATATCTGTTTGTTTTACACGTAAAATCCTGAAAACCTCAGTGCTTTAGAAACCTTTTTTTGCTTGATAGGAAGTATTTTCTGGAGTTTTGCGTAAGCATCTAGAAATGCAATGACATAAGTTTTGTAGACTTGTTACAGCCTGTCAAACTTTGCAGGTGGCAGAAAACAATGCTGAATGCAAACACTGCAGAAAGATCTTGCGGTACTGACTTGATTTGAAATTCATCCACAGTTTTATGGTGTTTTGCTCAAAGTAACCATTACTATGCCATTATGCATAACCCTGATGATGCAATAAACGGGGTTGTAAGTTAAGCTAATGCCTCTAAAGCACTGGGAGAACTGCAAGAAACCAGAGACTTGGGGAAGTATAGATAGTTTGATGGAACAGTCATCTTTTACAGCAGCAATTAAAAGGCAAACAATTCCAGCAGTTACTGTGAAACCAGTAATGAAGAAAGTAGAACATCACTGAAGTAATCCTTTTACCTTCTGAGTGCAATTACCATTCTTTCTCATTAAAGAGAATTTAATCAGATTAGAAGAAATATGAAGAAGGGGAGCAGCAAGGATCACATACATAGAATTGTTTATGTTGTATGTGAGGAGGGATTAAACAGTTTTGGACTCTTCAGCTAGGAGAACGATGTTGACTTGTCACAGTGTGAGGGCTAGAGGGCATGAAATGAAGTGGCAGGATAGATTTAAAGTAAACAAGTCACTTCCCACAGACAGTGTAATAAAAATGCTAAAGTCATTGCTGTAGGTGGTTGTGGAGACTCAAAGTGTGAACAGATGAAAAAAGCAATTAGATGAACTGTCTAGCAGTTGGATCCCTCGGAAGTGCAAACAGTTTCCACACCTTTAGTTGCTGGCTGATTTACCAAAATTGTGGATGCCAGGAGAGCTCTTTGATAAACAAACCAACTGTTTAAGGTTGTTACATGCTATAATTAACCACTAAGTTAAATTATCTAGATTAAAAATTAGTGTGGCTGAATTGCTCTTTGTAACTTGGCACTTTCATGTCTACAAAATCCTTTTGTAGGTGTTCCATCAGTTTCTGAGCTTTTTTTTTTTATCATTGGTAGCTCCCCTGTTAGTCCAAGGGATCATAATGGCTGCCCAGTGCTAACAGCCATGTTATGTTCAGCAGTTCAGCATTGTGTCTGCCAGGACCTGCTCTGTCTGAAGTGCCGATTCAGCTGGCTTATCTGAGATGCCCTCCTGTACTTGCACTTGGATAGGCAATGCTGTAGAATAATTTGGGTTGGAAGGGACAGGGAGATCAGCTGTCCCAAACTCCCATGCAGAGGAAGGCCAGCTTTGAAATTAGATCCATACTGAATACAGCCCAATACATCACCAGTCCAGTGTCTGGTAACTGAAAATCATTGTATGAAGTGTTTAAAGCGAGACCTGTGATAAAACAGTATATCAGAGAGTACTCGTATGGTCATGTTTTTATTGCTTTGTGTATTTGAGGCAGCAGTAACAGAACTTTTAAAAGGTGGTGGTTTTTTGATTTTGTTTATAGGAGTTAGCTTATGCCAGTGAGCATCAAATTCCATCTTGACAGAGGTATTACAGGGAATAGGTGATAAATTTACTACTCTTTTTCTCCCCCACCAGATCGTATATTGAAAGAATCCAGCAAAGTTTTTGAAGATGTTTTGGAAAGCTTTTACTCAATTGATTGTATAAAGTCACAATTTGAAGCTTGGCGTTCAAAATACTTTGCTTCTTATAAGGATGCTTATATTGGCCTCTGTTTACCAAAGCTGTTTAACCCTTTAATCAGACTTCAGCTGCTTATCTGGACTCCTTTGGAGGTAAGGTCCTCTGCAAGCAACTTCTGTGTAAGCTTCCATATAGTGGTTCTTTCACACTTCTGCAGAGCAAAGTAAATTGTCCCTTTAATGTGTGCCGCTTATAAATGCGTGTGTTGGCTCTTGCTGGGGAATGGGAGTGGGTCAAGGCACAGAGTGAGTGCAGTTGCATAAGCTTGCTTGGGTTTATTTTGGGTGTTTTTAGGAAACTGAGCTAATAAGGCAGATTGTCGTCTCTTCCCTTTCAAAACTTAGCTCATCTGCAGCACTGTCTGCAGATGTGTCAGCCTATCTCACAAATGACTGGATCTCTCCTTTTTTCAGAAGTGTTTTTTTTCTTAATTACAGAGAATATTTGTAAAGGGGATCTTCTGTCCCCTCTGCTCTGACTGCATAGGAGGGGAAGCATGAGTCTTCTTCAGAGAGCATTCAGAGTATTTATTTTGAATACGTGAGGGAAAAATCTGTGAAAGGTGTCCTCATTAAATTTAGATGTGTTTTTGTACGTTCTTCCTTCCCCCATGCTATTTCTCTGTGAGTTCTCAAGCTGGCAAAACAAATCTCAAGTTAGTTGGAGACATGGTGTACAGAATTCTTAAATCTGATTGTTTTCACTACTCTGTGTTACTGGTTTTGTTAAGCATTTTGCTAAGTTACAAAAATTACAAGGCATTCATGAAAAGAGGTTTTTAATCCAGAAAGCGTAGTTATATAATGCAGTACAAATAAACTCTACTTCTCACTTTTACCCTATTCTGTGGCCTTTTATTTGGCTCAAGTATAATTAGGAGTTAAAATCTGTAGGGCAACAGCTGCCAAAAAAAGCGGTCTTACTTCCACTGTTTTCACTTCATTAGGTCTAGTGGTTGTAGAGTGAATTGCTTCATTTGGCTGATTTGTGGAAAATTGACCTTGCTGCCCATCCTCTCTCAGATTTTGGTTGGATTGGGCTGTCCACATACACGAATCTGACCTGTGATGGCATGATTAGTAGTGTTCAGGCAGAGGCAGAACATTTTCTTCACTTCTCAGGAATCAGGCTTGCCTGTGGTTCTGAGAGAAGTAGTATCCCTGCTTCAGAAGTAGGGAGCCAAAGCAGGTGAAGTAATTCGCCCATCCTTGAGCTATATTAAGAGACTGTTGGTCTTGAGGCACTATATCTTTTTTATTGTTATTTCCAGTGCAGAGGAGTACCTGACACAGTGACAAAAAGGGCTAGATTCTTGAGTTGTTATTGTGCTCAAGTGCTGCTTACCCTGCCTGCTTAGCACACCTGGTAGACTGTTTTAAAGTAGTTTGTCTGTTTTGTGAGTGTATCATACTTGCATATATAATATTTTTCTTTGCGTTGACTTCAAATCTCTGTTTAGGAATCTAACCTCAACTGTTTTTTTATTAGGGCAAGTGTCGAGATTTTGAGACGATGTTGTGGTTTGAATCATTGCTGTTTTATGGCTGTGAAGAACAGGAGCAAGTGAAAGATGATGCTGATATTTCACTATTGCCTACCATTGTAGAGAGAGTTGTTCTTCCTAAATTAACAGGTATAGTCTTAGAAAGAAAATGGAGGAAAAGGGGGGGGGATGTGGAAGCTGAGGTTTGTTTGTGCTTGCAGATTTTACTATTTTGTAAATTATTGCCCGACTGTCTTAGTACCTGTATTTGACTATTTGCAGAGTGGAGTAATTCTTTAATCTCTTACAGTGATTTCTGAAAATATATGGGATCCTTTTTCTACAACACAAACATCTAGAATGGTAGCAATTGTACAGAAACTAGTAGATGGATATCCTTCAGTGGTGAATGCAGAAAACAAAAATACCCAAGTAAGTTTTTTTTTTCTTAAATATCATGCATAAGTGAAGGAATTTGAATATATTTTGAATACTCTATATTGGAGAACACAGCATGCTTAGTGAGGAGCAAGAAAGAGAATTTTGCAATTATTTGATGCTCTGCAGCCTAGTTATGGAGAGTCAAGTACGGTGATAAATTAGGAGGAACTCCGTGAAGTCTCCCCAAAATAGATGCTGGAGATAAAAAGGAATACCAAATCTACAAAGACTTGTTGGCCTGCAGTTTTTCTGTAAGGGTTAGCTACAAATAGTCAGTTTTTTCTTTTTTAGATCTTTGTAACCTTTTCAAATGTATTGCCTTGAAATTTGTTTTACCTGTCTTCTATGAATTTGAGAACCGATGTCATGAGTTCAGGTTCTGTAGCTAACGCAGTGTATGCATTGCCTTTAGAATAATGGGAGATAGGCCAAAGTGCATGTGTATGGGAAAGTTAGCAGAAGATTAAAGGTGATAAAAGCCCTGACTTCACAGAAGCTAGTTGTGTAGCCAAGTTTAATCATAAAGTCATTCCATTGCCTTCAGTTTTTATTGAAAGTGTCAAATTTCAGCTGTTAATTATTATAGGCTTCTCTTAGACTTTATTTATATGTGTGCTTAAGTATGTATACCTTTTACTGTTAGGTTCACAACTGTTCTTTGTTGCTTTGAAAAATCGATTTCTAAGTGGTTAACTACTAAAGCAGTGCTTTGGACACTTTAAAAAAAAATTTAATCTGTTTCAGATGCTTTTAAAGGCACTTTTGCTAAGAATGAGGAGAACACTAGATGATGATGTATTCATGCCCTTATATCCAAAAAAGTAAGTTTGTGATTCTGTGATTAAAAAAAGTCTGTGATTCTGTGATTCTGTGATTTTACTTTCAACTATGGTGTTAGGTCTTTATTAGCAAGTCTGTGTCTTCTGTCCGTAGTTAACAGGGTTTTTTCTCAGCATGGTTCACTAGCTGGATACAGGCAATCTTTCCGTATCATGCTGTGAGGATTTAGCAGACACAAGCAGGATGGAAGGGAATATTTATAGAATTGAACTGTGAGTGGGAAGGAGGAAGCCAGTAAACTCCAGACAGAGGTGGTCTTGGTTGCTCATTAAAGAAATCTCTTACTTTCCAGCATCTTAGAAAACAAGAACTCTGGTCCATATTTGTTTTTCCAACGTCAGTTTTGGTCCTCTGTTAAGGTAAGTCAGTAAATACATCCAGTAAATCTTTGGTTTAGACAGTGCAACAATAAAATCCTCTTCAAATTCGTGAAATGTGGTAGATGGAAATTGCTTTAACTTTATTTGAAAGAACTCTAAATTAGTTAGTCTTAGTCTTAGAAAGCCTTTGTCTTTGATAATGCACTGTGCCCTCTTCAAAAGAACTTGTACATTTTGGGTTTACTTAGCATACTCAGCCCGGGTTTTTTTAATGACATTGTGCTTGTCAGAATAAAATATGCTGCTTTTATTTTGCTTATGTGGGAATGAGAGAGCTTGGTTTGTGGGGTTTTTTTCATATATAGTGTGAGAATCTTCATGAAAATAACTTGGGCCCTTTTGGAAAGCTCACTGCTATTTGTAAAGTATAAGAGCATTTGTAATCTTAGTTTAATTGAAATGATAAAGAGTGTGAAAGAAAAATTCCCTGTGTGTGGAATGTGCAATACAGAGTTTGCAAAGGCCTGTAAGAAGCTATGACTGTTACAGTTTATTTCCAATAAAAGGCTGTGAAGAAAATTAACTCCGAACTAAATAGGAAGGTAAAATCTGAGACCCATGTTGATTGAGCTGCTGAGCTCCACGATCAGAACTCTTACCTGGAATTTTCTATTTAAATTGCAGTAGTGAGGGAGACTGCATTCTGAATAGGATTGCAATCACTTCATTTACTTAATGTATTTGGTACTGAATTCTTTCACTTTGAAATAAAAGTCAGGTTCTTAAATGCTGTCTAGAGCAAAAAATGCATAAAGCTCATGTCTTAAAATGTTAAAAATGAAATAGATAGCTTATTTAGGGCTTGTGTCTCCTTTGAGAGTGGAATTGCCTGCTCTTGGCGGTATCTGTCAGAGCCTGGGAAGTTCAGCAGTATGCATGCTGTTAACACTGTTTTATTTTAGGGAAGCATTAAAAATACAGCGCTCTCGTGCTAGCAAGTCAGTTGTAGCATCACAGACGAGCAGAAATAGAAGTGGGGAGGCAAGCGCTGGTTTACTGTTTCCTGATGATCTGCCTCACCAGTAAACTGCTGGCGGCGTTCCTTTGCACGAGGCTGGCAGGAATTCTCCCCAGGCCGTACGCCGCTGGGGAGCAGCAGCTGCACAAGGGGCCGAGCCAGCGCTCCCCCGGGACACCGTCTGCGCCTCCGCTGTCACCGTGCCGTGGAAATAAGGGAGTGCTGGCGGCGTAGCTGGGGATTTCATCGACAAAGGGGGCTGTGGGTTTGCGCCCGTATGCCAGGTCTCACTTGGCTTGAGGTTGACATCAAATTTTGAGAATGAGGTGGCTTAAAATTTTAATTCCTTTTTTCTGATTTCTTGTGCAAAGCACGAGGAAAGTTGAGGTGGTGGTCGTTGTGTAAGGATACGTGACACTCTATGCTGGTACTTTATGGATTCCGAATAGTTTTGAAGCTAACAGAAGGCATATTTCCACTGCTTACCTTGGCCGTGCGGTTGCATTTGGAGAGGCCCTAGGGTGTTTGATCAACTTCGTGGTTTCAGTACATTTTGAAATACTTATTTTCCCTGTGTTGTATTTTCAGTTATTAGGAAACTTTCTCCAGTGGTATGGAATCCTTTCAAACAAAACTCTCCAGGAACTGTCAATAGATGGTCTGCTAAATAGATACATTCTTATGGCTTTTCAAAACTCTGAGTATGGAGAGGACAGCATTAAGAAAGCTCAAAGTGTAAGTAAAATCAATGTATAAAATTGCTTGTAATTCACAAGCTTCAGCTGAAGGAAGAATGTAGTTAAAACTTGAGGTTACCTATGAAATCTTGGCTTTGATACCTCAAAATTGTAATGTCAATGAAAAACATTTAATTTTTTTAAAAATACACAAACTAAAGAAAGAATCTTCTCTAGCTCATACTTGTAGGTGGTTTAGATATAGTGTAGTTTTCAGTGTTTTACTGCTTGCATTTTGGAATTTACGGGTTTTTTTAGGTTTCTCACTGTTTCACTCAGTTGGGCTTTGTCACTGCAATCTTACCTGGCAAACTTCACAAAGCATGTTGGATAGCTTTTACAATTTTGTTATGTTGTGTTTAACTTTCTTTTTCCTGTTATGTCTAGGTAATTGCTTGCTTTCCTAAACAGTGGTTTGCTAATCTAAAAGGAGACAAGACCATTTCTCAGCTAGAAAACTTCTGTAGATACCTTGTTCATCTGGCTGATACAATTTATAGAAACAGCATTGGTTGCTCTGACGTAGAGAAAAGAAATGCAAGGTAACTTATCTTGAGTCAATGCAGTTGCAGTTCTCGTGCTTTGTGTTCTTTTTCTGATGCATGCAAACATGGGTAAATGTCTCCATACTTCTGCATGCCTTTTGAAACTTCTTTGAATTCAAACTTTAAAAATGTTACCGTATGTTAGATGGAGAGATTTTTAAGTGTCTGAAAACAGCAACTGCTGGAAATCTTTAAACATTCATGATGTATTTTGCACTGCTGCTTACTGTCACTGGTTCTGGCAAATTTTGTAGCTACTGGTTTTGGACTGTTCCACCTTGTGAGCCTCTTGGCGATTCCTGCGTAATGGCTTCTAAGTTACAGCCTGTGTTTTTGTATACAGTACAAAAGTTCGGATTTCATGTACGCAGTCAGCTAGATGAACCTGTTTTCCCTTAGATCAAAGAGTTGTTTTACTCGTGCGATCTGCTGGTCTGATAACCAGCGTAATTAAAAGTTCATATTGGCTGCATAAATGTTACCGCTGGCCAAGTAACCTGAAATGTTATGGGTGTATTGTTTTAAGCAACGATAAACTTAAAAACCAAATTGTTGCACTGATACGCAGGAATATAACAAGACTGGAAGATTGTTTATTCCTGTGCTGCTGCATGAGGTGGAGAGGTTTCAAGGTCAATAGTTCTGTTGTTGCAGCAAACCTGACACTTGGAAAGATGAACGCCCTCGCTACCTGCATTAGTCATTCTTGATAGCTGGACTTGCTTGAGCCATTGTTGAGGCACTCGCCAATTATTGAGGCTCTCTAGGGTGTCTGATGCTTATCCCTTTTTTATCTTATGCATAGCACTGAAACAGAGAGACAGAAGTTTCCCTTAAACCATAGCAGAGGAATCTCGGTTAAGAGGTTTGGGGTTTTTTTTCTGGTATCAAATTTTTTTCCAGTTACCACATTGGTTATTAGACACTTTTCTGTCTTTGGAATCACTCTTGGCTGTGGCATATGAATTGTCTCGTTTTCAGAGAACACAGAGCTTTGTGCCACACTGGGTTGTGCTCAGACAATTTTTTATCCACTCTCAGGTTATGCCTCAGAACTTTGTGTCCAAAGTATAACGGTAGTGTCACATACCAATTTAAATTTCCCCATGATTCAAATTCAAAATAGACTTGTTATTCCTTGCCTTCTAAAACCAAAATGCCTAAGCCTAGCATGATGCTGGAATTGAAATGAAGGAGTTGAGAGAGAATCCAGCAGAGATTAAACTCTATCTCTTTTGGTAGCCTGTTTCTAAATTTGAAAGAACTTTCTTTACCGGCTGAAAGGATAACTTGGTAAAACTTTGTATTGGAAGGGAAACATCCAATTAATCCTTTTTTTTTCATAGTGAATTCTAGTTTAATTTCTATCTTCTGTCCTCCTCCTTTTTCCTGGCATTTAACAAATCTGTTGCCGTTGCCCCATTAAACAGATTTTTAAGATTAATTTTGAACTTCTAGTATTTTTTGAGAGACTGGTCTAAATTGCGTGTCCATCCTCCTAGCCAGACACCAAAATTGTTCTTGACAGCCAAAGAAGTACAGTCCTCCTAGCAGTTTGTTCACTCTAAGCTTCCTAGATTGACCTGAGCTGTAGGGCAGTTCCTTGGTGGCAAGCTCCGTACCTTTTTAATGCATGCATTAAAGCGTACTTGCTACCTTGAATTTTTTTTTTTTCTTTTCATTTGGCTTAAACATAGTTACCAAGAGAGAGGTGACTCATTTCACAGTAATCCAAGACTTTTTCTTGAGATTATACTGCATCTAGTATTAAACCATATTGTATGATGAATTCCTACTCCCAAAATAAATTTTTCAGTTCCAGTACAAAGCTGATAATGAGCTTATTTTATCAGACTAAGCAAGTGGAGGAGATGATGATGTGAAGTTATCTGAATCCGATTGGCTATATGGATTCATAATGTAGTCTTCTGTTGAAATATTAATACTTGTACATGATTGTTCCATTCCTGTATTGACTTCTCCTTCCTCTGTTTTAGGGAGCACATAAAGCAGATCATAAAGCTTCTAGCAAGTATCCAAGCACTGGATCATGCTGTGACAGTTGCGAATGATCACAACGTAAAAGAGTTAAAGATTTTAATAGAAGGAAAATAGACTTTTCCGACAACTCATTTTGAGCTTTAAAACCATTCCTGATGTGTAATTTATGTACATATGTAAAGTTTCTTAAACTGTAAAGTATTGATCTTTGTTTTAATACAAAGTGCATTCTTATATACAGCATCCTTTAAAAAAAAAACACGTCATCTTTGAAAACAAAAAATAGAATCCCAAGATTGTCATCTTGCCAGAAATCAGATTTTCCTTGAAGAGTCTCAAAATCTTGTTTACAAAAATACTTTGTACCCATGATTAGTAGTCATCTACTCCTGTTAATTGTTCCATGGTTAACTGGAATGTGTATAATATATTATGTGGAATACAATGTATGCATATATTTATACCACCATGTTGCTTTCACACTGGATATAGAGATCTTGTACTGTTGGAATAAGCTTTTCATTTGCTAAAAAATACTTATTTTGACAACGAAATGATCATATTACTGGTCAAAAGGGCTGGAAAAATATTCAAATATTTGAAAATCATTTGAGCTAAAGAGTAGAGACACTTTCAAATGGAACCTGACCTTTAAAAAAAGCAGATGTGCTGCACTCAAATTGGAATAGCAAAAAAAATCATTTGCATTCAGAATATGGAACTCTTAAGACTGTTCTTAGAAATAAAACAGAAAGGAAAACCCAAATCAATGCTTAGTTGTTATTTTTTTTTAATACAGGCATACAACCAGAATTTGTGATTATTGTGCAGCTATACATGACAGCGCTTCCTAAGCCCCAGACACCTTTCATTTTGTAGGAGTAATAGTTTACCTATGAACTCTGGACCCTTGTTCCTCATGCAAGTTGGTAAAATGCACTGTTTGTGTTTTTGTTTGTGGGTTGATTTTTTTTGTAAGTTCATACACGGAACCTGTTTATTCTGATTGGTATGGCTAAAGATACCAAGCAAAATGAAGGTGAAGAAAACTTTATGTCCTATAATTTGAACTATTTATATTGTAGTAAATATTCAAATGTTACACTACCCACTAAATACTATCTAAGAATTGTCTTGCAAAAAAAAGCATTTAATTTAAATGTAAATCAAAAGAAAACACTTTAAAAATCTGGTAATTTACATTGGAACACTAGTGACTTGATCGTGGGGTCTGAGGCATGGGAACAGCTGTAATAGCTCTGAGTCCAAGGCTATTTCCAGGTGTGCCCTACTTTTTTCGGGGAACTGTAGCAATAAATTGGCA
>Ga0181612_135209_pt1 | contig 16402 bp, 12 predicted proteins | sample HoacroProtozoa21_FD_119630 | JGI IMG/M metagenome (GOLD analysis project Ga0181612, IMG submission 119630) | Hoatzin crop microbial communities from Cojedes, Venezuel. Combined Assembly of Gp0051906, Gp0051904, Gp0051908
CTCGTTGCAGGGGGGTTGGACTAGATGACCTCTAGGGGTCCCTTCCAACCCAAAACTTTCTATGATTCTATGATGGCAGACGAGGATGCAAACTGGCAAGGTGAAACTGAAAGCAAGATGAGTACTGAGTTCTAGTACTACATTCTTTCCTATAACTGAATGTTTGTGACCTATCACTTTTCTTGATGGTCTCATACCTGACATTTACCATTTGAAACTGTTAGGAGAAACTAGATGTCAACAAAGATTAATAGCTTTTCCAGAAATCTCTAACAAGGCTGCACTAATTAGGAATTTGTGTTTATTTTCTGAACATACATCTGAAAATATTTTTAATAGTGTTCTGTATTTCCCTCCAGCCTTTTCAATGACTTGTTTTAAGGGAAATACAGTTACTGTCACAAGACAGAAGTGTTCATTTGGAAAACTGCTGTGGATGGCATGGAGAACAAGCTCCTAAGCCTAAAGCGAACCTGAGGAGAGAACAGTGACCATGGAATTACAGATAGAGCTTAATCTGCAATATCCTGTAAGAGAGGAGGAATGTGAGGGAAAAATGTTTGTGATGAAAACATTTAGTCTGCTCAGAGCACGCATCTTGATCCTCATTCTAGTATTAATAAGCTTGTATGCTGAAGTTCTCAGCATTCTTGGAGCAGCCAGAACAATCTGTTCTTCTACTGATGTGACAGGTACTTATTAATTACTTGCCAATACTCTGTCAGAGAACGAACCAAGAGTTTCTGTTGGAAGAAAAGAATGTGTTTCCAAAAATATTTGCAGTTCTGTCATGTCCTCAGAATTTATCTGGACTTGTAACACTTGAAGTATCTTACAGAATATACGATAAACATGATGAAGTGTGCTGCAGCTGAGGTATGTAGATGGCTGTCTGTAATTATCTGGTTAATCTGATAGTAAGGTAGCAGCTAAATTGCATATAGCAATTAATAATAAATAATTAATACTAATAGTGTATAGCAATAAACATGATATTGGCATAGTATTTAACAGAGGAAAATGTATTGCAGTACATGGTCACTGAATCAGGACCCTGATGTCACTTAGAGGTCGTAAGAAATACCTAAATATACTGTCTTTGTCATTGACTAATAATTAATAAAAGGCTCGAACAAAGGCTCTTGTAGGAGCTCTCACCTACCGAATTGGTAATATCCACATAAAAAACCTACAATGACTCAGTTCAGAAAGAGCTGGGAGAGAACAGTGCCATCTTTTCCATGCAGACAGTTATCCATGTCCAGCACAGTAATACTTCCCAAATTCCCAGCCCTGGCCAGCCTTCATCACTACCTTTTCCCAAGAAAGCAAGCAGATTCAGTTTTTCAAACCTGCGTTAGTGCCCTGCTACAGCATCAGTCGCAATCTCGAAGAAATGTAAACTGGTACTCTCATTGTCAGGTACAGCAGCCACTATTATATCTTGCAAAAGTAAATGGAAATGTTTGCTCCTGTCATTTTACTTAGCTAAGTCATTTTCAGTCTTGCTGTTGTGTTCCATTACACATTCTTGCCTGATCTCTGTCTCCTACCTATTCCTGCTGGTGAGCTTCTCCCTGGAACCCAGAAACATGAGTCAGATCAAGGCTCAGTTACTCTTTCTCAGTGTGTGTAGTGCGTACTCTCCCCATCTGCCAGCACCCAAGCATACATGCCTTGGATGCTCATGACCCTACTCCAGCTGCAGCTACTCAGACTTCTTATCCTACTCAGTGGCTACTCTCTAGCTTATCTTATGAAAAGGAAGTTTACTCACGTTCACACGTGCCCACTCAGAACAGAAAGCACACCCACGCAGAAAATAGTTAGAAGCAAGATTAACGAGAAGATAGGGTAGATTGTGGTGATCAAGCGCAGGTCTCAGTCAGATGACATTCTGACTAGCAGCCTGTTTACATGCAGTTGATCCCCTTTAGCCCCTTTCCCCTCTATTTTCCTGCACCTGATACATCTCAAGCCCTCCTTTTGCCCACCTTTGGGCCTTCCTCTAAATGTCCCATAAGTCTCATCAATTCACATGAACACCTTAAAACATCTCATACTAGGTTTTGAAACTCCAAAACTGTTTTTCCCCTGCATCCTATGTTCTGCTGTAGGCAATGACGCCCTTCAGTCTGCGAGGCATACAGGAAGGCAGTTTCTCACCTTGAGCCATCTCAGTGAGTTTCGTGCCAGGGCAACAGGCTGATTGTCCTTCTTTGATAGCCCTAAGAGTAGCAACTTGCTTGACTCCTTACACGGTTCAGGTTACTGGAGTTCCTTCCTTGTCAGTGTTCATCTGATCCTCACTGGGCCTTTGTGTTTATGATGATTTGCCTGTAATCTTATAACCAAACATCAGAGGTGCCTGCTTTCTCCTGCACTGCTGCTCAAGACCAAAAACTAGCTCAGATGCACACGGGTAAAGGTCTGCTGGGGTAGAGTGGCAACAGACTTCTTCAGCTGAGGAAGACCATACCATGGAGATACATGGTCAGTATGCTTTGCTTGTTACGTGTCTGTTCTAGCAAAATGTGAACAACTTAATCACATTCTGATTTTTTATCATACGTGGAACAGAAACTGTTTCCAGCTTTTAAGTTACAACAGCATAGCTTTGGCTTTTAATTACATGTGGTCGGTGTGGACACCAGATGGCTGAGAGGTCTTTCATCTGGTATGTTCCTGCGCATTCCATGACAGGGCTGCACATGCAACTGGGTGCACACACTGCACATGCAGAAAAAGGGAAGTCAACAGTCTTACTGACTTCCAAAATGGCATAGCAGCCAACGCTGAGACATCTGTATCCAGATATCTATATCAAGTATTTATACACTAGTTGTTTTCCTGACACAAAATTATGTGCTATGTTTTCTGGTCCAGGCAGAGACAGAATTTAGGCAGTACTATTCCCACAAATGAGGTGTTCATTTTGCTGCTTTGGTATAGTCACATCTGTGCAATGGAGCAGTGTCTATGTTTGTACTAGCATACTGGCTTCTGTGCTATTTTTGTAGGTATTTTTTTTCACCTCAAACAGAGTTCATTAGTATTTGTCCTGAATGACACTGACTTTTATTCCATTGGAAAATATCTATTTAGCATTTTTTGGTTTTTAGTATTGCAAGTACTGACATTAGAAACATAAATAGTACATATACTGAAATAAATTTGCACTGCAGTTCTACAGGCCTTTCTGCTTCTTCATCAGTATGATTCAAGGGACATGGCCTAAATCCGTACTCAATCAAACGGGTCTATGTTGGCCAATATAATCTAATTGTTTGACATTTTTATAGCAATTCATTGAGACTAAAGAGAGATGACTACATTAATATCTTGATGCAGCTAGATAATAGCTGAGCTAAAACTCATGTGCCAAATAACTGAAAGGCTCTTAAATTCTTTTACAGATATTAACTCTTTGTGACAAAGGAAAGAGACTTCAATACAAATGTAATGAAGAGAAAAAATAGTACAATTCATAATACAAGGTATTATAATAAAGAATATTGTAATAAATTTTCTAAGAATCTTCACTAATCATTTACAAATTATATTTCTCAATAATTGAGAAGAGAATTATTGTTAATGTTCATGACTTTTCTTGGATAATCATTTTCACTGAGGTCAAAATTAAACAGAAAAGGGCTTAGCTGATGGATGTGTATTTTATTCCTCTAGCTAGACTGAACAAACTTGTCTGCCCTGCATACATCTCTGGGAACAGTCAGGTTGGAATAGTGGGAGAGGAATATCATGGAGTCTCACAGCATATGTGAATGCTGGACTGACTTAGGCTTAGACAAGTCGCCTCATGTGAGTGAAGAATCCCATCAAAACCCGCACTCCTTTATAAGTGTATTTGTTGTAAGAAAACGTTTCCTGTGAGTGGGGTCACAGATCTGCAGGTAAGAGCAAGCTGAAGGAGAACATCAGAATTGTTTTATTGTGGGGGTTTTGGTCTGAGCCTGGAGAAGTGGTGAAAGGAAAAGAAAGAAGGAAACAAAGAAAAAGCAGGAATAAATACTGCAGTGAAAGACAGAAACACAGAAAAATGTGTGTATCAAACTTGGCTTGATTGCTAGTTGCCTTTTTGCTTTCAGAGCGCTTGGCAATAGAGACTCAGTGCGGGCAAGGACAAGGTCTCATTACTCAAAAGTGGAAATTCTGATGTGATTAAGTGCTTTTTTACAAAAAAAACAAGGTAAAAATATTTGCAAAAGGAGGAACCTGATTATCGTGAGATGCAAATGGATAAATTAGAGATTAATCTCCTTCTTCTCTACTTAAAAGCTATGCTGGAATGATCCTGCTTATGATGAACTTTTGTTTGAGCTGGTCCTTAATTAGAATCTCTGTCGTTCTCCATGCCTTTTCACTTTCAGCAGGTAGTATCTCCTCAAGCAGTGCACTGCAGTTACGTGTGATTTTAGGAGAAACCAAATCTGCATACTAAAGTATTTGTATCTTCCAAAAGCAGTAGCAAATCTCTAGAGAAGCTGTGTTGTCAGAGCAAGAAGATGAAGACATTTTAAAGTGCATCAACACATCATTGAGTGGCTAAGTCGTCACCTTTTTCCCTGCTAGTGGGTGGTGAGGTGAGTTGATCTTAGGACCTTTTAAAATGTACTCTTCCTCTAGATTTGAGGCTGTGGAAAATAGCCTGGATAGTCTACTTTTAAACGGCAGCATTCTATTTCTTATGGAATTAATTTATTTTGAGAGCTGTTTTGAAATCTTTATTTTTTCTGATGCCAAAATTCAGCCAGGAACTTTTTTTCAATTCTCAAGCATGTGCAGCCTGGAGAACAGATTTTTTTTTTTTTTTTTTTTTTTTTTTTTTTTTTTTTTTTTAAATGAAGAAAGTGCTGGCACAGCTGTAAATGCAGACCAGCTGTGGTGGGCCATTGCAGAAGACATTGTGACTAGGAGATCGTGATTTCCAGCAGCATCTAGGTAGAGTTTAACCGTAGGCCTTGGCTGTAGAGACCCATATGTTAGCATGAGTGACCCGCTGTATAACCTGAACGTGTGCCATTATGTTAGTATACACTGGACTTAGCAATACCACCTATATGTTCTGCTTGTAAGAGCTCATTCCTATGGAGATGTGTAAAAGCGTAATGCTCTCAGTGAACCTTGGTGTGCCAACTAGAAAGTTTGGCATTGTACAGATAGAAGACAGATAGCTTTGTTCACTTGGAAGAATACAATAAAGATGTGAAGATCAACAAGGTCAGAAGACCTCACCATGGGTGGGATCTGGGCAGTGTGCCATGCCATCTGCAAGGAGGTACTTGTTCCATGCTGAAACAGCTGGGGTTGCCAGCATCAGAAGGGTCCTAAGACTGCTGTTACCTTTTCCATAATTTCCATTTTTTACTCGGTAAACCATTTAGCTAGCCTTGCGTGTCGGTGCTTTTCTCACTGTTATCCCAAAGGAACCAGTATGACCTCATAACACAACAGTAGCTCTTATGACAACTGTAATTTATATTAAAAAAATAACTATTTCCAGTATAAACAAGTATATTGATGGATTATTGCTGATGTTTTTAAGCAAAAACACAAGGTAATTATCCCCCAATGTCATGGAAGATTTATAGGAAGGGCAGTTATTTTGTCTAGGTTGCATCATTGACATGTAAGAAATGATTACAAAGCAGAAGAATGGTGTAGTGTTACTTTGCTAATTTTGCAAATCGTAGATAATGCTATAAAACATCTTTTTGAAAAGGGATGTTATTTCTAGGCATACTCTTAGTGGCAAAACAAAAATTTAAGGACACAAGAGGCTGTTTATGAGTCTACAGTCAAGTGTGAGCACATTGACTTTGGCAGCATTCACACCTCATGAAATTTTAAGACCTTTAACACCATCCATTGCATAACTTACTTTTTGTATATGGTAAAATTTTCATGCTGTGCTCTTCCCACATAATGATAGAGGTACCTCTTCAGTCACTGTGCGCAACTCTGTTCAAAAAAAAAAGATCGTGCCTCCTGCCCTTTTTTTGGCTTGTAATTCTAAAAATTTTTTTATTGTGTTACATTGAAAGACTTAACAATGAACTTCTGGGAGCTCTGTAACACTTTGTGTCAGGGCTAATACTGTTTGGTTAGACTACTACTAGCACTTCAAGGTATTCATACATTTTAAAAAGTACTCTCTGACTGACAGGCAGGAAAAAAGGTATCCCTCTCCTGAAAAGCATTACTGAAGATATTTTAATGTGAGAAGTCCCACTGTTTCTATTATTCCTTATTTCTATCAAAGATAGGAACCTCTCATAGAGACAGCATCTCACTAGAGACAGGGAATGTTAATGCTGGAGAACTGGTAAATATTGCAAAAACACATTTGTTCATATATGCGGAAGGTAAGAACCAATGCCTTGTTCAAGAAAATGGCTTTTCCCACAGTTATGGGAGTACTCGTACTAGTAAACCAAACAAAATCTGGCCCTTAACAGAAAATAATTGTGAGGCTCTGAAAAATAACGTGAGAAATATTGCTGACATGCTGTGTTTTATAATGATTGATTAATTCTTGTTCAGTGTAGGCTTTTCTTAATGGAAAGAAAACATTTGTGGTGCCTCTGTGGTCCTATTAAGGCTAATTAATTCCTTCACCAAATGAAATGAAGACTAATTAGACTCTAATATTAATTTCCTATTTGTCCAGAACCACTAATTTTCATATCGCCCTGTTGCAGCCTACATTTTTATGTCTGTACTTGCTGCAGTTTGTCTAACAGGGGGGTAAAATGATGTAAGACATCCATAAATGTAATCTGTTGAAGTGTGCTAGAGGGACTAGTGTGAAAGGAGTACAATTCAAATCTTAAAAGTGGTAGTTAGGCCACAAGTTACATGTGGCATTAGACATGAACTGTTTCTCCATAAGCTCTCAAGACAGAGCTTCACACTAAGAAGACAGGTTTAGATGACAAACCCTTGTCTGTCACTTAGATCCTGCTCAGGTGTTTTTCAGTGTATTTAATTCAGTTGTGAACTTCTTTACTGAAGATAAACTACTGATACCGTCATGCTAATCCCACTGCTCCTAACAGACTATAAATGAGTGCTTGCTTATCCTTATTTCGCTCATATGCTTTCTTTGCCTCCTTAGTTTCTCCTGCTTCTCTGCTTGCTTCCCTTGACAATGCAAAAATGGTTCTCTCCAGAAAGCTGCTGGGCACACTGCACCATCCCCAGCCATCACCTTGTGTCTTTCACACTCTCGAAAGTCAGTGGCACCTTATCTACCATGTTCTACTTCTGTGGCTCAGATTACACTCCCCTCTCTCAGGCTTTGAAGTGTTTCGCTCTGATAAATTGCTTCTCAACAAATGTCTGTTAATGTCCCACTTGTTTTTGTGGTACTGATTACATCCTCCATCCTACACTGCATCTCACACTACTAAACATTGTTTTCCTTATGATATAACTGCTTAACCAGTCACTCAGGGCATGAGAGTTTCTCCTTATCTCACCATCCTTTAAATTCAATCCACTTTTTCCTGCATAACCTAAGCAATTGCCTCCACTCCTGTAGATTCCTCTACTATCCTTATTAACAGCATGCAAATCTAACTTGTTATTTCTAATGCATCTCCATCTTTCCTAGTCCTGTGTTTTGGCCAGCCTCTGTTATCTGAATGTTTCACAATTATTTTCAAAGTTGTGTGTCCAAAACTGTATGTCTGATCATCTCTTCTGAGATTTGCATGGCTGCTGCTCTTTCTTTCTCCCACAATCCTGTTATCATCAACGACAAAACTATCCCCTCTGACCTGGGGAACCGTCTTTATTCCACTTTGGCACAAATATTCTGGCCATGTCTGAAATTATTATTTCTAATCTTGTTTTTTCCTTTGGCCGCTACTACTCTGTTGCCTTATCCCATGTAACCATACCCTCTACTTCATTTTAGCCATACCTCTTTGACATCCATAATACGTACTGCAGTGTATGTAGAAGTTCATTGTCTTCACAAGCAAAAGTCTCCATAATTCTGTCCTAACTACTCTTCATTTGTTGTTACTCCTGTCGCTGAGTGCAAGTGTTACCATCTTTAACGCATAATTAATTCATCTTCTTTGGTGCCATTTTGGATCTGTACAGTGCTTCTCTAAATTTGAGTTGACTGTGAAGTCTGTAAAAACTTTATAGCTTCTGTATGTTTAAATGCTACTGTCACACCTTTAATTAATGAGCTGAATAACAGTGGAACAGTTGCGTGCAAAAGTAAGAAAGTGGTTAAAATTTCCTTTCATTTTAAAAACTAACACTGTGACAGACTTCTCTTTGAAAAGAATACTGCCAGCGCTTTATTGCCATCCAGAGAACAGCAACAATTTGAAGCCTCTAATAATGTGTAGGAGAAGTGTGTATGTGTGGGTGTTTCCATGTTTTCTTATTATCTTCCAACTTTAATAACCAAAAGGTACAGAAAATGCTAAATAAATTTAAAATAAATCTTTTTCTGAAAGTCAGGCTCTGAAAGTTATCTCAAAACTGTTTCCCCTAAAAAAATATATAAGACAATTGGTTTTGCACAGAAAAAAAAATCACCTTAGAACTTCTGACTGTGAAGGTATTCAGGTGGCTGTCGCAGGAGTGCTGCAGGTGGATAGGCAGTGTGGACTCCTTTACCTGACCTGGGGAGAAAATCTTGCCTTCTCTTTCAAGCACTTGCTTATGACTAGGCAAAAGGAAGCAGGACTTAATGTTGTGACTTTTCAGTGTATTCCTATACATTCTCTTATTCAGAGGATTCCTATTTTGTTCCTATTGTGCTGCAGTTCTCCCTTTTCCTCATTAAAAAAGCCAAGGTTATTTGTCTGCTCTGTGGCTGAAATGTGAGCACTGCCCTAAACCTCCTCTATGAATACCCTTCCTTATAATGTTTTGAGTGCAGTAATTCAAAGCCTGGTGTCAGACTATCCACCCTGCCATGCACAATGGCAGTGCGACCTATGGCTAACCTCGCACTGGCTGTTAGTGTATGAAGTGGGTGTGCTTCCATTTTTGTTAGTTGGAGACGCTGTCTTTGACTACCTTTACAAACTGGTGTCCTCAATTAATTTACAGATGCAAACCAAGTTTTCTTTGGTGAAATAGTCTAAAAGGCTCACCAGTACCACTTCATCGTGAGTGACTTGCATTGACTTGCATGTAGCCACTTATCAAATGGCTAATTCATTTTAACTTGCTATTTTCTAAGGGTTTCCACGCATTTTTACGTTGTCTTCTTCTTTGCCATTACCTAAGTTTTGATGCTTTATTTTGTACTACAGAGCAATACTCTATGTATCCTCACCTTCTCAGGAGATAAAATATTTCTGTTACTTTTAATTAAATACTAACACTTCTGCCAATTCTTCATGATTTAATACATCCAATACCATTAACATGTGATTAACCTAGGTCAACATATCCTTGAGAGAGAAAATCTGAGTCTTAAATGCAAGAATTTTTGCTTTCAAATCATACCTCACTGTTTTAACAGACTAATGAGCACAGAAATATGCATACAAATAATTACTGAATATCTTACCCTTCCTGTCTCACAATATTCCCAAAATATGTAAAAAAGGCATATATATTTATTGACATTTTTGCTTTAGATCCACAGGATTCATGGTAAAGAATATGAATCATGAAGAATGTGGCTGTCAGAATGAGGTTCATAGTTTGGGTTTAAGATTAAGTACTGCAGAAGCTCAAGCCCACTGAGGCAAAAATTATACTGTAGAAGACAATCGCCTCGTGAAATCTTGTGAGATGAATATGAAGTGCATAGATGTCTTGCAGTGAATTCTCACATTTCCAGCTCATGATGTTATTTGTAGAGTAACTCATCTCTTTGGATCTTGCCATTCTAAAATGAAATCGGGGTATTTGAATCTGAACAACGCTCCTACTCAGTAACTATAAAAAGAATAAAATTCAGATCAATTTTGAGTCCAGGATGAGTTAAGAGGAAGACCACAGTGTATAAAAATTGCTTATTAAAAAATAGGTTTTTAAAATATTACAAATTACTTCTCTATGTCTTGCAACTAAATTTCTCTAACAAAGGGAATTGTGAAATACCTACACAGCTTGACACCTCCCGGGTAAAGGATGGTGAGGCCTGGAATGGTGTAGTCATGGCTATCCTTTGTAGGATATGTTAAAAGGTATTCCAACAACATGAAATTCCTATAGCACCCACTGACTTGCACCATTAAAGGTAGGATTGTAGAGTTAACAAGGGTGCCATGCTCCCAGGTATTACTTGTTGAGCAGTGCCTTGCCCCTTGCTGGAGAGCACATCCATGCCTTGTGGTGTCTGGTATGGCAGCAGCTGTCACTGGGCAAGGAAAGTTCGCCATGATGCAGATATCTGTTCTGGAGTAAGGGTATAGGTACCCATCCTGCCCTCCCCACATTTGCTCATTCACTCCGGTAACTCCAGTAGCTCACCTTCATGTCAGTCCTGTCCTCCAGCCTTGCAGTCATCGTGCTTGGTCTCCAACCGCAGGAGCTAGCCAGCACTTCATGTGCACTTCACTCCTTGTATGGTCAATCGCCATGGCTTCCTAACTTCTCTTCTTCCTCCTCTTCTGCAAAGGACACATGGTGTAGAAAATGTCTGAAGAGCTGTCTCATGCTTATAAAATGCAAAACAAAGAGTATGATTGGGTCTTTTCCACTCATAGCTGTCCTATGAGAACAATAGGAAGTTGGGGAAGGGGGAAAAAGAGCAGGGACAAAGAAATTGACCACTTACAGTGTAAAGGGAAAGCTTTACAGAAATACACTTGCTGAAGGGATCATATTTTACCTATGTACTTATAAAGGATCTTTTAACAGAAGAAAAGCAGGTACACAGAGTTACCTGTTGTAACATGTTTGTCTTGGATGCCAGATACACTATTGCCTGAAGCCCCCCGCCAAGCTCCACTTTGCCTTCAGAAGTGAGGACTGCAGACAGTGGGACCCCCCCCATACACAACCCCACGAGAAGGCTGGTGACAGGGAGGAGGAGTGAAGAGCTCATGATTTCTCCCACATTACTGTCATTGCTGCTTCGGTGGTTAGACTGTCTTCACAGAGCTAAAGCAAAATGCGTCAGAAAGCCAGGGCTGTGCAGAAATACGGGGGCTGAATTACTCTGTGCGCCCGTCAGTGTGAATGCTGCAAGGGGCCACAAGCAGGAACGGGTGTCCAGGCAGTTCATGTGAGCATCCCAAGGCCAGAGTGGCTGCAGGGCCACACTGCCCGTGCCTGTCCCTCCATCACTGGCAGGGATCTGCAGCTTCTGTCTTATCATGAGCATGAGAATTGTAAAGAAATCAGCCTTTGCAAGATACCAGGGTTTCAGGATATGTTTTGTACTGTGTTTCTGCGTTTCCTTTCCCTGATCTACCAACATCCCCATCTGCTACAGGGATGGTTCTTGACTTCCAGCTCAGCAAGGTGCTGCTCTGGGACTAGGTTTAGCAACAGATATCTCAGGTGGCTACCTGTCATTACTTTTCAAGGCAATATAGTTTTTCAAACTGTAACTTAACAAAATAAAAACATGAGAAAAATCTGGTAGAAACAAAACGTCTTTAATTCTGTGTAAAGAAATTGTAATTTTCTGAAGTAAAACAACACTGGATGATTCATTCCATATCATATTTCTGTTGCTACGGGCTGTACAGTGTGTAGCTAGTGTGGGTCCTCTATACCACTGTGGAGTAACTTTTGTTTCAACTGGCACTCTAGTAATGTCTTGTGTAGAAATAATGGTTTTCCATACTAAAGTATTTAAATATAGTCAGCCCTTGCGTTTTCTTCTAAAATGCATTCAGTGAAGTATAGATCTTATATAGGATTCAAAATCGGATATGCTTGGTCTTAGCAAAATTTTATACAATTTTCACCAAAGGCTTTTTAAAACAGTTTATTACACTCATGGCCTAGTTTGGTTTTGCGTGTGTGTAAGCGACATTCTGCTAAAGCTAAGCATATTGCTGCATGCCATTGTGTGAATTAAATATATGAGATGGAATGCAGCCATGGAAAGCTGGCAATTTCTGTTCTTTTTCACTGTTTACAGAAAGTGTATTTATGTTGCACTCCTTGCTTTTGATATCAAAGCTGTAATAACAAGTTAATGATTTATGCCAGGATCAGCAGCTCAATTAAATGTAGTGAGGATGTGACTTAGGCAGAAACAAGAATTGAAGGACTGAAGGGACACAGCAGCTCCTCAGAGGAGAACGACAGTGCGGTGCCACTGGCTGCTGCGAGTTGCCTGCTGGGCTAGGGTGTTGCTTATGCTTTCTGGAGAGGCATGACCTAGCTCAGAACTGAGAAAAGTAAAAACATACAGATGTAAATACAGACATCTAACATGCTCCAATGTGATGTGACCCAGCACATACATAATATTTGTATTCTCTAACCACTGATTTCTGAAAACTGTAGTTGTTAAGAAACAGAAATAATAGTTGTCACCTGGAGCTATATGGTCTCAAGAACATGACAGTTCTTAGCTCTGCACAGTGCAGGCACATACAGGGAAAAACTTCTGTCCCACAAAGCTCAGCTTCAGAACTCTAACCTGTGCTACTGGCCCTTTCTCCAGCATTCCTGCACAGCTGTACTGTCCTATACCCTACTAACTTGTCTTCTAAAGCTGAGTTAATAGAATAGTTGAGTTGGAAGGGACCTACAATGATCCGCTAGTCCGAATTAATTTACTTCAAAAGTTGCCACAAGCACAGAATATTTTCTTGACAAAGAGGGAATGCAGAGAGAGGATATGAACAGCACTTTATAGGGGTTATTTTAATAAAACAGTGCTTGGGTGTCTGGATGGCTTGTCTGAGCTGCTGGAGATTTTAGTGGCCCAAACAAGGTTCTCTTCAAGGACAGACATAAGTGCAGAAGCCAATGGTTTTCTCTGCTTTTTTAGTAAAAATACCCTAACAAATCAAAAAAGCACTCAGACCTGTTCCTCCCTTAACCTCCACTGGTTGAAAGTGAGTCAGCTGTGTGCTATATATTATTTATTTGTCCATTAGCATATCGAAGCCATGTGCCACTTCATGTTTTTGTGCAGCTGACCAAGGAGCCATCATCAGCGTAAAACTCTCCTATCCTTACTGTATTACACGCCAGCATAGCAGCACTGGGCTCCCCTGATGTCGTTTTCAGGAGCAAGCAGGCTGTGCATTGGGAGGAGGAATGTGGTGGAGGAAAGGACTCATCTCATGGCTGGGTATTTGACTGCAACTGCAGAGCCAAGAAACTCTGACATGCACTCAGGAGCCCAGAATCTCAAAAGCCAGTGTCCACAGAAGCATAATGTCCCCACTGACAACATTTTTTGTATTAAGTGAAGGTAACAAGGAAATATGCTGTAGCACTGCACTAGTGATCATATCTCCCACCCTACATGGGACAGATTTTGTTTTCTGAAGCTGCAAACTGAGCAAAAGATCGACATTTTCTGTGTTCGTCTCCAGTTTTCCTCTTAGAAATGGTGCTACGTACTGCCATGGTGGACATCTCACTGCCTCTTTTGTCCTGGGTTAGCATTGCTCTCTCTGAAGTTGGGTTCATGTTAGACTCTGCAGTTTCTATGGCACTGCAGCTGAACATCTGAATCAGACACTTCCTGAACTAGAAAGTTGGAAAAAAGGAGATCAGTCAAAACACATAAGGAATTTTAAAGTATCTCTATAAAGCAGTATATGTCTTCGCTAAAACTCCTGGAAATTCGCTCATGAGTCAGTTTGGAATATAAAGAAATAGCCCCATAAAATATATTTGCCTATGCCACCATGAAGAACTCTAAAACTGCGAAATAATGACATTCTAAAAAGACCCAGACTAGTGGAAAAGCTTATTCTAAAAAACAATTTTCCTCTTCTGCTTGTTACTAACCACAACTAATGGACAGAATTGGTCATTTCTCCAGGCTTATGAGTTGCTTTCATATGCTAATACCCAGCTATTCAAAGATGGTTTGCATCCATGTTGTTCATGAGTAGGGTAAGACCAGCACACGTATGCCATGCATTGGGAGATTGGGATACTGTCCATAGGATGTAAGGCAAGCAATAGCTCTCTCTGCAAGACTGAATAAACGTATTCATCAATTCTTATTCAACAGTCACTTTACTGTTTCTCTTCTTTTGACTTACGTGCTTATACTCTGCTTGATGCCACCACTCTCAGTAGCTGCATTCATTGCATAAATCTATGCAAGTTTATTATCATGCCTGTTACCATAGTGAACACGTATCAGTTTGGTTCATCCCCTTATCACTTCTTCTTCTCTGCATCCAACCCCTGCCCTCATTCCAGAGAAGAAAGCTCCCTGTACCGCAGGCACATGCAATGCTTCTGCCCTCCCTGTACATACAGCCACAAATGCAGGATTTCCTGACACAAATTGAAGGTATTGAAAACTTCCACCCCCAACTCAAAATCAACTCACTGGTGCTGCATTCCTGAAGAATTATAAAAGTGTACTGGAACAGTCTTGAAAACAGGACTTGCATACAGAAAACTAACTGATGTTCACTAGGGGCTGATTTTCCTTTATAATATCTAAACTTAATAATTATTCATGCTCATTTTAATAATGCACAGAGGCTGATGCTATCTTCCAGTAGGCAGATATACAGTGATGTTTTTTGGTAGTTCTAAATGCTGGATATTGCAATGCTAGTTAACTAACATGTTGGTAGGTAGAAATAATTCATTACAAAGCAAGACAAAGTAACAAAATATAAGTTAAAGACACTTTGAGAGTATACAGTACCTGTTTGTTCATAAAGACATAAATAATAGGATTATAAACAGTAGCTGTTTTGGAAAAGAAAGCTGGAATTGCTGCCAGACGAGGATCCAACTCAATGGAGGGGTACACAGTGACTAGGATAGAAAAGGCGGCGTATGGCGTCCAGCAGATTAGAAAGGCAATGATCATAACAACGACCATTCTAGTCACTTGTCTTTCAGGTTTTCTGGTACTTCCCAGCCTGCTTTGCGTATCTGACACCTTTAAAGAAAAGAGAGAAGATTCCAGAAAATAAACAACAAGGCCTCCAACCAGTGAATTATGGGCAGACTAATAATCTGCCATGCTAGAAGGAAAGACCTACTCTTCTTGAGTACGACAGCACGTAAGGATGCTGTTACTGGATCACAGGGTGTCAATGTTACTGCTGAGGGATGTGAATTACTGTATTTTGTCGTTATTAAATTTTCCTTTGCTTAAGTATCTTTATATTTTTACTGTCAAAGTGAGACCAAAAAGCTATTACTAGGGCAATCTCTGTGTGGAAATCTAATTGCAGTGAGGCTCGACTGCAGCCGAAAGAGACACTCCCAAGCTAGCTTCAGCCAAGTCACGATGAGCAAAGCGACGGCACGGGTTTGCTATCCAGTCTCTCAAAAGGTAATCTAGCTCAGGTAACTTCATGGGTGCTGGAGCACTCTGCCCTGAGGCAGTGCAGAAATACCTTTAAATTCCATCTGTGCGAAAAGAAATCCTAATGACTTCAGTCAAATCAGAGACAACATTTGGCCTGTATTTAGAATGCCAAATAACAGAACACAATGCCCCTGACAGAGTGAACAGTATGAGGTAACTTATGACAATAAGTTACCTCTAAAAATAGGAAACAGAGATTAGGGCTACATTTTTGGATGATACAGCTTGCCATACATCACTAACTTCAATGGAGCTACCTCAGCTTACAGCAGCTCTAGATCTGCACAAAGCCTAATAGAGCTAGACTTCTTGGCTTGCAGGAAAGCTGACTAGAGAACACTTTGTACTGGTAGGAGCTGTATCCATCCCTCTCTTGCCCTTTTCTGGTCTTTTTGTGAAATGCATTTGCTGCTGTCCTGACAAACCAGTTCATGTATAGCAAAATATAATGAAAAGCACAATTACATTACTAGGCAAATGTGAGATGCAAATACACCTTTGAACCAGCCTTACAGCCAACTAACTCTAATCTTACCTACAAAACTGTCTTCTGCACCAGTCAGCCCAAGCACAGCATTGTCCTTATGAGATCTTTTTACAAGTTTCAGCAGCTTCAGCTATCTTCCAGGTTCTCATTCAGGCCACTGCCAGGGGCTGACTTCAAGTAAAAGCTCTTGCCTTGGACCACAGACTTTTCCAGAAATTTGGAAATATAGGCTCGTGGCTGTTGCGGTCACCATCAGTAGAGGGGAAACAACCCCAGGCAAGGCAGTGCAGGAAAGGAGGCTGAGCTGTCCCTGTCCCCCCACTGGCACCTGAGCCCCAGCCTGCTCCCAAGGCTGCCCACCAAGCTGGTCTCCCCAGCCCTCTCGTGCTGCCTCTTGGTATAGCTGAGCCCTGGCCAGC
>Ga0181612_144698_pt1 | contig 16400 bp, 3 predicted proteins | sample HoacroProtozoa21_FD_119630 | JGI IMG/M metagenome (GOLD analysis project Ga0181612, IMG submission 119630) | Hoatzin crop microbial communities from Cojedes, Venezuel. Combined Assembly of Gp0051906, Gp0051904, Gp0051908
ATACCCTAATTTTCCCTGCGTAAAATCATGTTCTACTGCACCATTTGAAGACTCAGACACCAAAAGTGCAATAAATAGTCCAGAGAGGATCATTCCAGCAAAAAAATAATTACCAAACAACACAAAGCTGGAAACGAGATCAATGAAAAACATACGCAATGTTTGAGACCCATCCACCCACTCCATGTGACACGTAGATCGCTTGCATGGACTTGAGTTTTTCCAAGTAAGAAAGCAAAATCTGCCTGTGGTCCCTTCGCCGAAATGTACTTTTCTTGACTTGTGAATTTTCATCACACTATATGATGTTTCTTGCCCTATAGTGGTCCGGCTTCTGATCCCAGAAAGGATCCTTCAGTAAATGTGTGGTAATGTCGGCAGTTACTGATGTAAAATGGTAGTTGTCATAGGGGAGGAGAGAGCAAGGCAACATCATACGTACACAAATTAAAAAAAAGAAAAAAGAAACTAAACATTTTTGTGTTAAGATTTATTCTTCAGAAATTAAACATTCACCCATAGGATTTACATAACAATTTGCTTTCATTTCCTTTGAAATTTCAGTCAACATATGATGAAATAAATGAGGAAAAAATTATCTGTTTGGCCTATACTCCCAAAGGGCAAACTAGTAATTTACTGTTGGGAATCAGTTCGTAAAACAGCTGAAACCAGAACTCACTCAATAAAATGGGTTTACAAAATCATAAAATCACTCTAAACTATTTAAGTGCAGAAAATTTTCCACTGAGAAATTGCGTTTATGATCTACATTTACAAATCCATATTCTCTTCTCACTTGTCTCATTTTTCACACCAATGTGGAAAGATATCATACAGGGTTGCCCTGAAACTTACTGCTATGAATGAGAGAGATGTTTTTCAGAAAATTAAGAAATTCAGCTCTTTTGGAAGTCATTCCACTTCTGTAAGGAACCTAATTCTGTTCATAGCTTCTTATAAACTCCACCTAAAAATTGTAGGTGGTCTCAGGGGGAAGACACTTATAAACCACTGCTAGTTGCCATTTCAGGCAGGGAATAATCAAACCTTGACAAGCTTCTAAGTTTTTGAAAAAAAGGATGAAAAAAGCAGAGTTTCTTTTAATCTTTTGTGAGGTCCTACTTCACACACAACTGGGGTCTACCGAAACACTTCTGCATCATTTAGAAGTATAAATGGTATGAGCTCTTTAACAAGTGGAAAAGGAAGTTTGGAAAATTCCATCAAAGTAGAAACAGAGAAAAAGGAGTTGGATGGTACCTTTCTACATCAATCCTGCCCCAAGCAACAGTAACTGCACCTAGAATATCCTCAATAGATATTTGCCTATCATCCTTCAAAGAACTGTGATGATACAAGTCTTTCCATAACTTCCTTAGAAACCTTGACAACGTTGTTAGTTTAAAAGTTATTCATCAGGTTGGTTATAAATGCCTTTATTTGTCTACCATCAATGGACACGGACATTTCTCTCTATACCTTCTGCATGGTTGAAGAATATGATAATGTTTTATATTAGAGGATTCTTATTCTGGTTATCCTAAGTAATTGTTTTATCATTTCTTTTCATTTTTCTCTCTTGTGGATTATTTCAGCATAGCTGGCTTTTCTCTTCAAGCACCCTTTCCAGAGCTGGGCACAGTCCTCCAGCTGAGGCAAAGCAATGGCCATTTGCTTTTTACACACTCCAAATGGGGATGGCTGGTTTTTTTTATATATTTGCATTCAGTTCAGGTTCCACTGTAACCCCGTCTTTAAACCGCCTGCCTATACTGAAGGTATGCATTGATTATTGCCACTTCAGTGTGAAATCTTGTGTTTTTCCTTAATGAATGACATCATGCTTATTTCACACCTTTTCTTGTCAATATTTCTCCTGAAGCTGGTGTACATATCTCATTGAAGACAAAAAAAACCCACTTACCTTTTTTTCCTTGTCCTTCCTAAAACAGGATGTATGCTTTCAGATCAAAAAGTGTTAGAATTTTAATTATTTACTAAGATTTCATGTTAATTCATCCTATATTAATTTTGTGACTTTGACTCTCTCCCTTCCCCTGTGTCCCAGTTTTACCTTTTTTTCTAACTCTAGGTTAGGAGCAGGGATCTATCGCCCGCAGGAAAATTCCCTGCAGAGCCATGACCTGTGTGTCCAGCAACACCACCGGGTGAGGAAGCGCAAATTGCCCTTTGACTGACAAAGCAGCTTGCTGGGTGCAACTGTCAGTACCAGTAGGTAACAACCAGTATCTGTCTATGCTTTATCATCTTTTGCTGAAGTTATTGCAATGAACTTTGCACATTCCCTCAAGCTGTCTTTCCTTGGTGTTTCTCTTTGCATTTACTTCCTGTGCTGGGCATTTTTCTCTGCTTGTTTTTCTTGACACAGACAGAGAGCATTTCCCAGGGCTGCCTACTCTGGCCCCATCCAACTCCCTTTCATCAAGACCTCTCAAACGTGTCTTGTTTCTGGTCATTACACATTCAACGTGTGAGTTATTTTGTGCAGATGACCCGAAATCCCTTCTAAAGGTGCAAGAGTTGCTAAAGGCAATTATGGCTCGCAAAAAAAGCACAAAAAATCTCCAATGTTACTCAAGTGCTTTCCAAGGGGAATATTCTGAACAACAAAAAATCACCTGTAAAAGCCAATTAACTGGTGAAATCCATCCTTTTCCAAGATACTTGCCCTTTCTTATTAGGACAGATGCCCCTGAGAAGATCCCCGATTTCCATTCTCCTTGAGTTATACATGAGTCTTCTGAAACTAGGAAGCAAGTACCTGCTGCTGCCAATATCCAGAACACATACGTCGGACTCTGTATTTATATAAGGTATTGATCAATCCTCAGAACTGTAATTCTCATGCTTCTAAGATTGAGGATTAGAGGGCATTATTCTGAATATATATATACACACACACATATTTCCTTTAAGTAACTCAACTGTTTAACTTATTTCACTCTGACAAACACAAGGACCTAACTGGCAAGCAGGCACTTAATAATTTTTACAACGTCTTTCCAACAGCAGCTTCCATGGGATTATTTACTGTCAAAGTAAATCAAGAATAAATGAAAAAACTGAAATATTTATAGCATAAGAAAAATTTGGTTCAGACTAGAAATCCCAGACTAGCATTAAATCAAGAAATGTAACAAGATAAATTGTGCCATCATACTCTTTGTTTTCTGAATGTAACACTATCACTTATTCTAATTGTTATGCCACAGTTTGAACAGTCGGTCAAGATAGATAGATGGAAAACAAAGTATGTTAAATATGATCATGGGGAAAACATTACATTTTCCCCTAAAAATACTGATTGCATGTCCTTTTGTCAACAGTATGTAATTTATACAAAAATGTTTGTTACAGAAATAGTCAGAATAATTTTTTTTTGTTTTCCCATTAGAGAAAAGAATTCCGTAAGAAAAGACTGGATCCTCAGATACTTTTTAGCTATCACTTTTTCTTCTTATCTATGGGGAAAGGGAAGATATCTGTTCCTGTGACGTCCAAATGTGATGTGTGGGACATACAGGGGCATATATGAGAAGAACAGATAGAAATACTGCGGTGGAAAACAGGTGGCTGAAATCAGCCTGGGGGAAATACGTCAGTCAGCTATGGCCCTGCATGCAGCACAGCAACCGCTGCCTGGACGGGCTGCGCAGCCTCCACTTCCCCTTGCCAATGCTCTGGGTAACTTTATTGGAAAGAAAATGCACAGAAGTGTTGCTTTCTTCAGGGCTTTTCTTTCTGGATATCTGGACTATCGAAAATTTCATTCTGAACGTGGGACAGGAGTAGCTGCACTGACTTCGTGGCATTACGCTTAGCACATAGAGGGAAAGGTTTTTGTTGTGTGTCTGGAGCTTATAGCTGTATTGCTGCTTTCCCTTGGCAATGGAATTTAGGAGGAGATACTTTATAGATTCATTCGATAATTAAAATTTTCTGACATTCTGACATATATTTGGTGCATCAACCTAAGTGCCAATATTTTGTTCTTTATTGAGCTGAGGCTCAATCTGGTGCCTAGGCTTTAGGTTTCAAGACCTGTATTTTCTCCAACTCTTTATTTTTTGAGTAACAAAATGCTTACAAGATCAAGTCTGTGACAAACGAGGAAATGCACTTCTGGTGTCCTCTGAGTTTTCATGAAAATATGCAACATTTCACGTTTCTGCCACAATTGTCTCTTCATTTCGTAAAAGCAAGAAAGAGTCGGTTCAGGTGGCAAACTGACATTTTTCTGAGGTAAAAGTTGTCAGGCAGTGGGAATGATGAGATTTTGCTCTTAGCTAAATTCCAGCAAATTGACATTTTTACCCATGGCAAAATGTAGCTATGTTTGCAGAAATAGCAACTTCTTGACCTGGTGAAAGAAACAGTGTTTCGCAACAGGGATTTGGGGCTAAATTCCACAGTGGTGCTGGCAGAGGAACTTCACTCCAGGGCTGGTGTATTGGTGTAGCTACCCATAGGAGGAGATCTGTCGAATGCATATAGGAGAAAAGGAATAAAAATGTGAAGACAAGAGGCTATAATCCAGTGAGTGTATGCATAGTCTTTTTATTCTGCATTCTCAGCTTTCCCTCCCACCAGCTTCTGCACATCTATATTATCTTTTGAATTTGTTCTTACACACTTTTTTATTCTTCTTCTGCCAGGAAATAAGCTGAGTCTGTCCCAGCCAGGCTTGCATTCTTGGCACACCATTGCTCCTGATCTCTATATTGTCTCCTGAGCACCTGATTTGAAGGCATCTAATGTGAATTTTCTCATGAATGCCAATGATATACAGCTACATTTTTCTTTTCAAACTTTTTATCCCTGAGGCACTTTCTGCACTCAAACTATTTTCCAGATATCCATAACAGACTGAATAGCATATACTTGTAACTACCAGAGCAGAAGCAGAAGCAACCAGTTTTACGGTCTCCAGCAGGATTTACCTATGCTGTTGTAGCACTTACTGCTTATTTAAAATTATTGAACCATATTTCAAAGGAGGAAAGTACCCCATGTTATTTAACTAAGGTTTCCGATACTGATCACTCCTATTTTTCCTTTTTACAAAAGGACTTGGCTTTTCATTTGTTTTTCACTCCTGATTGCTATTGCTTACTTTTCCTAGGGAAACAGAAAATATTGCAGCTTATTTGCAATTCAAATTCAGTACATGAAGCCTTCAGGGAGGGTTTAAATCTTGTGTTTTCAAAACAATTTCCTAAATCCTAACAGCTCATTGCATTTCAGGTGACTTTGGGACTCATACACAGTGTGACGCTACAGATGCTTTTGTTTCTGAAACTCCCCACATTAAGGCACCTTATGAGCACACAAGGAGTAATGGGCTGGAATCTACTTTGGTGTCTATGATGAGGCCTCCCTCAGCTCCCAGATGGATTCACCAATATTACAATAAGCAGATATGAAGGCCATAGCTGGCTTACTAAATAATAATGGCACTTGGGTCGTCCTGTGACCTCCACGGACAAGGCAAAAGGCTTGAGTTGAGCAAGCTGCCAGACATCCCTGATTCAGATGAACTTACTCATCTTCCCCTGACGAAGGATCCTTCTGAGGATTCAGACCTTCTTCTAACAGCCGAGTAGAAGATGTAACAGGTTTTCCACATCTTCAAAACAATTGTGATTTTTCACATGGTTTTGTTATCACAGACAGCAACAATTAGGGAGCTTAAACTAGAAAGCTGAACAGAAACACTCCGCTCTCATCAACACACTGAGAAGGTACTCGTGTGCTTTGCGTGCAGCTAGCAGCCCTCTGGCATTGCTGTTCCAACGCCCTGGGAAGGTGTTAATGAGTGACCCACTGTCACCAGAACGTGATGAATATATGCACTGGTTTAATGCGATAGCATAAACGTTTGTGTGGGCATTCACAACGGTAAGTAGCAGTGTCTCGACAGGAAGGAGGCAGTGTGAGAATTTGCTGCATTTAATCCAAACATAAAGACTGAAAGATATAAACTCCGGTGTGTTGCATTGTTGACAAATCAGCATAAAAATGTTTTTCAACAGTAAACTGCTTAAGTCTAAATGACCATAACTGTTGTAATAAAATCACCGCCCTCATGCTTAACCAAGCCTTAGGAAAGCACAGTAAAGGTTCAGTTCTCTCATATGAATCATGTTGTTTGGAGCTTATTTACTAGTGCTTTGATATTCTTTTTTTTCAGTTTATACACAGTATGCAATGCCAGTAACCATTCTGAAAGGGTTGTCTCATGGGCAATGTAAAATTTTGCTTCACATACTCACATTGCTCACGTACCTGGTAGTGTTTCCTTGCAACGTAGGAGAAGTAGACATATTAGCTTTTTATAGATGTATGTGTCAATATGTATATATGCGTGTGAGTCTGTGTATATACATAGTGCAAACAAAGGTATCAGTTGTTTCAATCATTTCAACTGTTGTCTTGTTTTTTGGCATATAAAGTTATGGCGATATTTCTGCTCTTTGCAGTAAAGTGTGATAAAGAAAGACAGAAATATCTCATTGTGGTGTAGTGGGAAAAAACTGGCACAGAAGTTGGTTTGGTTTGAAGAGTGGTGAAGTCTTTTCCACTCATTATAAACCCTGGCTGGTCTATTGGTCTCTTACTCTGGGACACATGGAGCAAGGATATTTGTGGGGGAAATGTTGGGATGCCCTTGCACAACTGATGTACTGCTCTTCAGGGTATGTTTTCACACCTGTAGATTTTCAAGAACACAGCTGGACTGTGCCAAGGATTGGCTTCAGTCCAGACCCATCGGCAAATCCCTTTCAGGGAAATGATAAAACTAAAATATGCTACCAATTCAGACTGGCACTGCCCAGAAAGGTAAATGGCACTCAGGTAAACTGCCTATCCTGTTACCAGAACCACGGGCCCTCAACTGATCATAAATAAAACCCCAATAATTGCGTTCCTCTCTGTAACACCTTTTCCATGGTTTCTGTGGCCACTTCTCACGCCTGGCTTTGTATATAAACGTGTTGTGACTGAAGTCAATATAAGACAACATACAGATACAAAGTCAACATATTAGTTTGTAGCAATTTCTATTCTGTAGTCCTATAGATGCTATGACATGGAGGATTATCTTTTGGAATATCATTTATATGTAAAGACTGTCCAAATTCAGGCTACTATGAAATATTCGCTACTTAACTAAGTGAGTCATATCATTGCATGTGTCTCTTAAAATATTCAGTGAAATATTTGTTTTTCTTAGTTAGTCACCCCATTTTACCTTATGTAACGTAAAAAGCAATGTATCAGTTTAAGTAGTTTAGAAATATGTCATGCACATTAGTATTCATTACTGATATTCCTGGAGGGAACAGTGAGGATCAGCATCCGTTTACAGTGTGTAAGCTCCTCATCTTTGAGATCCTGAAATGTGATCTCAAGAAACACAAGGTCTCATACCCTACTTCAATTGTGCTTCAGTTTCAGCTGTATGTGTCTCAGTGCTGTGTTCTCTGTTCCTAGCAGAAATTATCACTTCTGATTGCAGGAAAATGTGGTTTCTATACTAAATTTGTAGCTGGGATAAGCATAGGTGCCTTTGACAGTGGATTTCTAGCCTGCAACTGTTTTCATAAACTAAACAGAAGTGAGGCAGAAGTAGAGTGAGGCAAAGTAATTATTTCTTATGTTGTCTGATATAGAAAGAAAAATGTCATCCACAAAAGCTTCCTGGGGGAAAATGGATAACCTTAAAGAAAGATTTGCAGCAGTGATAGTAGCATTTAGCAATGACTGCCATGTTTCCAGCAACTGAGGGAAGGCAAAACGAATTCAAGCTTAGGAGTTTCTGTAGGCGATATGTACAGTGCTTCACCAAAAGATTATGTGCTATTGACCTGCCATCTCTTTGCATTTGCAGATACACAGATCTTGGAGGCATGCTGGAAGAATTAACCTCATATAAAATTTTCCATTTCACTTCTCTTTGTGTTTGCAGTTTAAGTCTTCCTTTGTATAATATGCGCTGTGTATGAAGACAGAATAAAAAAAATTTATTACATATGTTACTAGACTTGGGAATATGTTGAGTCCTTGGCCAAGATGTGTAACCCAGTCACAGTCTAACTAGTCTAACTCCAGGTGGAATCTAGATCCAGGTATTCCCCAATGTTTCACAGAAGGTTTTCACTGAAAGGAGAACTCAGACTGACCTACAAATGCTCCAGCTATTATCCCTTCTGAACATGACCTTGCTCACCACAGCAGGAACAAGATCTAATGCTACCTGAGTTCCAATACAACACTTAGGTCGCCTAGGCCTTTTTCCCTCTTATCAGTACAGAGGTGACAGACGTCTTGCTTTTTTGGTTTCATCCTTTGCCATGCCTCTGTACCAGCAGTAGGAATATCACCTGCCATCAAAATGCTCAGAGAGAAGAACTACAAACACTCATAGTTATTAAACATTTAAATAAAGTAGTAAATGTCAAAGCAGTATTCTTTATCAGAACTGTCTAAAGTAGAAATTGTCATCTAGAATCTACTAATCAGAATACTTATTTGAAGACATGGCAGAAAGCTGCTAGCATCTGCTACAACATGACAGCAACTTCACCCACACACTAGCTTCATATAAGGGCTTGGGCTGTGACTTCCATACTCCTGAGTCATTCCACTTAGTCATCCTGGTGCAGGACTGTCCAGCTCTTTGTCAAGTAACTGACAGGACTGCAAGGACCACATGCAAGAGCTCTACAAATTCTTCAGCTAAAATAGTGCTGGTCTCCTTTAATCCCTACATGTGTGGGAACGGACATTCAAACACCGGTATGAAATCTGTCCTGTAAGTTTTGGTGAGATCGAAACTCCAGCCTAGTCTTCACAGATCTCTGTGAACTGCAGAAAAGAACATTTTCTACGTGAATTACAATTTAGAAGTTTTCATTGTATAGATAATTTCCAACAAACAGAATATTCTCTACTCATCACTCAATACAGTCTACAGTATTTCGTGAGCAAACATTGAGACAGAAAAGGTCTGATAAAAAGGCTTGAAAGATTTGGCTAAAGTGTAAGTGTGGATCAATTTTCAATCCAATACATTACGAAATACATTTTCTGAAGAGATCTGAAAGTGTTAAATTTATCAAACCTGACAATAACAACTGTAAACTAATTATCACTTTTCTTTTAAAGTGTTCGCAGACACTAAAGCTAAATGTCTAGATGGTACCCAAATACTGAGACTGAAGAGCATACGTTATTCTTCACAGATGAAAAGTTTAATATCTACTTCATATCTGTGCATAAAATCTTAAGAACTCTAGAAAACAGCCTTCCAAATATTGTCAGTGTAATAATGATAAAAAAATTGATTCTATTCCAACTGAAGTTAGTAGAAAAAATTCCCATTTCTTTAGTAAAAGAGGATCAAAATTAGAATGTCATCAAAAGATACCATGCAGGTTTCTTCAAGGATAGGGATGTTAATAAAGGAATTGCTGATAAAGCTTTACAATGGTATCTCGAAGTCTTCACCTCTTTCAAGATCTCATGCAGCAGTTGTTTCGATACAAGTCTTCTATCACAGGAACGCTTTAATTTGTGCCACCATAAAGCCTGCTATTCAGTGTTTTCATTTTAATCTTTTGCTTGCCTTATATTTAATATCCCAGATCTTCTTATTAAAATCCATATTAAAGGTATTGTGATATCTTTATGGTGTTCTCCTTTCAAACAAAATAATATCCTTAGTAACCAGGATCTTACACCTGCATTGCTTATACACCTATACCTCCAGCTGGTGGCCATGGAGGGAATCACAGTGCACAGAGGGACTGACACAGTCTCAGGTCACCTCACTTGGTACCTTCCACTCCACCCAGGACGGAAATGCTGTGTTTCTCAGAAGCCAAGTAACAAGCCTCTGTCCTTCTCAGCAGGAGACACCCAGCCGATGCCTTTACTTGGCACCCATTCACCGAGCTAATGGCCGAGGGGATTTCCCTGCGATGGCTCGCAGATCTCATTTGATCAGTATCTAGCAGAAATTTATCATTTACTGAGAGAGACCCTCTTTTTATTGTTCTTGGCTTGTTGATGTATTATATATTTACCGGCATAGAATCTCATTTGTGGTTTATTGCTCTAACATCTGAAATGATCTCTCCCTTTCTCATTTCACTGTTGCTCGCCGTTCGTTGTTCCTCCCGGTTACAGCCAGCCAGATTCAAATGCTGGGCTCCCAAACCCAGCACAGGCGCCAGTCGCTCGTCATCACACCTGGCTAGTACTTAAACAAAGTACTGTTATGGCTAGTCTATTAAGAAACTATTCATTTTCACATCCTTTCCTGGAAGACAAAGGGAAGGAATGATGCGCTTTGCACACAAAACTTGTCAGGCACGAGGTATGAAAGAAAGTAGAACATTATGTGGTGCATTAGAAGTCCCCTGACTGCTTCCTGGACTCCCTTACAAGGCAACAAGCCATCTTGGGACTTGCTTTCGGGAAAAAAAAAAAGTGAGGTTTTCTCAGCTGAACAACACAGGACTGCAGTGAAGCTGTAGGGAAAGGAAAGACTTCCTAGACTTTGGGGAAATGTCTTCAAATCTTTCTTTCTCTTTGTTGAAGATGTGCTAAGGAATTGGTTCTAATATTCCTTGAACTAGGCAAGCGGTACACTCGCCTTCTACCAGGAAGGGTAAGTTTAACAACACTGCAGCAGTATGAGGGCAGGGAGTACATACGAGCTTTCAGCAGGCTTTCCTGAAGAACTGCAGTGGGAAAAGATGTCCACACTGACTCCTGTCAGGTTGCAAACGATATCTTAAATCACCTGAAATAGTTTCAGTGAGTTGCAGAGACGCCAAGACACTCACTAGCACTGGTTTTGGTCCTTTGAACTAACCCTTCTTTTTTTTTTTTTTGGATGCCTGAAAAAACCTACCCTGGAAAAAGCAACGTGTGATTAACTGACATTGCACTTCCTAGTTGCTGTTAGGAACAACGGGCATCTTCTGTCCACTGGGATCTTACAGCAGGATGCAACATGGTGCCTATCCTGTAAAAATCAAGCCCCAAACCAAAGAGGACTTCCCTCCTCCCATCCAACTGCAACTTTACCTTGGCAGCATATAACCCACCCCGGAACAGTGGCAGCTATGCGGCAGGAGAAAAGCAGGTGTGAACCAAAAACTTAAAGCAGATTGGGTTTTGTGGATCCCAGTCTTGGGACAAGCATCCATGGGGGTTTCCAGTGACCAACGCAATGTGGTGGTCTCAGAGATGTGGCCACAGAGACACCCAGCAATCCACCAGACTTTCTGCCCAAAGTGAATGTATGGTTCAGCAAAACATCACTGGTGCTCAGTTTTGCAGAGCTGGAGAAATGCTCTTTCGAACCAAGGGCTTAGAGAAATGCCTTCAGCAGGGGACTGAGGAGTCCGCCTGCCACTCCTGCCACGGGAATTCATGGATCAGAGTTAATATTTGTAAACAAACAAAAAAAGAGAAACCAAAGTTAATTTTAGACAAGAACCTGGAAATCCGCCAAGTTATTAACAACTGGTCTTCAGCCTGGCAGAAAGTATAAAGAGCACCATGAAAGTAAATTATTAACTTTAGATTTCCCCAGAGAGCTGTCAGGAAATATTTAGATTTTGTAATAGCCATGCGTTGCTGTGCAGCAATAAATAAGGAGGCTGGGACTAGTTCTGTGCTGACCTAGGCAGACATGAATGCTTCTAGGCTAGATGAATTTAAACCAGCTGGCACTGAGACTAAGTTGAATATTAAGTAATATAAATAGGAACAAGGCAGGACTGTAATGCCAGGGTGACTTTAAGATTAGCTGAACCATACATGGCCATTATTTTTGCATAAGATGAAGTCTCTAATCATTTTATTTGCATGCTTATGTGCATGCATGTGTGTCAGGAGGGAAAGTTAATTTCAGGGCTTATTGTTTAACAAGTAAACGATTCAGCGCGAAATGATGATCCTTACTATTCCCTTCCTCCTTGGTGATGCTATTTCTGTTTATTACTATCATTTAGAATCTCTTTGATAATGAGGAAAAGAAGAAAATAACCAGTTGGTTTCTAGATGATATTCAACTTAATTCAGCATAATCTATGTATTTGATGATAGGGGATATATCCAAGTAGAATAATCAGTGCAGCAAATAGATTGTATTAATGCACAGATAGCATTCAAGATGATCAGGAGGTGGGACCAGGCATACAAATTATTGACCTACCCTGTTTGAACAATATATCTGGATGCTGGTGGAATCTGGACCAAAAATAAAAAAAGGAGGAACTAGTCCTTTAAACAAAAGACAAAGAGAAAAATGCTGGGGTTTCTAATGGCTTCACCACATCGAGTACTTGTTCTACAGGATTTTGGGGGCTACAGTAAGAGAGAGCAGCAGAGGACTCTCGGTCTGACTCAACAATAATGAAATCAATAACCAAGACAAAGCCAGCTCATACGAAAGTCTGTCTTTAAAGTACTATTTTGTCCCCTACCAGCCCACTGATATTGGCCATCTCTCTGTCCTCTTCCCTTGTCTTTATATATCCCTAATATTTTGATCTCCCTTTACAAGAAAGGAGTCCACAGCTCTGTCCTCCCCTACAGCACCCGCGCACGGCCCGGTCTGAGCAGCAGTGTCAGAACGACCTGCTTGGAACAACTTTGTCTTCACACCGTGAGACGAAGATGATGCTGCCTTGGGCTATAGTCTACGCACCAGCTAAGCCAGAGCCAAGGAAGGGCAAGCGGCTGGAAATGGGGTGATGCTTCCCTGCCCACGTGAGTCTGAACTGTCTGCACAAGTTTACTATTCTCAATTATGGCTCTGAAGATAAATGACTTATTGGTGTTTAATAAATATAAACAGCCATGTCTTTCTTTAACTGCCACATGTCAGACATTAAGAGCTATTTTGATTTTTAGAAGATGATCATGTTTCAAGTCATAGTATAACTTACAGACTTTTTTTTTCTATTTAATTGAGAATTTGAAAAGACAACTTGATTATGAGCTGTGATTTAGAATATATACAGAGAAGCACATGTTCACGTGATCTAAATATAAGCACAAGTTTAGAGATTCCTTTTATTACAGAGAACCATTTGGCACATTTACAACAAGACTAATCTATTTTCCTTTTTCCTACAATTAAAGGTGTCTTTCTTTTTGCTAAGAATTCCATAGACACAACTAAGTTCCTTCAAAGTCAGTTCACATAACATACACCAATTGTATCAAGCTTCTTGCAAATTACGATGTAATTCTAGGCCTAAGATTAATTGATTTTTGTTTGTGTATTAATGAACTTCTTCTGCAATTCATCGTGTTCCCTGGGACTTCTGTACGAGCCATTAGCTCATTCAGAAGTCAGACCTTATCAAGTGTCACCAAGCGGGTAGAAGAAAGAGACAGAGCAAAACATTAATACATTTTATTACATTAATTACTACTGGACTCCTGCTTTCCCCTTGGCAGATGATTTGTTAGAAATTGATTCTTTTTCTTGACGATTACACTTCACTCCAAACAAGTCACGCATGCAAGTATCAATACATTTGCATCTGCTGGATATGCAGCAGATAATTTATATAGATTCACGATACATTAGAAAAGCAAACTGTTAGCTTGAATAGTAATCAGTATTTATGAATGTTTTCTCTTCCTGGATACACTGAAGAGATTTTAACTTGAACTTGCTATTCTGGAGGTACTCTCTTTTTTTGGCAGGTGAACAGGGTTGCATACTCCAGTGGTATATGTAGCAATAGTGTTGAGCTTTATGGAGAAATGTCAATTTACACCAGCTAGGAATCAGGACCAAAGATTTTTGGAAGAAAAAAGCTTTTAAATTTATGTATTGTAAGATCAGGATAATAATTTTACTTAGAGTTTCCTAACATCAAGGCAGATAATATTTAGGATGCACTTATTTCTGTAAGCACTTATTTAAAATACATTAATTCTAGAATTCTAAAATGTGAAAGTCCATGAAAACTATTTGCATCAAACCTGTACATGACTGGATATAAATATTTAGCAAGAGATTTTTACTAGCATTGAATTATTTTTTTTGTAGAGGCAGAACTTCCATTTCATTTCTGCTTTCTTTTCTTGTCTATTAGACTGTACATTGAAAACTAATAGGACTTTAACCTGTTTTCTTGTAACATCAGCGCTCTGAGAATCCTCTTTTATACCCTTCTGTTTAGGACTTTCATTTAGACTCTCTTTATGCACCAAAAGGTGCTGTGGAATCACAGAGAATAATCGAGAGGAAATTGCACAAAGCCAGATGACCTGTTATAATGCAAAAAAAGAAACAGTAGTGAATTATAAACACTGCTATCTTACTCAAGGCCATTTTGAGGAGCACTTATTCTGCAAAGCACTTATGCAAATTATTCTGCTGATTGAGTACCCCAAAATACAACTAGGTGCTGGGAAACTATAACCATCTCTCAACATAACATAGTCCTGAGCATCTAGGTAAGCTGCACTGCACTCACAAATTAACAAGAGGAATTACCAAAATAAGAAATCCTGAAATTTTGAATATTACTGTTGTGTCAATTAAAAGAAGTTGGTAAAAATTCACCCATGTGATTAGCTGTTATTCATTCCCTTTTAATTCTCCTGTTCTGCATTTTCTATTCTAAGCATTTCTGTGTACTTCTTAAACAGTTACTGCATTCTCAATCCATACATGCCTGTATTTTTGTACTGGTAGAATAAGTGAAATGTTCAAAGCCAAATTTTCTTCCAAAATCTGCATGGCTGATCTCAGCTTCACAGCTTTGTTTTCAGTGAGGAACAGGTATTGCTGCTGACGTGGCTCGTGAAATTCAGTTGATAGTGTTGGGGTTGTGTGTGTTTGTCTCTCTGAAGGATTATAGTCACGCGAGGAGAAAGGAGTAGTGCAATCAAAATCCCCCTGTGGACTTAAGATCAGACTTCTGTTTTTTAAAATGCCAGAGTAAAAATGTGGTCTATTACGAGTTAGTTTGTAATGATCTAAGGAAACAATTAATCATTTTTACCTGTTTGCTGTATTGCTTTTAGATGACTGCATGATCCCTCTCTCTTTGTCTTGGTCCAATTTCATGCCCACAGATTGTGGGGCCACTGCTCAGCTCCTCTTATAGCTCCTCCTCGCTGGCTGCTCTCAGACTGTATTCCCAAAAGTAGCTGAATATACCTATATCTGTACCATAGAGACTTGTAGCATCTCTGAATAACATCCACAACCTGGTCAAGAACACATCATTTGCCAGGCAAAATCCTAAGTACTGATGTCTGCACACACGTACTAATCACATTTCAATCCTCAAAAATATGGAGAAGATTTTTCTGTAGTGTAAACTAACCTGTGGTATTAGAGTAGTAGGAGCAACTGAAAATGCTCCAAAATCCTCTCCTGAATGTCAGAATGATCCAACCTGCATATAATAGTCCTCATGCAGTTCTTCAAGCCCTCACAACCATGTACGGTTCTCTATGACCTTACACAGAGAAGAAATCTTCGCCATTTCACAGTGATATGAAAGGGACCTACTTTCTCTGGTTTCATACCTGCATCAAACTGTTTGGTGTAAACTGTTCCAATTGTTTTTTTAGCAGTCTCAAAGAATATCAAAATCAGTCTTTCAATAAGAAAGGGGATATTTCCTTATCCCCTTATAATTTCCTTATCCCTTATCAAAAGCAAGTTTTGCCTTTTGGAGTTACTATCAAAGCATGTGATTTCCCCAGACCTCTTAGAAAGTTTGTCCTTTGTTTTAAGCCAAAACAACTGTAAATATGTTTAGAATATGAAAAAATGTTCTGTCACAAGAAATACGTGAGTGTGCTTCTTAATAAGGAATCACATTTACATTTTCCACATCAATAAAAATAATACAAGTCAACAACCAAAATTTTCCCTACATTTTGTAAAGCTGCCTAAGGCAAATGCTCTTCAAAAGCGGAGGCTGTCTATTTAACACTGCTAGTATTTCTAGCCAGAGGACATCAAGAGGAACTTACGGACTTGTTCAGGGAAAACACTGAATTTAAAAGGTCTTTAGACTAAGGTCTCTGCTTCAGGGTCTGTCTAATGCCAACTTTGTAGAACCGCTGGTCCTTAGCAGTAGAAGTTACTGATTAGCATATTTTCAGGTGCTCCTGCGAGTTCATTGCTGTAGTTGTAGGATTGCTCTCATATTAAATGCAAAGTTTGTATTTAGGTATTTTACTGAGTTGGGACTACACGAGAAGAGTCTTTCCTTTGAAGTAGTAGTTTGACTGCTAAACCTGAGCACTCAAAAGGCCATGTTTGTACCGCTTCCTTCTCATTTGGTGAGTGTTTCCATGGGATGGGGATCCAAAAC
>Ga0181612_161163_pt1 | contig 16400 bp, 9 predicted proteins | sample HoacroProtozoa21_FD_119630 | JGI IMG/M metagenome (GOLD analysis project Ga0181612, IMG submission 119630) | Hoatzin crop microbial communities from Cojedes, Venezuel. Combined Assembly of Gp0051906, Gp0051904, Gp0051908
TAAAGGGTAACAACTTCTGCTTTCTGTTTTGTGGACCAGACAATTTGGCACAATAAATACTAGCATTTGAATTACATATTGTTGCTGTAATATTGAACTTTGTGCCAGAATGTTTCACTGTGCCAATATTCTTGCGTACAAATAGTTGTATTAAGTTTATATGCAACCTAAAGACCAAATAATATAGTGCTTATGCTGAAGCCATATCAAGATAGCATCTTGAATTGCTACTCTACTAAACTTGAATCATTTTGTGGGAATTTTTGCGTAAGTAAAGACGAAAAGATTTTTCCATACTGATGAGTATATGCATGACAAAATGCAGAAATGTTTTAATCGGTGATAAAATTGCTGAGGAATCATATATTTTGTTTTCATAATAATCACGATTTTTTCTTTAAGAATTCACTATGGAAACTTGCAGAGTTTTCTGTTTTCCTTGAGTTTAAACATTTCTGATCAGCCTTTACTCTGAAATGGAGTATATTTACTAACTCTAACAATCTTGCCTTTATCTTTAGTATCATTCCACTAGTTCATAACTCAGGATTTAAGAATTATTAGCAAGCTCATTTTTATAAGAGTAATATATAAATGCACATCATGACTATTGTCCCTATAAATTCTATAATACAGTGACATGCAGAGAAGGAGTTTATGAAGGCTTTCACTTCATGAAGTCAGGAGAATACCCACAAAATCATGCATAGTTTAGAAGTGAAATATTTTGGTTATGGCAATAATGAAAAATCTACTTTTCAGTCATTTATGCTGCATGGAGGGATGAGCTGATGCTCATCATCAGCCACATCTCCAATGTACTGTGCCACATCTCCAGCACACGACATGGCTTCTCCACAATCTCTGGCATGTGGCTGAGTTCCAGGTTCTCGGCACTGCAGAGGCAGGAGGCGCATCCCACATCTGTAATGCTGCCTGGCATGATTGCATTTAGGAAAACAGCCGCATACGTTGTGCCAGTGAGACTGTTATTCCTGAGCACCTGCTCCACTTGGGCTGTGCTCCTCTTTTGCACCCTCCCTACTCTCTTTGTAAGGAGGGGCAACTCCAGGATATCCCAGAAGCAGAGCATGGCCAAGGGGAATCTGGCACCACGGCAGTTTCTGGGCAGATTTTCTGAGCTGTTGCAGCAGCTTTGACCAGGGATGGAGGCTATCTGGTTCTGGAGGAGTTTGGATGGGATTTATAGCTCATACTGTGTTAGTGGTGGCACAGCCTTTATCAGCAGCGTCCTCTCCTGCTGACATGGGTGGATGGACTTCATGGCATCTTGCTTGTGCCTCGCTTGTGCAGGGAATTTCCCCTGCATGGAGAAAGCATTTTGTATCATGGTTGCAGCTTGTCACAACTATAAACACTGCCATTCTGTGGTGACTATCTAGTTGATTCGCAAATGTAATTAGACACATCTGGCAAGTCACATTGGTGGCCTGCACCTCTTATTGCCATTTAACCTGTACATAGAAGTGTAAAATGTCATCAGCCAAAGTAATAGGGTTTTGTACACCTGTGGCATTTACTGTAAGGCTTTATAAGAGACAGCACAATAATAAATCAGAGCTGAGAAAATAATTCTTTCATAGATCCCAACTTGCAGGTTTTGGGAAGGCCTTTAACAGTTGCACAAGAGTAGGAATTTTCTCAGGCTTTGGGAAAGGCTTTCACCCCATTCAAGAAACATGCCAGTAGGTAGGAGCACATGCTGTCATCCTCAAACAGTAACTAGGTAAATTGAACATAACGCTCATATGTGAATGATAGCAGGCACTCACAGCAGGAAAGCTACGTTTTCAGAAAAATATGGGCTACTAACACATTTTTCTCTACTTTCAAGGGCATCATCTGGCATTTTTCAGTGCTAAAATCTTAGAACCAGCTTGAAACAAACAACTGAAAATGAGCCTTGTGCAGTCACCGTGCCTACTTCACCCAAACTCCACCCCATGTTACTCACCCAGAATTAATTGGAACACCTCCCACCAATAGTGCTACAATTATTGTACTCCAGTACTTAGTCATAGGGTGTACCATCAGCTGGGATGTAAATCAGAAGAAAAAAACACCAACTTTCTTTTCACTGTCAAACAGTGACACAGTTTAAAAACAAGAATTGCTGGAGTCAGATAAACAATTTCCTTTGCTTCAGTATGTTTCTCTTGACTTTCTAATCTTTGCTACAGGCTACTACTGCTATTGCAGCTGTTTGAAAGATTTGGATTGATTTAACTCATTGGTTAAATGTTGTGCTAAATCAGCTTATATCAAGGTAGATCATGCTAATGCAGGAAGATCTTCAGCTAAATGGGTGCAAGATGTCCAACCAATATGTAAGCAACTATAAGAAGAGGACTGCTTCAGTTTTACTAAATTAGTCTGGAGAGAAATTTAAAGAAACTGAAGGTCCTCCCAGCGGATGTCTTAGCAGTTGGTACAGGTTCAGGGTATATGAACTGTCAGGCAGTTAAATCACTGTTGCCCGATGGTACACAGATAACCTGGAGGCAACCGCTGGAAAGGAGCGCTGTTTTTCAAGGTCAAGCTGCTGATGGGTATGTTTGATTGAACTGACCACTCTAGGTGAGAAGAACTTTGTGACCCAGGAGCCACCAAGAGCTGAGAAACATTTGAGAAGACTGGATAGTTAGTTGGAAGGGAAAAGCCCTCACTGGACCAGGAGAACAATTTGGTTTTCACTGCCAGTAGAGGCTGCCTGTTGTGCATGGCAAAAGTAGCAGTAAAGCCTGATGGAAAAGCATTTCTGCTCTCAGTGTTAGCTGAAGCTCCGGTAGGGGTGTAGGGACGCAATGGGACCATACCAAGCTCCATGTTGTTTAGTTACTAAAGGGGAAGCCCTGGGGTTAGTGGCAACCCCCTGCTCTTTGGAAGTGGCAGCTGTAGGTGGCTCCAGACCAGGTCCCAGGTCACAATGCCTCGTTGCTGCCTCCACGCAGACTGTCCCGGGAGGAAATGGGGGATTTGTTGCTTTCCCAGGGTAACTCCAGCATTGTGTAAGTGCAGCACTGCATCTCCAGAGGCAAAGGAGTGCTGGTGCTGAGTAAAATGTACCCACACTTTGGTATGGGGCACCCTGCCTTACAAATCTGTCAGAGCTTTGTCTTTGCCAAGGGGTGTGGCAAGGGGGAAGAGTGTCTTCTTGCCAGCCACCTGCAACGTAAAACACACGCAACGTGATGAAATGTGGGGATCGCCATGTCACTCCCATCTTCTCCTGAGCAGACTTTGTCAGGGGATGGGCACTCAGACCATACCACCAAACCAGAAGTGTAATTCCTGTATTTAAAAACGCAGTCTCACACTGGGTGAAACACTGGGAGCTGTACTGTGACTCCCTTTCCGACAGGCAGCCACCGACCAGGGGGTCTCCTCAGTGCTGGCGTGGGCCCTTGCTCAACGTCAAGCTCTAACATGGTGTTTCCGTGCGTTTTGGTGCAGGTCCCTCTACATCAACCTGGTGGGCCTCTGGGCCATACTGGCCTGTGTGACGCTGTGTGGCCTGGCCCTCTACTCCATCTACAAAGACTGTGACCCATGGACGTCAAAGCAAGTGTCGGCGCTCGACCAGGTAGGGCCCTGCATTTCAGGGGAAGATGGAGAGGGGCATCCTTCCTCGGCAGCCATACCTACCAGACAGGCGGGTTCGAGAGACAGGGGGTTAGGAATAATGGCATGCCTGAGTCCCGTATCAGGTGAATCTGTAACACTGAGGGGTTAAGCTGAGACCATGGCAGTAGGAAATACCCTGGAGAATGCAACAGACCTGTCCTCGGCACTGGTCAGTCCCAGTGTCCCCCAGCTGTCCCGGGACTGCAGGTCTCTCAGTCAGGTGAGGAGGATGGCAGGGAGAGCAGCGACGTGGAGAGCGCTCAGTCCACCCATCTCTGCAGGTAATTGGGTTTTTCACCCAAAACGGGCCCGGGAGTGCCAGCATTGCGTGACAGCGCTTCAGAGAGAAGTGAGGGGAAGAGGCTGCAGCTGGGGACGGCTGGGACAGCGGTGCCTGTGTGAGTGACCACGGGCTCTAGCAAGCTGCTTTGTATCACCCAGCTACACTGCTCTGCCCCAGCGGAGGCAAAAGCATTTTCAGATTTGAAACATAATCATACCCAAAACACACGCCTGGAAGAAGCTGCCAGCAGGCAGTTCTTCGCTAGTGATGGTGCATCTTTCCCTCCTTTGGAGGACAGCTGGGCAATCCAACCATGTTGTACCATACTGTGGAGAAACTGCCTTGTAACTGAAGGTGGCCTCTCCCTCAACAGCCCCTGAGCAGCAGATATATCTGAGGAACAGGAGCTCTGGGAACCTGTAGACGGATCAGAGTCAAGGCCCAAGGAAATCATACAAGTCGTCTTTTTGTATGTTTATGCCTGGGATAATCGTAGGCTCTGGATAACTCCCCACAGACAATAGCTGGAAAGCCAGGAGAAGAGCACAGACAATGGAGTACCTGAGGCAGGCCCACCTGGTCTTTAAGGGTAGAATAAAATGAGATGCAGAAAGCCAAGGTGGAAACCCAAAGGAAATTAAGTTGTTCCTGTCAGTCAAATTCTTTTGGTGGAAACTGGAAGCCAAATACTAAAAAGACCAACTTGCCTGTGAAAAAAATGGTTCACAGGAAGAAAACCTTAAAATCTCTTTCCAGCACTCAGATCTTGCAAATGTCAACAAGTGACACACATTTCCCAATAAGGAAATTCGTCTCAGGCACACTGAGGTTATTGGACTGTATGTAAAAACCTTTTTGTGGAGTCCGCAGCAGAACATAAGCATCTACTATGGCATCCAAGCCCAACAGAGTGATGTGCAATACAGATTACCTGCAGCCCAGTGCTAGCTTCTGATACCATCAGTACTGGAAACCAAGCCGGATGGCATGGCTACACGCTCATGTCTTCTAGGTTGTCTAAATAGACTTTGCCGTATCTCAAGTGGATGTTTTAGGATTGGTTTTCTCTGTAGAAAATCAATAGATAGTGCAAGGTGGGACATTCAAAATTAGAACAGCTGGGCAGAATGCCAATGAGAAGGCTATAAGAAAAATAACAGAATGACAAACAGAAAAATTAGGGCATGATAGTAATATTTCTTACTCTCTGATTTTTTCAGCTAATTCCATACCTAGTGCTGGATATTCTCCGTGATTTCCCAGGAGTGCCAGGGCTTTTTGTGGCTAGTGCCTACAGTGGGACATTAAGGTAACGTAAGAATTTGCAACCTGGTGTCTTTTTTTTTCTTCTTATTTTTTGTTAGAGCTAAAATTGCATTTATACTGAAACTTTTGCATTTCATTTCTTTGTCTAGCTAATTTTTGTTCTTTAAAAAAATCACTGTAAGATCTTTGATGATGCAGTTAAGAAATCCGTAGTTTCCAACAGTGGTGCTCTGAGGTCCTAGTGCTCAAAGCTGTTTGGAGCTCCCTACTAGTAGCATGAGGAAACAGCTAGCCACACGCGATGTACAGCACTAACAAATCCTCTTCTCTGTGCTTTTAAAGCCCCTCTGATATAAGAATTTTTAAGTATTATAAATGGGTAGTTACACAAAATCGCTACAGTTTGGGGGAATTTCCTACTGCTCATCTTTAATTTTGCAGTTTCAAACCTACGTAACTTTAAAGTCATCTCCATTTCCTCATCCCTGATCTTCAGAGTCTTGTTTACAGACTGTTCCTGGACTTCCAATTGTCATGAAAGAACCCCATGAAAACAACAATCACTATGTGTTTTCACTGGAGGAGATAAATCAGCCCCCTTCTATCCCATAGTGGGGAGTGTTTTGTTCAGCATTCCCAAGGAACATCTTTTAGAAAACACTGCCTCTCTCGAGGAAGGTTCTGAACAATAGTAAGCAAATAAAAATGAGGAAACTTAAGAATGGGATACCAGAATAATTTTTTGTTTTGAGTACTTGTAGCTACATAAATAGAGGGAACAGCCAGGATATTTGTTTTTCCTGCTCAGAGGAAAAGCTGGTGGCTTGCAAAAGCAAGGTATGCAGACACAAGGTCACCTGCCTGCCTTTGTGCCTTAGGAGTGCTGGTTTCAGCAACCATGCAGGGAGCCGGGAAAAATTCAGTTTGGACTTGATGCCTAATGTTTAGATGACTATAATTAGATTATATGAGTCCTCCTCCAAGAGTGCTTCGAAAGTAATCGGTGATCTTCATGCAGAAATTTTACCTACCCAGATGTACAGCGTGTAGATCATTTGTGAAGGTATCATGTATACCAGTAGTGTTTACAGCTTAGCCATATGTAGTAGATATTTTCATTGACTTCTCCAGGCCCATCTTTTCATCAAGATTTGCCTTGTCTTCAATAATAGCAATTATTTTAAACAAATTTTGAAGCAATTAATTGCATCACCTGGAGTAATAAGTTATTTCAGCCAGTACAGTAGTTACATTAGCTTTCTGACACTGTTCTAGACAGTGGCAGTTTCTCTCTGCCAGTAATCCATCTGTTATCTATGATTTTTAGCTTTTAAGGTAAAAAAATTGTGTAAATCTTGCCTTCTGTAGTACAGTGTCCTCCAGCATCAATGCTTTGGCTGCTGTGACTGTTGAAGACTTCATTAGGCCGCACTTCAAATCCCTCTCTGAAAAGAAGTTGTCGTGGATTTCCATGGGGATGAGTATGTCTGGAAAATACCTTTTCCACTTTTGCTTTACAAAGTGAGGGCTTGATTCAGATCTCGCTATGGCAGTCTTAGTTGGGAGTAAGCGCATTCACACCAAGAGGACTACATTGGTGCAATACTTTGGGGAGACGAGATCAGCTGTGTGGGTGTTACACAGAATGGGTGAAAAGCTATTTCAAGTGAGCATGAGGAAAAAAATAAACCATCTCGTCTGATCTTTAAGCAAGAAAGATGCACTGCATCTGTATTCAATATCGATTCGCAGTACTACAAAGCTAAATGTTTCAGACTGAAACACCTGTTATTTTTCTTTCGTCTGTCAAAAATGAGAAGCATAGGAAACAATTTTGTAAGAAACCTTTTGAACTGAGTGATACATGAGCAACAGCATTGTGTCCCAATAACATCCCAGAGAATGAGAATCTTCATGTCTTCTCTGATATGCTCTCAGACTCTCAGTCTGTTTAGCTCCTCTGTTTAATGTAGCTCAAAGCGGAGGGTCAGAACTAGCCTGAGCAGGTGGTTTAAGTCTCTGAAGTGCAATTGCCGTCTCAGCTAGTTGTACTGTCTGTGAGCAGCTGCAGGCGCAGCTGAAGACTGTTTGTAGGAAGCGTGGAAAAGTCACAGTCCCAACTTGTTGTCATAGCCCGTAGCAGTAAGCACAGCAGACTGGTGGCAGGTGACAAGTATTACATATTTTCACCTGAGATCAGTTTCTTAAACATTATTGCAAACAATGGTTATGCCAAAATTGTTGTTGGCCTTATCATGAGTTGCCTGACATGTCGTATTAAATAGTGAGATTAACCTATTGCTTGTGCAGTGAAACTCAACAGGGGTGGAGGTGGAAAAAACAAAGAAGCCAGTGTCATGGGTCCTGGAAAGAGACGCTACATCGTGGTGACCCGACACGTTCTTTGTCACGGTGCCAGCTCCCAGTAATCTGCCAGCATTTACTTTCTTGCTCCAGAGACTTTAGACTGAGAAGCAAAAATCATTGCCTCAAAATAAGGACTATGACACAGGAGATTAGCTGAGAAACATGAACAATACATGCGTTATTGCCACTATGGCTAATCCCTATGGCTGCCATTTAGTAACTAATCTTCAATAATACACAGGAAGAGGCTTTGGCTTTTGTCAAGTTTGCTTGATCTCTGAACATAAACAGAAACCCGACCTTTTGGCCAGTTCAGGCTTTCTTAGTAAAAACCCAGATGCTAGCGGGTGTGTTTTGGAGGTGTCAGGGGCCATGCTGGGTTAGACAGAAACATTTCCATTAGTGATTTTCAAACTTTGGCAGATATGTGCATCGTTCTGCCTTTCCCCACACAGGTGTGTTCTATGGCGGAGTCTGCATCGCTATGGCTGCACTGGCATCACTTCTGGAAGCCTTGTTGCAGGTAGGTGTAAAACAGCTTTTTCATGCCCATGTTGAATGACCCAGAATTAATTATGTAAGAGAGTAATTGCTGGATACCATTACAAGATTAGTTTTTATTCTTTGTTTGGTATTGGCTTCGAATAGACCATGTCTCAGCCTCTGCTTTAAGCACCCATGTAACTTCACCAGGTTCTGCCAGCTGAGTACGCACCAGTTAAAATCCCGCATAATTTCCTTCTCAACATCTCCTGTTCTTGCCATGTTGGAGACTTCAGCTTTCTTGGACGGCACCTGATAGCAGACTCTCTTCCTTCCTCAGGCAGCACTCAGCATTTTTGGCATGGTCAGTGGCCCGCTTTTAGGACTGTTTGCCTTGGGAATCCTCTGCTCCTTTGCAAATGGAATTGTGAGTAGAAGTGTAAAGCTCTATTCGTTCAAAATTCATCGATAATTTGGGGTATGTCCTTCCCTCTCCCCCCCAACAATTTTATGTTGGGCAGCAAGGGACATGTCTTTGATACTTTCCATGAGGGCATTTCCCCTTGCTCCCTCTGCTCCTTACTGCAAGGAAGTGATGAACCAGGCTGTACAGGAACTTGAATTTCCATCCCATGAAGAGACTTAAATGACCAGAGGGGGGGGGGAGAAGAATTGGAATAAAAAAGTGAAACTTTGGCAAGGATTTCTGGAAAACACAGTTTTAGAAGCAGAGAACAATGTGTCTCGAGATGTAGCTGAAAAACCAATAGACTCAGAGGATGCTAGGCTGTCTGAGCAAAAGGGGGTCAAGACTTGGAAGATGGGGCCCAAGCACCTGCAGACTGAATTGGGGTGTCCTCACAGTGCTTCAGTATCATGAAATTACAATTTCCAGAGGAAAAAGCTATTCCATCCAAAAAAATGGATTTGATGAACTTTGGGAATATGGTCCATGAGTTAGTGTGACAGGATTGGTATTTAGTAAGGGTCACTAATGACTAACATTTACCTCTTCAGTTGCAAATTTTATGTATGTACTGAAAAAAAAATCTCTAGCTGTTAGCCTGAAAAACCTCACCCTGCAGTAAGAGAGACTTTTGCAAAAGCAGATCACAGGAGAAAATGGAAAAATTGCTTCTGTATTTGTTCAAGAAGGGCCTTAAATAAAGCAGTATTCTCCCCACATACTGTGCAGCCCAAAGCTATCCTTTGATTGTAAAGACATAGTGGCAAAATAAAAAGAAGTATACTCAGGAGCTGTGAGTAAACACTGTATTTCCTAAAAGGGGAATGAAGTAAGCTCCCCAGCTCTCCCCAACTGTGTATTTAATTTTTGCGATGAAGCCTACAGTTTAGATTATCTTGACTGTTTCTTACTCATCTAGATGTTGTTTTTTTCCAAATATTCTTTTGCTTTTCATGTGAATCCAAGTTTAATTTTCTGTTTTGCAGGGTGCATTTGTGGGTCTTGTCAGTGGCTTTGTTATTTCCCTTTGGGTTGGAATCGGATCTCAGATTTATCCTCCACTCCCAGAGAGGACCAAGCCACTATATCTCTCAACTGCAGGCTGTAATATATCCTCAGCAAATTTGACATCAACAGAAACTCCATTAACAACAATCTTCAACGCACCAAGTTCAGAGAGGTATAGAAGTTCAACACGTGCAATCAACAAAGCATATATTTGTTTTAACATCTGCCTAGCATTTGGGTTACTCTAACTATCCCTCCCTGGTTTACCTACCAGGTTGTTTAAGATGAAGCAGTTTTCTCTAATTTTTTTCCTCCCCTGTCAGAATGAAGTTTGTCCAAGTTATCCTAGAACAGAAGTCAAAGTGAACCTTCCTATTGATCTGAAAAGCTTCAGTTTGATATTTGAGTCTAAAGCCTTGGATATGCCTTACCAGGAGCCATGATGTTAAAGAAACCATAACATTTATGGTTATTGGATTAACTTCCACAGTCTGTCACATGGATCAAAGTAGTAGGCTGTTAAAGGACAGTGTGTCAGTTTAACAGCTCCACCTACAACAGCTTGTCTGTGCAGAAATAGTTCTATTCAGGAAATTCAGAAGAGGGCATAATCTATATAATGGGCAAAATATAAGGGAATTTCTTCCCTCTGCAATTACCATATGTCTTTGGACAATCAAAATTAGGTGTAACAGTTATGAATGACAATATAGGGAACAGCAGGAAAAAGAAAGAAGCTGAACAAACACATTTCTATGGATTCCCAATCCTTACACCTCAGACTGTTGTACCATCAACAGATACCCTGGTACACACATGGGTGCCCAACATCCAGTTTCATATACTACACCTCTCACAGGAGGCCTCCAGCATTGCTTACAGCTGCAGGGAAGCAACCATTGCAACAGAGCACATCCTCCAGGAGAAGAAAAGAAGCTGTAACCTGAGGTGTGACAGTTGCCCTATTGTTTCTGGCTGCTTGGAGCTGCACATGGGTGACTTCCTACCTTCCCCTCCTTTAAATGTCCGCCCTTCTAAAGATGTTATCCCTTCATCTGCATATCTAGGGTGCTCCACTCTGTACTAGATTCCCAGCAGAGACAGGACGGTCCTGTTTTACTCTGTGTCCCACATGTTGCCTCACTGTGCTGACCAGTTTCCTCCCCTACAAAGGAACTTTTGTAAATTTTAAAACAGATTTTCAATGCACATTTTATTGTATGGAGGTAGTTCAAGAGTACCAGGTCATTTGGTTCCAAAGTAACTATGTATGTATACTCTGTCTGGAAACAGACAACATTTTCAAGTTGCTTGAAACAGTAAAGTGAAGATTAACACTTTTTCCTGCTCTTTTTCAGGCCTGCCCTGGCAGACAACTGGTATTCCTTGTCTTATCTCTACTTCAGCACACTTGGAACACTTACCACACTGGTTGTGGGAATAATTATCAGCCTCCTAACAGGTACTAGCTCCAGAGCTGTGACTGAATGCATCTTAGATCTCTTTCAAGTTAAGATGACCAAAGAGAGCTGTCATTGCCACTGGAAGTACTGGTGACCCTACTCCACCTGTTGTATAAAGGTTACCATCCTAACTCTCCTTTCTTCCACTCAGCCCTTCTGCATCCCATTCCTGGTCTCTGCTCACAGCAAAGGTTACTTCATATTTCTAAGGAGAAAGATGTTTCAGCAGTTTTTTTAACCTGAGCGGCGAAAAAAAAAAAAGTCATCTGTCTTTCCTGTTTTATTAGATGCCAGCAGGGGCTGAGGTTTAAGGGTTGTCCCTGAACGTGGCAACAACTCCAAGCAAGGAAATACACCCATGCTTCTAGCGGAAAAATGCAGTTTTACTTTGAGTGAGTTCAGAGCACTCAAGGGTTATTTTCTGCACCTGTACAGTGCATGCTTTTCACCACATTCCCCAAGCACGTACCTAAGAGCTGCAGACCCTGTGCATGGCTATGTTACCTTCTGTCTCAGTTTCCCTGGACTGTTTGTGCAAGGGGCAAAAAGCAGCACCCTAGAGGTAAGAGCAGGGACTTCAGCTCCAGCCCGTGGCCTCACTACATTTACATCTAGGCGAGATGCAAAGTGCACTTGTCATCTTCTTCATGCATGGCAGAAATAGCACAAAAGCAGCTGCTCTCACAGCTTTCCCCAGGACGCCCAGCCAGATTCCTATGACAGCCCATTTATTTAAGGCTGTTAGATTTCAGACCTATTAGTCTGACCTATAACTACTCCAGGACTGTGAAGCTCCAAACCTAGCAGACAAATTCACTTCCATTAGCTTCCCTGTGCCTTGCAACTAAAAAGCACAAGTTACACTTCTACCATTTCCTTTTCCTTGTGAGTTTCTAGAGGATTTGCTCCCCGCTTTCTTCCCATTGCTATCATAATGCTTGTAGACAAATTCTGCCTCTTACCAGGCTAAGATCAGTTTATCCATGAGCAGCAAAACAAAGCATGAAAACTGGCCAACTCAGTAAATCCAGATGAGAAATCCTAGCCCAAGAAACAGAAACCCCAAAAAACCCAACCACAATATCACCTTGCTTTCTGCAGAGCAAGACCCTATTTAAGCCTCAGGTGGCAATCAGAGCTAATACCTAGCATCTGCTTCTCCTTTCTTTCCTACACACATTCCCACACGAGAAAGGTTAATCTTCCATGCCTTAAAAATGCCCAAACATCCCATTAACCCTCATCCCCCCACCCTGGGGCTGCCCTTCAATAACTCACTATAAAAATTGCAGGTGGCTCTGGAGGCAGGAGTCCTGCTAACAGGGAGCAGAGGACTGAGGCTCAGACCCTAGGGCAGCGCTTGGTACCACAGCTCCTGGACCGGCAGGGTGGTCCCAGATATCATTGTCTGGGATTCATCCTTCTCTGGTTGTTGTCTCCATGTTTTTTACACAATAAGAAATCTGAGGAGGATCTAGGAAACTCTGGAAAATGGCTAAGGCATTTCAAATAGACCTTGAGTGATCATTTTATGTTTTGAGAGTGCAGGGTGTACATCGTTGTAAAGAAAAGATCCCTAAGGCCTGTGGCTGCTTGATGGCTTTTGCTGCATGACCGTCCTGCTTACCTGGCCTGGTGCCCATAGCTGGGCTCTGACATATCATTTACATGTGGAAACCTGGCTGATTGAAACCCGCCTATTTTGCAGGAGGGCTAAAGCAGAACACAGATCGTAAATTCCTGCTGACCAAGGAAGATTTCCTGTCCAACTTCTCATGTTCTAAATCTGAGACGGTAAGTGTAATTATGCATCTCTAATTTAAATCAATCTTTGCTCCTGGGGACAAAGGCAAACAGTCCTTGGCTTATTTTTCCACACTAGGATGAATAGAACCTGATGCTGCCTGATATGACTGTATGCTTTAAGGCAGTAGCAGAGCACAAGGCAGGTAGGAGTAAAGCAGCTGGTATAGGCAGGGAAGCTATGCTTGGCCACAGCTTGACTTCAGTGAACAACAGAGCAGCAGCTGAGACAAGGGACAGTTGTTCTCCAGGTTTCTGCCAAAATACTCCCTCACTAGTCTCTTGGAAGCTGGCCCAAGGCACGCTTTGGATTCAGCAAAGCTTCCTTTGTTTGTAAACATGTGTTCTCTAAAGTCTGGATTTTCTTGCAACTTTGGCTACTGTTCAAGAGAAAGCATTGCTAGTCAATGTATGTTTCCTGTCTCCCTCCCTCAGATGTAAGAAAAGGGGAGACAGTATTGGGTAGTAACATCCCTTAAAAGGGAGAATGTAGGGGAAATTTGTTTATTTTGTTTTGTTTTTTTAAATAAACTACAGCTGACTTTTCAATCAGTATCATCAGGATGCTGAATGTTCAAGCTCTGCTTTGTTCAGTGCTTTTTGAGTGCTGCAGTACGGGCAATGATCATATCTTTGAGATGGTCCAGTTTGCAAAATGTTTCTCCTCCATGATGAGAACTCCTTTTGGTATGATCTTGTGTATTTCAGCTTCTGGATATGAACACCAGGGAGAGAAATGGATTTTTACAATACTATTGTAATGCTGTTTGCCTGTGTCAGGACTGGACGCCAGCTATCCAGTTATTGTCATTCACTGTCTTTAATGAGCCAACGTCTGTTTTCACTATCTGGGAATTTAATCGCTGAAGTGTTTCGAAAAAAACCACCCACATGGAAACTAATGTCCACAGCCATACCATTTTATGCCTGGAGTCAGAAAGCAGTGTCTGCCTGGTTGTACAGCTAGGAGCTGGATAACAAGCGATTGGCATCACAAATAATGCAGAAAGTTGTTGAGAAAAAGATCAGGGTTAAGAGAGCAACTTCCTGCACATGAAGAACTCAACATCTCCCTGTGTTTAACAGAGGTGGAACATCAAAGCAATGATGCATGTTAATACGCTCTTCATGTCAAAGATGGGGCAAGGATCAAGGGTTGGGAGTCAATAGCTCAGGGACCTGATGGTGACAGATCGCTAGACATGAAAACAGCAATTAGAACTTCACACACCCAAAAAATATCAGACACTTTGCAGGACAAGAACATTTTGTATGACAAGAACATTGTACATAACCAGTACCTTATGCAATAAGAAATTTTCCATGCCCCAAGAAAAATACCACCTACTGTAATGAGCAAGATTTTATGCTCTGTCAGCAGCCAACGTGTGTTTTCCTGCAAGGCATCTTGTATGTCAGGCCTGACTCTGCTTGTGTGCAGGTCAAAGAGACGAAGACTGTTTCTTCCACTTCACAGCATGGCTTTTGTCTTTTGTTTTTTAGCCAGAGAAAGTGGAAGTGTTGAACTGCAAACCACTTACCGTGGCAGCCGAAGGAACTGACAACCCTGCTTTCAGCCACATTGAAATGGATGTTGCAAGCAATAAGAACGAAGTCAATGGCCTTCCTATATGACATGGGGTCATGTCAGCCCGCGAGGACAGTTTTGTTGATGTAAAGCATCGTTGACATTCCTGTGCTGAGTCAGTTACCAGCTCTGGTGGGGTCATGGGTAGGCATCTGCTGAGCTTCGTGGCACTGTCACCCTTGAATGACCTTGTCATTAGTTAAGAAAGGAATCAGGTCTTTCTTGCACTTCATCACTGTCTCGCTCTCACTCTAGACCTTGGTGGCAGGGTTTAAGGCAATGTTTCCATGTGAAATACTTGCCTGATATTCTTGAGCCTCCTGGAAAATACCTGCTTTTAATCTCAGTTCGTTCTCAGAGTAAATTTTTTATTTGGTAAGAGCACTGTTCCTCCAGACATGGCTGTTTTTCTGGTTTATTTTTTTTCTTTTTTCTTTTAAGGCATTGAATGTATGAAGGGATTAGGGCTGTGGGACCTTACCAGATTGCAAGAAGCAATGGGTCTTTTTTTAGTACGGGTGGTGTGTTTAGTGCCATCTGGTTCCTTTGTAGAACAGATCCTGAGAGTATATTTGTTTTGCTGTTTTTGACATGTATCTTTGTTTTTATTAAGCCACTTGTTTCCAGATTACCTGCATCTCTTCCTCTCTGCTCACTGGTGGAAGCTACAGAAGTGTCTTTGGTGATGGGTAAAGGCAAGAGTCAGTAATAGCCTTGCCTTCATGCCCCGTTTCCCTCTTCTGCCCTTCTTGCCCTTACAGAGCTGGTCCTCATGAAGGAAATAAGCTATTTGGGCTTTTTATTCAATGCCAAGTAGCAGACCCACCACAGTGTTCTACTTAATGCCCAGGGTGCTGTCCTAGGACCACTCTTGCACTGGGCTGGGCATAGCACGGCAGAGATGGCAATGCAAGGAGGTGGCCCTCTTTGCTGTACTGGACAAGAGGAAAGGCTGCATCTGCAGTAGCCACTGCTGTTATCTGCGGAGCTGTGAGCTAAAACATCAAGTAGCCATTTGTGTTCATGCAGCCGTGTTGTCACTCTGTGGATTCGTGTTCAAGGTTGTTCCGAATCAGGCAAGAGCATGTCGTGTGTTTTGGCAGGCAGGCAGAGTCCACTGCACAATCCCCCAGGATGGGGAAGGGTTCACAGAGGCTCACTGTCATTTGGGGAAGGCTTCTCCAGGGCTGCAGGGCATGGGATGGCCTGTCTGCTGGTTTGGCTGCTAAGAGAAGCTGAACAGCACATCCACTCCAGCCGGAGCACTGTACTTGTGGTTTGGGAGGGTGAAAACCCCCGTTGCTTCCTTATCCTGGCTGCTTTCTGGGGCAGCAGGGAACAGACGTTGACCCACTGGGTTGTTTTTGTACTGAAGACTTTTTGCTATGGCTATACACAGGTGTTTAAAACTCTTCTACAGCAGCAGAATCAAGCTGGAAAATAAAAGCCATTGAAGGAACATCGAGCTGTGAAGTTTATAAAGCAGTCATGCTTGAGAATCAAATGAAACACTGCTTGTCTTAAATGCTTTCGAAAAGTTATGCTGCGTTTGTGCCAGGTGCTGAGCTGCTGTAACTTGGAATATGGCACAGTGCTAGTTTATCTACCTTGACTGGTGCCCTTTAGTATCTAAATCAATTGATTTCGTGCCCCTGTGACAGAGAGCACTTGATGATCTACTGCATAAAATGAACTGACAGGATCAGAAATCATTAGGAAGAAAAAATGGGCTCTGAGGAGCAGACCTCTACTAGAGGAGTGCAGGCCAGACAGACACGACATGAGTTGCCACCATGGGCATGTCTCCGTCTGTTGGCGTGGATTACGGAAATGTTGTAACGATGTCACCCCAATATGAGTATGATCGTTCACTTTTATTAGTCAGCAAAACAAGGTTTATATAGCAAAACTATTAAAGGAACCGAATGGTTAAACACCGACTCCATAGATAGGCAACAAAAATACTATAAGTGGCGAAAAGTGAAATGGTCCACTGGGAAGTCATAAGGGAATTGCCTTAATTGACAA
>Ga0181612_183712_pt1 | contig 16399 bp, 5 predicted proteins | sample HoacroProtozoa21_FD_119630 | JGI IMG/M metagenome (GOLD analysis project Ga0181612, IMG submission 119630) | Hoatzin crop microbial communities from Cojedes, Venezuel. Combined Assembly of Gp0051906, Gp0051904, Gp0051908
CAGTAAGTTCTTACATTCCTTCTCGAACTAAGCCCAAACAATGACCATGCTAGCTATTAGAAAGAAGTTTCTAACTGCATGAAGAAAATTAACTCGATTGCAGTCAAACCACCACACCTCCTTTAACAACACAAAGTGATTGGGTACTATAAAATTGTCTGGCTGATCAAAATCTGGCAGATTAAAATGGGAAACAGCCACCAAGTGTCTGCCTAGAAAAAAAGCCTGCCCATTAGCCAAATTAATCCTAACCGGATAAAGACATGGTGCAGAGAGAATCCATGTGGGAAGGCCCGAGGCAGTGCCCAAGACCATCAAGACTGTGTAGCTCCTGCCAGGTACCTATCCTCCATAGCATCCTACAAAGAACTGCCTGTTAGAAAGAAGGGAGAAGTGAGAATCCTGCCATACCAAATGGTGGAGAGGACAGTAGGGTAGCCCATCCCTGGGATAGTGGGGGGTGTGTTACTGTAGAAAACCTTGTATGTCAAGCTTAAAGGGATGATTGTGCTTGCAGTATAAGGGAACCCCTTCACAGTTTTGCAGATCTGCTATGCCCCAGTTGCCTTAATGTGCTTTTATTGGGATGAATTGAAAGTTGTTGTAAAGTTGAATTGAAATGTTAAAGGTAAGTTCAGGTTTGCATGCCCTGCCTTGTGACGCACAGATTTATCGGGGAACTGAAGAAGGCAAACTAAGTAGTGTGGAACCTCCTATTAGTACCAGCAAATGAAGTGTGTGACAGTGCTGAAGTGGCACCATCCTAGTCAGATCAGTATTGTAACTACGGTCCTGTGGATTGGGAAGAAGAGTTTATTGTCTTCAATTACTCTCCTTCAAAGCTGAAACGTATTTCAAGTTCTGTCTTCTTCAGAACAAGAATCTGTGAAACTTGCTGGTAAAGTACTGTCATGTGCAGATCTATATGAAGGATAAGGATCTGCTGCTGCTGTTACTCCATCAATAAAATAAAATTAAGACTCCAGCTCGCTAGAAAATACCCTTTCCATATACTTATTTAGGTTTTGTTACACTGACACAGGTTACATGTAGTGTTGAGACTGAATGTCTTCCACTATTTGAGTATTTCTATGTTGAGCATTCCCACGTAGCTATACACGGTGGTATCTGGTTTTCTTCAGCTACACTTTGAAAGAGTTCTCATTTCAATCAGAAATTGAAGCAGGCAACTTGATCTTCTGGCACTGTCCTTATCGTTTCTTGTCAGACCACTATTTAACCACTATTACCTCACAAAGATGTTTTCCACTGATAAGTAACTTGTGTTGTTATTGAGATAATTAATTATCAATGCATTGAGGACAGAATGCATTAAAACAGTATGTATCAAAATTAACAGCATTTATGTAGGCAATCATCAAGAGGCAAATAATGCCTGATGAGGCTTGCTGTTACATATAGCATAAATCCATATCAATAAAAGTCAAATAGGTTATAACTGTCGATATTTATTACACACTAAGAGCAAGGTATGTTGAGAGAAATACCCAATACTTTACCTGATACCTTGAACCACTGCACTTAGACAGGTGAGATTTATTTAATCCTTCTGTAGATACCAACATTGCAAACTGGATTTGCTGTCCCATGCTCCCTTTACAAACTACGCTCTCACCTTTAGAGAGCTCATCATCTAATTTGTTTTCGGTAGCTCTTTTAGCAGGTCATTAGTTGCTGGAGAAGCTCAAAATCCCTTCCACTGAGTGTAAGGGAAGCCTATACTCACATGTAAAAGTCTGTATTTGTTTAGATGAATCCCTCCCGGCTATTAAAACACCCCACCAAATCTCAGCCTGTTTTTAAGATTTGAATTCAATTTGCAAATTATAACTATTTTTTTTATTACAGTGGTGATAACCTCAGCAGGGATTACATAAATAAATTGCACATATTTAAAAAAACATTGAAAACCCAGTGTTACTAATGTTGCACAGTCAAGCACTCAGAAGCTTAAAAAATATACAAGGTCACCTATGAAAAATTACACAAGATTTTTCCCCCATCTCACTTGCAAGGATGAACAACGGTCACATGAATGAGCAGCGTTTTACTACTTTTCTTATGGCCGAAGAAGATCTGAAGTCTAACCTAGAATTTGTACTCAATACAGAATTACACATTTTCCTACTGTTACTTCTGCAAACATACAGACGGGTCTGATTACTTCTGAAATTACTGCTTATCTCCACAACTGCCCTCCTTATGCGAGGATTGGAATGAACGATTTTTTATGCACGGAGAACTGAAGACCAGGGAGATGAACAATCGGAAGTATTAACTAGTTTTGAGTACTCAGTTTGAAATGCTTCAGACAGAAATATATAGTAGTACTACATAATTTCATATGGATTTAAGTATGGTTTTTTAAAAGACTTCAGTTGAAACGGATTGCCCAGCACTTCTGAGAATCAGATGCAAGAGAATCACATTTAACTTTATACTTGATTTTGGATATGGAGTTACAGAGTATTTTGTTTGCCTGTCTTTCCTCAGCATAATTTAGGGACTACGTGACAGAACAACATATAGAGAACCCGTCAGTTTTCTGCTGCAATAAGTGCAAGAGCATGCTTTCCCTCTCCCATTTCCCATAAATACTCTGCTACCTGCCAAGTAATCCTACCACCATTTACAAACCATACTCACCCAAGCCATTAGGTCTACAGCACAAAAATAGTAAACAAGAATGTGCTATCATGCCATTAAGTACTGCCACAACGTGGTTCTCGAAGAAAGGACAAAGCAGTCATAGTCAGTCTAAGCATCTAAAAGTAGAGCCTGTCTTCCATGTGAGGCTTTACCCTTAAGCGAACAGTAATTCCATTTAAGCTTTTCTTTCATTTGTAAACTCATATAAATGACACGGAACTATATTTAACTTGCTTTATGTACTTCCATCTGCTATCTTATCTTCACTTTTTGAGTATGGTCAACAATTTAGTCCCTAAAACCCAACAGAGTTGGTAGACAAAAGACAAACAGACATTTTCTGTTCCTTAGGGATTCACGTCTAAACATGGCAACAGTTCAGAAATTGACTTGATCTTTGCTTTAAACACACTCATTATACAAGTTTTTCCTGTTTAGAAATCTCACTGTATCAAAATTAACTGAAGTTAAAGCCAGACTCAAGTTTAAAGAGTTGAAAGGACCAGGCTCCCATCACTAACATACTAGAATAACCTAAATACAGCCCTCTCTCTCTATCCATGTAAATCCTGTGGATACACAGCAAAATCTGATATCTGTACAGAAATCACACTACTCATAGTTGTTTTACAGATTCTTACGTAGTTCCGTAAGTGACCACATTAATATTTTTAGCTCTCTTTGGGTACTATGTTAACAAACAACTACCGAAAGGAGGTTGTAGTGAGGTGGCCATCAGTCTCTTCTCCCAAGTATCAAGCAATAGGACAAGAGTAAATGGCCTCAAGTGGCTCCAGAGAAGGTTTAGATCAAATATTACGAAAAATTTCTTCACCAAAAGGGTTGCCAAATATTGGAACACGCTGTCTAAGGAACTGCTAGAGTCACCATCCCTGGAAGTATTTAAAAGACATGTAGATATGGTGCTTACGGACAGGGTTTAGTAGTGGACTTGGCAGTACTAGGTTGACGGTTGGACTCCATGATCTTTACTGTCCTTTCCAACGTAAATGGTTCTGTATCAGCTCACTGAACTGCCGAATCTAGTCTATCTTGACAATAGAAACACTGTGACTTCAGATGTCATTCCAAAAGAAAAGACCTTATTTCCTCAGGCAAATGAAGCTGTATTTTTTTTTAAATCACAACACCCTTTAAACCTAGTTTATTTTACTACTTTACAGACCAAGCTAAATTATATTCAGTTTCAGGCATTTTTAAATCGGAGAATTTCGAAGTGCTTTTATAATGAGACCATACCTTTCCAAAAGCAATCTTTCAGGACCCCCATTGAAACTTATGTGGTACTGTTTAGAAAGGCAAGGTATGTTTAACCATAGCTTCCTTTTAAGCAGAGATGGGCCTGAGCTTATGCTCACTGGTAAGAATAACACCTCAGCTGGCTACGAACAGCATCTTTAAACTTCTCAAGAAGTTTGGTCAATACTCTCTGGAAACTCAAAATTTGCATGGGTCTTAGCTCACATAGTTTTTGGCATATCTTCTGTTTGGACATGGCTTCAGTCTTGACAATGAAGCATTGTACCATGCCATTTTGTAACTAAATTCTAATGCTACTGATACAAGTGTTCTCTAGGCTTTACAGATACACACAGTCTTCTGCATTTACTGCAAAGGCAGTAACAATAACACTAAGCTAGTAACCTATTTTAGTACTGGGGAAGTCACAAGTAAGCTACATAAAGAAATACCGTACTTTCTGCTATTATTTTTTGTCCACATTTATTTATGAGTAAAACAAACAGCAAACATCACAGCAAAGGGGACATTCAGGCCCAGATTTAAAAAAAAAACAAACAAAAACAAAAAAGAGAGATGCCTGGATAGATTCTGAATTTAGGCACCTCAAGATTGCTGACAAAGTACACAAAAATAAGTGAAAGTCATGAGCATTTCAGCAAACTTTGTAAGTGCATTTCAGTATTTATTTAGATGTTTAAGCTCTCGCACTAGATTTTACAAGCTGGTGAACACTGGCAAAATTATTTCTCCCACAGAACTATAACCACACATTCCCAAGACAGTATAAATATATGGTTGAACTAACATTAATACACATCACCATTTTATCAATTACATAATAAAACGAATTATCAAGTATCCAAATATTAAGTTACGCAGCTTGAAAGGCATACAAAATATTACAGAGGTCTGCCCAAGTCATAGCAGAAACTCAAGGAGAAAAAAGAAAAAAAAAAAATCACACTTTCAACAAAGCAATAGTTGGTAAACAACTTTCAATAGGTACAGTAAAAGAAACTACAAGATTTTTCAGAAATTTTCTGATTAAGAATTTTTAGCTACAATAACAAAGCATTTCTACGTTTTAAAAAAATATTTACTGAAGTAAAGGGCATATTCTATACTTCCTGCACAAGACAAAGGCAACATTTTACTAGAAATATTAAATAGCCCCTCCCAACCTTTTCATGCCCTCTGTTAAGTTGCACATGAAGTGCCAACATTAATTTTACTGTAAGGCTTTTTGTCTGGAGACATTAAAGACTTGTGTGCTTCTGTACAATTTAAAAGATTTCTTCTACATGAGTAACCAGAGAGTAATGGTTTGTAAAATGGAGAGGTTCAGATAACAGAAAAGTACAGACACCGGGGTACAAAGTTCCTTTAATTCATAGTATTAAAAAGACAGACTGTGCAAATCCTGATTCTAGTGCGATTGTGGGAGACACAACATACAGTGAGCAGGCAAGACTACCTTAGAGGCCATTTTCTTCAATATTGAAATGACTGTAGAAAAAAAGATATAAGGTCCAGATAAGCTGGTAGTTCTCACATCATCAGAACTATGCTTATTTATAAGAAAAACATGTAACTGATATGCTGGGTATTTTGGCACCTAATCTCTCTACAGACTGATTTATTTTAGTACCCCAATTTTTAGTAGTTGAAACTAGGTGAGTAAGACTCAATGGCATGATTAAAGGATATTTGAACTGGTAATTAATGAACAAGGAGACAGCTCAGAAACAGGGTACAGCAAAAACATTTACTGGGTCTCCAAACAGATGGATATTTATCTAAACACAGAAGTTGCATTTCTACTAAGCCTTTAGCCTATTAAGTACTCCTAAGGAAGCTTCCTTTACTACTAAAAAGAATATCAGACTGATGTCTTTGGCATGCAGTCTGCTTAATTCTAGTTTCCATCCTTTATTCCCAAAGAAGTACTATAGGCTGTTGAGCTTTACTGAATACAACAATTATTTCGGTGACCATTGGAGTCTTTAAAGCGCAGACGCATCTTGGGGCGGTATTTCTCCAAGTACAGAAGTTGCTTGCTGTTAAAAGCTCCACGCCGCTTCCTAGATGGAGGAAAAAAAAAAATGTTTTAAACAGAACATTAATCTACTGCCCAGTCAAATAATATCACCAGAGAAAAATATTTTGAGGTCACTTTAGAAGATCACCATTAAGTCAAGACTGTAACCAAAATAAGGATAATTAAAAGTTAAGTGCCAGGAAAGTGGGTGGTAGCTTCCTTTCACAAGCACCTTATTGGACCACATGCTCAAAGAAGAACATAGCATTTTAGACTGTGTTTTAGCCTCTGATACACACAAGCCAAAGGTCTTACATTAAGAAGAAACTTCAAAAGGAAGCTACAGAGCAGATGTGAGATGGTGGTCTTAAAGCTGAAGTTATTCAGACTCTTATAATAATTATGAAGAATGCTACAGTATTAAGAAAGCACATAAACATTGCAACTCCCTGTAATAAGAAGCTGAACAGAAATTGAGCTTTCTTGGTTTTCCCAAACCAGAAGTGTGTGAAAGAAGGGTACATTTTTGCTGAGCCTTTGGAATATGTGCCAGGCTACCTATTCCTCACTTCATATATATACCAGCCTGTTAAGATGTACAAGCTGAATTTAATTCTTTAAAGGCTTGGCAATTATGCAAGAAGTATTTTGGTGTTGTTTACATGAGCTGCAGCTTCTTTTAAATACAGTTGAAACCTGCAAAATGAAGACATTCAGACTGAAGTTATTATCATCCAACTCACATACATTTGTAAAGAAAAATCCAAGGAAATACTTTTCTTCGGCAGACTACCAGTAAAGACTAGGAGGAACTGTTTAGCACACTTTGATCTAATACAGAAGGAAGGATCCACAAATGCAAGTGAGTGTTAGCTCTAGCTAGTAGACAGAACCTAAACAAAGGTATTTTGCCTCTCATATGTACAAATAATAAACACAACCCTGCAGATCTAACTGAAAGTTAGGTGTTCTTTTGCTAAAATAATTACTTGGTGATTCTGGTTTCCACTGGAACAGGCCAAGTCTTACAATACTGACTATATGCAGTATGTGTGTTAAAAAGTTCAGATGTACTAAATATCATACAAAAAAAGGAGTAAAAGACAAGAACAGCATTTGTAATTTCCTTTAGTCCCTAAGGGTATATATCAATGTGTTAAATCTTGGAAACAGCTAGAGTTAGCTTCATACTTACTGTCTTATGAACTGCACTGCATCTTCATACTTCATTCCACATTCTATCAGTGCAAGAGCAACTAAGACTGGAGCTCTGGTAAAACATATATAAAAACACAAGACAACAGCTCAGTTTAACATTTGCCAATGCACACTTAGAAAAAAGTTCACTTGCCCCAGTTCTCTTTTCTGCCCTTCTGTGTATCTGATGTTTCCTCCCCCGGGAAGCAAAAAACTGAGCCATTATACCATCTGTTTTCAAGCTACACATCCTCATTAAAAACAGGGTTTAAATTAACTCTGATCAAACTTGGCTTTGTTCATCTGACTTTAGGTACAGGAGAGGACAGTGGGAATAAAATTAATCTTTACTGATTTGTTTAAAAGCCAGTTGATTCTGGGGAAGAGTTGCGTACAGGTTTCTACTTCCACAAGCAAGCATCCTCAAAGTAGTCAAGATCCCAAAACAGAAATCAGAAGAGGGGTCAGGCTCAGTAAGACCTGACAAGTCTTAGAACTAGTGTCACAAGTTTTATGAACAAGTGCAATCCACAGGCTGCTGCACACCCCTGAGAATTTCCTTGCTTGCCACAATATTCTTCATCTGATAGAATACAGTTTTAAGTTAGGAAAGTTTGACACAAATCAAACTCAAATACATTAGCAAGTTATGGCTAAAAAAAAAAAAATCAAGACAAAACCCCATGCCACACACTAGCAACAGACTAGTGCATCTAGTAGCAAGCGTAAGTGGTTTTACATGTTCAGGGATTTAAAAAACCTTACATGATAAAAAGCTAGGATCTTCTTTTCAACTAGTCAATTGCCCAATTTTGAGGAAAAAAACAACAAATATCACTGTAACCAGCTGAAGAGGACTCATTTTTGGTAGCATTCACCACCACAGTCAACTTTGTTATGTGTGAAGCCATAATGCAAACCGTGGATAAGCCAGGCTTACAGACAACAAGATCAGAAACTTCCATTTTATATTGGACATGCTGAAGCCTGTAACTAAAATATGGCAACTGCTTTTGGAACAGATCTAGTTCCCAGGTAGTCTAGAACAATAGCATCAAAACTATTATGTTCTCACAACTGTTGGAACTGTATTTATGATAGGGGCAGCAGATAGACAGAATGGGGCTATAAGGAGAATATTTAGCATTACCCATAAAAATTTTGAGGCTCAGTGTTAGAAGTGAGACAGAAACAGAGCTTTGGGATTTTGGAGAACACTTTTCATCCCCCAAACAGGTGGTGAATGAAAGTTAGTCTTGATGTGCCAGAACACCCCATTTGCTTCTGGCTAATGGTTACAATACCCTTGGTACATGTGGACTGGCAATACAGCTGAAATGGTGATGAAGAGAAAACTTCCGAGTGAGTCACTAAAAACCAAATACATTACAAAAAAGAAGACATAGCAAGACAAAAAAAAAAAAAAATCAATGGGACGCTCATCAATATGTTTGGTAGAATAGACTTGTTCATTCAGTAGTTTTTGCGTGAGAGCTGTGATAATAGCATCATCTGTTGACTAAAAGGCCTTTAAGTCTAATCTATACACATACAACAGTTTCTTGCTATCTGAACTACTTTTAGGTGTAAGGTCATTCCAATACTGGATATGTGACTATTTTACATTTGCCTCACAAACTTTTGTACTAGATCTTAGCAAGTTTGACCAGGGACGGCAATTCAACAAATCTTTAAAACTTTACTCACCTTCCAAGACCAGCAACACAGTGTACAGCAATACAACAACCAGGTTCTTCACGAAATTTAACTTTAAGGAGGTTTAGCCAATCATCAACAATCTGGTTGGATGGTGGAGCACCGTCATCAAAGGGCCAATCCTAAAATATAGCACAACATACATAAATACATAAAGTTAGAACTCTTTATGCTTGTATGCTGTGTGCATACACAAAAAAGGAGGGGACGCAACAGTCGAAAGAGCTCACAGCTAACGGAACCACTCAAGCTTACGGTTTTTTAATAGTACAACTACAGCAACATTAGGAATATACTCCTTTCAATCTATTTGCATTGAGCAAATTATTTTGCTCTAAATCACGTTTTTTTCCTGACAAGAGAGGATGACTGTGCAGCTTTTGCCTCTATCAGCTACTGGAATACACTTGTAAAGTTAACAACATAGTGTCAAAAGGAAATTTTTTGGGGGGAGGGTGGGACAGGTGTGAGGGGCTGGACTGATTTTAAACTCTGCTTCTACACTACTTACCAAAACCTGAATGCCTTCTTTTTCCACCGGAGCAGTGTCATAAGTAGCTTCACACACTCTTACCACTGTGGTAACACCATATTTCTTAAGTTCCTATGGAATGGAAAAAAAAATACGCTTTAAGAGTAAATAATGTCACTTACCATTTAATTTTCTCAATAGGTTAGCTTATTAACTCATTCCAAAATTTTCAGTAAGTAAACTCATGCAAGTGCTTGCCATCCTGTGAAGAACACAGAAAGCCTAAAAAACTGAAAACCTGTGTACCAATACCAGATACCTTTAAGCTCTTCTGCAAACATATCTGAAAATTAAGTTTTGTTATGTTGGATCAGGGTTTTTTCCTTTTTAAAAAACAGATCCAGATAAATATTGGTGGCATAAGTAGTCCATTTCCAAAAGATCATTCCTTTTAAAGGAACAGGAAGTTTCCTGGTTTGCAAAGCTACATACTTCACTAAAAACATTCTGAGCAAGGTTTACATCTTCCCTTTTTCTCTCTGCTTAGAACAACAGCTTTGTAAGACCTCTTACTGTTAAGAATTATGAGTGCAGGACAATAAATTATTGCAGTTCCTGAGTTATTGAAACTAGAAAATAACAAAATCTAACTTTCCATTTTGCTATTACCCTTCATTAAAAAAAAGGCACTCTTCCTTCTCCCTGCAACAACCCATCATTCACGCTGGAACTGTCACAGTAATGACTGAAGCACAGCCTAAGCATACCTTAGTTGCGAGAGTACAAAGGCAAGCAAATGTTATCTCACCATGTTTCTTGTAAATTATCCCACACTGAATGCAACACAGAGGTATAATACACCTAAAATCTTGCTAATGAGGGACTGTATTACAAACTCAGACCTTATTAGGAGGTAACTTGGGAGGAACCTATCGTTAGGATACATGCACACACTTTTTACTGTGCACTTTATAGCTCCAACATGCTAGATGCAAGGTTTAGATGATAAATTCAGATACTAGCAATATATGCCAAGCCACCTGGCTTTAGTCAGTAAACAATTTCAGCAGATACCAAAACACTTAAAGTAGCTTCAGCAGCTCTGGATGCAGTGCAAGGCTACCACCACAAATTTCACTCAAGTCGACACTATGATACTCAGAGGATTCTCTTAAGCCTCACTAGAACCACGATCTGCTAATACTGAAGGGAGACAGACAGTGAAAGCTTAATGCAATCCTTTTAATTTGTTCATAAGGTTCTGATCCACAATGTGTAGTCAATTATTCTCTTTTTAATCACTATGCAATAGGTGCAAGGAGATTTTATACCACTTCAAATGAATCTAAATGCAAGTTCCTACCACTAGCAGATTTTTGTATTGTTCTACACGTAACTTTGCCAGATAATTCCTGTTTTCAGACATAAACAATGTACTTAATGTACAATGTACTAAACAGTGCAATTATTTCTTTGCTTCACTTTCGTAAGTATGTTCTTGTGAAGGCCAAAGTGTATCCGCACAGATTTGTCTGTAGGTCTCTGAAGCATGGCATCAGTATTTGAAAAGTCAATACATAAAACAGTCTCAGTACTTCTTCATATGGCTTCCACAGCTGTTAACTCTTACAGGAAACTTAATACAGCATGCTGTTCAGGCATAAAAAAAAACAACAAAAAAAAAAAATCAGTAAGAATTGTCCTAGCCTTACCTCTATAAATTTGTTTAAGGTTGCATTGGTTGGATTGTGTGTGATTAGGAATCTCATGTTCTTGTAGGTGATTTCCACAGGAGCTGGGCGGTTCATTCGGGCCATACTGATTTAGTCAAACATGCAACAAGATTATGAAAGGATTCAAAAAAAATTCTAATACAGAAGTGATGTAGAGAAACTGAAGTCTACTTCACTATACTCCACGTGAAATTCTCAGTGCTTGGAAGTGTGAAGTTGGGAGCAATGGGAAATGAAATGAACCTCCTAACAAGAAGCAGCAATTCTTCAATCCAGTAATACTGAGGCAAAAGAAAGGCAGTGCACTGAGGTTTACCCCATCCAGGTCTGAATTCTGTTGTTAAATGCTCTGCCAATTTCAATTCAATACTTCTTATCCTGGTCAACCACTCTTAGGGGGGCTTCTTGGTGGAGTAGTAATGAATTTCTACAGTTCACTTGTCTGCATAGAGGTCGTGCTGTGCCTGGCAGTAGTCTCCACTGCCCTTCAGAAACTCCATAAATGTGTGACCAAGAACGCCACAGAACTGCTGTAAAGAGAAGGGGAAAAAACATCATAATGAGCACAGCTGAAGCAAGGTTATTTTGAAGACATCAAGCATTATAAAGTGAAAAAATAAAAACAGATCAACTAAGTAGTTTCATAAGGTTTATTTCTTAATCCAAGAATTAAGTTTGCGTAAGAATCCTGTTAGTTTTCTTAGCAACAATTCCTTGAAAATAAATACATTTACTTAGTACAAAGTTTCCATACAGGGTTGTTTCAACACCAAAAACTGAAATGTGTTAAAATACCAATTCAAATGTGCTAAATATAGAAATAAAAGATCAAGTTTTAAGAACCTCAGTATTTATATAAAGCATAGCTCTTCCAAGACAGCCATACAACTGTATTTTCCATTCTGAATTGAGAGACATTACAACACCTACTAAAGTTACACTGACCTTAAGTAGTCCCATGAAAACAAGGATGAGATTCCTTGAATATTCAAGCTAAGCATCAGACAGTTTCTAAACAAAACTACCAGTCTCTACATAGATACAGAATCATTTGTTTTAAAGGCTAAATACTTACTTTGCATGTACGCATCATTAATTCACATACAGAACAGCCAGCAGAAAAAAAAACCCACATCTAAATCCACCTGTCTCAAATAGGAGGCCTTGAAAGCAAATGCAATGTCTTTGTGGCCTAACAAAACAACGCAAGCTTTTAAACATATTTTGAGACTTTACAGGCACACAGGTTTCTAACTAAGGAACATTTCACATACTAAAGGCTGAAGACACATGGCAACCTTCATCTTCTTTTAACTGCCTTTTTACACTATGACTTTATTAATATACCAAAATAGGTAACAGACTAGCTAAAAACATACACAGGCAAATTTACTGAATAGGTTATTCCTGCCCAGTGGTGTGCTATTTTGCTACGGTTAAGTTTACTTCTAAACTTACGGCAAGACACACAACCAGGTAGTAGGTAGCTGATGAACTGCTCGGAGTTGTGTACTCATTTGCAGATGCTGCTGTGCAAATGAACCAAGAATACATGCTTTTATGCACTGTGGAACCTTACAGCAAAGGAGTTAGTTTTGTGCCTAGCCACAGTATCAGTGCTGCTGCTGACACCTGCCTAGGGAACAGGAGGGAAGAAGAGAGAAGTTTTGCTTGCCAAAAGATAGGTAACAAGCTGAATCAAATGTCCACTAAATATGCTTAGGTAGTAGAGAGAAACATCATTGATCCTACAACTACTCAGCAGAAAAAAATGACTTATGTTGGCCACTCAACTATAAACATTGGAAGGAATCCATGCATTTCTATGTCCAAACAAAATATTGCCCAAGACACTTTGGAAATAGATTAGCTGGGCATGCAGTGTTACAGAATTGCTATCATAGACTTAACTTTCTTAAATTTGTGATTTTTATTTTCCCAACTGGGACACAGTAATATCAGTTCTTTGCCTTCATAAATCTAGTTTCTAGCAAACAGAAGGTGTAACTTCATTGTAGCAACGTTCAGAGTTTTTAAACTACAAACCAGCTCTATGCATCCATCCATGTACATAATCTGGGTAAGTATACATGAGAAAACAAGGAGAAGAAACAGTATTTCATTGATCTACATTCAAATCATCCCATTCAAAGGACCATGAAAACAGCTGAAAAGCTTCCCAACCATGAGACAGCAAATTCAAAAGATCAGGTCCTAAAGACAACTGTGCAGCAAATCCTGATAATAGCCTAAGTGTTAATATACTTAACCAAAGAGCAGGAAGAAAAAGCTACATCCAAATAAGTCATGGCCACTAACTGCCATCTAGGATTTATAGTGAGACCAAGACTCCACTGCAGGCACTAAACCATACACAATAAGACTACAGTGAGTCTATTTAACAATGATTAGTATTAAGCAGAAGTCAAAACAGATCAATAGCCTAATAACTGTTCAGTTTTCTAAGAGGTATATAGAATCACAGACTACTTTTGGTTGGAAGGCACCTTTAAAGGTCATTCAGGTATCTTAGCAGTATAGGAGTTCAAGTGAACTACAATTTAAAAACTGCAACAATATTTTATGTTGTAGACATGGCTTTGCTCCATTCATAACTCCAGAAGAGAAGTTCAGTAACAGGGTAATGGTAACAGAGAAGATAAAAATCATTAAGAGATTTCACATGCACTTTGCCACCACTCTACCACCACCATTTCTGTGATTAAGTTTGCCAGTTACTTGCAATAAAACTATTTCAGTTTTTATCTGCAGTAACTTGAGGGACAGTGAGAACTCTAAATATAATAGGCACGAAAAAGGAGTACGAAGGATCCTCTGAAGTCAAAGGTAAACAGAGTGACAGGAGAACTCGGACTCAGAAGAACTCCAAGAATCACCATGTGACACACCAGCCATGCCCTAGCAGAAGGTGGCAGAAGGTGCATTAAAAAGACTTCTAGGACATAGGGAACACCTGAAACAGCAACTCAAAAAAGAACCGAAAACAGCTTATTTGAAGTCACTTTCAATTAGTTTAAGAAGCAGAACAGCAAAAAGGGACAGGACAGCATCAAGCAGATGCATGCACTGGCAGACATGTTTCTCTCTTCTTAAGACTGCTAAGAGGAATCACAGACGGTCCTTTTCCCTGGTAGAGGATAAGGGAGCAGAGGCTGTCAGAAACTGAAATGGAAAAGCATGCAAGTGAGCTCGAGGAGACAGAACAGGGTCACTAGGGTAAAGAAAAGACCTTTCAATCTGCAAGATGGAGAAAAGAATGCAGAGCAACTGGAAACCATTAACGTGACCCCACACTGGGGCAGGCAGGATGTAAGAAGTAATCGGGATTTATCCAGTATGGTAGGCAGGCTGCCCTTAGTATACAATGACGAGTATTCAGCACAATACCAGACTAAACTCATCATGGGGGTAAGAAGGAAGGCAAGCAGCAAAACTTTAGTTAAGTAATAAATCCTACTTTCCCAATGTAAATTGTTAATCGCATCTAAAAACTGGGTGCACAGTTCAAATTCTTATACAAAGTTGAAGTACATTACGCAATGTTAAATTTGAGCTCTATGTGTAATTAACCCCTACAAATGAATTCATTTCATTAATATTGACTTAACAGTTAGCAGTTAGACACACCAGCACCTTACCAATTCACACAACTAAGGACCTAACCAAGCATGTATTTGAGTCTCACTGTGTGCCTTGGCAGCTGCTGGGACCACATTACAAAGGAGCAAAGCTCATGTTTTCCTTTGATGTGAATGCCATCACTTCCCACCATTGCTAGCCACAAAGCTCCACACATACAGACCAACTCCTTAAGGCAGCAACACACTGTACTATCCCAAAGACAGCTTTGCCAGCCTAGTTCAGTTCTGTTCTGGGAGCCAAATGAAAATTAAAAGACAAGTAGTAGACTGGCATGCTGTTTGTGTTCTGGCACGAAGCCAGAGTACAAGACTTCACCCATCTTCAGCAAAAAGACCTAGAAGACAATAAATCAGCTATAAAAATACTGTTGTAGTAATTAAGATCACCGTGGGCTTAGGGGGAACTCAAATGATGTGAACAACTTTTGAGAGGCTTGGAAATACAGCTTTAAAATAATTGTATTGTCTCAGAGAGTTAACTACTTGGTAGGTAAGCTATCAAAAAAGTTAAGATAGCGTATGAAAGCGTAAGGCTGCACAAGTGAAACTTAAATGCATAGTATTGTATGCAGAAGTTTCTTTTAACAGAATGACATCAACTCATTGTTTGTACCATCAAGTTAGGTACTCCAGCATATTCTTTTCAATTTACATGTGCGTTTTCCTTGAAGAAAATTAACACTGAAGGGTTTTGGAAACTGGAGCAGCAGTTTCTACCAGTAACGGAAAGCCAAACAACATTTAGACTGTTAGATCCATCAGCAAAACAAACCTAAGGTTAATATGCCAGGACCACCTATTAAGAGAAGGTATCCTGTCCAAGATAGGATAAAGTCATGTTAATTATGACTGCACCATCTATGATCATTTATGCTAGTTAGAGAATAGTTAACTCAAGCAAGAGGAAGACATCTTGAAAAGAAAGTTTTAATTCATGCCCTCCATTTGGGACAGGAAGCTTACGTATCCGTCTCCGCTGACAAGCAGATTCACATGTACGTTAATTCTAGGTTTGAAACAATCACTCATGTCTGGCAAAAACTGCTTATGAAAGTAATCTACTACACTGTTACTGGTATGTGGAAAGCAGAGAGGCATAAGGTTATCCCATACTGTTGACATTCTTGTCCACAACTCGGCAGCATCTTGAGAAGCATGCAAACAAATGCACTTGTTTACACAGTTGCACGACACTTCACTCTGCTTTCAGAAGATGTATAATGCTGTTCACAATTGCTCATTGACCAGAAACATTTATGCCCAGAATCAACTGTGTGGGATCGCATTCTCTGACGTCAAGGCCTGCCACGCACTCACTCTACTGAAACCATGGGATCAAAACTAGAAAACTAAAATAAACTACGTTCCACTACAATTTTAGAGCACCTGCAGATTAGTCCATTGTTCTAACTCGCTACCTGACAAGTTACTGAAGGACAGAGGGACAAATACCCCTGACTTTGTCTTACTACTCAAGGCCTAAGTAGCAACTGCTAAGGCAAACAAGTAGGAATGGGAGGGTAAGGGGTACAAACTGCAGAGCCATTATGCAAGGTACCTTCGCTAGGTGTTGTTGACAAGATTCACCTCCCTCCTACCAGGCACATGAATGTCTGCACTATGATATCCACAGTGATAACACTACCCA
>Ga0181612_113384_pt1 | contig 16397 bp, 11 predicted proteins | sample HoacroProtozoa21_FD_119630 | JGI IMG/M metagenome (GOLD analysis project Ga0181612, IMG submission 119630) | Hoatzin crop microbial communities from Cojedes, Venezuel. Combined Assembly of Gp0051906, Gp0051904, Gp0051908
AAAAGAGTTCAGTTAAGGTTAATTAAATCCATAATCATGAGCCTTGTATGTTGTATTCTTTCTTCCTTTTTTTTTTCATACTCCTGTTAATTTGTGTGAGCTTAAGTTTCCTCTCATTTTTATATATGTACTAGATGTTTGTCTTTAGTCAAGCGAGATCAGAACTTCTGTTCATTAGAGAATACCCCATAGCATAAAAAAACCCCAACAACGTATACTTCAATGCATAGTTTCTGCCTTCTGCCTATCTACTAAAAAGCCAGTTTCAGACTTCATACAGGTAGGTGAACCTTCATGTACATTAAAACAGCTGCAAGAGTAGCTCTTACTCACTGTTGCCTGCCAAGTAATTTGGAACACTATTTTGAACATAGAGGTATATCTGCCTTCTGCAATTAAGGTAGTGTGTCACAAATGTATATGATGACATGGAAGAGAATTACAAGAAAGTCAGATTTTAAAGTCTGGGGAAATTGAGGAGTTGTGTTAGAAGTGAAGTCAGTGTATATAGAAATAAAATAGACTTCCGGCTTTCTCCGCTGCTGTCCTTTCTTTTGTGCCAACCCACATAGCACTCTCTCTAAAACCTCACCACATTCTTGTCTTTTCTACTTTAGTTCCTGGCTCTAGGTGGTGGCTGTTCTGCATTCCCTTTTATGAGCTAGAAATTCAGCAAGGGACAGGTAGGAAACAGTCTAAAGTGATAGACTTAAAGAGGAGATCCTGCCTTTGAGTTTCCTTTATCGCTTGTGTTGCCGTTGGCAGCTTTTGCCTCCTTTTTCTTCTGTGCTACATCTGGTGTTGCCCTTGAAGGTTACTATCAATTTCCAGTTCCTAATAAATACCCTTGCAATACACATTGATGGCTGTTGCTGTGCTGGTACCTTCTCTCAAGTCTTACAGCTGTCATCAAGTGGATGAAGAACACAGCACTTCGTGTGCATCTCACAGTTCTTTTGAACTAATATGAGAACATTTGATCAACAAATTTATCACTTCTCAAACATTATTAGATATTGCTGCTTCAAGGTCATGCTTTCGCTCTTTGGAGGAGCAACATACTTAGAAATTCTCTTTTCAGAAAGCTTTTAGGGTTCCTCTCTGTTTCTAGAACCACAAGCTTAAAATAATCTGAATCTCCTCTTTGAAAAAAATTTGAGATTCTTACAGTGTGGGCTACAGTATTGCCAAAGACTGCCACTAGTCTGCTGTCTTGCAGCTCGTATCTAATGGGAATCCTAAAGGCTACTTTCTTCTAGTTTTTATACATAACTTTTGTTTTTTGACAGAGTGGAAAACTAAGCAGAGAGCTTGATTTAGTAAGCCACCATGTGAGAACACGGCTGGATGAACTAAAAAGACAAGAGCTGGCAAGATTAAGGATGTTAATTAAAGCTAAAATGGATTCTGTTCAAGGTAAGAATACAAAATTTAACTAGGTGAGTTAACAGATGGGATTGTGTTGGAGGGGTGCCCAAAGTTCATCAGTTGTGCTTTGTTGTCAACGATAATGACTAAGCTGAAAGTGAGTGTCCTTTCTGAGCTGGCCTAGGGTCAGTAAAGACCCATCTTTATGGAAAATCAGGGACAAGAGAAAAGCCATCTGTATTTAATAAATAACTAAACTTGATTCTGGCAGTGGATTTTTCAGATACTTCTAATCCTTTTTCAACCTCTTTTTTATTTTTGTAGTGCATCAACTTATAGATTACTCACTAAGAACTAGTAACATAGTAGGACTGTGTTTAAGAATACAACATGACATAGCGTTTTATGTCTTTACAGAGTAGAAAAAGAAATTTTTTTTTTACAATCAGTTAACACTGAAGTTTTTCTCATTTTAAACTCTCTTTCCACCAATTAGAGTTATTGTACAGATTTATAACAAATATTAAACATTCCATCTTAGAAGATTATTTTACTTCTATCTGGGGTAGTTTTAAGCTCCTGAATAAAGAAAAACAACTGGAGTGAAAAAAATTCTCCATAGCATTTTCTTAAGTGCTAATGAAATCATACAAACTCAGGCAATTTCTTGTAATGAATAAAGTATACAGGTTTCTAATGATTGATTGCTGTATGTTTGTCTGGGAAATGGTGCTGTCCCTTTTTATTTCTTATTACTGACGAATTTTTTAAGTTTGCATTTGAAACTAATTCTGTAACTTTCTTATTAGTGGTTTCTTTTTGAAGAGAATTAGTTGCTCAGAAACAAGATCCTAATGACGGATTAAATTATATTGTTTCTGAAATGCTGTTTTTCACAAATAAGCTCTAATAAAAAGGGCTTAATTTGCCTATGCAGATGATTTTATTGTTAAAAACCTTTGCAAGTTATGGGGAGGGATCCCACTGAATTGAAGAGGTAACGTATCAATTTAAACTACTCCAAGAATAAGGATCTGTCTTCTAGGCTAAGCCGAATTTAGAGGTGGCAAGTAGGCTGAAGAAGTATGCATATGCGAGTACACGTTTACAGGGGTGTTACTAGGGTCAGGAAAGCATCAGATTAATTTGGTAAAAATAGATATTTGCAATGTGGTACCTTTCCAATGAAGCCTTTAGGTGCTATCACAGTATAATTAATGAATAATAATATGGAGTTGCCTGAGGGAGTCAGATCACCTTTCTGTCCTTTGCTTTCTTTTAATGAAAGTTCTAGTCCAGAGAGTATGGTCCACTGGTAGCTAGACAGCGCAGACCAGCAGTAGCCCCTCCGCAGGAGTCAGTGCATTGCCTCACATACCTGCTAGACCCCTTGTTTGTCTTCCTCAGATGGCTCTTAAGCTGCCAAAAGCCTGGTCTCATGCTCCTATTTCAGGCAAGCAGTCCAGCAATGTCATGGTGACACTCACAGTGAGCTAGCTGACAGCAGCATATGATACCTCTGTACATAGTAATTTTGTGTATTTTGAAATTTTTTAATAGTTTAATGGACTGATTACTTCTAGCTGTCTCTAATTCCGTAAATCAAGAGTAACAAACAGAGTGTGCTTTAGAAAAATAATTTCCCCCAACAGATCAGATCTGTTACAGTGTAAGTGTGAGATCTTACATTTGGGAAAGAACAAGAACAGATTATTCCAGTTCAAAATATGCAGATGACTACTAAGATGTGAAAACACGGGGAGTGGGATAATATTTTGTAAAGTTTATAATCAGCCCTGCCAGTGAGTACTTCACATCATGTACAATAAGTATGGCCAGATTTTCTATGAAATACATCTGCATCTGTACACCTAGGCAATGTGGAATCATAGAATCATGGAATGGTTTGGGTTAGAAGGGACCTTATAGATCATCTAGTTCCAACGCCCCTGCCATGGGCAGGGAAAGCTTCCACTAGACCAGTTTTCTTAAAGCCCCATCCAACACCTTGGAACACGTACAAAAGAGCATTTTATAGTAAGAGCAGGCAGAGCTATTTGATTTCCTTTTATTTGGTCTGTTCATCTTTTCCATATAATACCACTATTTTAGTCTTCTATCTGATCTAAAAAAGGAAAAAAAAAAAAATCACACAACCCCCCTGTTTTCCTCCCTCTCAGATCAGGTTTAAAAGAAAAAAACCAGGCTTGATATTATATTCTGCATATATTCAGTCCTTATCCAGATGTGTTTTTAAACATTTTCACCAAGATCCTACTAGAATGATCAGTACAGGACAGAAGAATATTAAGGGGTAGGTCGCAGATGATACAGTAATGTGGCAAGTAAATACTCTCAAATAGAATGAGTCTTTTCCCATAAATATAAGAAATGGAGGAAAATGGGCTCGGGGGCTGGGTTTTTGTTTGTTTATTTTGTTGTGATTTCTGGGGGGGGGGGTTTAAGCCTATTATTACACTTCTAAAAATGTTTCAAAAACAGGCGAAAGCGCATATATTTCAACAGAGATTATGATCTCACCCGGGAAGAATGATGCTTGAAATCTGCCCCAGCCAGTGTTTGGTGTTTGTGATAATACAAACACAGCATTGGGTGTGAGACAGATAGTTTGTCAAAGAATAACATGTTCAAAATTGTGTTTTCCAATTTTTTTTTAAAATAAAATTTCCTTTGCTAAGCCATCTAGTAAAAGCTATCAAAATTGTTATAAGTAACATGTCAAAGTATATGCTGCGTAAGATAGCATTATTATCTAGCATTAGCAGTCAGAAACTATGGTAACAACTATAAAAGCCTGTCATAGAAATGTGTTTTGTTGTTAGTGCATTGTATATTGATACTGTTGGGTATCATTCCTGTCATAAGGAGGAGAAATATTTGCAGCTTTTAGACACAGGACCTGACTCTCCACTGTCTTGCATTTCTCATTTTGCACAAATGAAATTTGAATATCTGCTTATCTTTAGCCAGGTATAAGTCACTTGCAGTTTGTACAGGGCAATAGAAGAGTAAGACTTCTCCCAGTTCAGGAAAAAGATGCAACTTGTTAGCTTTAATACTGCATGTAACCTCAACTATCTGATTTATATGAAAAAGAATAAAATATTTTTCTTAATTTGTGCATGTTAAATTATTGTGTGCAATGCAATACTGACGCATCAGAAGGAAGATAGTGCAAATTGCTATCAGGTTTGCTGATCTCCTTCTGGAAAAGCAACTTCAGAAGTGTTGGTGTAGCTTCCTCCAACAGTGAAAAAATTATCCAGTCCTCAGGGAGCCTCAGGTACTTACAAGGCACAAGCTCCCATATGAAAGTTTTTAACTTCCTGATCTCACTTGATTTCAAGCTTATTTTAATGTTTTACATTTCTACCTTGTTCTTTCAGACACTGGCATAGACCATCAGGGTCTCCTTAAACAGTTTGAGCACCTGAACCATCAGAATCCTGACAAGTTCGAACCTAAAGACTTAGATATGTTGATCAAAGCAGTGAGTGCTAGATATAAACTACTGTGGGTTTTTTTGTTATTAATTATTATGCTTTTCTTTCTCTGGTAAAGGCAAATCCTTTTATATATACTACTTCTTTATAAATTACATGCAATTTTCATTTTCAGAGAAGAGTCAATTGCCTCCATTGCATGCAGGGAAACTGGTCAGTGTGCATTATGCTAAAGAGCCCGTAATTTTGGAGTGGCATCTTAACAGGACTTGTATTCATGTGCCAGTACAACTGACTTCAGGAATAAAATACGCCTTTCTGGGATCCTTTAAATTAAATACAGTTTGATAGGGATACATTTTTCCCAAGTGTATTTTCTGATTTCTTTTTGTAAATGGTTTAGGTGTCTCACAGAATGACATAAATAATCATCCCTAACCTAGCCATTTGAATTTTGGAATCTATTTTATGTATATGCCAAGCTGCAAAACCACAGCAGAGTAGAATTTAAGATATCAATATTAGAAATTGCATATGCTGCACATGGCATTCAATGTCTACTTAAGCAGATTCAGTATCAATCACAGGTGCGGGGTTTTTTTTCACTGCATGTTTATGAAGGGGATGCAGCTAAGCTAAGCATGGTATGGCTTTTTTCAGCTGCTAGAAAAAAATATGTTTCCCAAGGGGAAAAAAGACTTTAATCTCAGATATGCTTTAGAGAGCACTGCATGTCTGACATGAGAGTTTGACAGTTTTTGTATTTTCAGAATAAATTGAAAGATAAGGTATATTTTAAGCTTTCTGTATTTTTTGTGGACTTTTTTTGCCTTTGGAAAATTTTATCTCATTTTTCTGTAAAATTATTTTTTATATAGATATTATGAAGTTCCTTGCTATTTCTGAGCATCACTTCTGGGAAACTTCTGGTTGGCTAGAGAAGCATATCCTCAATGGGGCAGTTCTTTCTCTTATTATATGTATATATTTTTTTTCTTCTCATTTCTCAGCTGAGATATTGACAGAGTGTAATGGGCCTTTTAGGAGGTCTTTGCTTTGGAATTATTTTTGAAAAGGTACAGGGAATCTGAGAACTAAAATGCATATAATGGAGACACTATATCAGCTATAAACATGTTACTTTGAAAAGCACTACCAAAACATCCTTTAATACCTTGAGCTGTCTGAAAATGATACATCTCTCAACTCTACACAAGTACTTGTCAGAAATTCTCCCCTCACACCCTTTCTTTCTATATAATTGGGTTTTTTGATTTAATCTATATTAAGTTACTGCAAACTAACTCCCATTATTAATGAAGGTACTTTTTTCATTAAACTGTAGGATACGCTACAAATGTTCTTGTTCTGAAATAATCAAGAAGTTAATGGTACTACTTGAAGCTGTGCTTAATTAATATGGCATTTACTTAACTTGAGTTAATTTATTATTAATTGATGAGAAAGGACATCTTGATGCCTTCTTACAGTACAGTGCAGTTGCAAAAATTGTCTAGCAGTTGAACCCTTGCAAATTAATTTCTGTGAAAATATCAAAGTGAGGAGAGATGTTTCTGCATCACTGTCATGTGAAAGGAAAGCCCCCAACTATTCTACCTCATGTTTAAAAGGAGAATGACAATATGGCCGGCCTTGCCCACATATCTGCACAATACAGTGTTTTTAATGTCAGATGTGCTAACGTAACCACGTGGTGTAAACATATATCTACGTATATCTATATTTTTAGGCTACAAGTGACCTGGAAAACTATGATAAGACCCGCCATGAGGAGTTCAAGAAATATGAGATGATGAAAGAACATGAGAGGAGAGAGTATTTAAAAACACTGGACGAAGAAAAGAGGCAGCGAGAAGAATCCAAATTTGAGGAGATGAAGAAGAAACATGGAGATCACCCTAAAGTTCACCATCCTGTAAGGCCACAGTCTGTTCTTACGTGATTGGGTGGAAGCTTTCCTTTCCAGAAGGAAAAAGCTAATAAAGAGCAGGGTATATGTTGTTTGTTCTCAGCATTTGCCTTTTCTCATTGACATGGGAGGAGAGTGCAAGAACAATGCTGAGCACATGACAAAACCCACTATATATACCCCCATTATTTCTGTACAAGTATGCTATTTGCTGGCAGAATTGTTTATTTACAAAGAAGAAGCCAGAATGGTATTCAAAACTGGAGAGATGCCTTCATGGTATGCCTGGCCTGCAAGGAACTGCCTCACAGTACCATTTGCTCTAGAAAAGGCAAACTAATTTAACTCCCTTCAGCTATTATTTCTAGATGAGTCTGCGTGACCATGACTGATTATTGCAGTTGTTCCTTTCCATAGAATACGCATTTCCTTGACATTCCCTCTTTCCCTTGGCCTTTCTGTCTAATGAAAGTATTACACCTGACCAAAAGGGAATTAAAGAAAATTCCATTGATTCCATTTGCAACACAACTAATCAGAAAATAAGGCCTTTCAGAGAAATTGTAATGCAAGGATAATGCAGAAAAAATACATTTAATCATCTTCTGAATAGTTTTTCTTTGTAACCAATCTTTAGGGAAGCAAAGATCAACTGAAAGAGGTGTGGGAAGAAGCAGATGGACTAGATCCTAATGAATTTGACCCCAAAACATTTTTCAAATTACACGGTAAGAGGTTTAGTTTAATTTAATGAAAAGTGAAGTGACTTTCTGTTACCTTCAGCTGAAGGCAAGTTTGTCTTATGCTAGGATGAAGTCTTACACCTCAAACGATTTGGATGAATCTGAAGAGTATAGAGGAGAAAATATTTATGTTATTGTTTGTAAGCGTACTACAAAGTTTTAAATGGGGTTTAAAAGTTGAAAACAGAGTTTTGTTTAACTGCTCATAAAATCATACAGCCAATAACCAGTAGTGATTCTTCAGGGAAGTGTGGGTACTTAGAGGCTGTCCATATCTATATTTTTGCTTACACACTATGTACCAGGAATAAATCCTCAGAGGTGTGTGTGGGAAAACCTGCTTTCTCATCATCTCTGCAGGTAAGTGCCAGACATCCCTTATCACTGGAATGGTCATAGAATTGCTAGGCCTATTCAGAAGCTGCGAGATTCCCTTAGTAAAACAAAAACCAAAATACCCCCCAAGTCTGCCTCTGTATTTCTGAGCAGTGTGCAGCTAGAAACAATAAAATAGTAGCAGAGATGAGGATGAATCTGAATGAGCATTTTGCTTCAAATGTGATTATATAATGTGTAACCTTATATTCTGACATTGTTAAATGCTTGATGATAAAGTACCCTTAAGCAGATCCTGCCTGGCACTGATCTGTGACTGGTTGAACAGTACATAGAATTTGACTCATCCCAAAGATGGTAATTTAGCTGAAGAAAAGTGTTCTAGCTTGAGTCTGAACTTTTAGCTTGGTTTGTAAAATACATAAATATGTATTATTAAACTTTCTCTCTTCTTTCTAGAAAGAGGTCTTGGTAGATAATTTTCTAAAATTTTTGGTAGCATTTTTTATGCAAATTTTAGCAAAACAGAAATAGGTGAAATAACGTTTTGCCTTAGAGCTTAGTATATAAAAAACTTGGAAGTAATTAAACAAAAATGTTGCATAATAACACTCATTTGAAGTAGACATTTTCTTTCAATTTCAGAGGCAGTATAACAATATTCAGAGTAGCATGTAGGATACGAGATGGATCATTAGTGATAAAGTATTCTCTTCACATTTGTCACGAAAAGTCATTTTACAGTGATCTCTTCTCAAGTGCTACAGACTTATATAGATTTCACATAAGTCTAGGGTTTTTGGAGAGTCTTACTGTTGGTTAACAAAGTTTTTCTGCAGATTTTTGTTGCTCTGAATCTATTTACAAATCTAGTTGTTAAATTGGGATAACTTGTTTTCAGCATTATTTTTTGGTAACTGCACTCGGTGCAATCCTGTTGTGACATATTTCAGTTTGCTAATCTAAGAAGTAGGAATATTGCTCCAGACTTGTCCAATCAACCAAAAATGGCAATGCAGTTCAGGCAATGCCTGATAAAAACCTAAACAGAAAAAAACAACCTATGTAACCAGCGTCTTGTTAAATGAGGTTTGTAATCCACATGACATGTGAATGCTGATACTTATCTCATGGAGAACTATTACGTGTATGACTTTCTGTATGTACTCAACTTGTATTTTCAACACTTCTTTTTGTAGATGTCAATAATGATGGTTTCCTGGATGAGCAAGAATTAGAAGCCCTATTTACCAAAGAGGTAAAGAAAAAATTGAGAAACTTCACTTGTTTCAGTGAATGCTTACAGGGGTGTCTGTATTTTTTCCAAGTGTATTTGGGAGCTTGGGACTACAGATGAGGGTATTCATGCCAAGTTTTGTGCATCCTTAGTGCTTCTACAAAAGTGTAAAAACATACCAGCAGGGAGAATAAAGTAGTCGAAGCATAGGACTCAGACAGCAGAGATCTAGTGCTCATGTATTTCTCTGCCACAGGCTTGTTTGTGATTTTATAATTAATCTGCAAGATAGCTATGCCTGTATAAATTTCAATGCAGAGCACTGCACTCGTGGCCTGGTAGAGGTTCTGAAGCTGGGTAGCTCATTCAGTGTTAATCAACAAGTCGAGACTTGTTGAGAGATAAAGAATCATGCTCGTGCGAATTGGCTCAAAGACAGTATGTTGTGGAAGTGGCTACACAAATTTCACATACTTTATATCTAGCTAGTTTAGAGCACATGTACATCTGATAAAGTAGACAGGCTCTTAGTTTCTATAAGCCTTGGTCTGTTGTCTGTGAAAACGGAAATATTGTTGCTTCTTTGCCTTCCAGAGGGGTAATGATAGCAATGTACTGAAATTCTACAGCGATAGGAATTGCAGAATCAATAAATAAACAAAAGACCTTAGTCTTCATTTTTCCCGTAGGTTCTGTTTAGGTATAGCAGAAAACCCCCCTAAACTTCCCATTCAAAGATCCAGTACTATGGCTGTCAATATCTAGTCTTACAATTTTTTTTAGATTTCACGAGTCAATGAGGAACTGTGCTACACATTGTATATAGAAGCTTATAAATTCAAGTAACTAAGTTTTTGAAGAAATTAAATTTGCAAATACAGATTTCTAACAACACTTTGCTATAATCCCTTCTAATACAACAAAGATATATGGCAGTCTTTTTTGATAGATGTGTTCCACCATTTTGCAGTTTTGTAGTTTGAGAACAAATAGTCAGGGCCTTAAAATTACCTATGGGTAAGCAAGCAAAGCTAAATGACTAAGAAATCTAAGTAGAAGCAAATAAGCATGAACTCACCAGAAAGGTGTTGTGCAAGAAGAGGAATGTACCATTAAATTAAGCACTCAGTTTGTCTTGTGGTATCCTGAATGCTTACAGGATCAGCTGCATGCTCTGGTAAAAAAGCTACCCTCTCCTGTTCCAGAAACCACGTGGAAACTCTGCCTGCTTTGAATCAAACATAGAATTAGACTGTGCATGCCAAGGTCAATCTTACTGTAATGTCCACAGCACTGAATTACAACAGGCAACATGAATTAACTGAAAACTTCATTCTTAGCAATGAAAGGCTCACTTGTTGCTTAAATACTATGCTAAAAGAGGAGAATTACACACACACACACTCACTCTATTGGAAAAATGGTGAACTCATGCTTTTAGCAACATCTCATGCTGCTGTTCCAAATATGCTCTGTCATTTGAATCAGCGGCCCTTTCTCCACACTAACATTTGCTGATTTTGAATTTCAGCTAGAAAAAGTTTATGATCCCAAAAATGAAGAGGATGACATGGTTGAAATGGAAGAAGAAAGGCTGAGAATGAGAGAACATGTAATGAATGAGGTGGGGACTGATGTTCAGCAGAGCTGCTGATTACCTTCTATGTTTCAGAAATACAGTCATCCTAACATGAAGGGTTGTCCAAATACAGCAGAAAGGGGTGACCTGGCACACTGAATGCTGTTTGTGCTGGGATTCACATAAAGTTACAATTCTCAAGCCCTGCCCCCATACTCTGATGTAAATGCCTGCTGACTAGTTTTTATTTAAGAAGTTCCAGAGAAGGAATTGTGCGGTAGCCTCCCATCTTTTGCAGATACTGAGATTCAGTGGAAATTCTCTGGGAATTTTGTGTCAAATGGGGAAGACTCTAAATGTGCTTTTGCACTTGGCAAACGGGTAAGATTTAGGTGTGAGAAGAGGGAGTGGAGCAATGTCTTCTTTCACGTAGCTCACCTTTGACCCTTCAGAAGAGGGCTCAGAGCTCAAAGTATCACCCATTACAATGAATACCTTTACTAGTTCTGCTAGGTTTACAGCTTAGGAAACAGAGGACAGGATAGAGGATGTTTTGAACCACCATGGGTTTTTTTTCACTTGTATCTTTTCTGTATTCAACTATGTTCCTTAAGCCTGAAGAACGAAGCAAGCCTGCTCTTCTGTTAGTCATAAAAAGAAGCATTTCCTCCCTTCCCCTTAAAGGATTCTGACACAATTCAGTTGGGGTTTGTTTGATGTTTTAAAACCTCACCATCTTGACAGTGGAGAGTACTCTGACTCACAGTTACAAAATTACTCCCAGAAAGCTACAAAAAACGTTTTTCTCAAAAAAATCATACATGCCTCTATTAGTGTTGGGGCTGTGACCAGAAATAATGTTTCCAATAAAGCCAATGAATTTTGAAGTAAAAGGTATTTACTTTTTATTTCCATTTTTGTTAAGCCATATAAGCTTTTGAGAGAAGTTTTCAGATGTTGCAGGCACTCACTTGAAAATGTGACAATTTAAAAATAGAAGGGTTATATTTTAAGGTATTTGCATGATGAGATTAAATATTAGCTCCACCAAAACCTGTCCTTTAATATTTTACTTCAAATAGGTCGACATCAACAAGGACCGGCTAGTGACTTTGGAAGAGTTCCTGCGGGCTACAGAGAAAAAAGAATTTTTGGAGCCCGATAGCTGGGAGGTAATGAGAATGTGTTCCAAGTGTAACACACTGTACTATTACCTTCACTCTAACCAGGAAACCAATTGGAATGTCTCTGACCTTTGCTTTTTTCCAGTTCTGTTTTGGTATGTCTGTGGTTAAGTGCCTTAGCTAAATGTAATGTACAGAACGTAGCAGATAATATACTGCAGATGTAATCTTTGTGGTCCCCACACAAAGCGAAAAGGTCTTGCGCCACCCTGTGGATTCTGGAAAAGCTTTTCCCACCTGTTTTTCAAACAGAAAATGGGACATTTTGTTTATGACTCACTTTAAAGGGAAGAGAAGACCTCAGCTGGAAGCAAGAGGATTTTTTTCTCCTACCTCTAAATCTGTAGTAGAATTTTTCTGAAAAATAGCTGAGAAACAGCTATTTTGCTGTTTCTTACAGTGAGTGTACTAACCCTTTACAGTGTCATGTCTGGGTATTTTGATGAAAATTCTGAGAGTTTAGTGAACTGTACAGTTCAGCTAATAATAATTTCAGAGGGAAGATAATAAATACATATATGCATTCCTGGCTAAGTATTCATGTTCATATGTATTTTCTTGCAGACACTAGATCAACAGCAGCTCTTCACTGAGGATGAGCTGAAGGAATTTGAAAGTCATATTTCTCAGCAGGAAGATGAACTTAGAAAGAAGGCAGAAGATCTTCAGAAGCAGAAAGAAGAGCTGCAGAGGCAGCACGACCAGCTTCAGGCTCAGAAACAAGAGCTTCAGCAGGTACACTTAGGAGAACAGAATTTTTTTTTTTCCTTTTCTGTATCCTTTTGTTACAATAGCTCCAGCTCTGGAGCATTCTTTCCCTTGATTTCTCATATGAGTCCCAGCTGAATTCTAAACTAATGCTACCACAGCAGCACGTAATCTAGTATTCAGGACTATAGTGAACCATGCAAGCATCTCAACTCAGTAGTATACCCATTAACAAAGACTTTACATAATGGCTGCAAAATTTGTTTTAGGTGTATTCGTTTATGTCACATCAGAGAAAGTTGACAGATTTAAGTTTTTCCACTGTGGTATTTTATTTTTCACCAGGTCGTAAAACAGATGGAACAAAAGAAATTACAGCAAGGAAATCCTCCTGTAGGACCAGCTGGAGAACTGAAATTCCAACCTCGTATGTATCTTTCTGTATAGAAACTTTAAAATAAGATCAAGATCAAGATTAAAATAGGTTGTAAAAGTCATTAAAACTACATTTTCTGTTGAAACTGTGAGTATATTGTGGTTTTAATGATCTCTGTAGATATGTTCACTAAACTGTCTGTAAGATGGAAGTATGTAACTCTTCTAAAGTATTCCTGAAATCTCAGTGCTTTTAAGCCCATAGTAAAAAACCAGAGTTCTAACTCAATGCGTCATATGGGTAGAGAAGTAGGATTGTGTTGTACCTGTCAGTCTAAAAATATTGAGATCTAGAATATCTAGGATTTCTGAGCATCCAGAGAAGAACAGGGACATACAAATGACCAGGTGTGTCTGATGTTCTACAGATGCATTACCAGTCTCAGACTGCAGAAGAAATTGAAGCATTTAAATGTTTTCAACAAGTCTGTCCTTTGTAACCAACAAGTCTACCTTCCAACTTACTAGCAGTTGGGCATCACGTGACATGACAAGTTAGTTTTAGACAGAATGAACGACCAATTGCTTCAACACCCTCACAAGAAGATGATGTTACAATAAATCATTGCATTTGCTCATTGGTGGCAACAAAATGGTCAGGTATATATTAGCACTTATCCATAACACATTGTTCATGTTTTTTTGTGCTTTAAAGGGGCTCCACTCTCCCATACATCCTAACTTACGTTTTTCTCCCCCTCAGAAAGGTTGGAACTAATATGGCTTTATTGGCTTCCATGTTCGTGTGATAATGTTGTCAGTAGAGCTCAAGAACTTCTTGACATTAATCTCAAATGTAAGACTTCAGATTATATCCAGGCAACCTTTTGAATACTGGAAGCTCTTCACTGCTCCTGCAGGGCCAACAGTGGGATTTCAAACCTTAGATGCTATATTTAGTGATTACAGCTTACTTTATGGAGTATCCTGAAATTCTATCCCTAAGCCACCCAGTTCTGTGAAGAGAAATAAGGAAATTTCAGTACCAATTAAATTTTGTCTTTCATTTGCTTCAAAACTGCCTGTGGGTTAATTTCATTTTTTGATCCTTAGTTCTGAGTGCCTCACTTCCCCTCACCTTCAGTAGAAACATCGTGTAATAGCAGACACACTGGGAGTTAGACTAATGATACATATTTCAATACTGACAATACTGTAGCAGATATTGTTCTTAACACATATTTTCTATAAAAACTTTTTGCAAAGTCATTTAATCAGGTGTCATAAGAATTCATTATATTAGCCAGAACTAGTCACTACTCATTGACTGGGTTAAGGAGATCCAAGTACATGATATTTCTAATCTGTAGGCTACTGGAGCTACAAAGGGTAATTTAAGGAAAAAAACAATCGTAAAAATGCAGCTGCAAGTTCTGAAATCTTCAGCAAACTATGAAAATTAGTATTGTTCGAAGGTAGGCAAAGGGAGAATATTCTAAGTATGGGTGACACAGTGAGGAGTAAAATACAGGAGCAAGCTGGGGTTTTTTCCAAGCTTCCCGTATTGGGATGAAAGGTTTCATGAACATGTAATATATTTCAGAAAGAAAATCTCCCAAAGAACCAATGTGTTATGTGGTTAAAAATATTTCACAGAAAACAGAAACAACAAATAGTCTAAGAGGAAACTCTGAATATTGTAATAATGCAGTCTGTTGGGTAATCTCAATCCGATTTCATTGTTGGTCACATGCAAAATTCTTGATTCCACTTACAAACCAAAAAATAGAAGGTTTTGTTTTATTGTCCCTACACTAGAAATTTTCCTTTAGAGACTTTTCTCATTTGGGGCCAATTTATTTGAAAGGTTACAAATTATTTTATTCTTATTTTACAGCTGGGGAACATAAAGTTGGAGATGCACCAAAACATCCTGCAGGAGGTGATCAGCCTTTACCACCAGGACATGTCCAAGAACCAGTTGCTAGAAGTGATCAAGTTCACCCTTAACCACTTGTGCCTCAACTTTATAGCATCTTTATTAATGGGGGGGGGGAGGGGGCAGGAAATCAGTGTGAAACATGAACTCACCACTTTCTTCCCCAGACTGTAAAATCATTGGGAACATTAGAGATGAAGTATCAATCAGATTTGAATCATAAATTAAATTAATTTTCTAGTTTTCTCTCCAATGCATCAGTAAGAAACATAACAAGGAGATCATGTAAAGGCTGTAACGCAGGAGGGAATTAAGGAAACTATTAATACTAAAGGTTTTTATGGCCAGGGGACTGAGCTGTTGAACTCTTCTCTTACAAAAAGGGAGGAGATGTCTGCCATTCTGTGTTTAGGCACAAATCAGAATCTTCTCAGAGAGGAAGCAGGGAACTGGCCTGAATGTCAAGTTAGGTCTAGTTTTATGTAGAAACTCTTTCCAGAAATGCTGAGAAGCAAAATATGGGGAAACAAAGACCATAGATAAAGGCCTACCATTTCCAGCACTACCAAACCCTTGCTTCTTTGAGACCAAATAAAAATCAAACTTCTAATCCTTAACCAGAGAAAATTTGCACTTTCTAAAATCTAAACACAGTAAAGAATTATGTGGAACAGTGAATATTTTTCATGTTTACACAAGCCTAAGAATTTCACTGTAAGCCTTCAAAAGAAATACTGTACTTCTGGTGTACTGATCTGAACCGTCCTCCTTGTTGAGATTAATCTGTGTAGCAGTTGAATACTCAGCTGGATCTTGGGACAGTACTTTTCTCCCTGTTTCTTTTATTAGGTGCCAGCTGATATCAAAATTTTGCATATTACTAAGTAAGCTTTTTACGTTGATGGAAATATTGTGCAAAACAGAGCAAGACTCACTGTCTTTTTCTGTATAGATTATGCTACCTCCTATGATAATACCAGATTTTTCAAAAGGCACCATGTGCTTCAGAAAGCTCCTCTCAGACATGAATCTTTGACTTGTTAAGAGTCTCACTATTAACTCTTATTAGTCTTTCAGCAGTTGGTGTCAGTTTATGAAGTGGCCTAAGACAGGGGTGCTACTTGATTGTATTCTACTGGTATTGAACCAGGATAGGTCCCTAGTATTGTGAGCCAAGATTTTACAAGAATAAGTTAATTTTCCTGTGGGTTTTACTATAATATTGAAAAGTTAGGTGTTTGTCCTTGCTCGTCATTGATTTCAGACTGAAAGTATCCTAAAGTGTAAACCCTGTTTGGGTTTTTGTGGGTTTTTTTAACCGTGGATTGTTCTGATTGTATAATACTGACTTTGAACTGATACACGCCCACCTTGACAAGCATCCTTTGCATGTCCTTCCTGTTTTGTGGCTGACAGGGTCATTAAAGTCGATCATTTGGGTTTTGAGCAGAAACAGAGGGAAGCCTCTGTTATAGAAAGATGTTACTTTCAGGATAAGACTTGAGTATTTCAGGCAAACTCAAAAAAGACAGGA
>Ga0181612_176859_pt1 | contig 16395 bp, 4 predicted proteins | sample HoacroProtozoa21_FD_119630 | JGI IMG/M metagenome (GOLD analysis project Ga0181612, IMG submission 119630) | Hoatzin crop microbial communities from Cojedes, Venezuel. Combined Assembly of Gp0051906, Gp0051904, Gp0051908
CCTGTTGGATGGGTCCGATTGGCATATCGGGCCTTCTGTTCTCTTCAGAAGGGAATCACCTGTGGCAATTACCCTTCTTTTTTCCTTTGTGGAGGCACTTGTGATGCATGCGGCTGACTGCCTAGTTCTGGGCAAACCTGTGCGTGTGCCTTCATCTGCCTCGTCATTTGCCTGCCCCTCTGGTTCCAGAGCCTCATATCTATTGCTTAGGGGCACCTGGGGTGGAGAGGGAGGCCAGGGGGGGATTCGCCTGCTGCCCCGAGTAGGGACCCGTTTCCATTCCCTTCTGTCTCTCAGGTCCTCTCCTTTGTTGATAGAGAGGAAATAGTCATATGGTTTCTCAAATACATTTCTTATACAAGAATATACTTTGTGAGATGAAAATCTGTGGGAATGACATCATGTTGGTATGTAAGAGTTGTGTTAATAGTTCTTTCACAGCTCTTATGTGTATCTTAGATAGGGAAGTCTTTTGCGTCAGTATTTTATTTGCAAAAAAATATAGCTAATTATCCAGTCAGACCTAATAACTGCAAATGCAAGCCAACTTTAAATACCTTGTAATTAAAAAAATACAGTATATGTGGCTTTGATACCGATAATATGGATAAATCATGTTGTCAAAAGCTTAGTATTTTTCTAGCTGAATTGATTTCATTTCTGGACAGATTTTTGAAAATTTTTGTAAGTAGTGAAGCTCACCACTGGCATGAAGATTTATTGCATCACTTAACTCTTAAATGTCTAGCAGCATAATAAAATCTTCAGAGAGGAAAGAACCACAGCTAGCCCGTAGGGAGTAGTTGAGGTATTTACCTGGCATGTAGGAGACGTGTGCTTTGTGACTTTCATCATTCCCCTGAATCCCTGATGAGCACCCTGCCCACCAGCCACTGGCATCCTTGGAGCTATTCTACTTCCCAGGTTAACCCCAGTCTCTCAGGTGCCCCACAGCTCTCTCAGTCACCACTGCACTTTATTTTATTTCATTCTATAGAGAGAAAATAAAAATCTCCATTCTCTACACAAGTGGGGTAGATACTGCAGATCCTTACAAAAAAATTGTCATAAAGCTCTGATTCCTTGGATAGGATTAGAGTTGACTCATTTTTTTCATGACTGGTGCTTTTGATCTGAGAACAAAAGCTCTTTTGTACTTGATCTGTGTCAGATGTTTCTTGGGCTACAGTTGCAGACGCATAGGTCAGGCAGTAAAACTAACCATGCAATATCCATGCACCCTTCGGAAGTGCCTATTAACATCACCTGAAACATTAATGAAGCATAAAATTGAGGATGTGAATATTTGTAAATTGAGAGGTCACTGGAATTTTTAGTGACAGCTTTTATTCATCTGCCTTTATTATGTAGGTATCAAGAGAGCAGTAAAATGTATTTAAGCAGTCAGAATAAAGATGAATAAACAGTAAATATGAAGTGGAAACAATTTTATAAAAATACTGAAATAGAAATACAATTAAAATTTGGGATATGTCTATCTTAGATCTCATGTAAGTGGTTATCTAGAAGTAGCAACCTTTTTGAATCCTAAAGCATTATAGACACTTAGGTTTCTCCTTTTTTAATTTCTTTAAAAGCTTACATGGAGATCTAAGTCTTCACCTCAGCTAATGTGAAAGATCTTAACATTGTGCTTTAATGTTACATCAAAGATATAGTAACACTGTAAATTCAGCTACTATGCCTTTTCAAAGAGGAGTCGTATTTTGTCATACGATGTTTTCTGTCAGGAAATAATAGATTTCAACTCATGAATGAAATGTTTTAAAAAAATCCCAACAGATGTAAAAAAAATATATCTAAGGAGCCTATTTCAAGTTATTGAAATGCAGACAGTAGGGGGGGGAAAACCTATAGGAAGTCTACTTTTCAAGTATTCGTAAATAGCAGCTCAGGTTCTTAAATGGTTAGTACATTGGTTTCCCATTGCAAAGATGTGAATTACAATCCTGTTTCTGTTGATAAGTGGAAATTATATGTGGATGACATCAGCCTTTCTTTTCTTTGTTCATCTATGGAAATCTGTTATACCTGCTGGTATGGGCAAGTGATTACAACACAAGTATGAGATAAAGTATATTTTCTGAGCTGTATGGAAGATTGTGCCTTTGCTTATAGTCTAGTGTTTTCTAACTTTGCTGATCACTGAAACATTTGTTCATGGGGAAGAAAAAGAAAAGCCAGCCTTCTTCAGCTGAATTGGAATAGTGAAGTTGACAGGAACAGACATTTTCCTCTCATTAAAGATGATACTTTAGGCTGAATTGGAAAGAGAGAGGGTCAATGGTTGGAAACAAAAGGAAAAGTAGCAGCAGGTTTGGGTTGATCTTCATTTGCATTGCATATTTGTTTGGTTCTCAGATGTTATGTTCACATTGAATGATTTTGTGGCAATATAGAAAGGCTATTTCATATATGGGCTCGCTGGGTCCAAAAGGAGGAGAAAGGAGTAATGTTTTCTGAGAGTGTATTTCCCAATGGAAGAGTGCTTCTGATCCTACTCAAGTGAGTGAGACTTGACTTAGAGTGCAGGACTCACGTTCTCAAGTTGTACAGCCTGCCCAGCACACCTAATCTGCCTTTCACAAAGTCAGAGAGGAATAATTCCATTTACTAATACTTGTAGCAGGCAGTGGTACAATTTTAACTGTGATTACTTTGAGAATAAACAGCTAATTTCAAAATTAATAAGATCTTATGATTATCCTTCCAACCTTTGAAAATCTTGAGACTAAATCAAAGACACTCATGATGTTAACATCTATTTTATGGAAGTGAGTATTATTACTTACTTAGCAAATTGTTTTGGTCAGGATGTGTAATCTATGTAAATAGATACAAAAGGAGGAAAATAAATATATTCAAAACTGTGATAATCTTAACCTAAATAATTAATAAATCAGGTTTTTAGTAAGTGAATTATAGTGGGAAGTATAGTGGGAAATGTCAGCAAAACAATGCATCTATATAGAACCCAGCAGATATTCATTCCAACCCCTCCAATTTTCCTAGGATTTATCTGTTTATTTCCATTTTGTTTAATTATTAGGCATATTGTTTGATATGTTGTACAATTAAGATAAAAAGGAAAAGAAATACTCAATATTCAGGTAATTTATGAACATTGCCCTTTATTCTAGTGAGTAGGGAATGAATTTTCTATTGGTAATATGCATGTCTTCATTATCAGGATCTGGTATGAAGCTTTTCTAAATAGCCTGACCTCAAATAGAAAAAGACAAGCCTAGAGTAACTCCTGAGGTAATTTCACATTATTCTCAAATAATCCATAACTTTATAATCCCTGTTTTATGACTGCTGTGCACAATTACTGTTGTAGTTGCAAAGTCTATTTTCTTCCTTCATTTCAGTTCCATAATAAAAAAATTAAAATTATATGATCAATCAAGACGCATTAGTCAATCTATTTTATTATTATACCTTATTTTATTGGAAGCTTTAAAGGTGTTTTTAAGCATTTGATTAAGTTATCTGCTCAGAGTGTCTCTGCTGTTAGTGTATCAGCAACAGTGCTGTGTCAATACCTGGTCAAGCATTAATGCTTTGTTGTTTGAACTAACAACAGAACTGCACCAGAAATTTATTTTCCTTTAACTGCCAAGTGCATGGAAATTATTAACCAAATGGCTTAAGTAGAAGTTAACTCACCTACAAAGTGATTTGGGTTCTTCTCAGATCTCTCAGATGTGAATACAAACAGGATTTTCTGTTGCACTTGAAAGAAATGCTAACTGGTAGGTATGCTATGGTCAGATGCATGTAGGAAGGATGTATCACAGAAGGAACAGTAATTATCCCTCTAGTATTGTGTTGCACAGGCTATTTTCCAACACAAGAACAGAAAAAGAAATCTGTTCTCATTATATTTTCATCACTATAATTTGAAAAGCTCAACTCTCACGCTTCTCTGCATAAAATCATCAAGCTTTTTAAAATGTTGATAGATTTTAAAGGGGACAATTTGAGATAGATACCCTTTTTGTGATTTCTTTGAAAATTAATTGTTATTGGGTTCTGTAGTTCCCTTGAATCATTCAGTTTGGTAAGTGCCTTTTAACGAGCATACTGCTACTAACACTACTTTATTTCTTCATACTGTTATGAGCAGTTTTTCTGATATTGACCTAAATCTGCATCCCTGCCAGTTGGTGAAAATTATCTTCTGATCCCTGTTTGTATCCCTCACTAGAGACCTTAGAATTTGAATTTGGTGAATTTGCACATTGGTTTTTTATTTCTTCAATATTTGATAGCTTGATCACCTTTCAGATAGGGGAGGAATATGCAAATTTTATGACTGTATTTGCTATTCTACTAGATAGGCCCTTATGAACATCTGATCTTCTATGCTTTCCCCACTTGGACATGATTCTAAGCAAGCATGTCAGATTCCCTGTCTGTGTTTTCTGTTAAGGAAAATACTATGCACTGATGCTATTATGTATATGAATACCAAATTCTCATCAGCTGTCTTTTCTGTAGCAAAATATTTTTCAAGTAAAGTGGAAAAGTTACTGTGAATCATGATGATAAGGCTTTTGATTTTTTTCTGCTATTACTTCTCTGCCAGAGTGTCTTTGCTGTCTACTGTGGATGCATGCTTTTGGGCATATACTATCACATGAAGTGTTAACATTTGGTAGAGTCTTGTAAATTTAACCTGATTTTCATTTGGGATGTGGAAATCAATGGGAAAATCTATCTGTGTTTACCTAAAATGTTTTAACATCAAATAACAAAGGTCTGTTGATATGGCAAATGCGGACAAATTCAATAAGAAATGCAAAAGGGTAGCGTAAGGATTTGAAAATACTCTCATATTGCACGATGTCATGTTCAATCACATTTCATAATGAGAGAATAATGCAATTATAACTGCAGATGATGCCCCATGGGGTGGGTGATTTGGAAACAAATATTGGCAACAATGCCTTGTCCGTACTGTTTTGTCCTACTGCCAGTCCTGATAAGAAAATTTAAGCCAGGTTAAGGTGTATGCGTGATTGTTATTTGGTAGAAGAATCTTTTTCTGGAAATCAGGTATAACTCTTGTTCTATTACATGCTGCCAAGCTTACAGATGTTTCATTTCTGGATTTGATTGCTGCAGAAAATTACAGGTTGGCTATGTTTTTATTTTACAACCACATGCTTCATTTTCTCTGCCCATTAGAATGACTGAAGTTGTTGTTTATGTGCATTCTAAGAACGCATAGACATGAAAGTGAAGATAAGAAGTACAACAGGGGCAAATGAGAAATTAACTCCATCTCATGCTATTTTTCTGATTTAAATATTAGAAAAATAAAAAAAAATTGCAATCAGTATCTTTTTAATTTCTTTAACTGTTCTTCCTTTGTAAAATTTCTTTAACTTTTTTTCTTCTCCCAGCCAGTTCCATTAATACACCCAGTATCAGATTTGAACTTTGCTAATGTGTGAATCTTCCTTTCTGAGTCTTCAAATGATTTCTTGTAGCTATATGTGTCTGTTTAGATATACAGTTATGCAGAGAGGGTTATGGAACTGAAACTCCTTCACAAAGTGAAACTAAATTATTTTGTGAAAATGCTTGGAATTATTATGGCCCATCGGATCTAAGCTGAGAACAAAACTATAGACTATTGACAGTGCTCTTTTGCTCTTTTTATTCGCTTTGTTTGATTTAGCCTTTTGTTCCATTTATTTGTGTTTGGTTATACTGAACTGTCCCACTAAAAGAGAAAATAAGTTTCAATGTTGAACAGCTATGTTTCTAACAGCCAGCACTACAGCAACAATAATAAGAATCTCATATATTATGCAATATCTTTGATTTCACATGTTCCCAAAGTGCTTTAGTAAATTAAAATTTAGATTGGGATTAGTTCAGCTCATCCTGGATAAAACTTCCACTGGAATCAAATAAATAATATCCTTACATGTTTAAGACAAAAAAAAGGAAAGCATCTCTTATTCAGATGGGAATTTGCAGGGGAATTAAGGGAAGAAGGGGAATTTATTTCCACATTTAAAATTCAAGTATGCTGTTGCTCTTATTGCACATACTCTGAAAATGCCACAGACAATTTTTAATGATCATGGAAGATCACTCTTTCATGTGACGTCTTTTCCAACAACAAAGCCTTTCCATTGCACCGAACACCTGTCCCAGCCATAGGGCACCCAGCTGCTTGGATCCTGGGAGCAGAGAGGACTGCAATCCTCCTGACTGAGACTCAATATCCTGTACTTCTATTCAGTCTTTTAAATGAATGCTATAAAAATCTAAACAGAGGTTGAGCATCAGCTCTAAAATACAGATGAGCAAGCTGATATGGATTGGGTTGATAAGTGTAATCACAGCAAAAAGGCGGTGTATTACCGAAAGTGCTAATACTTCAGGATATAGATGAGGTGTCATTCTAAAATTAGGCTGAATTATAGAAGAATATCAAGCCTTTCCAAGGCTTTAAACAGATTATTTTTCAATTTCAGACTCTTTCAGAACTAGAGACTGTACAACAGCCAGAACCCCAACTTGACCTGCTATTATTTCCTTAGGAGCCTTTTATTTGAACACAGCATCCTTCAACCATTCAAGAGAAGACCTTGAACTCTGCTTCCACTCTTGGCAGAGGTTATGCTGAGAATACTTTTAATAACACTTCTTTTCTTCTAGGTATGCTTCTATAATATATATGCTACAAGTTTCCTTGGAGACTGACAGGCAGTTAGCACAATGGTTCTATAGCACCTGTAAATCAAACTTCAAAAGAAGACGCTGCCCTTGTTAGCGGAAATGGTATGCATGATGGTGAAAGAAGAGTGTTTTGCTTTCTACTTGTCTTCCAGAGAATGAGGTGGCAGTAATCCAGTACAGACAGGTCTAGGGACGTCAGATGGTGAAGGCTGGGCAGACTATCTGTGTAGCCGAGTTCAGAATGCCTGGAGATTTTATCAAAATATAGCACAGGGCCGCATTTAATTTGTAGACAATAAAATCTTATTTTGCAAGTGGTTTCATGGATGCAGTAGTTACAGAGCTAATTATATAAGTAACCTTAACTGTTTAGATATGAAAAGATATTTTAGTAATTCTAATCAGCTTGAGCATCCATTTAGCAACTTCTTCCATGCAATCACAGATCTTGTAATCTTCAGATATTCCTTTTATTTACCCTTCCTGCATGAAGAGAATAGGGCCCATTGTGAGGAGATGAGTTTGGATCTGTTTTCTGCAACTCCAACACTTTATCTTTCTCCTCTGCCATTTACAGCGTGTTTAAGGGATATATCCTGATGGTTGCCTATTCCTTTCCCTTATGTCAATGTTTTAAAATGTTACTAGTTTTGGCAGTTAGAAATTCGGTCAACATTTAGCTCCCTAGATTTGCTCTCACACTGAAACAAAATTAAATTTTATATTTGCTTTTAGATTAGCTACATATTTAAAAAGGGCTGAAAATATATAATTGTATCTTCAACTTAGGAACAGGTGATGTACTACAAGTGAGGGAAAAAGGCTTCCCATCGGAATAGACATGGGAATTCAGTCTAACAACACGTGGTCAAATAACAATAATATACATAATATGTACTATTCCAAATTTAGAATCAGTGCTGCTCCTGCCAATGTCAACTTCCAAATTTCCTGTGACGTCACTTTTAGAGACAAGTTCTCTAGAGTAAATCCACAGCTAAAAATTGCCAGCTGTAGATACAAACAGTTTAACAAACTTCTCAAATGCCTTTCACAGTCTGTGCAAATTTTAAGACTATGATGCTCAAATGTTTGATTAGATAGTGCTGTGGGCTGCTCATTGGCTGAGCTCACTAACTGAGGAGATCCTTTTGACTGCTTACCCCTTGCTTTGTAAGGGGGGTAGGCAAGATAACCCCCACAGTGAGAGTAGATGGTTATTCCAGCTTATTATGGAATTTCCAAGTGGAAGTAGAGTGACGCAGTCACCTACCGTGTGATTTTATAAGCCATAGCTTCAGAATCTGGTATATTAACATCTACAACAATGATCAAAGCTACAGTTGAATGAGATATGATCCGATCTTATGTGTAGCCATAGGGCAGTCCTAATTCTTGCGGTGTTTCCTGCAGTTTTCAGTTGTACTTCGACGCTATTAGAATGTGGCCATCTTTTCTCATCTGCTCTCCTGCCTCCATCAGCCACTCCTTAAAGGCTTCTAGGAGTTATGCAGAATGAATTAGATTCATCCAGTAAAAAGCTTTATCTTGCCTGCATGATGAAGTTGTATTTCTGCAATGAGAGTTAATCCTTATTTTGCGTTTCCTCCCTCACTGCAGCTTTCAAAATGCCCGAGTCCAGTTTATGTCATCTCTGAGTGGGTGCAGGTATCAGATCTTTTGTTACCAGGTCAGCTTTGTCTCAATTGCTAGCCTAGCAAGTGCCTGACCAGATTGGCTTGGCCTATCATACTGTCCAAATAGCAGTGCCTCCCATGAATTCTGTGAAGTGCACCGTAATTTGTAAAGGCCATCCATGTCTCCCTTCTACATAGAGGGCTGCACAGCCAGTCTACCAATATATACTCTACCACACCTCTTCTAACATGGTTGGGCAACACCTGAACATAGATCATGTGGCAGAGGTACATCTGAGTGTATGCTTGGAAAGACCCTTTAATGTCCTTCAGATGAAAGCAGCAAGGAGGAGGTCATAGACTCTAGAAAACCTCAAATGTCTTATAACCCTCTTGCAGCCCAAAAATGAGGAAAAAGCAGCACGTAGGATATGTCAGATGAATTGTTTCTTAAATTGATATCAGTATGCTTAGCAGTAGCCATCCTAGCTTCACAAAAACGACACACAAAGCACAGCTCAGTTCCTACTGCATCCCCAAAGCTGTCCCTTCTCAGTTAGCCTCTAGATGTCATTCAGTTCTACATACTTATTTCCACTGTCATTTTATTTTTATCATTGGTTGCCACAACACTCAGTGAGTGTGCACGCACCGCTGCTAAGAATTCTGGTATGTGACACTCACCAGGATACAACATTCTACAAGAAAAAATTAAAGGCGGCCACCACAAAATATAATGTTCCTAAGTCATTGATGTAGGCTGAAAACATAGATCCCCAAACACAGCTTGTCTGTTGACAGTTTGGAGAACCTATAATGAGTGTTGCACTGATGAAATACAAAAAGCTGTCTAAAAATTAATTCTGATTATATTATCCCCTGGGTCCTGATTTTGTAGCCAGATGAATCCAGGCTATTTGTGAATTTACATGCACACTCCAAGTGTTTCTATTTTCTAGTCAGAATGACAACTTCTATTAGTTCCCTCCAAGTTTTTAAGTTGTTAGGTATGAAAATAATTAGCACATTATAGCACACATGAAACTCTTCAAAGACCTTTAATTAAACGTTCAACATAAAAGGGGTTTGTCTTGCCTTGATATACAAACCAGACTCCCATCAACATTAATCGAACTCACGTGTGTTCGATGAAAAGAAAATGGGGCCACAGTTTGTAGGGGGAAAACTTGAAAGCAAATTCCTTAATTATAAATAAGAATTACATTAATAGATGTTACAGATATTCCATGAAAAAAAAAAAATCTGAAACTCACAGTTCATACTAAGTAAAAAAATTATTTGTAATTAATCACTCAGATAATAGTAGCTTCTTTCTAATTTTTTAGTTTTCATGTATTCATATATTTTGTAGTACCCACAGATCTTATCTAGATGGAGTCTTTGTTATATTTGATGCTGTATTAATATGTAATGAAATTACTGCCCCAAAGATATTGCAGTCTTAATTTTATTTATAGCCCAAACTTTCCCTCAAGATGACCAGAACTTTGAGTTCCTACATAAGTAAAGTATTTCTTATTGATTCCTTATAAGATTCCCTGAAACATTAAATAAACTACTTTTCCTTACTGGGTCTGATTGTATGAGTTAACCACTAATATTTGTTCCCGTTACTTAATTAGTATTACTAATGTGCCCTTGGATATTCATGTACAGAGGGAATAGCATCTATCCCTTAGCTCAAGGATGTGTATTACATATTGAAATTTAAAGTTGACAGAACAAATCTAGTTATTCTAATTGTTAAATAAGCATTTTTATTCTTGCAATTTTTCAATACTATCCTGCTAGAAAAAAGTATTTCTTTTTCATCTAACTAATAACTACCTGAGCAGGACTAATTCACTCCTGATTTCAGGAGTAAAAATAATCTGTGGTACATTTTCGAGGATGTAACAAAATAAAATTCTGACCTTGAACAATTCTAAATCAGGAAATTCTATTATTTGAAAATATTTTTTGTATGATTGGGATCAAAATCTTGTAAAGATGGAATATTTCTGAACATTAAAAAATAATTCTCAGTAGACGATGACTAACGTGACACTTTACTACTATAGTAAAGAATACTTTTATTTGTTAATATCTTATGAAAAGCAATTCTTAAATTTTTCAAATGCAAATGTTTTAATGATGCTATGGTTAACATTACCATTTGCATGTGTATATGCTGATTTACATAATCCATGGAAGGGCCTCAAACCTGAACCCATAATCTATATAAATAACCTATCAGTTAACAACATAATTTACCACAATGAGAAATAAGTATATGATTCCACTTTGATTTTTATATCAAAGAATTTTGTGGTGGCTTGATCTTTTTGGTGTGGCTTATTAACTAATATCGAGTGTGTGAGATGCAAAGAAGTGCAGTTTCTAACTAGGAAGCATTGAGTCTCTAGACATACTGAGGCACTAGACTTCTTGGGGATTACCTGCAGGAACTGTACAGGGACAGCCTGTGCTCCTGATCTAGGTCGTGTCACATATGGAAGGGCAACGCAGTTGTGAAAGGCTGGTAGTAGCAGCAATGAAGAGGCAGTTTTAGCAATTTTTCTCTAGCAAGCATGTGCTATTGCAAGGTTGTGACTCATCTGCATAACTACTGGACTCGATACAAATAAAGAGGAAGCTTTCAGAGGCCATATCTTCCATATCTAAGAAACACCAGGTCAATAATCACTAAGTTCTTCCTGTTTATATCTCAGGGTCTTCTAGAGAACCTGACATCTCTGGGTGATTCATGTATGGCTTCAGCTACAACATTTGATATGCTTGACAGAACCTCATAGTTAAATTCCACTTTCTGCACTGCAGCCACTTTGTGCTTTTGGCAGGAATCTGTTGGGCAGCAGTGGCTATAAGCTGCTTTGTACCTCCTATATTTTGCTGGCAAGATGGTTGTACTAGGGCAATGCTTGTGGCACATACCAGCTGTTGCACTGCTCCAGTCATCCTCTGCACCCTTCCCTGATTCCACTTGCTCCTTACAGCAAGAGGTTGTAAAAGTAGCAACAGAGAGTTGCTATACCACCACGCAAGTCCTATTAAACCAGTAATATAGTACACCTTAAAATCTCTGTTTCTTTATGAATTATAGAGCTGGGACAGAACACACACACACACAAAAACCCCAGCAACAACAAAGAAGATTTCTTTACAGCGAGTCACCAGATCTGTCAGTAACAGGTGTGTTTCACTGAATCGTTGAAGCCAGCAATGACTGGGGTCTATTTCTCAGCAACTCTGTTCTGTAAAACACCCATTCCTGTTTTTCAAAAGTTTTCAATATTAGACATGAACAAACAGGTCAGTAAGATATCTAAAAAAGCGTTCTCTTTAAAAGCGCTCATAGAGCTGAGCTTCTAAAATGTTTGTATGCATGCCCTCCCCACTTCTGGTTGTTCACCAGAATCAAGAGAAACTAATTTGCCCAGCATTTGCTGGAGACAGAAAGTAATACATGCATTAAAGCAAGAAGTTCCAAAAAACACTGCTAATTTACAACCAGATTAGATATTTTTTGCATCTTGTTTATGCTTTTAATTCTGATGCCAATTAATTCAACTGTAAAACTCGTATTGATGCTGTTGGTAACTAATGTTTTCACCTCCAGGTATGCATATCTCAGTGTTATGATGCTTGGCCATTGCTTTTTTTGGTCTGTTTCACTGGATGACTCTCATATTTATTTAACGCCTTTTTGGATTTTTTTGTCACACTGTGGACATATTTGCACTTAAATAGAGACATAGATGCTGAAGTGCAGCTTAACTGAGCTCTGTTTCTAATAAATTGGGCCTAAATAATTGGGATGTAAAGATTTCCTTTCAGTATCATATGGCTAAAGAAGGTACACAGCTGTCCGTTTTCAGTATAGCTATTGAAATCAAAGCTTACTATCTGATCTGCTTGCTTTTAAAAGACAAAACTTCAAAAACTGAATTGGAGGATGAACGAAAAATGTTTCAAAGACATTTTTAAGCAAATGGATTCATGACCCAGAGGTACCACAGAGACCTTTTATACTTTTACAAAAAGCAGTACTTAAATAAAATTTATAGGCAAAACAAGCTGAAATTAAAAAATAAAAAAAAAAAGAAGAGAAAAGAGAAAGAAAAAGGAATTTGGGGGGAACAGTGAAGACAAAGTATCATCCAATCCTTTTGATTTTATAGGATAGCTTCTGGAGCAGGCAGCGTGATTTTTTTACCCTTTTCACTAAGCAGCAATTGCAGAGTTAATTAGCCTCCAATCTTAGCAAGTGGGTGGCATTTATATTTATAATAATAGGGCTATCTCTAAGATGGAGGCAGCAAGGATCATGATTGTGTACCTTGCTTTTTGAGACAGGAACAGTAAAGACTCTGTAAATGTGTTTAAGCAGAAAGTTAACTAAAAACATTTTGCTATGTCCCGAGTATATCGTTTGTTCTAATTATGGAATGAAAAATATCAAGTAGAAGTTATGCTGTGCTGGGCTGGTGATGGTGACTTAATGTTCACTAGTCACTCTAGAGCAGGCTGTCAGAAAGCATTTCTTCTTAATCATACTTGGGTGCTACTTTTCTGACTTACTGTGTTTTGTAAATGAAGAAAGAAACATAAGCAATATTCATAACTGGCATGTTATCTAATTCCAGCAGTGTCTGGAGTATTTGCTCAGTTATTGAGCCCTTTGAAGTGTTAGAACCTTGCTTAGCAGTAATAGTAGTAACGCATTAAAAAGTTACTGGTATTTTAGATACAACTGTGGGAGCAAGTGCCATACTTGAGCAACAATCACAATAATAGCAAAGGTAGTAGTTTATTATAACAGAAATGAAATTTCATCTATGTCTCCTTTAGATAGGTTTCAAGCAAATAGAGAAGCACATACACAACATTAAAAAGAGTTTTAGTAGAAGAGTTACCATAAAAATAATTTTAATCTGGTTCAATTGTGAATGCTTGGCTAATTGAACGGGGAAACGCAGAACTCACCCAATGAGCAAACATTAAATTTTATCCATTTTGAGGAACGCCATTTTTTTCAGTACAAATGTCAGCTTTTTTCCTAAAGAAACTTGATGGTTGTCTCATTACCTTTCTACATCAGAAAAAGAGCGTTTTAATTCTGTGACAGTAATTTGTTATGATGTAATGTAAACTATTCATATGCAATTTAGGCTTTATATGTGAAAAGTTTTATTTGTGGCTATCATTTCCACATTTGCTTACACCTGGGAGATGTTGAACAAGACAAGACTCATCACCCATGTGGAGCAGAGAGTCAATTTCAAGGTTCTTCAGAGTGGGATCTGGGCCTCCTTAAACCAACTTCCTGATTGCTTTGCACTGTGCTACCTAAAGTAACAGGGAACTTTTTTGTTCTGATTTCCGAAACTACTGATCATTTTACTACAGAATTGTCAGACATAATGTGCAGAATTCCACTTAGCTCTGCTTTTGAAAACTGGCTAGTATTTTACATTGATGTTCTAAACAAAACAGCTTCATTGACTAATTGTACTTTATGCTGAAGAGACAGTCAATGGCTGAGTTGTAATTGGTATGTATTTCTTTAAAATTTTCCCTTGAGAACCCTATCAGTTGTTCTTTTTATTTATCTTTTTATTTACCACACAAACTCTCCCCTTCACTTTATCGTTTTTGTCCAAATTTTAGAGTATGATTCATAAGAGTCAATATGCTAGAATACCTCTTTGGAAGAGGTCTTTGGAGAAAATTTCTAAGCAAATTATTTCATTTTGTATATTGAGTGTATAGATGGAAACTGCAGAGCAGATGGAAGAAATGCTATTACAGATTTGTAAACAGTGCAATCAAAGACATAGTAAATGAGTGCCCAGCAAGATTTTGGCTAAGTTTTTTGTCGTTTGAGAGATCTTTTGCTAAGGATAGGTGAACTGTTTTTAAAAGTGAGAGAACTAGCATATATAAGATTCCTCATAACTGATCTTAAATTGTTTTCTTGTTTCATTGTCCATTATGTCCTATTGAAGTTCAGTGTAGTGGTTTGGTAACTGATATGAACATGCCAAAGTACAGACCAACTCAGAGAATGGACTAATTTAGCAGAGCCTGTTTACTACAACTGAGGATGCAGCTCTGAGGACTTTTGGTGTGTTTTCTGTTTGCTTTATTATTACCCCAGTTGTGAGCTGAGCTCAAGACTGAACATTTCAGAGGCTGATCTTTTGAGCCTCCCTTTCTGCATTATGGATGGTTGGGTTTTGGTTTTTGTTAATTTTGTTTTCCCGTAATTTAAATGAAATAAATTTAAATATGGGTAACGCATATGTTTATATGCATATATCCATAGCTATTCATATTTAAAAAAAATAATTTGGGAGCTGTACTTTCGCCTAAGACAAGACTAGCATGCTGAGCAGAACCTGAAAAGTAATATAAATTCATCTTAAATTTGTTTAATCTCATTAAGACTGAACATATGTTTTTAAAAGTGCTATTGAACTTTGGAAACTGACTCTGCCCAGTTCTCAACCAGTAACATCCATATACAGTATACTTTATGTACAATTAAGGCATGTTTTTAGTTTCTAGCTTCCAGAGTCTTTAGAGTTGCTTTAGGACAAAAAATTAAATCTTTTTGTTTTGGTTTTATTAGTTATTATCAATAATCATCATGTCCCTGTTTAGCTGTGGAGCTACATTTTCTTCTGGTCTCAGTAACCTGTTATCAGTCTATTCTCCTTAATGAAAAAGCACAGATGTAATTAACAGGTATTCAGGAAAAATAATTATGCAGATCACACATGCAGACACACACACAAAGAAGCTAGCTCTCAGCAACATTGGTTCTACAGACATAAAACCAATAATACATAGCAGCAATCAGCAACTTTAGGCTGAGCAAGAATATATGACAGATAAGGAGTTGATCCCAGTTCCTAACCAACCCAGGGAAAAGTTAACAATGATTTTGATGATGGTGGATCAGAGTAGGAAGAAAATTTTTTACATATGACCAGGTAACATTTTTGTATTTTAATTTCAAGAAACTCCATCATTTAGCATATCATAATTTAGTGTTTTGAAATAATATACTGTATACTATCACCTTTACAAGCATAGCATTTTAAAATGGTATGTAGCATTTTGCCTAAGTTAAAGTTACAGTGCATTTCTTGTGTATTTTGATGTTGCAATGATGTGTGGTTAGCATGAGTTTTGAGTGTATAATAGCATAAATAGGCTTTATTTTTTCTTTCTAGCAGTACTTTCAGTTCATTGTTTGTCTGCTGTGCTTATGATTATTCTATTGAAAAGAATAATAAAATGGGCAATAAAGGACATGTAATGGTGGTACCACAGTATGAAGATAGACTGGAGGCTACTGAAGAACTAGCTTGAGCTGTGATAACCAAACAATCTAAGAAACACACTGCTGGTCAAGTGCGTTTATATATGTGCAACCTGCCAGGTCTCATTTTTTTCAAAATGAATTGTGACTATAGTTTTAGCTTAAGTAAATATATGCTTGTGGATGAAAATTATTCTTCCTCGGCAACTAGAAAAAAGCTGAAGTTCAGTTCAAAAATGCTGATTTTTATGCATAGTTTCAATACCATGGGACTGTGAAAATATTCCACTGACTGATAAATACACTATATTTACAATATATACTAGATATACTATTTGAAGCGTGGCCAGCAGGTCAAGGGAGGTGATTCTGCCCCTTTACTCCGCTCTCGTGAGACCCCACCTGGAGTACTGCGTCCAGCTGTGGAACCCTCAACATAAGAAGGACATGGATGTGTTTGAGCGGGTCCAAAGGAGGGCTACAAAAATGATCCGAGGGCTGAAGCACCTCTCCTATGAGGACAGGCTGAGAGAGTTGGGCTTGTTCAGCCTGGAGAAGAGAAGGCTGTGGGGAGACCTGATTGCAGCCTTTCAGTACTTAAAGGGAGCCTATAGAAAAGATGGGGACAATCTTTTTAGTAGAGACAACAGTGACAGGACGAGGGGTAATAGTTTTAAACTAATA